>Ga0137375_10011840_pt1 | contig 10322 bp, 15 predicted proteins | sample SagtaG_24_FD_104936 | JGI IMG/M metagenome (GOLD analysis project Ga0137375, IMG submission 104936) | Vadose zone soil microbial communities from Sagehorn Ranch, Mendocino, California, USA - Sage1_R_113_16 metaG | ecosystem: Environmental > Terrestrial > Soil > Vadose zone | place: USA...
GCGTCAGGAGCAGGTGCTCCAGCGTCCGCTCCTCGTCCAGTCGCCGCATGACGACCAGCCAGTCGATGGTCTCGCCAAGACCGCCGATGGCCATGGCCTCGCCGCGGCGTGTCAACGAAACCACTGACTTGTAGACATCGGGCGCCAATCGCCTGTTCAGCACAAGCTCGGCGGCGCAGGCAACACGGCGCCGCTCCAGGGACGAGAAGTCAAGATAGGGAAGACGGATCGGCTTCTTCAGCTTGTAGACTTCGTCCGCCGTCGAGAAGACCCAGGACATGTGCGTCTCACGACAGCCGATCGAGTCCGGCGCGCGGCCGTAGGCGTCGGGCGTACTCAGGAACGCCACCTTTGCCGCAAGCGGGACTTCCCGCGAACGGCAGACGACGGCCTCGGTTCTGCGACCGACAGCAAGCTCGCGCGCTGTGCCTTGTGCCATCAGCGATAGACCAGGACGGGTATCGAGCTGTGGGTCAGTACCTTGGTTGTCACGCTGCCGATGACAAGGGCGGAAACGCCCCGACGGCCGTGCGATGCCATGGCGATCAGATCGCAGCCGAACTTCTTGGCGGCTTCGATGATCGCCTTGTAGGGGTGCTCATGCTCGACCTGGAGCACGTGGCATTGCACGCCTTGAGCCTTGGCCTTGCGCTCGGCCTCGCCCAGATACCGAGCGGCCTCGGCCTTGACGTGCCTCTCATAGGCCTCCTTGGTATCGGAGAGCTGTTTCGAGCCGGTTGCCACGATGTGGAACGGCTCTGTCGCCGTAACCACCGTGACCTTTGCGCCGGCTTCGCGAGCAAAGTCTATAGCCTTGTCGACGGCAGCTGCCGACAGGAGCGATCCGTCGGTGGCAACAAGAATGTGCTGGAACATCGCCTGACTCCCGGGTTGGCGGGCTTGCCTTGCAATGTTGGCAGGCTAGTGGTTCGGCGGGACCGACCGCCTTGACCTGGCTCAAAGGCAGGCGGCGGTTGATCTCGATCAAGGTTGCCGATGCTCCTGTGAGGTACTCGTAAGAAAGCGAGGGTAACCATGAAGAACCACTCATCAACCGGCGTTGCGCGTCCTGCAGCTTCGATCGACATCCGCAAGATCTTGGGTGATCTCGACGATGCGAAGATCGCGGAGATTCTCGCATTGAAACCGAGCCTGGCCGACCTCGAGGATGTGGCCATTTGCAGGGCCGGGGATCACGATGTCCTGGCCAAGAGTGGGCATCATGTCCCCGTGACGGCCGCTCGCATCATCGAGTTGCTGGCGGACGAGGAAGAGGAGCCGGAAAGACGCGGGTGACCAGGACCGATCCATGGCGTTCCGCAACAGGCATGAGGCAGGCAGGCGCCTTGCTGCCGCCCTGATCTCCTTCAAGGACCAACGGCCGGTCGTCCTGGCGTTGCCACGCGGCGGCGTGCCGGTCGCCAGTGAAGTCGCGGAAAGCCTCGCGGCCCCGCTCGATCTGGTGCTGGTGCGCAAGATCGGCGTGCCGGAGCAGCCGGAATTTGCCATGGGCGCAGTCGTCGAGGGCTCACCGCCTGTCACGTTGCGCAACGAACCAGTCCTTCACGCCCTTCGCATCGGCGACAGAGACTTCGATCTGGTCCGGGATCGGGAGCTGACCGAGATCGAGCGCCGCCGGCGGCTCTATCTTGGGGACCGGCCGCGAATCGATATTGAAGGACGAGTGGTGATATTGGTCGATGACGGCATCGCAACCGGCATGACCATGCGTGCCGCCGCCCGGGCCACGGCAATGCGCGGGCCAAGCCGGATTGTGATCGCTGCCCCCGTTGCTGCCGCCGACATTGTCGACGATCTGCGCAAGGAGATCGGCGAGGTGATATGCCTCGAAGAACACGAATATCTCGCCGCGATCGGCTATCACTACGCCGAATTTTCGCAAGTCAGCGATGAAGACGTTCGTCGAATCCTGAGCCGGCACGCGACGGTCGCGGGCTGATCGGCCTCGGTAACTACGAGTGCACAACCAGGATCGGTACCTGGCGCAGTCTGGCCACTTCCAGGGACACGTCATCGCGCATCGGTGCCCTTTCGCGGCAGGACGAGCAGACGGAAGAGGGCGAATCTTCTATCTGTATTTGTTGATATGACGCAAATCGCAGGGGTACGGAGCCGGCTAAAAGAACAGCATGATGCTTCACAAGCGAATCCTGCAGTGGCAGGCCAACCATCCGACGATCACCTGGGTCTTCTGGACTATCGTGTGGATTGTCGTGTTCCTCGTACTGTTCAAGCCGGCCAGGCTCGGCGGCATGGTGTGAAAGTGTACGAGGCTTCGCCCGCCATCCTGGTTGAGCCAGATCAAGGCTGATTCTCCCATATCGACCACTGTTGGAAGGGCTGGGCCAACTGGCAGTTGGATATGGGAGCAATCGTCATGATGGGTTGGTCTATTTCGCTCGGCCGGGTCGCCGGGACCGAAGTTCGGATCCATTTCACGTTCTTTCTGCTCATCGCCTGGTTCGGGCTTGTGGCAGGCATGAGGAGTGGGCTGGTCGCAGGCATGGATGCTGTCATCTTCATTGGCGCAGTATTCTGCTGTGTGCTGCTGCACGAATACGGCCATGTCCTGACCGCGAGGCATTTCGGCGTCGCTACCCGCGACATTACGCTGTTGCCGATAGGTGGAGTGGCCAGCGCAGAGCGCATGCCCGAGAGGCCAGGTCGGGAGCTGCTGGTGGCCCTTGCCGGGCCGGCCGTGAACGCGCTGATCGCTGTCGTCCTGATCGCGGCCTTCGGTGCAGACCTCAACGAGGAGCTTGCAGCGGCCTCCGTAGACGACCCGAAGCTCGGCTTCGCGACGCGACTTGCTTTGGCCAACGTGTTGCTCGCGCTGTTCAATCTGATCCCGGCGTTTCCGATGGACGGCGGTCGCGTCCTGAGAGCTCTTCTGTCCCTTCGCATGGACCGGGCGAGCGCCACGCGCCTCGCAGCCCGAGTCGGCCATTCCATCGCCTTCGGCCTGGGATTCCTCGGCTTCTTCGGCAACCCCATCCTCATCTTCATCGCCCTTTTCATATTCCTCGCGGCATCCCAGGAGGCGTATGCGACCGAACTGGGAGAGGCGGCGAAGGGCGCGGCGGTGCTGGACGCAACCATCACTGCGTTCTCGGCGCTCGACGTGCAGGCCACCGTATCGCAAGGCGTCGAGAAGCTGCTTTCATCGTCGCAGCGCGAGTTCCCGGTAACCGACGGTTTCGGGCGGTTGAGAGGCGTCCTGACCAGGGAGGACATGATCAGAGCGCTCACCCAACGCGGTGCCGACACGCCGGTGATCGATGTCATGCAGCGAGACGTGGCGACCGTCAATCGTCGGGCCCCCCTCAGCGAGGCCCTGACGAAGCTTCAAGGCAGCGGCCAGCCGCTGATCGGTGTCGTCGACGACGACGACCGGGTTGTCGGGATCATCACGCTGGAGAACCTCGCCGAATACCTGATGGTGATCCAGGCCGGCGGCAGGCGGCGGCATCCAGCACGAGCGATTCCAGAACGTTGGCGAAGCGGCTCGCCGCCTCGTCGAGCAGGGAGAAGCTGATGGCCGACACCGTGCCGTCGCGGCCGACATGGCGCAGCGCCGTTTCGGCGCCGCGGCTTTCGAGGACATGACGCGTCACGGCCTCATGGGCGATGTTCAGGCCGCCGCCGGGCAACCCGGCCAGCAGCCGACGCGCCGACGGCCAGTCGAACGAACGGCAGAGTGCATCGTAGTCCCTCAGATTTGGAGAGACGCGCCAGTCAGCGTCGGATTTTTCGATGATCTCGAACATCAGATTGTTAGCATCCGTCCGGCTGGTCAAATTGACTTTGACCTGCCTCAAGTGCCGGCAGGATTGACCCAGAATCTCAAACCTTGACGCAGATCAGTGGCCGTAGGCGGCATCTCACCGCGAATCTCCTCAGGGCAGCACGAGCCACCTTGATGTGAATCACAGGTGGGCCATGAACTTGACCAAGATCAAGGACTCGGCCGGACAACGGGGCAGCATGTCGTCCTTTCGGAGAGGCCCGCGATGACGATGACTGCAAGCCTGATGGTCCGCCTCGCGGCGGGCACCCCCAACGATGCTCTGCTCACGTTGGCCGCCGACCTGGCCGGCCGGCTCAGGGCGACCAAGGTGATCGGTATCAGCGCCCGCCAACCGATCCAGATCTACGGTACTCCTGAGATGTACGTGCCACCGGAACTTGTGACTTGGGACCGTGAGCAGATCGCCAAGGAGCTGAAAGCGACGGAGATGGATTTCCGCAAGGCGCTCGAGGGCAAGGTGTCGGCGGTTGAATGGCGGTCCACGGTCGTGACCTACGGCTCGATCGCCGACTATGTGGCCGAGCAGGTGCGGGCGGCTGACCTGCTGATCACCGGCGCCCAGGAAGGCGGCGCCCTGCTCGACAGGTCCTGGTACGTCAATGTGGCCGACCTCGTCCTGCGCGCCGGCAAGCCGGTCCTGGTCGTCGGCCCCGGCGAGGACAAGCTCGACCTGAAGCACGTCGTCGTCGGCTGGAAGGATACACGCGAAGCCCGACGGGCGGTGCAGGACGGCTTGACGCTGCTGAAGCTGGCGGAGCGGGTGACCGTGGTTGAAATCGCAGTCAACGAAGATCTGGTCGACGCCCGGGCCCGTACGGAGGACGTCGTTGGCTGGCTGGCGAGGCATGGTGTCACCGCCTCCGCCCGCGCAGTCTCCGGTGCAACCGAAGAGGCCGCGCAGCTGGCCAACATCGCCAAAGAGCTCGATGCGGGGCTTGTCGTGGGCGGCGCCTATGGCCATACGCGCCTTCGCGAATGGGTGCTGGGAGGGATCACGAGGGATCTTTTGCTGCGGCCGCCGCGTTGTTCCTTGGTGTCTCACTGATCGGACACGACTGTCCTTGTGGTGGTGAGGCGCTTGCAGCGGACTTGATGCAGGTCAAAGGAGGTGCGGGGGGCAGCGCAATTACGTCGGATGCCGACCGGCGGACATGTCAGCGGGACTTGGTCAGGAAGTCGATGCGCTTGGGTTGCTTTATGATACTGGGCCTCACAGTCGCCGTGCCTTCCCTGGCTGCGCAGGGCCAGACTGAGATCCAGAAGGCCAGGCGCTGCGCCACGCTGGCCGGCACCGCGGACTACTATCTGACGCGGCGCGGCGAAGGCTCGGGCGGTCCAAACATGATCGTTCTTGGCGCTCGACTGGATTGCAACAAGGGAGCCTACGACAAAGGCATCCGGACCCTGGAACAACTCCTGCTCGACAAGCGCATACCGCTTCCGTCGGAGCCTTAGCCGGCATTCCCGTCGCGAAGTGCGTGCCGTCGTTCGGGCGGATTTGACCTGGCTCAAGTAAGGGCACTGCATTTCCTGCAAACTCGCGCCTTCCATGAGGAGCTCCCATGCCATCCTGGCTTCAAATCACATTCCGCAATATCGATGCCTCTCCTGCCGTGGAGGCGAAGATTCGCGAACGTGCTCGGGAACTCGAGCAGTTTTTTGAGCGCATCGTGAGCTGCCGCGTCGTCATTGAGGCGCCCAATCGGCACCGCCATGGTGATCTCCATCACATCCGGGTCGACCTCAAGGTGCCCGGGAAGGAGATCGTGGTGAAGCGCGACCCTCCCGAGCACCATGCCCACGAGGATATCTACGTCGCCGTACGTGACTGCTTCGACGCCGTGCGGCGCCAACTCGAGGATCATGCGCGTCGCCAGCGAGGCGACGTGAAGGCGCACGATGTTCCTTCGCATGGCCGCATCGCGAGCCTCATTGCCGAAGGGGACTACGGCTTCATCAACGCCAGCGACGGTAGCGAAGTCTACTTCCATCGCAACGCGGTCGCCAACGGCGGGTTTGAGAAGCTGCTAGTCGGCGACGAGGTCAGGTTCGCTCTTCATCCGCAAGAAGGTGAGAAGGGGCCGCAGGCCAGCGCGGTCGTTCCCATCGGCAAGCATCATTTGCCACCGGCGAAGTGAACGCGCGCCTGAATCCATCTTCCATTGAGCCAGATCAAGTACGGTGGCTTGTCGCGGTCGCATTCTGATGCCGGACTATAGGAGTAGCCGATGAGCACCACCGGTCTCGACGTCTTCGACGCGACGATCCAGGAAACCAATCATTGGCTCAAGATCATGATGGGTGAACTCGGCAGCGACAGTCGCCGGACGGCCTTCAACGCCTTGCGGGCGGCTCTGCATGCGCTGCGGGACCGCATCGGCCCGGACAATGCAGTCCATCTCGGCGCCCAGCTGCCGATGCTGCTGCGCGGAGCGTACTATGAGGGCTGGCATCCGTCCGCCACACCGACACGCGAACGGCACCTCGCCGATTTCGTGGACCATGTCGCGGCGCAACTGCCGCGGGAAACCACCATCAATCCGGCTGAAGCCGCGCGCGCGTGTTTTGCCGTCATGGAGCGCTGCCTCGATCGGGGCGAGCTGATCAAGTTGCGAGGCATCCTGCCCCATGAAGTGCTCAATCTTTTCCCCGACTCCTTGTGAGGCAATGATCATGGCCAAGCGTCCTGTAAAGACCTGGATCGTCGTCGCCGACGGCGCTCGCGCGCGCTTCTTCCGTCCGGACGAGGAATCGGCCAAGCTTTTGCCGGCGGGCCTCGGCGATCTGGTGTCGCCCCAAAGCCAGCAACGTCCACGGGATCTCAAGAGCGACAAGCCGGGTCGCAGCTTCAGCTCCTCGCGAAGCGGCGTGCGCCACGCGTTTGATCCGCCGCATGACTATCACAAACTCCAGAAGCATCACTTCATGGTTACTTTGGCCACGGCACTGGACGCGGCCTGCAGCCGGCGCGAATTCGACGATCTTATTCTCGTAGCGCCCCGCCGCAGCCTTGGCGAATTGCGCGGCTTGCTGTCCAAGCGAGTCCAGGGGCGCGTGCGCGAGGAGGTTGCCAAAGACCTGACGAAAGAGCCGGCGAGCCAGTTGCGCCGCCGACTTGGCCCATTGCTGGAAGAAAAGGCTTTTGCTTCGTTGCGGAGCGGGAGGCAGCCGTGAGCGATCGTGGCCTGCGCCATGAGCTCGAGTTCGAGCCGGGCGTGAATGCAGAAAACATTGGTGTCGCGGTGCACGACGGCGTGGTGACCCTGACCGGCTTGGTCGGCGCGTGGCGCCACGGAGGTCGATGATCGGATCCTGATGGACTGACATGCCGGCCGATCGGTGGCTGATACACCAGCGCCAGCTTCGTTGATCCAGGTCAATCGGGACAGGATGGCGCTTGCTCGTCTGAAGGCCGAGAAGTCGCTGGTCGTCGTTCCCGGCGCAACGCACCCTCCCGGAAAGGGGTGCGCTCGAAGCCGTCATCGAGCACACTTTGCGCTGGTTCGATTCCCACCTCGCCGTCCGGGCCAGTGGCCAAGGATGCGTTTGATCTGGCTCATACCGTCGGTGGGTCGGATGAGGTTTCTTGTTTTGATACAGGCCCCGGTTCGCAAGAACGCCTGGATTAGGACGGTTATCATCATGGCTATTTCCGGTGGCGGCTTTGGCATCGGCAGGACGGTACGCGCAGCAGTCCGCACGGTCGCGACTTGCGGCCTCTTCCTGCTGATGCCGGCGCTGGCGCTTGCCGCAGCCGATGTCCGGGCCGAGCCGTGCGATGTCGAGGAGCCGGATTCGTTGCAGATCAGCTGGACGGGGCCGTGCCAGGACGGCAGCTGGGAGCTTGATCCGCAGACCGGGTGCCGGCTGTGGGATTGGCATCCCGATCCCGAGGATACCGCGACCTGGTCAGGCGCCTGCCTGTCGGGGCGGAAGGAGGGTCGCGGCGTCGCTCAATGGTACGAGCACGGCCGCCCGATCGATCGCTTCGAGGGCGTCTTCCGGCGCGGCAAGCGGGAAGGGTTTGGCCGCTATGACTGGCCGGCGGGCCAGCGCTACCAGGGTTCCTACGAGGCCGACTTGCCGAACGGGCAGGGCACCCTGACCATCGACGGTGCCTCATTCGCCGGCACTTGGCGTCACGGCTGCCTGGCGCATGGTGACAAGCGCATCGCCATTGGCGTTCCGCTGAGCACATGCGGTGGCGGCCGTCTCGTGGAAAACGCCCGATGAGCAAGGCGCCAAGACCGACAAGCGTCGGCTCAGGTCAAGGCAGATCGAATGCAGAGCGAACCGGCTTCGCCGAGGTCCCGCTGCTCGACGCAGCCGCCGACCACGCCTCGCTGCTGCGGTGGCGAGGACTGGCAGCGATCGCCTTTGCTTTCCTCGCCTTCTTCTGGCCCAAGCTCACCATACTTGGTCTCACGATCCTGTGGGGCGGCTACTCCTTCGTCGATGGCGTTCTTGCGCTGACTGCCGCGATCAGGGCAAAGCCTGGCATGCCGCGGGCCTGGCTGAGCCTGATTGGAACGGGGGGCGTTGCCTGTGCCGGCGCCGTGCTCGTTGCGCCCGAGGAGGTCGCCGGGCACCTGGTGGCGATCGTTTCCGCTTGGGCGATCCTCACCGGTGCGATGCAGGTGTGGGCTGCGCTGAGGCTGCGCAAGGCCGTCGATGGAGGCTGGATCCTGGCCTCGGACGGAACCGGCGCGATTCTTTTCGGTGTGGCCTTGGCCGTCTGGCCGCGCCTGGAAATGGTCGCTTTGGTGTGGCTGATCGGGTGGTTTGCGGCGCTGCTCGGGAGCCTCTTTCTGGCCATGGGCCTTTGGCTTGGCAGGTCGCGCTGAGCAGCCGGCGGTGGTACTCCGGCTCGCAAACGCCCGTCATTCCCTGGCGCGGACGACGAGCACCGGGCAGGGAGCGTGGCGCATGACGGCTTCGGCAACGCTGCCGACCAGGGCTCTCGTGATGCCCCGCCGACCGTGGCTGCCGATCACGATAAGGTCGGCCTGCCATTCCTTCGCGGCCTTGACGATTTCCGATCCGGGCGATCCCAAGGGGACGAACGCCAGCGCATGGGCATCAGCTTGCAAGCGGGCGCGGAAATCCGCCACCAATCGCGCCGCATCCTGCCTGGCAGCAACAATGAGGTCGTCCGCGGCGATGCCCGTTTCAGGGCCGAGGACCAACGTTGGATCGATGGTATAGATCAGGGCGACCTGGGCATGAAGCGAGCGCGCCAGCTCCATGCCCGCTTCGGCGGCGTGAACCGCGATCGGATCTTCGTCGATGGCGATAAGTATCTTCTGGAAGCTCATCCCGCCCTCCTGAATGCAGAGTCGTTTGCACAGCCAGAGACGCCATTGAGCTATATCAAGTCGGACGGCGGCTACGCCGTATGGTCGCAACTTTTCTCAAACGCCGTTGGCACTGCGAATGCCAGCGCAACGTGTCCCACAACCTTCCCCCACTTCTCGCGAACTTCGGTGCGCCGTTTCGCGTACTTTCGCGTGGGATTCCACAACGCATCAACAGACGGCGAAGCGCGGAAAGTCCGTATTTTATGGGCTATCCGGTTGGCGCTCCCTACGGGATTCGAACCCGTGTTTCAGCCTTGAGAGGGCCGCGTCCTGGGCCTCTAGACGAAGGGAGCGAGGCCGGAAGGCGCTTGATAGTCGAAGGGCCGCGCTGGCGCAACCCCAGCCATGCGGCCGACATTTTGCGATGACCGCGCGGCAAGCCGGGCCTAAGCTTGTCCAACCCGCGCGGAGGACCCCCATGGACATGCACATCGCCCAGGACATGCCGCTGACCGGTATCGACCTGCAATCCCTGCCGCCCGCCGAGGGCGAGGCCGTCCTGCGTCGCCAGCTCGCGGCGGCCTATCGCCTGGTCGACTATTTCGGCTGGACCGAGCTCATCTACGGCCATCTCACGGCGCGCGTGCCGGGCGAGCAGCCGCACTTCCTGATCAACCCGTTCGGGCTGAACTATGACGAGGTCACCGCCTCGAACCTGGTGAAGATCGACCTCGACGGCAACAACGTGGGCGAGTCGAAGTATCCGGTGAACTACGCGGGCTTCGTCATCCACTCGGCGGTCCACATGGCCCATCAGGCGCGCCACAAGGTGGTGATGCATACCCACACCCGCGCCGGCATGGCGGTGTGTGCGGTGAAGGAGGGGCTGCTGCCGGTCTCGATGGCTTCGACCGCCTTCCACGGCAGGCTCTCCTACCATGACTACGAGGGCCCCAGCCTCGATCTTGACGAGCGCGGCCGGCTCTTGAAAAACCTCGGCGACAACCAAGCGATGATGCTGCGCAACCATGGCATCCTGACGACGGGCCGCACCGTGCCCGAGGCCTTCCTGCGGCTCTATCGCCTGGAGCGCGCCTGCCAGATCCAGGTCGATGCCGGCGGCGCCGGCACGCTCAACATCCTGGGCGGCAATCTGGCGGCCAAGTCGGGCGCCGACATGGACCGCTTCTCGGAGA
>Ga0137375_10011841_pt1 | contig 10322 bp, 8 predicted proteins | sample SagtaG_24_FD_104936 | JGI IMG/M metagenome (GOLD analysis project Ga0137375, IMG submission 104936) | Vadose zone soil microbial communities from Sagehorn Ranch, Mendocino, California, USA - Sage1_R_113_16 metaG | ecosystem: Environmental > Terrestrial > Soil > Vadose zone | place: USA...
CTCCGTGAAGGCGCGGTCGATCGCCTCGACGTCGTGACCGTCGACCTCGAGCGTCTCCCAGCCGAACGCGTGCGCGCGGTCGCGATAGACGTCGAGGTCCCAGCCGACCATCGTCTCGCCCCGCTGGCCCAGCCGGTTGACGTCGATGATCGCGGTCAGGTTGTCGAGCTCGTAGTGGGCGGCGTGCTCGAATGCCTCCCACATCGAGCCTTCGGCCATCTCGCTGTCGCCGCAGAGAACCCAGACGCGTGAGGGCAGGCGGTCGAGGTACCTGGCCGCGATCCCCATGCCGACGCCGATCGGCAGGCCCTGGCCGAGCGACCCCGTCGCGACGTCGACCCACGGGATGAGCGGCGTCGGATGCCCTTCGACGATGCTGCCGAATTGCCGGTACTGCAGCATCTCCTCGTCCGTGATGGCGCCGGCGGCGCGAAAGATCGCGTACAGAAGGGTCGACGCGTGGCCCTTGGAGAAAATCAGCCGGTCGTTCTCGGCCCGCTTCGGGTTGTCGAAGTCGTAGCGGTAGTGGTTCGCGACCAGGACCGCCATCAGGTCGGCCGCCGACATCCCCGAGGTCGGATGGCCCGACTTCGCCGCGGCCGCGCAGCGGATCGAGTCGACGCGGAACTGCTGGCCCAGCGATCGGAGCTCGTTCGCCTCCATCTCCGGCCATTCTAGGTACGGTCCAATCATGAGAGTCGCGGTCGCCTTTGACCACCGAGGCGTGCATCTCCGCGACGCCGTCCTCGAGGCACTCGCCGAGCACGACGTCGTCGATCTCGGCACCGACACCGATGCCGTTCGGATCGACTATCCGGACAAGTCTCGGGAGGTCGGCGAGGCGATCCTCGGCGGAGAGGCGGAGCGCGGCGTGCTCGTCTGCGGCTCGGGTGTCGGCGCCGCGGTCGCAGCCTGCAAGCTGGCCGGGATTCGAGCTTCGATCTGCCACGACGTCTACTCCGCACACCAGGGGGTAGAGCACGACGACATGAACGTTCTCTGCCTCGGCTCCGAGGTCGTGGGGCCGGCTCTTGCGAGAGATTTGATCGCCGCCTTCCTCCGGGCACGTTTCGACGGCGGCGAGCGTTATGTGAAACGACTGAAGATGATCGAAGACATGGAAAGGGCGATGTCCAATGCCTGACTCGAACCTGCACAAACTGTCCGCGCTCGGCCAGAGCGTGTGGATCGACTTTCTTTCCCGCGACTTGCTCGAGACGGGCGAGCTCCAGCGGAAGATGCGCGACGACGCGGTCGTCGGCGTCACCTCGAACCCGACGATCTTCCAGAAGGCGATCTCGCAGGGCGAGCGCTACGACGCCCAGCTGAAGGAGATCCTGGAAGCCGGGGAGACCGATGCGAAGGAGATCTTCCTCCAGCTCTCCTCGCACGACATCGCCGGCGCCTGCGACCTGCTGCGCAAGGTCTGGGACGAGGGCGGCGGCCTCGACGGTTACGTCTCGTGGGAGGTCGACCCGACGCTCGCGTACGACCGCGACGGCACGATCGCGGAGGCCAGGCGGCTGCACGAGTGGATCGAGCGGCCGAACCTCTACGTGAAGATCCCGGCGACCGAGCCGGGGCTCGGGGCGATCGAGGAGATGATCGCCTCCGGCCGCAACATCAACGTCACCCTGATCTTCTCGCTCGAGCGACACAAGGAAGTGATGGAGGCGTACATCCACGGTGTCGAACGGCTGGTCGAGAACGGCGGCGACCCGTCCACGGTGCACTCCGTGGCGAGTTTCTTCGTCTCCCGGGTGGACACGGAGACCGACAAGCGGCTCGACGCAATCGGCGGTGATGCGACGAAGCTGAACGGCAAGCTCGGCATTGCCAACGCCAAGCTGGCGTACCTGAACTACCTCGAGACGTTCTCCGGCCCGCGCTGGGAGGCGCTCGAGCAGAAGGGCGCGACCAAGCAGCGCTGCCTCTGGGCGTCGACGTCGACCAAGAATCCGGAGTACCGGGATGTGCTGTACGTCGAGGAGCTGATCGGGCCGGAGACAGTCGACACGATGCCGGAGGAGACGATCGAGGCGTTCCAGGATCACGGCAAGGTGGCGGAGACGCTGGCGCAGGACGTCGACGCAGCGCGCAAGCTGTTCGACGACCTCCGGGCGGCGGGCATCGACTACGACGACGTGACGGACACGCTGGAGCGCGAAGGCGTGCAGAAGTTCGCCGACTCCTTCGACGAGCTGCTGGACGGGATCACCGAGAAGCGCGGAGAGCTCACGCCCGCCTAGCCGTGGCAGTCGCCTCGCAACAGGAACTGGTCGAGCGCATCTGGGCGCGCGACGCCTCGATCTGGACCGGCTCCGGCGAGGAGAAGTGGCTCGGCTGGCTCGACGAGCCGAAGCGCATGCAGGAACGCGTCGGCGAGCTGCACGACTTCGCCGAGCAGGCGCGCACGCGCTTCGACACGTTCGTGCTGCTGGGCATGGGCGGCTCGTCGTTGGCGCCGGAGGTGCTGAAGCGGACGTTCGGCGCCAAGGGACTGCACGTTCTCGACACGACGCATCCCGCGATGCTCCGACACGCCGAGCAGTTCCTCGACCTGCAGAAGACCCTGTTCGTGGTCTCGTCGAAGTCGGGCACGACGCTCGAGACGAGATCGCACTTCGACTACTACTGGGCTCGAGTCGGTGGGAACGGGGATCAGTTCGTCGCGGTCACGGATCCCGGCTCCCAGCTCGAGCAGCTGGCGGGCGAGCGCGGCATGCGTGTCTTCTCGGGCGAGCCGACCATCGGCGGCCGCTACTCGGCCCTCTCCCCGTTCGGTCTCGTGCCCGCGGCGCTGATGGGTCTCGACCTCGAGCTGCTGCTCGAGAACGCGGTACGGATGGCGGAGAGCTGCCGCGGCGAGTCGAATCCTGGGCTCGAGCTCGGGCTCCAGCTCGGCGCCGGATGGCAGGCTGGGCGCGACAAGGTCTGCATCCCCGAGACGGACGGCCGCTTCGGCCTCTGGGCCGAGCAGCTGATCGCCGAGTCGACGGGAAAACAGGGCAAGGGTCTCGTGCCGGCGCCGGGGGAGAGCCCCGATGGGCCCGACCGTCAGCGCGCCGAGGTCAACCTGCCGGACGCGTACGAGATCGGCGCCGAGTTCTTCCGCTGGGAGTTCGCGGTCGCGGTTGCCGGCTCGATCCTCGAGATCAATCCGTTCGATCAGCCCAACGTCCAGGCCGCGAAGGACAAGACCAACGAGGTGCTCGCCTCCGGCGAGGATCCCGAGCTCCGGTCCGAGGGCTCGCTCGACGAGCTCCTGTCGTCCGCAGCGCCGCCGAACTACGTCGCGATCCAGGCCTTCATCGATCCGGTGCGTGAAGGCGAACTGCTGCCACTCGTCGAGCGCGCACGCCAGACCGGCTGCGTCGTGACGCACGGGCTCGGCCCTCGCTATCTGCACTCGACCGGCCAGCTGCACAAGGGCGGGCCGCCGACCGGCCTCTTCGTCCAGGTCGTCGACGATACGGGGGACGAGATTCCCATCCCCGGCCAGGAGTTCGGGTTCGGGCGGCTGATCCGCGCACAGGCCGAAGGCGACTTCCGCTCGCTCGAGCAGCTCGGACGGAAGATCGTGCGGGTGCGGATCTGATGCAGCTCGGAATGATCGGCCTCGGCCGGATGGGCTCGGGCATGACGGCACGCCTGCGTGAGCACGGTCACGAGATTCAGACCTACGATCCGAACGTCGAGGCACGCACGGCCGGCTCGCTGGCCGAGCTGAAGCAGCAGCTCGACGCCCCCCGCGCGTTCTGGCTGATGATCCCGGCCGGCAAGATCACCGAGGACGCCTTCCAGCAGCTGCTCGAGCTCGCGGACGAGGGCGACACCATCGTCGACGGGGGCAACTCCAACTTCCGCGACTCCCAGCGCCGGTACGGCGAGGCGCAGAAGCGTGGCCTGCATTTCGTGGACGCGGGTGTGTCAGGCGGGATCTGGGGGCTCGAGGTCGGGTTCTGCCTGATGGTCGGCGGCGACGAGGAGCCCGTGCAGCGGATTGAGCCGCTCTTCGAGTCGCTCGCGCCCGAGGCGGGTTACGCACACGTGGGACCGTCGGGCGCCGGCCACTTCGTGAAGATGGTGCACAACGGGATCGAGTACGGCCTGATGCAGTCGTACGCCGAGGGCTTCGAGATCATGGAGCACTCCGAGTTCGAGCTCGATCCGCATCAGATCTCCGGGATCTGGCGCAATGGGTCGGTCGTGCGCTCCTGGCTGCTCGAGCTCCTGCACGCGGCATTCGAGCAGCACGGCTCGAAACTCGAGGACATCGCGCCCTACGTCGAGGACTCCGGGGAGGGTCGCTGGACGATCACCGAGGCGATCAACGAGAACGTGCCGGCCCCGGTGATCTCCGCCTCGCTGTTCGCGCGCTTCGCCTCACGCGACGAGGTCAAGTTCTCCGCCCGGGTGGCGGCCGCTCTACGTCAGCAGTTCGGTGGGCACGCGATTCACGCGCTCGAGCGCGCGAAGGCCGGCGAAGACCCGCGCTAGCGTGGCGACGACTCAGGAAAACCCGTTGCTCGAAGGGCTGGAGATCCGGCGCACGCCGGATCCGTGCATCCTCGTAATCTTCGGCGCCTCGGGCGACCTGACGAAGCGCAAGCTGTTTCCGGCGCTCTACTCGCTCGCCTTCCGCCGGCTCCTGCCTGAGAAGTTCTTCATCGTCGGCGTCGCGCGCACCGAGGAGAGCGACGACGACTTTCGGGACCGGATGAAGGAGGCGGTGCAGCAGTTCTCGCGGGACGAGTTCCGAGACGACGTCTGGGACGCGCTTACCGACGGGATGCGCTACATCGCCGCCGACTTCAGCGACCACAAGGAACTAGACCGGTTGGCCGCAATGATGCGGGAAGTCGAAGAGCAGCGCGGGACCGGGGGAAACCGCGTGTACTACCTTGCGATTCCGCCCTCGGCCTTCGAGTCGATCGTGCGCGAGATCGGCGCGCATTCCACAGCGAAGGGCTGGAGACGCTTGATCGTCGAAAAGCCGTTCGGCCACGACCTCGCCTCCGCCCGCCACCTCAACGCCGTGATCCATGAGCATTTCGACGAGAGCGAGATCTTCCGGATCGACCATTATCTCGGCAAGGAGACAGTGCAGAACATGCTCGCGCTGCGGTTCGCGAACGGGATCTTCGAGCCGATCTGGAACCGCCAGTTCGTCGACCACGTGCAGATCACGGTCGCCGAGTCCATGGGCATCGAAGCGCGCGGCGCCTACTACGAGCAGGCCGGTGCGATTCGCGACATCTTCCAGAACCATCTGTTGCAGCTGCTCGCAATCACGGCGATGGAGCCTCCGATCGACTTCACCGCCGACTCCGTTCGCAACGAGAAGGTGAAGGTGCTACGCGCGATGCACACGCCCGGCCCGAAGTCGGTCGTGCGCGGCCAGTACGGGCGCGGCTACGTCGAGGGCGAGGAGGTTCCCAGCTATCGCGAGGAGGCGGACGTCGACCCAAAGTCGATGAGGGAGACCTATGTCGCCGCGAAGCTCTACGTCGACAACTGGCGCTGGGCCGACACGCCGTTCTACGTGCGCATGGGTAAGCGCCTGCCCCGGCGCGAGACGACGATCGCGATTGAGTTCAAGCGCGCGCCGCATCCACCGTTCGAGGAGCTCGCGGCGGAAGGGCTGCGACCGAACGTCCTCCTCATACACGTGCAGCCCGACGAGGGCGTGTCGCTGGCGATCGGAGCGAAGGTCCCCGGTCAGGGCCTGACGATCCGCACCGTCCACATGGATTTCCTCTACGGCGGCGCGTTCCGGACGGGGCTGCCGGAGGCCTACGAGCGCCTGATTCTCGACGCGATGCGTGGAGATGCGACGCTCTTCACGCGGATCGACGAGGTGGAGGAGCAGTGGTCGCTCGTCGACGCGATCGTCGCGGCCTGGGCGCGCGACCGCCCGGCGTTCCCGAACTATCCGGCCGGGACCTGGGGGCCCCCGTCCGCCGACGAGCTGATCAGTCGCGACGGGCGGTCATGGCGGGGACACTGAGCTCCGTCCGCGAGATCGAGCGCGAGCTCGCAACGCTGCGCGCGGATCCGCGCGCGAATGCGCCGTTCCAGCGCACGAGCGTCATGACGCACACGGCGTGGGTGCCGGAGGAGTGGGTCGAGGCGGCCGAGGACGTTCTCAGCGGCCTCGCCGAGCGCCACCCGTCGCGAACGGTCGTGCTCATCCCGCAACCCGACGAGGAGGACGGCCTCGAAGGCGAGGTAGAGGTCGACATGTACCCGGTGGGGGAGGGCCGCCAGATCTGTACCGAGACGATTCGCGTGCGGCTCAAGGGCCCACGTGCGGCGGCCCCGGCGAGCGTCATCCAGCCGCTGCTGCTCCCCGACCTGCCCGCCTTCCTCCGCTGGCGCGGGCTGCCGCCTTTCGGCGAGGGCTACTTCGAAGGATTGATCGACGTCGTCGACCGCCTCATCGTCGACAGCACCGAGTGGTCCGACCTGCCCGCGAGCTATCGAGGGCTGACGGAGATCTTCGACAGTGTCGCAGTCTCCGACATCGCGTGGGCACGCACGAGCCGCTGGCGGCCGCAGCTCGCTTCGCTCTGGCCCGGCATCGCCGGCGTGAAGCGGATTCGTGTCACGGGCACGGCCGCGCAAGCACACCTGCTGGCCGGCTGGCTGCGCTCGCGGTTGCAGCACGCGGTGGAGCTCGAGCACGACCGCGCCGACCGGCTCGTCGGCGTCGAGCTCGACGGCGAGCCCGCGCCGTTCCCGCCGGGCGATCCTCCCTCAGGCTCGGACCTCCTCTCCGAACAGCTCGACGAATTCGGACGCGACCGGATCTACGAGGACGCCGTCCGCGGAGCGCTGCCATGACGAGTACGACGCCTGACTTCGGCAGTCACGTCAAGCCGCTGATCGCCGACATCCCCGGCTGGCTGACGGACGAGGAGGGGGAGGCGCTGTACGAGCTCGCTCGCAGTTGCCGCGGCGACGGCGTGATCGTCGAGATCGGCTCGTGGAAGGGCAAGTCGACCGTCTGTCTCGGCCTCGGCTCCCGCGCCGGCAACTCCGTTCCCGTCTATGCGGTCGATCCGCACGCCGACTACCGCTTCGGCGACTTCAAGACGAACGTCGAGCGCGCAGGTATCGCCGAGCTCGTGCGTCCGGTCGCGTCCCTGTCGCAGGCCGCAGCGGACGGGTTCGAGGAGCCGATCGAGCTCCTCTTCGTCGACGGCTCGCACGAGTACGACTTGGTGCTCGAGGACTTCGAGAAGTGGGTGCCGAAGGTCGTCGACGGCGGCTGGGTCGCGTTTCACGACACGACGTGGACGAAGGGGCCGCGCACGGTCGTCCGCCACGCGATCTACCGCTCCCGGCGCTTCAAGGACGTGAAGTTCGTCGTCGGGTCGACCACGGTCGCTCGGAAGGTCGAGCGAAACTCGCTCGCCGACCGGGCGCACAACCGCTACGTGCTCGGCGTCAAGACCGCGTTCTGGCTCGGCTCGTCAGCGCTGAAGAAGCAACGACGCCTGCTGCCCAAACCGCTGGAACGCTTGGGTCGCCGCGTTCTGAAATCGATTCAGTAAGCGAAGCATTCGACCTGACGCAGACACAAAGGCCGGAAGTTAGTGCAGGCGAAGCCGCACTAACTGGAGGCGAACTGATCCGTGCCGCGATGCCGAAGGCACTGCGACACGGACAGTTGAAGACAGTCGCCGGCCGCAGAAAGAGCGTGCGAGCCCCGCTCGCACGCGTTCAGCCGCGAAGCGGCCGTTGCCAGATCACCAACCGGAAGCGCAGCTTTCGGTTGGTGCTACTTGCCGCCGCCGACGACGCGGAACTTTGGTTTCGCGACGACGATCTTCGCCGGGTCGGACCAGGACATCTGTTGCGCACCTGTTGGCAACGTGTAGTTGAAGCCGCGGACGCGGTAGTACCAGGTGCCCGCCTTGAGCGGCAGCACGGTTGAAGTCCCGAGCGTGAGCGTCCCGAGCGCGTTCTGGTTCTGCGGGTTCGGCTCGGGCTTGAACGGATAGCGCGTCTTGCTCCACTGCACCTCGTAGACGGACGCTCCCAGAGCCGGCGTCCATGCAACGAGCGGATAGCCGTAGAACGCCTGGCTCGTCCGGCCGGCCGTGAGACGGCCGTTCGGTGAGAGACCGGAGGCGAACAGCTCGCCGGCCGCGGTGAGCGAGGGCTCGCTGTTCTTCCCGAAGCGCGCAACACGGTTGTAGGGCGCCGCGCAGACGTCTTGCGGGAGCTCGAGATCCTGGTACTGAAAGTTGCCTCCGGTGCGCACGATCGGCTCGCCGGCGCCGTGCCCGAACTTCAGCGGCGACGCGAACGTCAAGGTTCCGCCGCTGACGCTCACGACCGCGACGCTCTCCTGATTCGCGCCGTTGCCGATCAGCAAGGTGTCACCGGTCGAGAAGCCTGCGCTGCTGACCGCGGTCGTCGATGTGGCTCCGACGGCGCTGACGGTTGCGGTGCTCGTCGTCAGCGCGCCCGGCGAGACCGCCGCGACTGCGACCACGGTCCAGTAGTAGCCGCCGCCCGGCCAGTCGGTGTCCCAGAGGTCGACGGGGGCGCCGAGGTTGTCGCCGATCGTGATCTGAGTGGGGCCGGCGGCGGGCGACGTGGCGGAGGTCGAGTCGGAGTCGGCCGGCACGGCGATGGTCGGGATGGGGGACGCCTCCGATTCGGTCGTCTTCACCTGCTGCCCGTCGAACGAGAAGCTGTCGGGCTCGCTGCCGTCGCGGAGGTAGCTCGCGCGTGCCGACGGGAGCGCCACGGGATTCGTCGGCAGGCCGAGCGGCCCGTACGGCCGCGGCGCATACGCAGGCCCGCCGATGATCGCGCTCGTGTACACGCGGTTCAGGCACTCGCGGTCCGTGAAGACGTAGATGCGGAAGAGCTCTGCCTTGGTGCCGTCGAGCGCAGTGTCGCCCGTGAACGTGAAGCCCGGCATCAGGCGATGCGCCGGGGACGACGAATCGCCGGTCGCGATCACATCCGAGATCGTGTGCCCGAGCTTGATCGGGCCGGTGACATAAGCGGGATTGCTCGAGCTGTAGACCGAGCTCCAGGGGCCGTAGCCGATCGCGGGCAGGCCGTTCTGACGGGCCGACTTCTGGTTGTCCGACCGGATCGCGCGGATACGCCACCGCACCGTCGACGTCCAGTTGGCCGAGCGATGGAAGGTGTAGAACTCGCGCTCGTCGAGGGCGTTCGTGAAGACGACCTCCATCTTCGGCGTCGGGTTGTTGATGTCGACGAACCAGATCTGGTAGCCGTCCGCGCCCTCGATCGGAGTCCAGCGCAGGAGCCCGGGCTCGCTCGGCAGCGGCTTCGGTGCGGCGGCCGGCTCCATGTCGAAGCCGAACGGCGTGCTCCACGGAGTCGAGGAGGAGGACTTGATTGCACGGACGCGCGCAAAGAGCGCGTGCGGGTTGCCGCTGATCCACGGCAGCGTCACGCCCGGGGCCGCGACCGGCGTCGTCAGGTTCGTCGCGGTGTAGACCAGGCCGTTCTCGCGAAACGTCGAGCTCGTCGCCAGCTGGAACTGGTAGCGCAGGGCGCCGGGCACCGGATCCCAGGCGAACGACGGAGTGCGCGCGAACGAGTTCTCAACGGGCTCGTCGGCGCGCAGCAGGAAGCCGTGCAGATGCGCGGGAGCCGCGCCGCGTACGGGCGTCGCAGCATCGGCTGCAGGCGCCAGCGCGAGCAGGCTGAGACAAACGGCCGCAAGAGTGAGGACACGCATGGGTCTTCATGGTTGTCGGCAACCCGAGGGCTCGTGCTGTCCCTCGGACGAGGGATGCCTAGGCGCCCGAAAGCGCCGTAGCAAGCCGTTCTCCGGCCGCGAGGACGAGCGCGTCGGCTCCCGCTCGGCCGACCAGCTGGATCGAGGCCGGCAACCCGTCCTCGGCCGGGCCGCAAGGGAGTGCCAGGGCCGGCCAACCGAGTGCGTTGAACGGGAGCGTGTGACGGATCAGCGTCCGCCGGAGTGCCAGGTCGCCGAGCTCTGTGGGCGGCGCGACGCACACCAGGGTCGGCGTGACGAGCAGGTCGAGCGTCTCGAGGAGAGCGGCGCACCGTTCCCGGTACTCCTCGCGCGCCCGCTCGGCGTGTGCAGCCTCCGCGTCGGTCACCGCGAGGCAGCGTTCGATCTTGGCGGCCAGTTCCTCACCGTAGAGCTCACCGTTCTCCGCGTAGAGCTCCCGGTGGACGTCCGCGACCTCGCGCATGAACAGGTGGTCGACGGTCGGCTGCGGCCAGTCGAGCTCTTGCCGACGCGGGAAGTGCCCGGCCGCCTCGCGCACCCGCTCGGCCACGAGCGGCTCGGCGTC
>Ga0137375_10011846_pt1 | contig 10320 bp, 8 predicted proteins | sample SagtaG_24_FD_104936 | JGI IMG/M metagenome (GOLD analysis project Ga0137375, IMG submission 104936) | Vadose zone soil microbial communities from Sagehorn Ranch, Mendocino, California, USA - Sage1_R_113_16 metaG | ecosystem: Environmental > Terrestrial > Soil > Vadose zone | place: USA...
CGCGGCGAGGCGCGCGGCGCGAAGCCGAAGCGCTCGGCGTCGTAGCGCGGCATCGACATCTGCATCATCTCGATCGCGCAGCAGGCGAGCCCGAACGTCATCCACATCAGCGAGCCGGTGCGCGCCCAGATGATGAGGTCGTCGGTCGCGGTGACCAGGAACCCCTTGTCGGCGAGCTCGTCATTGAGGCCGGCGAAATAGGGATCGTCGGCGCCGACCGGCTTGCCGGTGCGCGGATCGAGGATGCCACTCGCGGCCGGAGCAACGACCGCGGTACGCTGCGGCGTCAATTCCATTCGAGTGCTCCCTTGCGCCACTCATATATGAAGCCGACGGTCAGAACGCCAAGGAACACCATCATCGACCAGAAGCCGAACGGCCCGATGTCGCCGAACGACACCGCCCACGGGAACAGGAAGCTGACCTCGAGATCGAAGATGATGAACAGGATCGCGACCAGGTAGAAGCGCACGTCGAAGGTCATGCGCGCGTCATCGAACGCGTTGAAGCCGCACTCGTAGGCGGAGAGCTTCTCGGGATCGGGCTGCTTGTAGGCGATCACGAACGGCACGGCCAGGAGTGCCAGCGCAATCCCTAGTGCGACCGCGATGAAGACCGCCAGTGGAAGGTAGTCCAGCAAAAGCTCGTTCATCGGACCCTGTTCTCCGACCTTCCCGACGCCCGACCGGAAACCCGCCCTCCCCGGCAGCCGTAGCAGGCGCCGCAGGCCCTGGAAATCGCCCTTGTCTCTCTTTTCGGATTCGTTCCAAGGACGGGATTGGGGGCAGGCTTAGCGCAGTGCACAATAGGTGGCAAGCCGCCACCGACCCTGCCTATGGTCGGCTTCCGCGGGCTTTCGGCGCCGCCTGAAGCTGCATGCAGGGAAGCCGCTGGGCTTGCGGAGCGTCCTCGCCTAGACTTTTTCGAGGCGCGTTCGCACCCGCCCGGGAGGCAGCATCCATGCAACGTAAAGTCATCATATCTTGCGCGGTCACCGGTTCCGCGGATTCGCCCGGCAAGAACCCGGCCGTTCCGGTGACGCCGCAGCAGATCGCCCAATCCTCGATCGATGCCGCCAGGGCCGGCGCCGCCGTGGTTCACATCCACGTGCGCGACCCGAAAACGACCAAACCGAGCATGGACGGCGCCCTCTACCGCGAGGTGGTCGAACGCATCCGCGCCAGCGGGTCCGATGTTCTGATCAATCTGACCACCGGCCCGGGCGCGCGCTTCGAGCACGACCCGCAGGACCCGACCAAGGCCGGTCCCGCCAGCACGCTGCGGGGTCCAGAAGACCGCGTGCGCCACGTCGTCGAGCTGCGCCCGGACATCTGCAGCCTCGACATGGGGAGCCTTAACATGGGCTCGCGCGTGTTCATCAACACGCCGGCCCATCTGCAGACCATGGCGGTGGCGATTCGTGACTCCGGCGTGCTGCCGGAGCTCGAAGTGTTCGAGACTGGCCACCTTCTGCTCGCCAAGCGCATGATCGAGACCGGCCACATCAAGGGGCCGGGCATGTTCCAGATCTGCCTCGGCATCGCCTGGGGCCAGCCGGCCACGCCCGAGGCGATGACCTACATGCGCAATCTGTTGCCGCCGGCATCGCCCTGGTTCGCATTCGGCATCTCGCTGCATCAGTTTCCGATGGTGGCGCAGGCCGTGCTGCTCGGCGGGCACGTGCGCGTCGGGCTCGAGGACAACCTCTATCTCGCCAAGGGTAAGCTCGCGCCCAGCAACGCCGCGCTGGTCGAGAAGGCCGCGCACATCATCGAGGAGCTCGGCGACCAGGTCGCCACGCCTGCCGAGGCGCGCGAGATTCTTGGGATGCAGAGCGCGCGGAACTGAATTCACGCTCGATGCCTGATACGTAACGAGCGGCGAACTCAACAAAAAAAGCGCGACCCCGAAAGGTCGCGCTTTCTTGCAAATGGTGACTATTGACCGGCTGATCAGTCCAGCGGCTCGAGCTTGACGATCGAGGCGCCGTGGTTGCTGCCGACCCAGAAGGTCACCGGCGTGGTCGAGTTGTCGACCCATACGCGCCGCACGTTCGTGCTCTTCGGCAGCTGGTACTCGACCGCCTGCCCTGTCTTGGTATCGAGCCGTGTGACGCGGTCGGTCGACATACCCGCCGTCCACAATTCCCCATTCTTGTCCGGGATCACGTCATAGGGCCACGAATACTGCGTCGGCACCTGCCACTCGGTGAACTTCTCCGTCTTGGTGTCGAACATCGCGAGCCGCTCGCCGCGGTATTCGGTGAACCAGAGCCGGTCCTGCGAGTCCATGTAGCCGCGCCGCGGGTTCGAGTTCGGCGTCGGCGTCTTGAAGAAGCTATACTGGCCGGTCTTGGCGTCGATCCGGCCGATATACTCCGAACTAAAGTCCATGAAGTACAGGTTATTCTTGGAGTCGGCCTTGATGCCGTAGACGCTGCGCTCCACGTGCCTCGGCAGGTCCTTGAACGGCGCGAAGGTCTCGAACTTCAGCGTCGTCAGGTCCATGCGGTGGACGCCCGGAATGCCGACGCTGTTCATCCACACCTTGCCGTCGACATGCGACGACGTTGGCATCACCATCGCCTGCTGCATCGCCGGATTGTTGATCTCTGCCGGGATCGGGAAGACGGTGAACTTCTCGGTCTTCATGTCGAATTTCGCGAAGCCGCTCTGCAACATCATGCCGACCCAGATGCTGCCATCCTTGATGTGGATGTCGAGCATGCCCGGCGGATAGTCGGGCTTGTTCATCGGCACGCTGTATTCGGTGACCTTGCCGGTCTTGGGATCGAGCTTGCCGAGGAACTGGTGCCCGAAATCCGTGTACCAGGCGTTGCCTTGCTCATCGAGGATCACGTCATGCGGCATCGCTCTTTCACGCGGCAGATCGTACTCGGTGATCACGACCTTGGTGGAGCGGCCCTTGAGACGCGGCAGGGTCTTGAGCGGATAATCCCAGGTCTGCGACTCGCTCAGGTTGATGCTGGCGAGGAATTCGGCGCGGGGACGCAGCCGCTCCGGATCCATGATGGCGCGGGTTTCCTTGCGCTTCTGCGGCTCATAGGGCGTGGTGCCGGGCGCATAGGTGCCCATGCGCTGCAGGACCGGGATCCAGCCGTCGGTGTCGTAGCTCGACTTCGCGATCCGCTCGTAGGTATGGCAACTCGTGCAGCGATCCATGAAAGCGGCTCGTTGCGCCTTCTGCTGCGGCGTTCCGGGGAAGCTCATGAACCATTCGGCGCTGGTGAGCTGACTCGAAAGGTTACGGGTCTTCTTCAGCTTGACCGGAACTGCGGCGGTATCGTCGCTGACCGTGACCGTCTTCGGACCGTCGAGGTCAAACCCAATGGCGCGGATGCGCAGCGTGTAGTCGCCTGGTTCGAGCTTCGCGGCCGGGAAGCTGAAATTGCCCTTGTCGTCGCTGACAACCGAGATGGCAATCGTCGATGCCGCCTTCTTGGCGGTGACGACGACTCCTTCCATGGCGCCCTCCTCGGCGGAGGTGACCTGGCCGGCGAGCTTGCCGGCGGCCAGCGCGAAGCCCGATAAACCGACACCGACCACGAGCGCGGCCGTTGTCGCAAGCAGCAATCGTCGCATTGTCATGTGGCGTTTCTCCGTAGTGTTCAAGGTGCTGATTCACCCGTCATTGTTGACGTGGAGCGTAGGACCGTCCTACGGCCGGCGCAAGCGCGGGCGAACACTTCTCTACCGGGTACCGGTTCTACCGGGCTCCCGCCGGCGCCGGCACATTCTTGGCCAGCCACTGCAGGATCACCTCGGCGATGGCGTCGCTGTTCTTCTCCATCATGAACATATGGCCGTTGCCGCGCAGCCCGATCTCGGCGAGCTTCATGAACGTGACTTCGACCCCGGCTTGCCGCAGGTAGTTCACGGTGCAATGGTTGTAGGGGGCGTAGAACGACGCCTCGGCCGCCAGATAGAGAACCGGCCGGTCGCCGACCGCCACCAGCTTGCGCGCCGGCTCCTTCTGGCTCCAGCATTTCACCAGGTCCGGCCCCTCGGCCTTGTCCTGCCGCACGAACTCGAGCGGGGAGTCGGGCGTCACCGCCGGCAAGTAGGCCAGCGGAATGCTGGTCAGCCCATACCGCCGCACGCGCGGATCGTCGCGGAAGATTTCGCTGCCCTCGACCGGCGTGGCGTTCTCGAACGCCATGCCGAGCCGCGCTTCGCCCGGAACGACCATGTCGTGCACCGGCGGACCGGACGGCTCGGCGGCGACCAACGCCTTGACCAGCGCCGGGCGCGCCTGCGCGAGCGGCCAGCCGTACTGGCCCGACTGCGAGTGCACGAGCACGATCGAGGGGCCGACGCGGTCGAGCAGCGCCGCCAGCGCGTCGACATTCATCTTCGACTGCAGCTCGCGGTTCTCCATCGAGGGAACGTTGGAGGCAAAATAGTTGTCGAACGCGGGATCGCCGGGCAGCGCGGTGCCGGGCCACTGCGTGTGCAATTTCGCCTGCGGCCAGAGATTGTATTTCTCGCTGGTCGAGAACCGCTGCATCGCGTATTCGCGGCTTTGCGCCCGGGTCTGCCCGTACACCTCGCCGATATAGGGCGAGCGCCCGCGCGCGACCTGGTCGACCACATAGACCGCATAGCCTCGGCGCAGGAAGAACGTCGCCCAGCCCTCGCGCCCGTCCGGCGTGCTGATCCAGCCGCTGCCGGTCTGGCTGCCGCCGTGGATCATGATGATCGGATAGGGCGAAAGCTGCCGTTGCGGGATCTGGAATTGGACATAGGCCTGACCGACCATCGGAACATCGCCTTTGGTCTCGGCGTAGCGGCCGCCGATGTAGAAATTGCCCTGCTTGGCGATGGTCAGGGGCTCGTCGGCCGCGACCGCAACATTGGCGGCGAGGATAAGAAACAACCCACCCACGGCCAGTCGTCCGCCAGTCCATCGTATGGACTCGGTCCGTGATCGGCGATCAATGCGGCCCATGGGTTTCCTCCCTATATCGGCGGCGGATCGTTCACCCTTGTTGTCGTTGTTGGTATTGCGCGCAGCCTATCAGCATTCGCCGGCTACGGAAATCCGCAGCGATGGTGCGCGGATTTGCGGGTTTTCAGCCCGCGGGCGCCGTGGCATCATTCCGGCAAAGGGAGGACCACAACCATGACCAAGGCATCCAAAATTTCGCTGGCAGCGTGGTCGACCGCCGCCCTCATGGCCAGCGTCGCACCCGTCACCGCGGCCGACGTGACCTACGAGCGGCTGCGCAATCCGGAGCCGCAGAACTGGCTCATGAACCATCGCGACTTCGGCTCACAGCGCTACTCGCCGCTCGACATCATCAACAAATCGAACGTCAAGAACCTCAAGCTCGCCTTCGCGGTTCCGCTCGGCGGCAAGGCCGGCAACGAATATGTCGAGGCGACGCCGCTGGTCGACAACGGCTTTATGTACATCACCGACGTCTGGGGCGTGGTCTACAAGCTCGACGTGCGTGACGGCCAACAGGGCAAGATCCTGTGGAAGATGGATCCCGGCCAGCAGAAGCCCGACCGCAACCGCGGCGTCGCGCTGTGGAACAATCTGGTCATCTCGGTGACCGGCTACGACGGCCGTATCATCGCCACCGACGCCGAAACCGGCCAGATCGTCTGGGACAAGAAGCATGGCGACCAGCGCGACCTCGAGTTCAGCGCGGCGCCGCTTGCGCTGAAGGACACTATCCTCATTCCGGCTTCGGGCGGCGACAACGGTGTGCGCAACTGGCTCGCCGGGCTCGATCCCAAAACCGGTGAGCAGCAGTGGAAGACCTTTGTGATCCCGGCGCCGGGCGAGCCGGGCAGCGAGACCTGGAAGGACAAGAACAATGCCTGGGAGACCGGCGGCGGCGCCATGTATGTGACCGGGTCCTACGACCCGGCGACCAACCTCACCTATTGGGGCACCGGCAACCCGGCGCCGCGCTATGACTCTTCCCATCGGCCCGGCGACAATCTGTTCACCAACAGCAGCGTCGCCTTCGATGCCGCGACCGGCAAGATCCAGTGGCATTTCCAGCACACCGCGAACGACAACCGCGACTACGACTCGGCGGGGCCGCAGATCATCATCGACGGCAACGTCGGCGGCGAGCAACGCAAGCTGCTCGTCCACGCCAACCGCAACGGCTTCCACTACACGCTGGATCGGCAGAACGGCCAGTTCCTCAAGGCCGTCCAGTACTCGCAGAAGGTGACCTGGACCAAGGGCATCGATGCCAAGACCGGCAAACCGGTCGACTACGATCCGCGCAAGGACGTGCAGAACTTCGCGATCGACTGGAAGGGCGGCGCCGAGGTCATGAAGAATGCCTGCCCGGACGTGCACGGCGGCACCAATTTCTGGCCGCCGTCGTACAGCCAGAGGACGAAGCTTCTCTACATCGCCGGCAATGAAGGCTGCGCCGATATCGTTCCCGACCAGACCGCGCATGTGCCCGGCAAGTTCGGCGGCGGCGGTTATCGCAACGAGGCGCGCATCACCAGCGGGCTGGTCGTGCTCGATCCGGCCTCGGGCGAGGTCAAGACGCGCAAGGAGCACGCCTATCCCAATCACAGCGGCGTGCTCACCACCGCCGGCGGCATCGTGGTGACGGCGTTGCTCGACGGCACCGTCGTGGCCTATGACGACCAGACGCTGGAGGAACTGTGGAAGGTCAACACGGGCACCGGCTTCGTCGGCCCGCCCATGACCTACGCGGTCAACGGCAAGCAGTACATCGCGATCGCCTCGGGCCTCAACAACGTCGCCCGCGCCAAGCTCGCGCGCTCACCGGAGATGAAGAACCAGTCGAATGCGACCATGCTGTTCGTGTTCGCGCTCCAATAACCACGACAATAGCGACCGCATGAAACATGGAATTCGACTACGGGCGGCGCTGGCTCTGCTGGCGGCCGCCTTCGCCTATGCGCCGGCCTTGGCCGACGAGCCGTTCTACAAAGGCAAGACGATCTCCCTGATCGTCGGCTCCAACGCGTCGGGCGGCTATGACACCTACGGGCGGCTGCTCGCCCGCCACATGGGCAAGCACATCGGCGGCCATCCGGGCTTCGTGGTGCAGAACATGCCGGGCGCCGGGGGGCTGCGCTCCGCCAACCATATCTACAACGTGGCGGTGAAGGACGGCACGGTCATGGGCATCTTCGACCAGGCCGTCTTTCTCGATCAACTTCTGGGCGCCGCGACGCTGCGCGGCGACGTGACCAAGTTCAACTGGATCGGCCGGATGATCGGCAACAGCGCCGTGTTGTTCGCCTGGCACACCGCCAAGGTGAAGAGCGCTGCCGATGCGCTCAAGGACGAGCTGATCGTGGCGGCGCCCGGCTCCTCGTCACGGCTCAACTGGACCGCGCTCAATGCGCTGGCCGGTACCAAGCTCAAGCTGCTCACCGGCTACGAGGGGCCCGCGACCGCGAAGATCGCGATGGAGCGCGGCGAGGTCGAGGCGCTGAGCCTGCCCTGGTCGGTGCTGCAGGCGGAAAATCCGGAATGGCTGCGCGACAAGAAGATCAACCTCATCCTGCAGACCGGCATCGAGAAGAACCGCACCCTCCCCGACCTGCCGCGGATGGTCGATCTCGCCCGCAACGAGGACAATCGCAAGGTGCTGGAAATCTTCGCCACCTCCTCGGTCGTCGGGCGCTCGTTCGTGGCGCCGCCGGCGGTGCCGAAGGAGCGCGTCGATGAGCTGCGGGGAGCCTTCACGACGATGGTGAAGGATGCTGACTTCCTCGCCGACATCGCCAAGCTGAACTTCGATCTCGAGCCCATGTCGGGCGAGGACCTGCAGGCCTTCATCGCCAAAGACTACCCGCCCGCGCTGATCGAACGGGCGAAGGAGATCGCCCGCAAGAACGCGAATTAGTCTTTCCGAAGCTCGGACTCTCCTCCTCCCCTCCCCCCGCGAAGCGGTGGGGAGGGGTGAGGGGTGAGGGGCAAGCGCGAATTCGGTGCCTCGTCGAAGCACCCCCCACCCCCCTCGCTACGTTCGCGACCCTCCCCACCGCTCGCAAGTGCTCGCGGGCGGGAGGGTGACCCGCGGCTCGATCACCGCTTAGTGGACGATTTGATCGTGCGGTGAGATCTACTCGTCGCCCGAATAGCGCTGCTCGGCCCAGGGATCGCCGCGATTGTGATAGCCGTTGACCTCCCAGAAGCCGGGCCGGTCATCGGTCGTGACTTCGATGCGCGATAGCCATTTCGCGCTCTTCCAGAAATAGAGATGCGGGACGACGAGGCGCACCGGTCCGCCGTGCTCGCGCGCGAGCGGCGCGCCCTGCCAGCGATGCGCCAGGATGGCGTTCTCGGCGGCGAAATCTTCGAGCGTGAGATTGGTCGTGTAGCCGTCGTAGCTGTGCAGCACCACGAAGCCAGCCTCAGGTTTCGGCATCACGGCGGCGAACACGTCCCGCGTCAGCACGCCCTCCCAGCCGTTGGCGTAACGCGACCAGCTGGTCACGCAGTGGATGTCGGAGATTTCCTTGCTCTGCGGCAGACTCAGAAATTGCGCCCAGTCCCAGCTCGCACGATTTTCGACCGCGCCGTCGACGTCCAGCCGCCAGCGCTCGTGCGCGATGTTGGGATGCTGGCCGAGGTCGAGCACCGGCCAGTCCTTCACGATGTGCTGGCCCGGCGGCAGCCGCTCCGACTCCGGCCGGGCGATGCGGCCGGTCAGGAACCGCCCTTCCCGCGCCCAGCGCTGCTTGGTGCGCGTCAGTTTGGTCGGGGCGGCGCTAGGCGCATCGTCGGTCTCGTCCGTCATCATTCGCCCTTCGCGCCGGCAGCCTTGAGCACCGGACCCCACTTCGCGACCTCCGCCACCAGATGCGCCTTCAAGGCAGCGGGCGTCGCTTGGTCCATCGGCACCGGCTCGGTGCCGAGCGCGGCCAGCCGCTCGATTACCTTCGGGTCCTTGAGCGCCGCCTGCAGCGCCGCGTTGAGCTTGCCGATCACGTCAGCGGGCAGGCCGCGTGGCGCCCACATCGCATGCCAAGCGGTGACTTCGAAGCCCTTGAGGCCGGCTTCGTCGAGCGTCGGCAGGTCCGGAAGGACGGACAGGCGCGCCCGCGTCGTCGCCGCATAGCCTTTGATCTTGCCCGCCTTGATCTGGTTCGTCGTGGTCGTGGTCTGGTCGCACATCAGGTCGAACACGCCGCCGAGCAGATCGGTCATCGCCGGCCCGGTGCCGCGGTAGGACACCGCCGTCATCTTGATGCGCAGCGCGTCCATGAACAGCAGCGAGCACAGGTGGGCGACCGAGCCGACGCCCGCATGCGCGTAGGTGACGTCGGCCTGCTTCTGTTTCAGCCAAGGGATCAGGTCGGCGATGGTCTTGGGCTCGAGATTGGCCTTGCCGACGATCGTCATCGGCACGTCGGTGATGCGGCCGATCGAGTCGAAATCGTCGATCACGTGGTAGCGCAGGTTGTCGTAGAGCGCCGGCGCGATCGCCTGCGCGATGTGCCAGACCGCGAGCGTGTAGCCGTCCGGCGGCGACTTCGCGACCCGCGCCATGCCGATCGTGCCCGCTGCGCCGCCGGCGTTCTCGACCACGGCCTGCTGACCGAGCGAACGCGACATCGACTCGCCGATCATGCGCGCGACCGCGTCGGTCGGGCCGCCCGCGGCGGCGGGCACGATGATCGTGATCGCCTTGGAGGGGTAGGCTTGTTGGGCGGAACCTTGGTCGAAGCCCGGCACGATGCCGGCCAGCATGGCGGCCATGAACGCGAACCTGCGGCGGGGCGCTCTCATCTCGAACCTCCCTAAACGATTATTTGTTGTCTCCGGTCAGTGCTTCGCACACCGCCTGCGTGACCTTGGCGGTCGTCGCCTTGCCGCCGAGATCGGGCGTATGCAGCGCGGGATCGGCGGTGACGCGCTCGATCGCCCGCATCAGCCGGCCGGCCGCGGGCTTTTCGCCGAGATGCTCGAGCATCATGACGCCCGACCAGAAGGTGCCGATCGGATTGGCGATCCCCTTGCCCATGATGTCGAAGGCCGAGCCGTGGATCGGCTCGAACATCGAGGGGAATTTGCGCTCCGGGTTGAGGTTCGCGGTCGGCGCGATGCCGAGCGAGCCCGCGAGCGCCGCTGCCAGATCCGAGAGGATGTCCGCGTGCAGGTTGGTCGCGACCATCGTATCGAGCGTTTCCGGACGCAGCGTCATGCGCATGGTCATGGCATCGACCAGCATCTTGTCCCAGGTCACGTCGGGAAATTCGCGCGCCACCTCGGCCGCGATCTCGTCCCACATCACCATGCCGTGGCGCTGCGCGTTCGACTTGGTCACGACGGTGAGGA
>Ga0137375_10011854_pt1 | contig 10317 bp, 5 predicted proteins | sample SagtaG_24_FD_104936 | JGI IMG/M metagenome (GOLD analysis project Ga0137375, IMG submission 104936) | Vadose zone soil microbial communities from Sagehorn Ranch, Mendocino, California, USA - Sage1_R_113_16 metaG | ecosystem: Environmental > Terrestrial > Soil > Vadose zone | place: USA...
TCGGGTGCGCGCGCGACGCCGCTGCGGATGGCCGCGGCCGAGTCCGAGCGCAGGAGCCGGAACAGCAGCTCGTCGATGACGAGCGGGGCGAGCAGCTTGCGGTCGAGCGGATCGCGCAACGTACGCGCGAGGCGTTCGAGCGCGTCGGCGATGCTGGCGTCAGTCGGCATCACGAAGGCCGGGACGCTCTCGGTGACGGGAGGACCGCCGGCGTCCGCGAGTGCGAGCAAGGCCCGAGCGACGCGCTCGGGTCCGAAGCACAGACTCATCCCCAGGTAGGGACGTCGCTCGCTCGCCGCGATCGCGAGCGACAGGTGCTCGGTCTCGCGGGTGATCACGAGCAGACGGGTCGGATCGACGAGGATCTCGTCGTGCTGCCCGATGCGCACTTTCTTCTGTCCCTGCAGGACGACGCCGAGCGTCACCCCGAAAGTGGCCGCCTTGCGGATCGTGGTCGGCTGGGAGAACCGATAGAAGCAGAGGTCGGTACCATCAGAGATGTGCCCGTCCGCGGTGGCGATCTCGGCGAGCACGTAGTCGCGCACGCGATCCAGAGGGCTACCGAGGTCGGGCTCGACGGTCGGTCGGTGGAGAGGAGTGATCGTGGCCATCGGCAACGATCAGTATAGTGCACGCACGATGCCTCGACTGCCGACTGCAGAAACAGGCAAGACGATCGCAGCGGCGGTCATGCGGCCGGCTGGATCGCAGGGACGAGCAAACACCTCGCAGCAGCCGCCAAGGCGCACGGGCGCGGCAAGCCGCACATGGACGGCATGTCTTTCAACGACCAGATCGTCCTCGTCACGGGTGGCAGCACCGGCATCGGTGCCGCCACCGCCCTCCACTTCGCGCGCGCCGGCGCGAAGGTCATCATCACCGGCCGCACCGAAGCCACACTCCGCGAGGCGGCCGCGCGCGATCGGAACATCGCGCACGTGCTCGCAGACGTCTCGAACCCGGCGGATGCCGCACGCACGGTCGAGACGGTGAAGGCGAGATACGGCCGCCTCGACGTGCTGGTGAACAACGCGGGCGTCTTCGAGCTCGCCCCGATCTCCGACGCCGGCACCGACCACTTTCGCCGCACGTTCGACATCAACGTCGGGGGGTTGATCGAGACGACGCGCCTCGCGCTCCCGCTGCTCCGGCAGGTGAAGGGCGCGATCGTCAACGTCGCGTCGGTCGTCGCCGATCAACCGTTCGCGAACATGTCGGTGTACAGCGCGTCGAAGGCCGCGGTACTCGCACTCACGCGCGCGTGGGCGCAGGAGCTCGCCGCCGACGGCGTGCGCGTCAACGCCGTCAGCCCCGGCCCGATCGAGACGCCGATTTTCGACGCGAAGAAACTCGGCCTCACCGAGGGGCAGCTCGCGGCGATGGGCGAGGCGATTCTGGGGCTCGTCCCGACCAAGCGGTTCGGCAAGCCGGACGAGGTCGCCAACGTGATCGCGTTCCTGGCCGCGCGCTCCATGACCTTCGTCACTGGCGCCCAGTACCACGTGGGCGGCGGGATCGAGGCCTGACGGCTCATCCTCGAGCGGCGGGAGCCGGTGATCCTCCGTCGAGGCGCGCCCGGTGACGGGCTTGAACGCGTGACTGAAGGCCGCCTCCGACGCGTAGCCGAGTCAGCGGCGCAACCCGCGCACGAAGATGCTCTTCGGCAGCCTGACGTGGACGCCGAGGGTCGGCCTGTCCACGAGCTGCGTGACCGCGACGTGTCCCGCGATGCTGACGAGCTGGTAGGCCTTGTGCCTGGTGAGCTTCTTCTCCGCGACCAGGAAGTCGATCATCTCCTGGATGGCGGCCCTCGTGGCCACGGTCAGGTCCGGATCGGTCGCCATGCTGATGTAGTCGGTCGCCGTCTCGGCGCGGGGCCACGCGAGCTTCACGTCCTTGCGGACGGTCAGCCGCAGCCGGCCGCGCAGCGAGGTCTCGATGGCGGTCTGATCGACCTCGCCGTCGCCCTGTGCCGCGTGGCCATCGCCGACCTCGAACAGCGCACCGGGCACGAAGATCGGGATGTAGAGCGTGCTGCCGGCGACGAGCTCGCGGTTGTCCAGGTTGCCGGCGTGGTGGCCCGGCGGGACACTGCTGACGCGCCCCTCCGCCGGCGCCGGCGCCACGCCCATGCTGCCGAAGAAGGGCCGCAGCGGGATGACGATACCGGGCTCGAAGCTGGCAGTCAGCTTCCGGCGATCCAGCGCGAGGATCTTCACGGGCGCGTCGAGCTCGCAGTTCTCGGGCAGGAAGCCCTTGCAGCCGTTGTAGCCGTAGTCGATCGCCAGATCGATCGAGAGGACCTCGACCTCCAGGACGTCTCCGGGCTCCGCGCCCTCCACGTACACCGGTCCGGTCAGGATGTGCCCGCCGGGCCCGCGGCGATCGCCGATCACCTCTTCCACGATGGACTTCAGCGACGCCTGGATCTTCTTGTCGGGCACCCCGGCCTTCGCCAGGCCCTCCGGCGTGCTGGTCAGGAGCGTGTCGACGTCGATGATGTCGCCCGACGCGATCCGCAGCACCGGCGCGGCCGCGGACCAGTAGTAGCCGTAGGCCACGGTCGACGGCGACGCGACCAGGCGATGCGTCCGGGGCGGGCCGGCGCTGGCAGCGAGCGTCGACACGAGGGCGGTCACTCCGATGCAGGCGGCCGCGAGAGCTCTCATGGAGCCGTAAGCTATCACATCGATCAACGCGCTCCGGGTCAGCGCGTCGCCCGACGGCCGGCCGAGGCGAAGCTTCCCGCGCGCTCGAGTCGATGAAGGATCGTGATTTCCCTGAGCGCGTGACGAAGCCTGTTGTCGGGAATCCGAACCCGAGGCATAGTTCGGCCGCGAACCGATACGGCCGTAGGAGAGAGAAAATGACGACCTCCATGTCCAGAAAGAAATCGTTCTCTTTCATCCATCAGGACATGGAGCGCAATGCCTACGCCTATCCAGAGGACGCAAGGACGGCGGGAAGACCGCCTCGACAACAGTAATCTCCGCCCACCCGGCGCGGCCGGCCACGCCGACCGGTCACCGGGTTCTCGACTTTTTTCGCGGAAGCGGCGCTCCCGCGACGAGGCGCGGCCCGATCTGACGCGGGCGCGGTTCGCGAAGTTCTTCTCCTACTACCGGCCGCACATCCCGTTGCTGCTGGCCGACCTCGGCTGTGCCGTCATCGTATCGACGACGGCGCTGTTCCTGCCGCTGTGCGCGAACCACGTGACCAAGCAGCTGGTCACGCTGGGCGAAGGGCCCGGCGCGCTCGGCCAGATCTACGCGATGGGCGGGGTCATGCTGGCGCTGCTCGCTGCCCAGGCGTTGAGCACGCTCTTCGTCGACTATCAGGGCCACGTGATGGGCGCGAAGATGGAAAGCGCGCTTCGCAAGGAGCTGTTCGAGCACTGCCAGGTGCTCTCATTCAGCTTCCACGACAGGCAGCGGGTCGGACAGTTGATGAGCCGCATTGCGAACGACCTGCTCGATCTCGGGGAGCTCTATCACCACGGACCCGAGGACCTTGCGATCGCCGTCCTCAAGTTCGTCGGGGTGGTCGCCCTCCTCGCCTATCTCGACATCCCGCTGACGCTGATGATCCTCGCCGTCACGCCGTTCGCCGTGGCCTACGCGCTTCACTTCAACCGGCGCATGAACAGGGCGCGGAAGCTCAGCAGGGAGCGCATCGGCGCGATCAACGAGCGGGTGGAGGATTCGCTCGCCGGCATTCGGGTGGTGCAGTCCTTCGCCAACGAGGATCTCGAGAACCGCCGGTTCGAGGCGGACAACCGCCGTTTTCTCGAAAGCCGGCGCGCCGGCTACCGGAGCGAGGCCTTCTTTTCGATGGGCACGGGCGTCTACGCCCAGCTCATCACCGTCCTCGTCATCGTCGCGGGCGCGATCCGGGTGATGCAGGCCCACCTCACCGTCGCAGACATGCTGACCTTCCTGCTCTGCGTCGCCGTGCTGGTCGATCCCGTGCAGCGCCTCGCCAACCTCGCACGGCTGTGGCAGCACGGCTTCACCGGCTTCATCCGGATGATGGAGATCCTCGAGGTCGAGCCGGACGTGCAGGACCGGCCGGGCGCCGTCGCGCTGGTGCGACCTCGCGGAGCCGTCGCCTTCGCGGGGGTGGGCTTCCGCTACGACGACGACGGGCCCCACGTCTTGCGGGACCTGTCGCTCGATATCAGGCCCGGAGAGTTCGTCGCCCTGGTGGGGCCGTCGGGCGTGGGGAAGAGCACGCTGTGCTCGCTCATCCCGCGCTTCTACGAGGTCACGCTGGGCCGGATCCTGGTGGATGGTGTGGACGTCCGCGACATCACCTTGAGCTCGCTCAGGCGAAACATCGGCGTGGTGCAGCAGGACGTCTATCTCTTCTCCGGCACGGTCGCGGACAACCTGCGCTACGGCCGGCCGGACGCCACCCAGGACGAGATCGTGGCGGCGGCCAGGTCGGCCAACGCCCATGATTTCATCATGGCCCTGCCGCACGGCTACGCCACCGATATCGGCCAGCGGGGCGTCAAGCTGTCCGGCGGCCAGAAGCAGCGGCTGACCATCGCGCGCGCGTTCCTGAAGGATCCGGCGATCCTCATCTTCGACGAGGCGACGAGCGCTCTCGACAACGAGAGCGAGCGGGCCGTGCAGCGAGCACTCCTCGAGCTGGCGCGCGAACGAACGACACTGGTCATCGCCCACCGGCTGTCGACGGTGCGCAACGCCGATCGCATCCTCGTGCTCACCGATGAGGGGATCACGGAGCAGGGGACGCATGAAGAGCTGATCGCCGCGGGCGGCGTCTACGCCGGCCTCTACAGTGTTCAGGCAAGTCTGTGAGACAGATGCTCCAGCTGCGAGGCGAACGTGTGCCTCCTGTTCCGGGCTGGGAATAGCCGCCGGCGCATCAGCCCGGCAGGGCGGTCGAGCTTCCCTGTGCCGCGGCGATCCGGGCCAGCGAGAGCGCGAGCTCGGCGAGCTCGGCGCCGTGCGCGCTGCCATTGTGCCCAGCGCCTCCCGGCAACGTGAGGGTCAGCGACATGCGTCCCTGCTCATCGCGCCGCGCGCAGTCGTGCAGGCCTCGCTCGAGCTCCGCCGCCATCGTCTCGAGCCGCGTCCCCGCGGGCGGCGCCGGGAGCAGCTCGCCGAGGAACGACAGCGCCGCGCTCAGCATCTGCCCGGCGGCGGCGGCCACCCGATCGCGCCTGCCGGCCCGCTCGGCGTCGGCCGTGACCCGCGCCTTCTCGCTCTCGTCCAGCGGCGCCTCGGCGCGGGCGCCCAGCAAGACCTCCAGACGCCGCTTGAGCTCCTCGACCCCGCTGGCAAGGTCGACGGCATCGACCTCGGATTCGGGATCGAGCGCCGCGAGCGCGAGCTCCTTCTTGGCGCCCAGGGTGGTGAGCAGGCTGTCCTCCAGGGTGTCCTCGGTGACGAGCACGTAGACATGCACCGGCTGCTCCTGACCCATGCGGTGTGCGCGGGCCACGCGCTGCTCGAGCACGGCCGGGTTCCACGGCAGGTCGACGTTGATGACGGTGTTCGCCGCCTGGAGGTTGAGGCCGGTGGAGCCGGCGTTGGTCGCGAGGAAGAACGCGCAGCCGGGATCGTGCTGGAACTGGTGCACCAGCGCCGCGCGCTTCTTCTGTGGCACCGACCCGTCGAGGCGCACGAAGCGCAGACGGCGACGCTCGAGCTGCGGCTCGATCAAATCCAGCATCCCGGTCCACTCGGAGAACAGCAACACCTTGCGCCCGGGCTCGGCGGCGAGACGCTCGAACAGCTCGTCGAGACGCTCGAGCTTGCTCGAGTAGCCGGGTTCCTGCTTGTCGACCAGGAAGGTGCTATCGGCGGCCAGGCGGCACATGAGGAGCGCCATGCGGAGGCGCAAGAGATCCATCTCGCTGATGAACTTCTTCTGGACGATCGAGGCGACCACCTTCTTGTGGGCGTTGTGCAGCACGAGCTGCTCCTCGGTGGGCGCGATGCGGACCACCTCGGTGGTGCGCGGCGGCAGCTCGGCGAGCACCGCCTCGCGCGTGCGGCGGAGCAGGATCGGCGCCAGCATCTCGCGCAGCTCGTCGAGCTTCCGGTAGCCGAGGACCTTGCCCTTCTCGTCGACCACACGATGGCGATTCATGAAGCGGAAGGCGGGACCGAGGCGGCGATCGTCGATGAACTCGACCACGGAGTGCAGCTCGTCGAGTCGGTTCTCCAGGGGCGTTCCGGATAGCACCAGAGCGAAGCGTGACCGCAGCCCCTTGATCACGCGCGCGGTCTCGGTCTCCCAGTTCTTGATGCGCTGACCTTCATCCAGGACGATGAGATCCCACGGGACCCGCTCCAGAGCGAGCAAGTCGCGGAGCACCTGCTCGTAGTTGCAGATGGTGAAGAAGCAGTCGCGGGAGTACTGGGGGCCCCGCTCGGCGGCGGACCCGTTGACGAGCTGGCAGTCGCGACCCGAGAAGCGCGCGATCTCGCTCCGCCACTGGGCCTTGAGCGACGTCGGGCAGACCACCAGCACCTTGCGGATCCCGGCCTCGCGCGCCAGCAGCTCGGCCACGCCGATGCCCTGGATCGTCTTGCCGAGGCCCATATCATCCGCGAGGACGGCGCGCCCGGCACCGACGGCAAAGGCGATGCCGTCGAGCTGGTAGGGCAAGAGCTCGGTGCGCAACAGCTCGGTGCGCAGGTGGTGCCCCGCCGGATCGCGCCGGATCTCGGCGGAGCGCCCGGCGAGGCGTGTCTGGAGCAGACGCCGCTCGAGGTACTCCTCGGCATCGGGATGCACCTTCACGGCCTGGCCAGCGGCCTGGAGCCGCTGGATGCGCACGAGGAGATCGGGGAGATCCGTGATCGGACGGTCGCGGAGTGGCTCCACGATGGTCTTGGCCGTGGCTCCGAGCCGCGGCGGGCACGCGAGCCGCAGCTCGAGCGTCGCGCCGTAGCGGAGGTAAAGGCTGAGCTCCTTCCTCTTGTACGGTCGCGACAGCACATCGGCTGGGAAGCGGCGCTCGAGCCGTCGGAGCAGGTGAAGGATGTGCTTGCACGTACCCAGCGTGTTCTTGCGGAAGTCGGGGCACGAGCAGAAGGAGACGCCCCGTTCGGTGCCTCGCAAGGCAACGCGATACGTCTTGCCCGACAGCTTGCTCCCGACCAGGTAGTCGGTCCACGGCGACTCGGGATTCCTGGGCTCGATCCGCATCCGCTCGTTCCGGGCCCGCTCGGCCCGCTCCTCGAGCGCCAGGCGCGTGAGGGCCGCTTCGTCGAGGCTCTCGACCGGTCGCCGCTCGCGCGGCGGCGCCGCCAGCCCGAGCAGCATCTTCTCCTCGAGGACGAACGCGAGCGCTGCGCCCGCGTGAGCGCAGATGCCCGGGCACATCCCGCAGCGGATTTCCAGGCGCTGCGCGGCAGCATCGGCGAGCGCCATCGAGACCTCGGCGTCGGGCAGGCGGACGGTGAGGCGTTGCTCGGACAGGGTCACCTGCTCGGTGGGATCGATGTCGATTCCGCCGCCCCGGCGGATGAGCTTCTCACCCTCCGGCCCGAGCAGCTTGCAGGCGGCCGTGTAGGAGAGGCGCGACAGGCGGTCGCGCAGGGTGAGCTGGCTCCGCGTCTTGGTCCGCATCGCGAGCGACGGTACCAACCGCGTCTGATCGACCATGTGTGCCTGCACGGCGCGATCGCGGTCACCTCGATCTCCGCGCAGCTAGCACCTGGTCCCGCGCGCCACGTCGCGATCGCCGGGAGGGCCGGTGAGCTCGCTGAGGTGCTGGTGCATCGGCCGTGCACAGCTCGGAGCCGACGGCTGGTTGGCGACGCTGCTTCTGGCCGATGACACCGCTGCTCCTCGGCGCGGTGATCGGCCGGTGCCGATCGTGCGCTTGACGTGCAGCGCAGGTCGTGGTGAACCTCGACGTGTGACGCCATCACGGCAGCATCCGTTCGCCTATACGAATCGGCGCGGCGAGACCTACTACTTGCACGCCGGCACAACCAAGACCGGCAAGCCAAGGTACTTCGTCGCCAAGACCATCAGCGCCGGTGCGCTCGCCGTGCTGCCCGCTGGCTTCGAGATCGTCGAGAGCATCAACGGCGTGGTCTCGGTCCGCCGCGTCGATCCCGAGGGTCCTACGATTCCCGCGCCTGATCTGGACCTGGTCAGGAAGGAGCTCGCCCGCCATCAACACCTGGGCCTCCATCGCGCCGACGTCGTCAAGGGCGAGATCGTCGTCTTCGAACCGGTCGGAGGACTCACCCCCGAGTTGCTCGCGTCGGGAGACCTGGCCGGCCTGCTCGGGACCCCCCTTCGTCTCTTGAGGCCGCGCCCCGACATCGAGAAGCGCATCCGCTACACGCCGGTCATGAAGTTCGTCCCCGCCGATCCTGGCTACGCCGTGCATCGGATGACCTATCGCGGCGACGGTGGATGGTCGTGGCCGCTCGACCGGGGCAAGCTCGCCAAGCTCGTCGCGAAGTACCTGCCGCACGTCGGCACCGAAAAATTCTTCCAGACGTATTGACCGCGGTGGATGGTTGCCCATCAGATGGCGAGCGCCGTTGCTCTCGACCCGCGGCGTACCGCCCAATAACGGGTCCCGACCGTGTGGCCGCCATGAACGTCACCGAGAACCTCATGCCGTGGCTCGAGGACCTGATTCGCGGCCTCGAAGGCATGTACGAGCGGACGCTCAAGGACGGGCGGCCGGCCTACGATCCGTCGAGGATGTGGACATCGTCCGAGCCGCCGGAGACGGGGCCGGACTTGTGCCAAGAGCCAGGCGATGTCGGGCGCGCCGGTGGGTCCGACCGAAGAGACGGAAGACCAGCCCGATTGCCCGCCCGGCGATCGCGCCCAGGATGCAGGCGAACCACCCGATGGGCCTCTCGTAGGACAAAGCACCCGATGCCTGTCCTATCACTCTCGCCTACGACTTATCCGACCAGGTCGGCGATCCGGCTCGCCCACCCGCACGCCACCTTCCGCCCGCGAGCGACGCCTTCAGCCGACCGCCTTCCCGGAAGGCGCGGAGGTCGGGGCCGAGCCTTCCCGCCTTGCACCACGGAGCGCGTCGCCTCTGCTCAGCCGCCGGTGAACAGCCCGGCCCTGAGCTCAGTCGAGGCCGTCGCAGTTGCGGTCCCGCCCATCGTTGGGGGGATCATCGACCCCGTCGCTCAAGGTCGGATAGAAGAAGGTCCCCGGGCTTGCGAAGTACAGATTGTCCTGGTCGGTCACGTCGGCGGCGATCGAAAAATACTCCAGTCCGCCGGCAGGGGCGTAGTGCGCCAGCACTGCGGAGCTCGACTGCACATAGATGCCGTTGTCGCCGCAGAAGAGACGCTCGATCCCTTCCCAACACGGGGTGACCGGCGTTGTCGGATCATCGACCGGCCAGACGCAGCCGTACGCGTCGTAGTAGGTCCGGTTGGTGTATTGGTCATGGCAGAGGCCTGCCGGGCCGGGTGAGTCCACGAGCAGCCCCCCGATTGTGCTAGGGACCGGTTCGTCCAGGCCGTTGAAGCTCACCTGGCGCACCGTGTTTTGCCCGACCACGTACGTGGCGACCGCTGTGCCGGAGAAGTCGAGGTCGACGTCCATCGGTGCCCGGATCGACTCGGACTCGGAGACCACGGCCGGCGTCCTCCAGGTCTGTCCGACCTTGACAGCCCGGACGAGAGACGAGCCGGCGCGCGCAACGACCGCGATCCCGTGGTCTTCGCCCACTAAACCACTTCGCGCGACCGGCTGGTCGATATTCTCGTCGGCGACGGCCACACTCACGTCGGTCCAGACACCGGCCCGCTGGCGGTGCTCGCGCAGCTCGTTGTCCGTGGCGTAGACGATCGAGAATTCGCGCCCGTCCGTCGTCAGCCCCACGCGTCCAGGGTTCAGTTTGTCGAGCAGCGTCGTGACCTTGCCGCTGGGAGAGATGGGCACGAGCTCGAGTGTTCCCCCTCGGTTGATCGCCATGTCGATATCACCGGTCGAAGTCGCCCAGGCAAGGCTCGCCGTCCCTGGTTCCCAGATCACGGGGTCACCGTCCCGCTCCAGCGGACTTCCATCATCATACGTCCTCAGGACGCCGTGAATCGCTGGGTCGGAATCGTCGCAGTCGAATCCTCCGAGGCCGGCGATCCCGTCACCGTCCGCATCCGTCCCCGCAACACCGTCACAGTTCAGGTCACCGCGCGGTCCCTCGTCGACGATCCCGGGGTTCACATTGGCGTTCCCATCGTCGCAGTCATCGCCCCCGAACTCCACGGATCGGTATCCGTCGCAGTCACGGTCGTTTCCATCGATGGAGTCGACTCGGCCGCTCCACGTGGTCTGCCA
>Ga0137375_10011862_pt1 | contig 10315 bp, 11 predicted proteins | sample SagtaG_24_FD_104936 | JGI IMG/M metagenome (GOLD analysis project Ga0137375, IMG submission 104936) | Vadose zone soil microbial communities from Sagehorn Ranch, Mendocino, California, USA - Sage1_R_113_16 metaG | ecosystem: Environmental > Terrestrial > Soil > Vadose zone | place: USA...
GGCAGAGACTTTTTCAGGAATGCCGTAGGCAACCTTGGAACTGGAGTCCGAAGACCCGTATATAGCAGAGCGATCCGGCTACCGAGGAGCGCAGCAAACAGGCTGAGATCCCTCAAATAGAAAGCCAGGTCCTTTGCAGAACCGGGGGTGCGTGTGAGCGCGCGCAGCCACTAATGTAGCCAAGAGAGGTCTTTTCTTCTATTTACCTAAATCAGAGGTACAAAAAGGTGGACTGAATATTAGAGACCCGACTGCATGCATTTCGCTGGCACTTGTTATTAATGCAGGCAGGGCTAGGCAACTGTGACAGGAGGAAGAATAACCGGCTATACACGCCTAGCTGATGAAAAAACGAAGGCCGTCCCACCGCCATCCGTACCTAATGTTTAGAGTCGTAAAGGTATCCGGCAAGGTTAGCGTGATAGCGTCTTCTCAGACCACCCAAAGGTACTACCGGCGTCGGATCAAGCTTAGCCCAACGTCTTCGTACTCGTAAGACCGATTTAGGCCGGATGTGCATAAGCCGGCGGAACCGGTCCTGGTTCCAATGGATGCGAGCCTCTAATAGTGCTCTGTCGAGTTGCATCAACAGCTGCATGGCCTGTGCAACCAAAAGCCGCTCTCCGGTCAAAGTTACTGGCTGTGCCTCAGACAATAAGGTCGCCAGCAGTTGAACACCGTCAGCGGAGGGGTTATGCGCCTCGCTACCCCACGCGATTCCAAGTCCTCTCGTTTTTGAAGTAGTAACTGACATTCGATTCTCCGTCAGAAGCCAAGGTCAATTGCATTTTTGCCCCCGTCCAGGGCTGATGATCACTCGGAAAAAAGAAGCTCGCGACGCCGTGCAAGCGGCGCGAGTGCTGCAAACACTCGCGCTGCTCTTCTTTGGCTCTAGTATTCAGACGGCAGCAGAATCGTGGTAGAACTGCGGTCTGCTTCGGTGATGATCCAAAGCCTCTGGCCTTTGCCTGTTTGGTATGCGCTCAAGAGTCGAAAGCCTTCCTTTAACGAAAACTCGTTCTCTTTCACATCGTCCTCGGATAACTCGCCCCAATCGCAAGACATGTGACGGCGTAAAAACTCAATCGCTGTTTGTCCGGCGATTTGGAGTGCTTCTTCGGCTCCGGGCGTGATAAACGTTTGACCTAACGCAAAGCGCGTGACGCTGGCTTGGCGAATTGTGTTATGGTTTCGTCGCATCAAGTTTTCTCCTTCACGGGTTGAAAGTTGGTGCCTGGGCTAGGCGAGCGTTGACGCGCTTTCCTAGCCCCTTCTTCTGTGGTTAAGGTTCCTGCTCTTCGTCTTTGTCTGGCTGTAGACGTCCGGCTCGTAGGATTTGATCCGCGCTGCGGAGAATCTTCTGGGCACTCTTTTCGGGGATTGCTTCGGCGGTGTAACCGATCCCTTGATAGAGCCAGTTCTGAATGTATCCGCGGCAGTAGTCCGCGCCTTCGAGATTGAGCACTTCGCAGCAAAGCATTGCGACCGCTTCCGCTTCGACTTCGCGAAGGTTCTTCGGCGTCCGTTCTGTATCGGTAAAATCTGCTTCTGCGGTGTGGCCTAGAATGATGTGGGCGGCTTCGTGGAAAAGAGTCTTGTGCGGAAGCTGTGCCACTGGGCTGATCGCGATCTGGCGTTTGCGTGCATAGCCTTGACAGTTGCCGTCCGTGTCGGCGAAAGCGATCCGTACAATGTCGAGGGCGGCGAGTGCGCGTTCCGCGTCCCACCCCGGCATTCGTGGCGGCGTGAATTCTTCGCCGACTGTCTGGCTAATGACGAACCACCGGGCCTTGTGCATGAAACTGGTGTATGTGCGTTCTCCGTTCTCGCCTTCGCTCTCCTGCGGTTCTTCTTCGCGAACCTTCCGGGTGATCGGCATGCAAAGGATCAAGGCACGTTCGCCGCGCTTGACGGTCCGTCCTAGTGATTGCCATCCGGGAAACGTGTTGATAGGGCCGGGTTCAAGTCCGCGCATTTGGCATTGCACGAGGGCAAGGATTTGATTTCCAATCGAGTAGTTGTGGAAAGCTGAGTAAGCTTCCATGATCAGACCTGGCTTATTGACTGCTTCAACTAACAAGGCTGACCACTTGGGAATGTCGACCCATCGGGTAGCGTGTCTGTCCATAGTTTCTGCTCCTTTCGGTTCCGTGGTATTTGAAAAACTGTTTCTCCCTCGTAGGGACGTTGGGACACGAGTGGGCGCCCCGAACGCACACCCAAAGGGGCGGAACGGAGTGGAGCACTTGGAGCGAAGCGCAGAGTTGCGCGGGCGGGCTGTCGTGGACAATGAGAACGAAGAGGGGGGAAATTGAATCAGAATTGGTGTGAGTTCTAGAAGACGATGCGACTATACAAAAGAGGATGCGACTGATTACAGAAGAGGATGCGACTGAGGGTGGGTGCTGATCCCTGATGATAGGGAATTACTTAGATTGGTGCCTTCACAAGTCTTGGCGACTTCGTTCCCTCCGACTGCCGTTGGCAATGGTGCAGGTGCTGCTTGAGGTGCAGGGTGGTCCTATGACCGCATGAAAATTGCGCCCCCAAAGGTAACGAGGAGCAGAAAGAAGAAGAAAGCATTCGGTATAAGAATGCCAAAACCGCGAATCAGCAGCGCTCTAATGACGCTTGGTCGTCGTTGGAGCTTTTTTTGGCACTCTTCGTCAGCTGCGTCAGCTTGTTAGCCAGCAACATACCCCTAATCCGCGGCGCTCACGGTCGAACAGCGTAAGGTGGCCGCGCCGGTCGTATAGCACAGGATGAATCCGCATGTCCGGTATCGAGAAACTCACGTGTCATGGCTCCGACACAGGAATCAAGTCCATCGAGGGTGTGTCCTTCCTTCGCTGCGACAACTACTTGACTTCGAGAGAATTGGTCAGCGGCCACGTGAGCCCAGCGCGGAGATGTGACGGGATCCCACTCACCTGAAATGAGGAGCGTCGGCCTGTCGAGACGCACCGAAACGCGAAAATCGTCGGGCAGTTCCGCGCGCGGCCATCCTCGACACGCGCGTTGGTATTCCACCCTCAGAACCGACTGGGCGTCCACTCCTTGGGATGAGACAAATGGCACGTCCTCGCTGCAGAAGACCGCGAGGTTCAGTCCCAAAGTCAGCCGAGCGGCCAATTCTTGCCGCACTTGGGTAATGGCGGATTGGAGCGGCTCACGGTCACCCGCGGCCGCCCGTGTCATGAGCAACGGGATCAATCTGGATGTTCTCGCAGAATACTGTAGCATTTGCAGCCCGAACTGTTCGAAGGGGTCGAGCACACCGTCCCGAACTTTCTTCACGTCCATTCGAAGGTTCGGAAACGCCCCTGCGCACGCGCGGTCCGCCATGCAGTCCGCAATCAGAGCGTCAAGAGCGATGCGGCCCTCTTCGCCGAATGTATCCAGAACCGGCATCGACATCGGCGCTGCTGCGATGAGAACGAGCGATCGGACACGTTGCGGGTATCGCTTCGCATAGACGTACGCCGCGCGCGTTCCATATGAGCCGGCCCAGAGGCTGATCTGCTCGTATCCCAAGGCCTCACGGGCGGCTTCGAGATCTTGGACGAAGTGCTCCGTTGTGTACTGGCGCAGGTCTGCTTTTGCGCTCAGGTCGCGCAGGCATCGCTCGGGATCGCGCGGGACCAGAAAGGTATGATCTGCGACGTCGCACTGCAACCGATGTTCGCCGCCGCTTCCTCGCTGATCCAGTAGCACGAGATCGTGATCGCGCCGGAGGCTCCGAAACATGCCCAACGTGTGTTCGACGTCGGCTGTCGCACGTTCGCCGGGTCCTCCCTTGAGAACGAACAATGGCTCCTTTGATTCCACACTCCCAGAGTGAGGAGCGAGCATGATTGAGAGGGCCAGGCGTCGCCCAGCAGATGTCGCGCGGTTCTCAGGGACGCGCAGGGTGCCGCATCGAATTGGCTCACCCGATACGCGACAGTCGTTCAGCCTGAGTTGCGCGAGGGTCTGGCTGGAGGTCAGCAGGACGAGCGCGATGGCTAGGGTGCAAAGACTTGACATATACGACAGACCTCACACATACATAAGGTGACCCGCAACTGAATGAGGTCCGCTAACATCCTAAAGTATCTATCAAAAGGCTCCATAATAGTCAGAAACGCGGCATTATGCATCACATGGCTGAAGAAGCCCCTCTTGATCAGTGGTCCGCTTTTTTGAGAGGTGCAACCGTTTCCATCAGGCCTCTTCCCACGGGATCCAGCGCGGCGCGGAATCTTGTGCAAGCCGAACATGAAGGTTGGGACATAGTGGATAGACATAAATCCGCTTCACAGGTTGCCCGTGAGCCTCGTGATGTTGGTCCATCCGGCCACGCCCGCAAGTTTCTCCCAGATAGGTCCAGTTGGCAGCTTGGTAACTGGTGCCGCGAAACTGCGCATCTACGAGCGTCTCCAGAAGCAGCGGGCGATAGCCGTAAAGGCGTTCCCAGTCCGCAGGCAGTTGGCGCGCGCACAAAGAGAGGATCGTGCTTGCCAAATAGCGCACGCGCACCCACGGCAGAATCAGAAACCGCGAGTTGTTTACCACGAACTGAAGATTGCGCGTCCGTTCCTCATTGGTCCAGGCAATCCAATTATCCCGCGCCGCCATCTTCCAGGCCGGACTGGACCATAACAGACAGGCCAGTACGTACCCAGCTGAAACTGATCTCACCAGATATCTCAAGTTGGCCCCAACGGGCACTCTGTATCCCAGATAGTGATAGCGCTCTATTAACTCATTCCACAGAGCGCTCTCTGGGCCACTGTGAACGACCGTCAAAGACAGCGGGGCGAATTGGCTTATGCTCCCAGTGAGCGGCTCTTGCTCTTCGCCGGTTGCGGTGAAGGTTACGATGCGCGGGCCGCGCGGTCCACTTTGTCGTAGTGCCGGCAAGCTCAAGACGCCCTCAGCGCTTAACTTCTCCAGGAACAACCGGCACTCGTGATTCTTCAAGCGCCCGTTGGGTCGCTTCCACTCCAGGAGTTCGCAGATGGTGCGCGCCATCTCCGTGAGACTGAGACCGCGGAAATCAGCTACCACTTCGCGGACTAGCTCGATCTCCGCTGCTGAAAAGCGCCGGCCACCAAAAGCTACTGGAACAGTCTTGCCCTTTTGAACCATTACAACTCGACCGATGCAGAGCGACCGTCATGTTTGGATTGTTGAAAAGAAGGTGGAGAGAGCCTTGGTCTGGTCCTGCCGCTCTGATAGTCCTGTTGATAAACGCGGCGACACTTGCCACAACGAAATTGTTGAGTCCCGTGAGCTGAGAGTCCGCCTTTGAATTGCTGCTTGGTCGCGTGGCAGTGAGGGCAAAAGCCGAGATATTCCTTTCGCTTAATCAATCCCGCGCGCCGCGCTCGCGTGCAGACGCCTGGTGAAATGAACGGCCGCAGTGCTTCCGTCGCAGGCTGATCGCCTCCATTGCGCACGTAGTCGACGATCGAAATGATCTCTTCGTCTGAAACTTTGTGCGCGCCTTTGTTTAGATGTTCGCGCACAACTCGCAAGTACCAAAACGGCAAGTCTTTCTTGTGGTCGCCGATTAGGAAGTGGCTGGCGAGATTGTTGGCTTGGCAAAACTCTATGAAGTTAACGGGCCAGTTCTGGAGCAGGCGATTAACCGCCTGCAACAAGCTGCGACGCTGAAGCAAATTGAGGTGCTCAAAAATAACAGTCTTATCGGGCAGGCAATCAATCGGCAGATCAATCAAGTAGCTTCGATACAGCGCCGCTTTGAGCGGTTGGGCCATTCGGCCGTAGGTCAGCCGACGCATTATCTGATGGAGGCCGGTGAAGAACAGATGCGAGTAGATAACTTCGTTCTGGGGCAGTTCAACCCACCCTCGTTGCAAAGCCGTTTGCAGGAAGACTGCGAACTCAAGTTCGGCGGAATCCACGGGTGTGCGATAGCGAGGCGTGGCGAACTTTCGTAGATCGGTTCTACACCGATAGCATTGTGTCAACCGCCAACGCGCGGGTTCTCTTGCGGTTTGTCTTTCATAACAGACCGCCATCCGGCAGCTCTGGCAACGATCAAGCAGCAGCGTACGATGTAGCGGGCACAGAACCATGAGGGCCAGCCGCCACTGACGTCGAAAGTATGGTTCTTTATCTGAGGCTAAACACCACGGGCAGAACTGCTGACCGAAAGGTCGGTGCGGACTGATGTTCAAATAGCGCGGTAGCGCCCAAGGCAAGTGACACTTACGCGGTTTGTCAAAGAGCCAGCCTTCGTACGAAGCCATCGTGGCGGCAAACACTCTAGCGGGTGGTGTGCCAGTCTTGATTGATAGCGTCTCGAAGATCACTGGATCGTTCCAGATGTCTACATCTCGAGCTACCAGGATGCGTCCTGGCCAGACCTGTGAAGTAAATGTGGCCACAGTTTGTCCGTGGGCCAATGCCAGTCGCGCGAGCCACGAAGATAGCAGTTCGTCTTTTTGCGGCTTCAAATGCACCGGCCAGAGCGTGGCGGTGAAACTGGTTTCATCAGTTTCAATCATATTGCCGCGTGTGCATCGGCCCGCCACTTGCGATCAGATGGCGGCGTGAATTGAATCTCTTCGAGCAGCCGGAGATCGATCCGCTCTTTACCTGAGGCGATGGCCTTTACCGCCGCTTTGGTAAGAATCGCCGAGACTTCCCCAATCAATCCTTCGCTCAACGAGAGAATCTTAAGGGCCAGCGCGGGTCGGGTGAGGTTCGACGGTTCATTCAGTGGCAGCATACATTCAAAGCTGGCCAGCAGTTGCAAATAGGGATCGGCCTTAGGCTTGAGTCCATCGCTGATAGTCCATCTTGGCAAGAAGACCGGCTCAAAGCGGTTAGCTAACTGCGGGTCGGTTTGGATAGCGTTGAAAGCTTCTCTGGTGCCGACTCCCACAATCGGAATCTGCAACTCATTACTCAGGTGCTTAATAGTGTTGAGGAAGTTATGCTGTTGCAACAGGCTACCCGCCAGGACGTGGTGGATCTCGTCAATGATCAGCATGCGCAAACCAACTCGGCGCAGAACCGTAATGACCTGAAACTGCTTTCTGCCAGGCGAGTCGTTATGTCTGAAGGGACAGGCGATTTTCTCCATAATGTTGTCGTAGAGCCGACCTTCAGATGGAGTCGGTGGTGCTTGAATAATCAAGACCGGCAGGTGGATCGTCTCGCCTTTCGCATCGTCGTTAGCCAGATGGAGCCGCTTGAATCGATTGATAATCATGGTCTTGCCATTGTTAGTTTCACCGACCAGTAGCAAGCCCGGCATCCGGTGCGTCTGCGGATAAGTAAGTAAGTCTTCAAGTCGATCCAGAATGCGCTTGGCTGTTGGGTAGCCGATCCAGCGGGGACTGCGCACGCGTTGAATCCGTTCCTCGTCACTAAACTCAAGCGCAGCTCTGACTGCTGGACTTAGATGAGAAGCGTTGTTCGTAGTTGGTAACATCGGGTGCCCTTGACTAAAGCTCTTCCAACTCATCGAACGGCTGCACTATTGGCAGAGTGCTGCCGCCATCATTGCGGTCTGCTTCGCTCGGTGTCTTCCCAACCGCTGTCTTCGGCTGGCAAATCTGTTTGTGGTGTCGTCGCTGTTGGTTCTTTCGCCGGACGTGCTTGGTCTCATTCCTGGCCTGCTCCTCAATGGCCCGCATCTGTTCGTACGATCGGAATATCAGCGCTTCGTTAATCTCCTTGACTCCCTGCTTTTCAAGCCTGCGTCTGGCTTCGCGGAACTCCCAGATGCTCATTGGAGAGTGAGCCGTGTCGCGGTAGGGGATGCGGAAATAATCCTTCACTTCCGGATCATAGAAATAGAGCGTACTGATGTCGCGTGGGTCTCGTCTGAAAGTGAACTTGCGTTTCGCGCGTGGCTGGCCCGGCTCTTTCGCGTTGACGAACCGGCGCAGTACATCGCTGTAATAGTGGACCTCGTCCACCACCACGCCGTAAGCCTGCACCGTGCGTTCAAAGAAAGGCATTAGGTTCAAACGCAAGCGGTCCTCATCAACGATGCGTCGCGGCAAGCCGCGCCCAGGCATCTCGTCCGTCCCCAGAATCCCTTTTTCGTACTGTTGAAGTGGAGAGGTCATTAAGCTGCTATGCTCGCGTTGGTGATAGACGCCAGTAATGTAAGTGGCGATCCACTTCTCAAACTCGACCATCGTCATCACGGCCTGGCTCTCCGAGTCGTATTCACCGCGTTTGGTGGGTGAAGAAAAAGTAGTGCCGGGCAGCGAATGGATCTCTTCGTTGAAAGTGCCCAGCAATCTTTCAATGTGGGCGCCGTAGTGCGGCGTTTTCACCGGACGCCATTCAAGATCAATGTTGTATTCTTTACAGGCGCGCTGCAGCATGTTCCCGCGAAACTCTCTGCCATTATCAGCGTGTATCCTTTGCATCACACCCCAGCAAGGCCAGGCAGTCGAGAGACCCAACCTGGCGAGCCACTGCTCCTTGGGCAGGATCGCATGTGCGATGCAGAGACCAACCGACATGCTGTTCGGTGGTTCCAGAGAGATGTAAATGCCGACTACCATCCGACTGAACACATCGATTGCGAGAGTTACCCAGGGCCGGCCAATACAGAGGCGGTGAATGTCGTCAACCAACATAATGTCGAACTTTGTGTGATCAATCTGGACCACGGCGAGCGGCCAGTCAGCTCCCGGAAAATGGCCGGGGAAGGCGTCATGCTTCTCGCTGGCGACCTTCAGCCCCAGCCGCTGTTTGTCCCTTTCCTTTTCCGAAACGGCAAGGATGCGATTACGAATCGTGTTGTAGTGCGGCGGTTTGAGTTCTGCGTTGGTGAACCTCCTTCTAATCTCATCAGCCGTTTTCTTGATGGAACGCTTTTGTGGGTGCAAGTAAACCTCTTTGACTAAACTGTCGATGATTGCTTCTGCCTCCGGCGCCAGCCGACTCTGCCCTCTGCCGCCGGTCGGCTTCGTCGGAGTGAGATCTGAAACTCTGCTGGTTTGTTCGTAACGCGCCAGCTTGCGATAAACGGTCGTCCGATGAACGCCAGCTTCCTGTGCCACAGCTCTAACCATCTCGTCAGTTCGTCGCCCCGAGAGCAAAGGATGAATCCTACCGAACCAGAGTTCAGCGTTCGCCCAATCTTTCTGCTCAATCAACGCCAGGTCTTTGGCAGCTGTCTTCTCCGGCACGGAGAGTTGTGTGGGCGGCGTAATGTCGCAGAGCTTCAACTCAATGCTTCTGCCCGTCTCCTGGTCTTTCGCCAGAATGGCTTCAAGACTCAGAATGTGGGTAATAACGTAGCGCCTGCCACCGCTTCCGATGGCGGCTCCCGGCGCTAGCCCCAACAGTTGGTTCATCGCACTCGCGCCTCTCTTTGGATCTCAACCAGATCGGGTTGCTCATCGTTAATGGTTGCTCCAAGTCAACCAGGATGCGGCCGTTCGCTATCAGTTGCCACAGCGTCGGAAGCAGCGTCGCTCTCTGCATTGCATCGTCCGATAAAAAAGCAAGCAGACTAGCGGGAGTGGTCTGGCCTCTGTGGGCTGCCGTCTCAAGCAACAGTTGTGTGTGCGCCTCATCGACCGGATGCTTTCTGAACTCGAGCAGGAAAGTAATGTTCTTCAGATAAGACGTTCGCAGTTCTCGTTCCGTGATGACCGCGAACTCCCAGCGCCGTTTCCTTGCATAGGCCCTGGCGGCGCGAAACTTTGGCTTCAGCTCAGACCAGTGCTGAAATAGATCACTTCTGTACTTGACCTCCGTCAAAAGCGGCTGCCACTCTGTTGTCAACACAACATCTTTCCGGTAGGAAACGAGCACGTCAGGTGTGTAGCGCCGCTGCTTGCCGCCAGAGTCTGTGAACTCTATCGTGAGCGGCTGCTCTTCGTGGCCGAGAACATTCTGGTTGAAGATCAAATGCTTGATGAAGTCCCGCTCCAGGCTCGATTCATAAGCGGTGCTGCGCGCCGACTGAGCATCGACTACTAAGCCAGTGACGCTTCGATAGTTCGCCCGGATCTTTCTAACAGCCATCCGCTTTTCCTCTCGATCGATAGCTTGCGTCTTCTACTTGCCCCTCACTCAACCTCATGGAATCTGATCACCCACTCTTACCTTACCGCTAACGTCACCATTTGTCCAGCAAAGAAACTTCTTACGGGGCTCCCGCGACGACTTGGACTGCGCGGTGCCCCCAGGGCACACCGCCAAAACTAGTCGCAACGACTTCTGTACTTTCCGAAACCAGTTGCATCGACTTCTGTACGCAGTCGTATTCACTTCTGTGAAAAATGCGCCTTTTGAACCCTCTCAGTCGCATCGTCTTCTGAAACTCACA
>Ga0137375_10011877_pt1 | contig 10311 bp, 10 predicted proteins | sample SagtaG_24_FD_104936 | JGI IMG/M metagenome (GOLD analysis project Ga0137375, IMG submission 104936) | Vadose zone soil microbial communities from Sagehorn Ranch, Mendocino, California, USA - Sage1_R_113_16 metaG | ecosystem: Environmental > Terrestrial > Soil > Vadose zone | place: USA...
GCGGAGCTCGATCGCCGGGTTCGCGCCTGGCTCCGTTCGAAGCTCGTGCGCTATGGTTCGCAATTCGTTCCCGACACCCATGCGCCGACCTTGGAGGTCGCCAAAGCGCGCGTCGAGCAAGATCCGAAAGATCCACGCAAGCAAGTGGAGCTCGCCCTCGCGCTGGCCGAGCGGCACAAGTTCGACGAAGCGGAACAAGCCGTAGCGAGCGCACTGGCCGAGAACCCCATCGAACCGAACGCGCTTTTTCTACGGGTGCGAATGCTGCGCGCCAAAAAGAACGCAGCAGGTGCGCGGCAGGTGCTTCTGGAAATGATCCGCGCCGGCAGCGACGGATATGCCGTCCGCATGATGCTGGCGGACCTCGCCGCCGAAGCCAAACGTTCGGACGGCGCGCGCTTCGAATTCCTCCTCGCGCACCAGTTCGACCCGACGATGGTCGAGCCTCTCCAAGCCCTCTACGATCTCGATCACCGCGAAAAGCGAGAAGCGCAGGCGCTCGACTGGCTTCGCAAGATCGCGCGGCTCGACCAGCACGATCGCAAAGCCTACCGCCTGCTCCTCGAGGGGCTGATTGCCACCGGGCAATTCGCCGAAGCCAAGACCCTCGGCGAAGCGGCCATCTTCGTGGACGTCGAGAATCAGGTCGTTCACTCGCTCTACGCCACGGCGCTCGCGCGCACCGGCGACCACGCCAAGGCGATTTTCGAGCTCGAGTCGGGGCTCCTCTGCAATCCAAAGCCGCCGGAAGCGGCCACGCTGCACGCCAAGCTCGCCCAGGAGCATCTCGCCCTTCGCAACACGACCAAGGCCAAAGCCGAGCAGAGCGAAGCGCTGCGCCTCGACCCCAACAACGCCGAAGCCAAAGCGCTGAAAATCCCTTAGTGCCACGAAGCGAGTGAGCCGAAAGCCACCCCCCGATGCCCTGTAGTGGAGCGCACGGTGTAGGTGCGTTTCCCTCTCAACTTCGTCCCAACAGAGGCATCGGAAATGTTCAACCTTACCGCCGCCCAAAAGATCGCTTGGACGCTGCTCGGCACCTTGAGTCTCGCAGCTTACGCGTGCGGCGACGACGACGTCATCGTCAGGCCCCCCACGACATCGACAACGACGGCATCAGGCGGCGCGGGCGGTTCGTCCAGCACATCCACGAGCTCCACCACCACATCGGCCAGCGGCGGCCAAGGCGGCACGAGCGGCGAAGGTGGAGCGGGAGGCTCTAACGCGGGTAGCGGCGGTACGGCGGGCGGTGGCGGAAACGGTGGCGGTGCAACCGATGCCGGTCGCGATGCGTCGACGGACGTCGCGATCACCGACGCCAAAATCGGGGACGTCGTGAACGGAACACCGGATGGTGGTGCGTACGCCCGCACAGGATGGACAGCGACGTCAGTGCCGCCTTACGCCACCGGCGCGCTCGCGTACAACCAAGATCTCAAATACCCGAATGCTTTTGATGGGCGCCTCGATACTCGCTGGTCGATTGGAAACACCCACATTGCCGCTACAGGGTACGCCCAAATGGTCGGCGATCAATTCACATTGGACATGAAGGTGGCCCACACTTTCGGCAAGATCGTGTTCTGGGCAGGATCCAGCGATGCGAGAGATTATCCCGGTGCTCTCGATGCGTTCGTATCGAACGATGGCGTCGATTTCAGCACCAAGGTCGGCAGCGGTACCGAGTCACAACCCGGCTGCGATAACGCCACCTGCACGATGCCTTTCACGATCTCGCTCACGCAGAAGGCGACCGCCAGATACGTCAGGCTGGTCTTGACTCAGCGGTGCAAGCTCTGCACTCAGACGAATGGCGTTAGCGGCTTATGGTGGGGTATTGGCGAGCTGTACGTCTATCCCTGAAAGGGAAACCGCATCACATCGATTTTCACCCGGCTCGCTAGGCGCCGTGCTATCTCGAGCGCGAACGGAGGTAAACGGCATGGCTCACCCCGTAACGTGGTTTCAGATTTCGGGACGAGACGGCTCGCGGCTCCAAAGTTTCTACAAGGACGTCTTCGGCTGGCGCATCAAGCCCTCAGCGGATGGCACGATGGGCATGGTGTCTCCGGATAAGCCGGGCGGCATCGCTGGCGGCGTTGGAGCATCGCAAAACGGCAACCCGAGCGTCGCGATCTACGTGAACGTCAAAGATCTCAACGCGCACCTCCAGAAGATCGAAGGCGCGGGCGGACGCATGACGATGCCTCCCATGGACCTACCGGCGGGCATGGGTGCGATCGCCGGGTTCAGCGACCCTGAAGGCAATTGGATCGGCATCTGGCAGCCCCCGACCCCCAAGAAGGCCGTCAAACGGGCTGCGGCGCGAAAATCGGCGAAAAAACCGGCCGTCAAAGCGAAGCGAAAGGCAGGCAAGCGGCGATAGCGCTCGCTTCGCCGATTTCCGCACGTAGACTATGCGGCTAACATTACTGCGTCAGATCTTGGCGATGACAGATCACGATCAGCAATTGCCGCGTTTCCCCACGCAAATTTACGGCGAGGCCGGTAGGACCCATCAGACCGGAATGGCCGCGAGGCCTCGCCTCTTCGGCTTCGCCGACAGCCAGTTCCGCCTGTCCGGTCAGTACTTGAGTGGGCCTATGGCTACTCCGATGAAACGATCTGGCAGCGACGATCTGACGCAGTAATGCTAATCGGTCATGGGTGTTGGTCCGCAGGTGAGCCCAGTCAAGCCCGGCGACACGCTGGCGGGACGCTATCGCGTGGAGCGCGTGATCGGCATGGGCGGCATGGGGGTGGTGGTCGCCGCTCGGCATCTCGAGCTCCACCACCTCGTCGCCATCAAGTTTCTGCTCCCTGACGTGCTGGAGAACCAAGACGCCGTGGGGCGGTTCACGCGCGAGGCGCGCGCCGCGGTGAGGATTCAAAATGACCACGTGGCGCGGGTGACCGACGTGGGCACGCTCGACAACGGCGCGCCGTACATGGTCATGGAGTACCTCGACGGCGCGGACCTCGAGCAGTTCGCCCGCACGCGCGGGCCGCTCTCGATCGAAGATGCCGTCGATTTCGTCTTGCAAGCATGCGAAGCGATCGCCGAAGCGCACGGGCTCGGAATCGTGCACCGCGATCTCAAGCCGGGGAATCTGTTTTTGGTTCGGCGGCCCGATGGAAGCCGCATCGTGAAAGTTCTCGACTTCGGGATTTCGAAAGTGACAGGTGGCCTCGGTGGACACGCGGTCGCGACGACGACGGCGATGCTCGGTTCGCCGCCGTACATGTCGCCCGAACAGCTCAGCACGCCCCGCGACGTCGACTCGCGAACGGACATTTGGTCGCTGGGCATCATCTTGTACCGCCTCTTGACTGGCCATCTTCCCTTCGAGGCCGAAACTATCCTCGAGCTCTGCGTCGTGATCATGCACGGGGATCTACGGCCGCTCCGCGAAGTGCGGCCCGACCTTCCGCGCGAATTCGAAGCCGTCGTTCGCCGCTGCCTGGAGAAGAACCGATCGCGACGCTTCCCATCGGTGGCCGAGCTCGCCAGGGCGCTCATCGAGTTTGCGCCGCAGCGATCGCGGGTCTCCTTCGACCGTATCCTCCACCTCCAGTACTCGCAGGGGGCGGCCGGCGATACGGTACCGTCGCAACCCGTAGCACGCTCCGGCTCGTCCGACATTCCGCCTCCCGCGCCGATCGTCGAAACGAATGCGAGCTGGGGTCACACCGCGCGCGGCGCGAAACGGTCGACGCGCCGCGGCGTGCTCTTGATTGCGACGACGATCCTGGTCGTCGGCGCGGGGCTCGTCATCGGCACGCGGCTGGATCGGTTTCGTCCGAAGACGCCGGAATTGGCTGGCCCAACGTCAGCGGGTGATACGCCACCCGCCATCACGCCAACGCGCGAAATCCCCATGCTCGAGCGGAGCGCGGCGGTGATTCCCGCCCCACCGTTGCCCTCACGGCCCGAGCCGCCATCGAGCGCTTCCGCCTCGAGCGCGGCCCCACCCCCTCGCCGACCCACGAGGGTGACGCGACCGTCCGCGCCGCCGACGGGGAAGGCGCCCGGTCCCAGCAACGGCTGGGAAGAGGAAAGAAAATAGCAACTGCTCGGGGAAACTCGACGATAGGAAGAAAACAAGGGAGATCGCATGCGACATTCGACGCTCCGCGCTCTGATCGTTTCCTGCGCGTGGATGGCCATTCCTGCGGGCGTAAGTGCCCAGGCGCCCGGTAGTGATCCGATCGCCGCCGAAAAGCTCTTCTCCGAAGCTCGCAAGCTCCTCGACGCCGGCAAGTATGCCGAGGCATGTCAAAAGCTCGCCGACAGCCAAAAGCTCGATCCCGCCGTCGGCACGCTGTTGAACTTGGCGCAGTGCTACGAAAAATTGGGCCGAACGGCCTCGGCGTGGAGCACGTACCGCGAGGCTGCTGCGGCAGCACGAACAGCGGGGCAGGCTGACCGTGAGAAGAAAGCCAATCGCGCCGCCCAAACGCTGGAGTCGGATCTTCCGAAGCTGACGGTCACGGTGCCCGAAGCAGCGGTCGCCAAAGGCGTGGAAGTCAAACGCAACGGCAGCGGTCTGCCCTCGAGCTTGTGGGGGGTCGCCGTGCCCGTCGATCCCGGCGAATACGTCATCGAGGCGCATGCCCCTGGGAAGAAGGCGTGGTCGGCGCGGGTCAAGGCGGAGCCAGGTCGCGCAACGGCGGTCATCTTGCCCCCACTCGACGAAGCGGAAACACCGCCGAGCGCAACGCCCGCTTCAACTTCGCCGGCCAGCCCGGGCGCCAGTTCGTCGTACCAGGGTTCCGAATCGACGTTGGATGCGCGCCCTTCGGGGCTTCGCGGTCAACGCGTGGCTGCCCTCGTGGTCGCAGGTGCCGGGGTCGTAGCGGGCGGCGTCGGCGCAGGTTTCGCCTTCGGCGCGAACGCCTCGTACAACGACTCCACGCCGTACTGTAAGGGCAATTTCTGCAGCCAGCCCGGCCTCGACGCTCGTGACGATGCGTTTCAAAAAGGACGAGTCGCTACCGCGCTCGTCACCGGTGGTGCGCTCGCCTTCGTGGCTGGCGCAGTTCTCTGGGTCACCGCTCCATCGGCGCGCGCCGAAACGGGCGGCGCACCTCGGGTCAGGGTTTCGGCTGGCGTATTGCCTGGCGTCGGATCCGGCGCGGTCACTGTGAATGGAATCTGGTGATGGTACGTTGGCAGCTCGGCATCGGCGCGACGTTCGTGAGCATGGTGCTCACGTCGGCATGCAGTTGGATTCTCGGCTTCGAAGAGGGCAAGCCTTTCCCCGACGCCGGGGCTTCGTCTGATTCCGGGACCTCGGCCGACACCAACACGAATCCATGCGGCACGAGCTGTCCCCCCAACGCACCGCTCTGCACGCCAGAGGGATGCAGGAACGCGTGCTCTAGCAACGCGCCGACCCAGTGCGGCTCGACGTGCGTCAACCTCGATTCGGATGTGAATCACTGCGGCGATTGCACGAAACAATGTCCGATGCCGACAGGTGGTGGAAATGCGACCTGTCAAAACAAGACGTGTGGGATTCAATGCCTCTCGGGCTTTCATCAATGCCCGGGAACAGCGCTGTGCGCCAAAGACGATGATACCACCCGGTGTGGACCCTCGTGCGTGAGCTGCACCGCGGCTCCGGTCAACGCCGATCCTGCTTGTACGAATCATACGTGCGACTTTGCTTGCCGAACGGGCTATGTGCGGTGCGGTCAGACGTGCATCGACCCGCTCACCGATACATCGCATTGCGGTGCAACTCCAGGTTGTGGGGCGGGGATGGGAAGCACCGGAGCCATTTGTGCAAGTGGCCAAAAATGCTCAGCGGGTCGGTGCGGATGTATCTCCTCGATCGTGTCGATGGGCGACACCTGCGCTGTGCGAAGCGACAAGACAGCGTGGTGCAACCTCGGTTTGGGTCCTCCTACGCAACTGGGGACGGGAATGGGTCAGATCATTCAGGTCGCTGTCTTTTCCCCCGAGGACAAGTGCTTCGTGACGAACGACGGTTTCGTCTGGTGCGTAGGAGGGCATTTAGGAAACGGAACGAATGATTCGAGTTCGAAGCCAGTTCCTCCTCACCTGATGGGTCGTTACAATCAGGTCCAAATGGATTCTTGGGGTGCGTGCGCACTTCGAAACGACGATAAGACGGTTTGGTGTTGGGGCTCCAATCGCGAAGGTCAAATCGGCGATGGGACCAAGGACGACACACTCAGACTCACACCCGTGCAGGGCGCTCTTGCGCTTAGTGGTACAGTCACCAGCCTTACGCGAGGAATGTACTCAACGTCTGTTTGCGCGCTAACCGAGAATGGAAGCCTCTGGTGCTGGGGCAGTGGCGTGCTGGGCAACGGCGTCGATTGGAGCTGGAGCGCCGTTCCCGTGAAGGTAAATACACCCGGAGTCTTTGTTCGTCTCTCCAGTCATGGGGGTTCATCTCAGGGTGGAAACACCGACTGCGCGATCAAAGATGATCACACCGTATGGTGCTGGGGTGCCAATAATGGCGCTGTCGGCGATGGGACGAAGATGGCGGCAAAGCCAGTACAAGTGGCGGGCTCCGCAGGCAAGGTTGCCTTTGTGGACGTGTCCGTCGGAGAAGAGCGCGCGTGCGCACTCACCGATAAAGGCGTTCTGTGGTGCTGGGGTTCGGAAATCACAGTCGACGGCCAGGATGCCAAGTCGCTGCCGGGTTCTTTCTCGCAGGTAGCGTTGGGCTTCGCTGGTACGATTTGCGCAGTGAAGACAGACGGCACCCTTTGGTGTTGGAAGAACGACGCGGTCGCCAACGCGACGCAGGTTCCGCTTGCTTGTCCGTGACGCCAGCGACGGGCGCCTTACAAGGTGGAGCATGACAGCTGCGCGCGGTAACCTGCAGGATGATCCCGGACTCTCCGGAGCAGCTGGGAAGTCGTCTCGAAGCGGCGCTCGAACGGGTTGGAGCTTACTTCATGAACCAATCGCCGATTCAGCAAGCGGCCCATGAGATCGCGCGACACCTGGACGAGCTGGGCATTGATTACGCCATCGCGGACGCTCTGTCGCTCGCCGCTCATGGATTGATTCGTGCTACCGAGGATGTTGACGTATTGGTCAGCCGCGAGGGACTCGAGCGCTTCAAAGCCGCGTGGATTGGACGTGGTTACGTGAGCCTGCGTCCCGGTGGCAAGGCCGTGCGGGACACGACGCACCAAGTGAAAATCGACTTTTTGATCGAAGGAGATTTTCCAGGTGACGGCGCACCCAAACCGGTGCGCTTTCCCAATCCCAAGAAAGCGAGGGCCGCCGCGGGTGAGCTCAGCGTGCTCGCGCTGCCTCGCTTGATCGAGCTCAAGCTCGCTTCGGGCATGACGGCTCCGCATCGTTTGCAGGATCTTGCCGACGTGCAGCGGCTCATTGAAATCCGGAAGCTGCCGCGTGAGCTCGGTGAGGAGCTCGATCCGTACGTGCGGGGCAAGTTCGAGGAGCTCTGGGTCAGCGCGCAGCACGAACCGGACGATTACTGAGAAACGGAATGAGAGAGCGCCGTCCACCTCTGCCACGCTTTGCCTTCGTGGCGCGGGGCGAAAACGGCGGGGTGGAGCATCTCGGCGAGTAGCTCGGGGGTTTCGAAGACGGTGGGGCCTGAGCGGTTGAAGTGGAGATTGCCGTCGGCGACGAAGACGCGGCCGCTGCGGGTGGCCTTCATCTCGGGGAAATCGGGACGGGCGGCGAAGAGAGGCATTTCGTGGAGGGTTCGCTCGATGGGAAAGCCGCATGGGGCAATGACGAGGACGTCGGGGTCCGCCTGGAGAACCGCTTCCCAGGGTGTCGTCGTGGAATGGGCGCCCGGGTTTCCGAGCAAGGGGGTGCCGCCGGCGAGCTCGATGAGCTCCGGGCCCCAGTTGCCCATCGCGAACACGGGGTCGAGCCACTCGAGACAGACCACGGTCGGACGGGGCAAAGAACGGGTGGTCGCGGCGACTCGAGAAACACGAGCGCGAAGGGTCGAGACGAGCTCGGCCCCCTCGTGAGGACGGCCGAGCACGGAGGCGACCGCCATGAAGCCGTCGAGAATGTCTTCCAATGTGCCGGCGCCCAGGGCGACCACCTGCCGGCGCGACAACGTCGCCGGTAGGCGATGGACGAGATCCCCGGGGCTCACCGCGCAGACTTCGCAATGGGTCTGCGTGATCAGAAAATCCGGCGCGAGCTCGAGGAGCAGCGCTTCATCGACGGCGTAGAGTCGTTCGCCCGCGAAGAGAAGCTTACGCACGCGCTCGTCGATTGCGCGGCTGGAACCGGTGATGTCGAACGTCGGCCGGCTAACCGCGGGGAGGCGCTTGACCCACGGAGGATGATCGCATTCGTGCGAGCGGCCGACGAGCTGGTCGCCGAGCCCGAGAGCACAGACGAGCTCGGTGCCGCTCGCGAGCAGCGAGACGATCGCCAGCGCGGTCACGAAGGATCTCTGCCCGGCAGAAGAAAATCGGCGAAAACGAAACCCTCGCGTTCGACGATTTCGCCCGCCTGAAGCGGTACCGGCCGATCGAACATCGGGCCGTCGTAAGCGAAGGTGTGAAATTCGCCCCGCTCGCCGCAGGGGTCGACGGAGGCGGGTAAATCGCGCAGCAACGCGCCGTCGAACTCGCGCCCCGCAAAGCTCGGTGCGAGTTTCTGCGGATCGATACAAGTGAGGCGGGCGCGTAGACCACCTCCCACCATGTCCCGCGCGAGAATGTCGGTGGGAAGCCCCCAGATCGGAAACACCGGCGTCAAGCCGCTCCCGGCGAGCTTTTCGATCCGGTAACGCCGGATGTCTTCCAGGAACAAATCGCCGAAAGCGATGATCGAGACGCCGGCGTCTCTGGCGCGCTCGACGGCGCCCGACATGGCCTCTTCGTATTTTTCGTTGCTGCACGGCCAGGGAATCGGAATGCGCGACAGCGGAATCCCGAGCGCGACGGCTTGTGCCTCGAGCAGCTCCGCGCGAACGGCGTGCATGGCGACGCGGTCGAACGCTTCGTTGATCGTGGTGAGAAGCCCGACAACCTCGACCTCGGCTCGCTGTTGCAAGACATGGAGTGCCCAAGCGCTGTCCTTGCCGCTGCTCCACGAGAGAATGGCCTTGGGGCGCATGGCTCAGCCCCCCCCGAGCTCGGCCGAGGGCGCGAAAGCAGGAATGAAGCCGCGGTCGCGCCCCGATCGGATCCGGATGACCGTCCCCAGGATCGCGAGATAGACTTCGTCGGCTGCGCGTGCGAGCCGCTGGTGGGCGAAGCCGCAGATGTCGACGAAGGCGCGGCCGAGCGCGGTCCCCGGATGGACGCTCATGCCCACTTCGTTGGTGACCAGAACGGTATGAAAATGCCGCTCTTGCAGCACGCGCACCAGATCGTCGACCCGCTCGAGAATGGCTTCCGCGGAGTCGCGGCGAAGGAGCAGATTCGACAGCCACAGCGTCAGACAGTCGATCACCACGACCTCGTAGCCAACGAGCGAACGGACCGCGGTCGGCAGATCCAGAGTTTCCTCGAACGTCGTATAGGTATCCTGCCGATCGCGGCGATGGCGGTCGATGCGCGCTCTCATCTCCTCATCAGTCGGCCTGGCTGTCGCCACGAAAGCACGACGCTCGCCGAAACTCTGGCCGAGCTCGACGGCGAACGAGCTCTTCCCCGAACGGGTCCCCCCGCCAATCAGCACGATCCGACGCTCGTGTTCATCCATGGCCACATCTCCTTATCGTTTGCGAAAGCTTCGGTGCCGTGACGACCCGTCCCTCGGACGTGTGAAGGATCTCGAGATCCGCGTCATACACTTCGCGCAGGAGCTCGGGGCATAGTACGTCGGCCGGTGGTCCATCGGCGCGAATCGTGCGCCCGGAGAGCACCAGGCAACGATCGGCACATGCGCCGAAGGCGAGATCGTGCACGACCGTCACGACGGCCACGCCACGATCGGCTTCGGCCCGAAGTGTGGCAAAAAGGTCAATCTGATGCCGTGGATCGAGGTGCATCGTCGGCTCATCCAAGAGCAGCACCCGCGGTTCTTGGGCGAGAGCCCGGGCCAGTGCGACGCGCCGGCGCTCTCCGCCGGAAAGGCTCGAGAGTGCGCGATCGGCCAACCGAAGGACCCCCATCTGCGCCATCGCGTACTGCACGGCTTCCGAATCGATCCGGGTCAGACCGCGCAAGAAGGCGACGTGGGGAACGCGGCCGAGCTCCACGATGTCACGCACCGACCACTCGAGCGGGCGCTCGTCCCACTGCGCGCGGGAGGCCACGGCGCGGGAGCGAGGCAGCGGGACTTCGACGCGACCGGAAGCAGCCGGCAGCAGCCCC
>Ga0137375_10011878_pt1 | contig 10311 bp, 7 predicted proteins | sample SagtaG_24_FD_104936 | JGI IMG/M metagenome (GOLD analysis project Ga0137375, IMG submission 104936) | Vadose zone soil microbial communities from Sagehorn Ranch, Mendocino, California, USA - Sage1_R_113_16 metaG | ecosystem: Environmental > Terrestrial > Soil > Vadose zone | place: USA...
AGACGGGCGCGCGCGTTTGCTTCCACGCGTGGGGATCGCCGCTCGATCGGGATCCGGTGCTCTTTGGCGACGGTTACGGTCCGACGGCGTTTATTTCGCTGACGCAAAACGACGACGGCTCGTTGTTTCTGTTCACGGTGCAGCATGGATGGGCGCGATCGGAGGTCTGGCTGAAAGGAGCCGCCGAGGCTGCGCCCCGGCGCGTCGTCAGCGACACCAATGCACACTTCTATCCACGTTTTGTGAAGCAGCAACTGTGGATGCGGACCGATATGGACGCGCCTTTCGGTCGCGTGGTTGCCGTCGATCTCGAGGCCCCTGACGATCGCACGCGCTGGCGCACGATTCTCCCCCGAACGCGGTGACACGCTGGAGGATTTCGCGGTGATCGGCGATCGCATCTACGCAACTTACATGCGCGATGCAAGCAACCGCATCCTCATGTTCGGCCTCGACGGCTCCCCGCTTGGAGAACTCGATGTACCGGACCTTGCCACGGCATCGGTTCGAGCCGATGGCGATCGGACCGCTACTCTGACGCTCGAATCGTTCACGTTACCCGAAGCGAGTTATCGCATCGACATGAGCACTGGCGATCGCACCCTCGAGCAATCCGCCTGGCTCGAGTGGGACACGCGGCGATACAGCGTCGAGCGCGTCTACGGCCGGTCCAGGGATGGCACGCGCGTCCCCGTTTTCGTTGTCGGCAGAAAGGATTTGCGCCGCGACGGCCGCAATCAAGTGCTGCTGTTTGGATATGGCGGGTTTGTCGCGCCTCAGAAGCCGCGCTTCAGCGCGCTGGCTGCCGCGTGGATCGAGGCCGGCGGGGTCTTCGCGTCAGCGGTGCTGCGCGGCGGGAGCGAATTCGGAGAAGGCTGGCATCAGGACGGCATGCTCGCGAACAAACAGCACGTCTTCGACGATTTCATTGCGGCTGGGGAAGCGCTGATCGCAGACGGAACGACGAGCAAGGGGCGCCTCGCAATCATGGGAACGAGCAACGGCGGTCTGCTCGTCGGCGCCGCGCTCACCCAGCGGCCCGATCTCTTCGGGGCCGTGCTGTGCGGATTCCCGGACGTCGATATTCTCCGCTTCAACCAGCATACGCGGAACAACAACATGCCGGCGCTCCTGGAGTACGGCGATGCCGCCGTCCTCGACCAGTTCGAGGCCATTCGCCGGTTCTCGCCGCTGCAGAACGTGAAGGCTGCGCGGTATCCGGCAGTGATGATCTGGTCAGGCGACCTCGATACGCGCGTACCTCCGCTCGCCGCGCGCAAATTCACCGCGTCGTTGCAGGCTGCGAGCACCTCGGGGCGACCGATCATCTTGCGCTACTTCGAAAAGGGCGGACATGCAACGAACAACGGGCTGCCGTTTTTGACGCGCGTCGACCTTGCGGCGTCCGAGTTGGCATTTTTACGGATGCATCTGGATAGCCATTAGAAATCGGCTCGCACGCGTCCGAGAAGCAGTCGGCATTCTGCTTCCTGCGTCCGCGTCTATAATCGGGACAGCAGTCATGAGGGGTCGACTCCCGCGCCGTTTCGTCGGCTGTCTGGTGCTGGCTCTGACCTCGGTCCTGCCGTCCGCCTTCGCTGAAACTACCCGCCTCCGCTCTGGTGACCAGCAGGGAGCTACGGCGGGGCAGGCGGCGGACAGGCTGGCCCCACAGACGACGACCGCCCCAGTCGTCTACTCTGCAACGGTCGACGGCATCATCCATCCCGTCTCGGCCGAATTCATGGTGCACGCAATCGACCGCGCCGACCAGGCCAAGGCGTCGCTTCTCGTCTTCACGCTGCGCACACCGGGCGGCCTTGTCGACTCCACGCGTGCAATCGTCACGCGCATGATCAGTGCAACGACGCCTGTCGTCGTGTTTATCGCGCCATCAGGCGCGCGCGCTGCGTCGGCCGGTTGCATCATCACGATTGCGGGCGATGTCGCGGCCATGGCGCCTGGCACACACATCGGCGCCGCGCATCCGGTCGCCGGCGGCGGCGAGAAAATGGACGACACGATGGCGAAGAAGGCCGCCGAGGATGTGGCGGCCTATGTGCGCACGCTCGCGACGAAGCGGCAGCGAAACGTGACGCTTGCGGCGGCGGCGGTCACGGAGAGCCGTGCGTTTACGGAAGACGAGGCGCTGAAGGCCTCGCCGCCACTCATCGATCTCGTGGCGCCGGATCTCTCCGGCCTTCTCGCACAGCTTGACGGCCGCACGATCACTCGCTTCGACGGGTCGACGGTCGTCCTGAAGACGAAAGATGCGCAGGTGGTTCCGATAGAAATGACCCTGCGACAGCAGGTGCTCAGCGCGATTGCGCATCCCAATGTCGCGTATCTGCTTCTGAGCCTTGGCACGCTTGGCTTGACCATCGAGCTCTGGAGCCCGGGCGCGGTGCTGCCCGGAGTGGTCGGCGGGCTGTGTCTCGTGCTCGCGTTTTTCGCGTTCTCGATTCTGCCCGTCAATTTCGCCGGTCTGCTCTTGATTCTGTTCGGTCTGCTGCTGCTGGTCCTCGAGATCAAAGTGGCCAGCTACGGACTGCTGACGGCGGGTGGGCTTGCGAGTCTGATCTTCGGAACGATGATTCTCATGGATTCATCGCTTCCGGAACTGCAGCTAAGCCTTAGCGTCGTCTTGCCCATTGTTTTCGCGTTTGCCGCGATCGCGATGTTTCTCGTACGGCTCGCTGTGACCTCACAGCGCTTGAGTCCCGTCACGGGCGATGCCGGCATGCTCGGAGAAACGGGGCAAGCCTTGTCGCCGATCGATCCAGAACGCGGCGGCCGCGTGCTCACACATGGCGAGATCTGGCATGCGTCGTCACCGGACGCGATTCCCGCCGGCGCGCGGGTTCGCATCACGAAAATCGATGGACTGAAAGTGATCGTGCGGAAGGACTGACTCACATGATCGTACCGCCACTGTTGCTCCTTTTCCTCGTCATCGTGGTTTACCTCATCAGCTCCATCAAGATCCTCGCGGAGTACGAGCGCGGCGTCATCTTCCGTCTCGGAAAGCTGCTGCCAGAGCCGAAAGGGCCGGGGCTCATTCTCGTGTTCGCGCCGATCGACCGAATCGTTCGCGTCGGTCTTCGCACGGTCGTCCTCGACGTGCCGCCGCAGGACGTCATCACGCGCGACAACGTGTCCGTGAAGGTCAACGCGGTTGTGTACTTTCGTGTGATGGACGCACGCCGTGCGATTGTCGAAGTCGAGAATTACCACTACGCGACGTCGCAGCTGGCGCAGACGACGCTTCGAAGCGTGTTAGGGCAGGTCGAGCTCGACGACCTGCTGTCGAAGCGCGACCATCTCAATCAGGAGCTTCAGCAGATTCTCGACCAACGCACCGATCCCTGGGGCGTCAAGGTGTCGGCCGTCGAGGTCAAACACGTCGATCTTCCACCGGACATGCAGCGCGCGATGGCGCGGCAGGCCGAGGCGGAGCGGGAAAAGCGCGCCAAGATCATTCACGCTCAAGGCGAACTGCAAGCGTCTGCGCAGTTGTCGCAGGCCGCCGCGGTTATTGCGGCAGAGCCAATGACCATCACGCTTCGTTATCTGCAAACGCTGACCGAAATCGCGACCGAAAAGAACTCGACGATTATCTTCCCGCTTCCGATCGAGCTGCTGAACCTGCTGAAACAGGTATCCATCGCGGAGCCTCGCGGATAAAGGTTCAAGGGTTCAAGGGTTCAAAGGTTCAAAGGTTCAAAGGTTCAAAGGTTCAAGGGTTCGAAGGTTCGAAGGTTCAAAGGCTCGAGGGTTCAGGAGTTCAAGCGTTCAACGACTCGCGACAAACGCGCGAGCAATTGCCGCGGGATCCTGGCGCAGCACGTCAGCGGCGTAGTTCATAGCCTGCATATCTTCGGCAGAAATCTTTCCAGCCAGACTCTCCAGCGCGCGGCGGACCTCCGGGTGCCGGAGGAGCGTTTCCGCACGCGCGACGGGCGTGGCGTCGTACGGTGGAAAATAGTGACGGTTGTCCTCGAGTCGAAACAGGTCCAATCCTTTGATCAGACCTGCCGTCGCGTCGCCGGCGATGAGATCCACCTGGCCTGACGCCAGCGCGCGGTAACTGAGCGTCAGGTCCATGACGCGTGGAGACTCGAGAAATCGAAAGCCGTACGCCTTGGCCAGTCCGGGGTACCCGTCGGCGCGTTCCAGGAACTCGTAGCCAAAGCCCGCGCGCCACTGCGGCGCGTACCGCACCGCATCGTCTATGGTCCGGAGTTGACGTTCGCGTGCATCGCGCCCGCGAACGAGGATGGCAAATGTGTTGTTGAAGCCAAGCGGCGGAAGCAACGTTCTCCCGCTGCGTGCATACAACTCGCGCACGCTGTTGAACACAGAAGACGCGTCGCTCGACACCGGCTGCCGAAAGATTGCCGTGAGTGCCGTCCCCGTGTACTCCACGTAGACGTCGATATCGCCGTTCAGCAATGCGCGCTCGCAAATGAAAGTGCCGCCAAGATTCAAGCGACGGTCGACCGCGAGGCCCGTTTGCCGCTCGATGACGTGGGCGACGAGCTCGCCAAGAATGATTTGCTCGGTGAAGTTCTTTGATCCGACAACTATCTGTGCGGTCGAGCGGCTCGCCGCGGCGCCGCCTGATACGACGACGATGAGACCGGCAATGGCTGCCGCGGCCAGTGCCCGTTGGCGAACGCGGCCGCGATCGCGCGTCGAGAGCAGCCGCTCCAGCCACAGCAGGCTGCCGTCGACGAGGAGCGCGAGCAGGGCCGCCGGTATCGCGCCGGCGAGAATCACGGTCGTATCGACCATTGACAGTCCGCGATAGATGTACTCGCCGAGACCGCCCGCTCCAATGGCGGCGGCAATCGTTGCGGATCCGACGGCGACGACCGCGGCGACGCGCACGCCGGCGAGGATGGATGGGAGCGCCAGAGGGAATTCCACGCGCGTCAACAGCTCGCGCGGCGTCATGCCCATCGCGACTCCGGCTTCGATAATCGAGCGATCGATATTCTTGAGTCCCGCGACGGTCATCCGAACGATCGGCAGCAGACCGTAAAGAATGAGAACGACAATCGCTGCGCGTGCACCCACGCCGCCGAAGAACGGCACCGGCAGGAGGAACCCAAACATCGCGAGGCTGGGAATGGTTTGGACAACGTTGGCCAAGCCGACGACCGGCGTGCTGAGCCGCGGATTGCGCGCCGCGAGAATTCCGATCGGCACGCCAATCGCGACAGCGGCGGTTGTCGAGATCAGCACCAGGAAGACGTGCTGTGCGACGAGACTCGCCAGCTCACCGCGGTGCGATATCCAGAAAGTAATGACCGGCATCTTTGTCCTGCGATGTTCACGACAATGGGGCAGGCCCTTTTCTCAGGACGTCCGGGACCACAACAGCATCGAGCAACCGCCTGACGGCCGGGTCGCGGGATTCGGCGAGCCGCACCGGCGTTTCGCACGCAATCAGCTTCCCGCGCTCGAGCAGCGCAACGCGATCGGCTAATGTCAATGCCTCGGCCATATCGTGAGTTACGATGATGACTGTTTTCCGCAAGCGTGACTGAATCAAACGAAATTCCCGTTGGAGCTCCGACCGTGTGATCGGATCGAGCGCGCCAAACGGTTCGTCCATCAGCAGGAGGGCCGGGTCGGCGGCGAGCGCTCGCGCAAGCCCGACCCGCTGACGTTCACCGCCTGACAGCTCTCTCGGCCAGCGATTGCGGTACGCTTCGGACAGCCCGATGAGAGTGAGAAGCTCTGTCACCCGCGCTCGAATTCGCTCCGGTTCCCAACGCTCGAGCTGGGGCACGACCGCGATGTTCTCGGCGACGCTGAGATGGGGAAAGAGTCCTGCCTCCTGGATGACGTATCCAGTTGAGCGGCGCAGCTGAATACCGTTCCAGTCCGCAGTGCGTTTGCCCGAGACGGCGACTTCTCCCGACGCCGGCAGCAGCAGGCCGTTGACGAGCTTGAGGACCGTCGTCTTCCCAGCGCCGCTGCGGCCGACGAGCGCCACAACTTCGCCCGGTTCTACGTCTAAGTTGAAGTGATCGAGGACGCGAGCGCCGTCGCGTTCGAAGACCACATTGCGGAAGGAGACGGATGCCATCGAGACGTCCACGCGTAACATATTTCAAAGCGGCGAGCCTGCGAAGGCCGCGATGTTCGATCGGCGGCAAGTTGAAGACGGCGTTGCTCTTGCACCTACTTGCACCGGCCGCGCCCCCTGACCTGAAAACCGTACAAAACGGGTACAGCTGAGGCGGCTTTGCCGGAAGGAACTACATAGCTTTTATGCCCGACTCTCGCGTCGTCAAACCAGCGGCTAACTCCCCTGGAAAATCTTTCGGGTGGCGCACTCGTCCCGGTTTCACGATCAGCCGGAACGGCCGCCTGTTCGTTGCGGCCATGGTCCTGGTCTCAGCCGCGTTCTGGTTTTCGATGGGCGCCACCGCTCTTGCCGCCCATCAACTCCTGGGCGGGCTGCCGGATCGCCACACGCTCGGCCGTGTCACTCAGATGGCGCGCTCGTCCGTGTTCTACGACATCAAAGGACGGCCGACTTTCACAATCTTCAAAGAGCAGCGACTCGAAGTGCCGCTCGATCGCATGTCGCCTCACCTCAAGAACGCCACCGTCGCGATTGAGGATCAGCGCTTCTTCGATCATCACGGCGTCGACGTGATCCGTGTGATGGGTGCGGCTATCGCGAATCTTCGGCAAGGGCGCAACGCCCAGGGCGGCAGCACCATCACGCAACAACTCGCGCGCATCAGTTTCCTGACGTCTGAGAAGACGTACACGCGTAAAGCGCAGGAAGTTCTGCTGGCCGCGCTCATCGAGGGCGAGTACTCGAAGGATCAGATTCTCGAGCTGTACCTGAACAAGGTGTACTTCGGCGCTGGTCTCTATGGCGCCGAAGCGGCGTCGCTTGGCTATTTCGGAAAGCACGCCTCGGATCTGACGCTGCCCGAAGCTGCGCTTCTCGCCGGGCTCGTCAAGGCGCCTTCCAACTACGCCCCGACCTCGAATCTTGAACGCTCGGTGCAGCGCCGCGAACTCGTTCTGCAGGCGATGCGCGATGCCCGCATGATTGACGCAAAGACAATGGAGGCGGCGAACCGCGCGAAAGTTGTCTTGAACGACGCGCTGCGGAAAGAGGAGCCGTACGGACGGTATTTCAAGGAAACCGTGCGATTCGAGCTCGTGTCGAGGTTCGGCGAGGAGCGGGTCTACGAGGGTGGCCTCAAGGTCTACACCACGGTCGATCTCGACCTGCAGCGTGCGGCTGACGACGAAGTGCAGCGCGCGCTCGCGGCATTGGATCGACGCCGAACGCGTCGCGCCGAAGGGCAGCTGCAAGCGGCGCTCCTCGCGCTCGACCCGCGCAGCGGCGAGGTGCGCGCGCTCATCGGCGGTCGCGACTTCGTCACCAGCAATTTCAATCGTGCGCTGCAGGCGAAGCGGCAGCCGGGATCGGCGTTCAAACCGTTTGTCTACGCCGCTGCCCTCGAAGCGGGCTACACGCCCGCCAGCATCATCGATCGCCTTGACGATCCCATTGCGACCGTCCAGGGCGCCTGGGTTCCTGAGGACGAGCACTCGACGGCCAGCTCGATGACCATGCGGACGGCGCTCAAGACGTCCAGCAATCGCGCGGCCGTTCGCATGCTGCAGAACGTTGGCATCTCCAAAGCTGTCAGCTACGCGGAACGCGTGGGCATCGGCACGATGCCCAGCGTGCCGTCGCTCGCCCTTGGCGCCGGCGAGGTCACGCTCGAGTCGCTGAGTTTCGGCTACTCGGTGTTTGCGGCCGGCGGTCTGCGGCGCACGCCAACATACATTCGTCGCGTCGAAGATCAGAACGGACAGGTCATCTTTCAGGCGCCGTATGTCTCCGAGCAGGTCATCACGCCGCAAACGGCCTTTCTGATGACCAACATGCTCCAGGACGTCGTGGATCACGGAACCGCATGGCGTGCGCGGCAACTTGGCTTCACGCTCCCCGCTGCTGGCAAAACAGGCACGACAAACGACTACCACGATGCCTGGTTTGTGGGTTTCACGCCGCGGCTCCTGACGGGAGTCTGGATTGGGTTCGATCAGCCGCAGACGATCATGGGCGGAGGTTATGCGGCCGAAGTGGCCGTGCCGCTCTGGACCGGCTTCATGCGTCGAGCCACCGCGCACGATCCCGCGGAGTGGTATCAGCCGCCGCCGGGGATCATTGCGGTCAACGTGTGCCGGCTGTCCGGCAAACGGCCGGTCGAAGGTTGCTACGGCGCTACCTACGTTCGCGACGACGGCACCTACGCAAACTCGTCGAGCGTGTACACCGAGTATTTCGTCAAAGGAACTGAACCCACTGATCTGTGCCCAATCCACGGCACGCCAAGCTTTTTCGGGCGCGTCGCCGGATGGATCGGGGTGTCCCCACCGGCCGCGCCCCCGCAGGAACGACCGAGCGACGTCATCGCCTCGCGCGAAGAACCGCCCGATGTGCAACATGCCGATCGGCGCGATGAGAGCGCGTCCGACGTGCAGTCGCCGCCCGAAAAGAAGAAGAAACGCGGCTTCTGGTCGCGCGTGTTCGGCGTCGGCGATGACGAGGGTAAGGAGCGGAAGAAGAAGAAGCAAGACGAGTAGCCGTTCCAGGTTCGATTCTCCCAGCGCCACAAGTTCCAATTCCAATACGACGTAGTTACAACCCGAACGTCGAACGCCTGCTCGAACGTCGTCGAGTCGAAGAGCGGCTTACTACTGGTGCTATATTGACCCTCCTCAAACCGTCTATCGCGACGCGACTACGAGGAGGCAGCGATGGGAAACTTCAGCGTTCCTATGATCGGTCAGGCCAACTCGAAGTGCTGCTGGCTCGCCTGTTATCAGATGATCTACGGCTGGAAGAACTATTCGACCAGCGATCCTCCTGACAGGGCCAAACGCGCCGGGTTGTCGACCACATCAGGTCTCGACTCCGAGGACTGGTTCAAGGCACGCAATGCGATGGGGTTGTGGAGTTACCGCGTCAGCTACTTGACCGAAAGCTCCAGCAATCTCACTTACATTCTCGACAAGCACGGCCCGATGTGGTGTGCCGGTGATTTCCTGCAAGGCTCGCCGCATGCGATCGTGATCAGTGGGTACGATGGCGAGAAGCTGAGGATCAACGATCCGTACGAAATCTACAAATACCAGTCGTACAACTACATGTATTGGAAAGACTGGAGGAAGCTCGTCAAGGAGCTTCCCTTCGCGTGCCAGGTGTGGCCCTGAGGACCGGCCGCCTCTTTCATCGGCTTCAGACGCGCAGATTCTTTCGCGGACACCTACGGAGGCTTCATCGCTGAACTTCGTCTGAGCGCTATCGCGGGGCATCGTCGCGTCAAGGCGCTTCTCGCTCGCGGGGTGGCGCGCTCGGCGCTGCCGCCCACGATGCTCTTCACCGGACCACATGGCGTCGGGAAGACATTGGTGGCGCGTGCGACCGCTGCCGCGGTCAACTGTCTGTCTCCTCTCCCGGCCGCGGATGACTTACCGCTCGACGCCTGCGGCGTCTGCCGATCGTGCGAGCGGATCGCACGCGGCGTCCACGTGGACGTCATACAGGTCGAGGCGGACGACCGCGCGTCAATCAAGATCGACGTGATTCGGGATGTGCTGGAGCGCACGGCATATCGGCCATTCGAAGGACGGCGTCGCGTAGTGATCGTCCGAGACGCGGATGCGCTGGAGCCGGCCGCGCAGAACGCGCTGCTGAAATCGCTGGAGGAACCGCCGCCAGGAACCATCTTCATTTTGACGACAGCGGTTCCCGGGGCGCTCCTGCCCACGGTCCGCTCGCGCTGCATGCCGCTTGCGTTTGGACGCTTGCAGGAAGCCGAAGTCGCCGAAATCCTCGTGCGCGACCTTGGCTTTGCCGCGGCAGATGCACGCGCTGCAGCGGCCCTGGCAGACGGAAGCATTGGTCAGGCGCTGGCGCTGGGCTCCTCCGATCTCGCCCTGCTTCGCGAGATTGCCGTTCAATTGCTGCGCCAGGCGGGTTCGACGACGGCAGTCGCCGCGCGGTTGAGAGCGGCAGCGACAATGGTGGGGTCGGGGAAGAGCGAGCGCACGCGGGAAGAGCTGCGGCTGATCCTGCGCTTTGTTTCTTCGATGCTGCGGGATATCGAGTTGCTGAAAGCCGCAGGCGACGTGAGGACGCTTGCCAATCCGACCGCGGCCGGCGAGCTCGCCGCGCTCACGCGTTGGTTTGGCGCCGAGCGGGCGCGCTCCGCATTTGGCGTTGTCGATCGTGCCATGGCCGCGCTCGGGCGAAACGCT
>Ga0137375_10011881_pt1 | contig 10310 bp, 10 predicted proteins | sample SagtaG_24_FD_104936 | JGI IMG/M metagenome (GOLD analysis project Ga0137375, IMG submission 104936) | Vadose zone soil microbial communities from Sagehorn Ranch, Mendocino, California, USA - Sage1_R_113_16 metaG | ecosystem: Environmental > Terrestrial > Soil > Vadose zone | place: USA...
ATTCGATGGCGTGACGACGACGGCCGGCGTCTGCTGCGGCGGCGGAATGTTATCGGGCGCAACGGCGATTGGCGGGGCCACGGGGCCACCAACAGGCATTCCGGCGGGACGCGGAATAGGCACGGGACGCGCGAGCGGAACGCCATCGTTGCCTTGTGCCGCGTCGCCATCATCATTGCCGTTCTGATCCTCGGCCTGTCGCGGCACGATCGGTCTGACGATGCCGCCAGGCCCAGCCGAGAAGATCGGCGCGGCGGTGGTCGGCGGAGGATTGCGCGGCGCGACGCTCGTCGGCAGAATCATGATCCGGTCGTACATCGAGGCGCCTGATGCGCCCGGCTCGCGAGCCGCCAGCATGTATCCGCTCACGCCACGCAGGATGATGTCGAGCGCCTGCCGCTCGGTGACGCCTTCGAGCTCGAGCGTGACTGGCGCGCCGGCGATGCGATCGCCGTTGACGATCTTGGCGCCGCCAAGGCGCGCCCATTCCGCAAGAATGGTCCGGACAGGCACGTTCTGCGCGTGAAGCGTGACACGGCCGCCGCTGATCTGCAGCGTGAGCGGCGCCTGTGCGTGCGCGACCGCGGCGCAGCAGACGAGAACGGCAATGACGAGGGCGGAGACGCGGAAGTTCATGGGAGCCCCTATTGTACGGCCTCGACGGCTAATTGGCGCGCATGTGCTCGATGACGGTCCGGAGGATTTCGTCGAGCTGAACCTTCGGTTCGTAGCCCACGAATGCACGGATTTTCGAGATGTCGGGTACGCGGCGCGGCATGTCCTCGAAGCCCTCCTCGTATGCCTGGTCGTAGGGGATGTAGTGAATCGGCGAGCAGCTGCCGGTCATCGCCTTCACGCGCGCGGCGAGATCCGCAATGGTGATCTCGCCCATGTTGCCGATGTTGAAGACCTCGCCGATGGCGCGCTTGTCGGCCGCAAGCCTGACGAGCGCTTCGACGACGTCGCCGACGTAGGTGAAGCTGCGTTGCTGGGTCCCGTCGCCGAACACGGTGATCGGCTGCCCGGCGAGCGCCTGGCGCACGAACGTCGGCACCACCATTCCGTACTGCCCCGTCTGCCGCGGTCCGACGGTGTTGAACAGCCGGACGATGATCACCGGGAGCTTTTTCTCCTTCCAGTACGCGAGCGCGAGAAACTCGTCGATCAGCTTGCTGCAGGCATACGCCCACCGGTGTTTCGCCGATGGCCCCAGCACGAGATCCGCCGCTTCGCGGAACGGCACGTCCGCGCTCTTGCCGTACACCTCGGAGGTCGACGCGATGAAGACGAGCTTCTTCTTTTTGTTCGCGTGCTTCAGAACGACCTCGGTGCCGTGGACGTTGGTCTCAATCGTGTGCACCGGCTGTTCGACAATCAGCTTGACGCCAACGGCGGCCGCCAGGTGAAACACGACGTCGCTGCCATCGATCAGCTCGGCGAGCAGCGACTCGTTGGTGACCGACTCGATCGTGTACGAGAACCCGCTTCGTCCCTTGAGGTGCGTGATGTTGTCGATGGAGCCGGTCGACAGGTTGTCGAGAACCATCACCTCGTGGCCGTCTTCGAGGAGACGCTCCGCGAGATGCGATCCGATGAACCCTGCGCCGCCGGTGATAAGCGCCTTCACGCGAGAATACGTCCCTTCTGAAATGCCTCGACCGCTGACGAGACCCGTTCGACGTCGGTGTCGGTCAGGCGCGGATGGAGCGGCAGCGACAGGATTTCCTGCGCGGCGCGCGTGGCGACCGGACAGTCGTCGCGCTTGACCTGCCCGAACGCAGGCTGACGCGGCAGCGGTACCGGGTAATGGATCAACGTCTCGACGCCCGACGCGCGCAGATGCGCCTGGAGCGCGTCGCGTTCGCTCGAGCGAACCACGAACAGATGGTACACGTGACCGCTGTCACGCGCCTCGAGCGGCCGCACTCCTCGACTTCGCTCGGGGCAAGCCGCACCTGATAACGCGCGCCGGTATACCGATGCAAGCGCTCGGCGCCGCGTCGTCCAGCGCAGGAGCAACGGAAGCCGGGCCCTCAACACGGCGGCCTGCAGATCATCGAGACGGCTGTTCACTCCAGCATCGACGTGGACGTAGCGATCGATCTGTCCACCGTTGCGGAGCCGCCGGATGCGTTCGGCAAGCGATGCGTCATTGGTGATGACCGCGCCGCCGTCGCCGAGTGCTCCCAGGTTCTTTGTCGGATAGAAGCTGAACGCGCCGCCGGCGCTCCGCGTGCCGACTGGAACGCCGTCGCACGTGGCGAGGTGCGCCTGACAGCAGTCCTCGACGATCGCAAGCGACCGGCGTTGCGCGATCGCGTGCAGCGTCCGCATGGCGGCCGGTTGGCCGTAAAGATGGACCGGGACCATCGCAACCGTGCGCGGTGTAATCGCGGCCTCGCATGCCGAGGGATCGAGCGTCAGCGTTTCCGGATCGACATCAGCGAAGACCGGCGTTCCGCCTGCAAGCATGACGGCGAGTCCGGTGTACGCGGCGGTGATCGCCGGAACGATCACCTCGTCGCCGCGCGTGACGTTCATCGCGCGCAACATCAGCGCAATCGCGTCGGTGCCGCTGCCGACGCCGACCGCGTGGGAGGCCCCGCTCGCCGCGGCGAACTCGGCCTCGAATGCCTCGACTTCGGGTCCGAGCACGAACCAGCCTCGCGCAATCACGCGATCGATGGCAGACCGCACGGCGCCGTCATCCTCGCCCGGGCGCAGGTCGATGAATGGAATGTGATCCGGCGTCACAGGCTCGCGACCTGTTCGCCGCTCGCGGGAACGTATTGATTGAAGTGCGCGCGGTAGAACTCGAAGGTGCGCTTCAACCCTTCGGCGAGCGGCGTCGTCGGGCGCCATCCGAGTGTCGCGCCGATCTTCGACGAATCGGCGTAGAAATCTCCGATATCGATCGCCTTCTTGTCAGGCGGCCACGGCGTGCACCTGAACCGGCCCGTGCCGGCCGTGTGAATCATCAGCTCGACGAGATCGCGGTGCCTGATCGGCTCGAGGCCGCCGACGTTGAAGACCTCTCCATTCGAAGCATCGTCGGCGCCCGCTCGCAGGAACGCGTCGACCGCGTCGTCGACATACACAAAATCGCGCAGCTGCGTGCCATCGCCGAAAATCTGGATTTCGTTGTTCTCGATCACGAGGCGGATGAACCAGCCGATGAACCCCTGGCGGCTGTGTTTCAACAGCTGGCGCGGGCCGTACACGTTCGTCAGGCGAAGCGAGCATGCACGCACGCCAAATACGTTGTTGTAGACGAGGTGGTAGTACTCGCCCGACGCCTTGTTGATGCCGTTGATGTCAGTCGGCCGGACCAGGTGCGACTCCGTGACCGGAAGGCTGTCGGGACGACCGTACACCTGCCGCGTGCTCGCGAAGACGACTTTCACGGCCGCGTTGTTGTGACGGCATGCCTCGAGCAGCGTGAGCTGGCTGCGGCAATTGATCTCGAGATCGGTGTACGGGTCCTGCATGCTATCGATGTGACTGACCTGTCCCGCCAGGTTGAAGATCACATCGTGGCCGCGCACGAGATAGTTCATCGTCGACTGCTGACGGATGTCGGCGATGTTGACGCGGACCCGATCCTCGATGCCGCGGATGTTGAAGAGGTTTCCTCCGTAATCGGGAATCAGCGAGTCGACGATCAGGACACGCGCGCCGAGCGAGACGAGCTGGTGCGCGAGGTTGCTGCCTATGAAGCCGAGCCCACCGGTGATGAGCACCGGGCGATCGCGATAGAACCCGCGATACGCGGTCACGGCTTGGTGGATTCGGGCGGAACGGCGCCGCTGATGGTGGGATTACGGAACAGGACCGGCGGGTTCGTGCGGCCGCGGCCGAGCACCACGAGCTTCACCCACAGCTTCATCACGTCGATGCCGGTCCAGAAGACGCGCGTGAAGTTGAAGAACTGCGAGCGTCCGTGCATCCGGTGATAGTGATGCACGGGCACCTCGACGATGCGGAACCCGGCGTCCTGGATTTTGCGCATCATTTCGAGGCAGATGACACCGGTGTCTTTCTCGAGCTTGACGCGATCGAAGATCTCGCGGCGCATCAGCCGGAAGTCGCAGTCGACGTCGCGCACGCAAAGCTGGAACAGCAGCTTCACCGCGTAATGATAGAGGCGCCCGATCACGACGCGATGCAACGGATCGGAGCGGCGGATCTTGAAGCCGGTCACCATGTCGGCCTCGGGGGTCAGGCTGTTCCACAGGACCTCGAGCTCGGCCGGATCGTACTGCGCATCGCCGTCGGTATAGGCGACGAGGTCCTTGGTCGCCGACGCAAAGCCGGTGCGCAGCGCCGCGCCGTAGCCGCGATTGCTCGGATGGTGAACGACACGAACGCGCGGATAGGTCCGCGCAAGCTCGTCGAGAATGTCCTTGGTTGAATCGGTGCTGCCGTCGTTGACGACGATGACCTCGAAGTCGGGCGTCAACCGTCCTGCGACCTGCACCGCGAGGATCACGAGGCTCGCTATCGTTCCGCCGTCGTTGTAGGCGGGGAAGAACATGCTGAGCCCGGTCGGACGCGTCGGGCGCTGGTCTGCCATGGAACGGATTTATTTTAGGTCTATTTCGGCCGCGCCGCGAGGCGCCACGGCACGATCGCCGATTCCATGATCACGCCGCTCGAGAGCTTCGAGGCGCCCTCTCGCCGCTCGACGAACGTGATCGGCACCTCGGCGCAGCGCAGCCCAGCCCGTGAGGCTTCCCACGCGAGCTCGACGATGAACGCATAGCCGTCGGAGCGGATCGAGGCCAGCGGGAGCCGCTCGAGGGCCTCGCGTCTCCAGCAGCGGAAGCCGCTCGTGCAGTCGCGGATCGCCAGCCGTGTGATGGCACGGATGTACCGGTTCGCAAAAGCGCTGAGCATCCGTCGATGCAGCGGCCAGTTCTCGATGCGACCGCCTGCCACATATCGAGAGCCGATGACGAAGTCCGCCTGTTCGGCCGCGTGCAGCAGCCGCGGGACATCGGCCGGATTATGCGAGAGGTCGGCATCCATCTGGCAGATGTGCGTCGCATCCGTTCGCAGCGCGACGTACATGCCGTCGATGTACGACAGGCCAAGACCGCGTTTTCCCGTCCGGTGCAGTACCTGCACGCGCGCGCGATTGGCCGCCGCATATGCATCGGCGATCTGTCCAGTGCCGTCCGGCGAGGCATCGTCGACGATGAGCACGCGCACGTCGGGAATCGCCAGCAGCCCCTCGAGAAGCGGGACCAGATTGGCGCGCTCGTTGTACGTGGGAACGATGACCAGCGGCCGCATACGCGTCTATTTTCTGGGACCTTCGAAACGCAGCGACGCGATCTGTTCCGAGACCAGCCCGACGAGAAATACGATCACGGCGAACAGGATGAGGATCACGGCGCCGTTGGGAATTTTCCCAGTCGCCATCATGTTCCAGATGCCGTAGATCGATCCGGTGACGAACGAAAGCGCGCTGATGGGCAGAAAGATTCTCAGCGGACTTAAGAGCGTCACGATCTTGAGCAGGATGAGCAGAAACCGCGTGCCGTCGTGCGTGAAGCGGATCTTCGAGTGGCCGCTGCGCTGCCGCGCGTTGATAGGCTCGAAGGCAACGTTATACCCGGCTTTGATGAAGGCGAGCGTGGTGGTCGTCGGCGTCGAAAATCCGTTGGGCAGCAGGTGAATGAATTCGCGAAGATGCTCCGTGCGCGCACCGCGGAAGCCTGACGTCAAATCAGGAATTGGCCGGCTCGTCAGATAGCTGGCCAGGTTGTTCAGCAGCGCATTGCCGACGCGCCGCGCCGGCGTCGCCTGCGTTGCCGTCGCGCGGGCGCCGATGACCAGGTCGAAATCGCCGAGCCGCGCGGCGATCCGCTGCGCATCCTCGGGCGGATGCTGGCCGTCGGCGTCGATGATCAGCACGAAGTCGCCGCTCGCACGCCGGATTCCCGTTTTGACCGCCGCCCCGTTCCCCTTGTTGTACGGATGCCTCACGACGCATGCGCCCGCCTCGCGCGCTCTTGCCGCCGTGTCGTCCGCCGAGCCGTCATCGACGACGATGATTTCGCGCCAGGCGGCGGCACCGCGGAGGCGCGACACGATCGTCCCGATGGCGTCCGCTTCGTTCATCGCGGGTATCACGATCGAAACGCTGGAAGGATCAGCCAATGAGCTGCTCGATGACGCCGTCCCACGTGATGGTCTGCGCAACCGAACGACCCGCGCGGCCAAGACGCTCCGCGAGCGATCGGTCGCCGGCGAGCCTGTTGATTGCGGAAGCCAGCGCCATCGCATCAGGTTCGCAGATGAATCCGTTGATGCCGTCGCGCACGAACTCCAGCGGGCCGCCCGAATCGGTCGCGGTGATCACCGGCCTGGCGGCGAGAAACGCTTCAATCGTCACGTATCCGTAATCTTCGTCGAAAGGCGCGTAGATCACGCCGAGCGCACGAGCATACAAGTCGGCCACCGCATCGCCCCAGCGCGCACCCGCGAACGTGATCCGATCAGCCGTGCCCGTTTGAGTGGCTTCGCGTTCGAGGGCCTCACGCTGGGATCCATCGCCCACGATCACCAGCCGGGCTGGCGCCGCGACATGCGCCATCGCACGAATAGCCAGCTCAACGCGCTTCAGCGGTTCGAGTCTCGAGACGAGCAGCAGGTAGTCGCCGTGCTCGCCGCTGTGAAGCCGATCGGCGATCGGCGGCGGATGATACAACGCTCGCGCGGCGACGCCGTTGAAGCGCTGCACGCGAGCCGCAGTGTTCTGCGCGTTGGTCAGAACGCGCTCGCACTCCGCGAACATTCTCGAATCCATCTCCGTGATCTGCCCGCGGAGGCGCACGTCGTCTTCGCTGTCGGTGAAATCGCTGTACGGCGTGCCGTACAGGTCGTAGGCGGCGCGATGCTGGTGCATCAGCCACACAACCTTGCGCGGATGTCGGGCGAACCATGTCGGGAACCGCGTTGCAATCAAGACGTCGATTGGCTGCGCGTTGCTGTTCGACAAATTGAGCATCCGCCATGCGCACGCCTGCTCCAGCAGCTCGGACTTGCGGCCGTGAAACGGAAGCGCGACGCTTTCCGCGTCGTGTGCGCGCAGGCGCAGTTGCGCGACGAGCGACTGCGCGTGGAGTTCGGCGCCATCGCGGGCAAACGGAACGCGCGCCTCGGCGACCACAATTCTCATGGTGCGGCCCTCATAGTGCGGCGCGGACCCTTTGGGTCCGCGTTCCCGCACCCACAAGGCGATCGACCACGTGGTCCCACGTAATCGCCGCCGCGACGCCGTAACCGCGATCGCCGAGCGCGGCGGCAAGCGCCGGATCGGCGCCAAGTCGATTCACCGCCGCGGCCAGCGCGTCGGGCGTTGGATCGCAGACGTAGCCGTTCACGCCGTCGACGACGAATTCCAGCGTGCCCCCTGAATCGCTCGCCGTGATCACCGGCTTGCGCGACAGGAAGGCTTCGAGCGTGACGTACCCATAGTCTTCCTGGTACGGCGCGAAGAGCACCGCGCGGCATGCCGCATAAAGCTCGATGAGACGGTCGTCATCGACGCGGCCAAGCAACGTGACGCGATCGCGCAGCCCGCGGCGCTCGATGTATTCACGCAGCTCCCGGCGGATTGAGCCGTCGCCGGCAATGAGAAGCCGTAGAGACGACGCGGTCTTTTCGAACGTGTCGATGGTCAGGTCCACACGCTTGACGTGCTCGAGGCGTGTGACCGCCAGCATGTAATCTCCATACGGGCCACCATGCAGGCGGCCGGCAAGCTTTGGCGGGTTGTACAGCGCTTCCGACGCGATCGCGTTGTATTTCAGCATGCGATCGGACACCGTGCGCGCGATCGTGAAGTGGCCGACGCACTCGCGCAGCATCCGTGTGTCGGTCTCGATCAGCCGCCGCCGAAGCGCCACGTCGCGCTGGGTATGGGAGAAATCGCTGAATCTCGTGCCGCACAGTTCGTACGCGGCGCGATGCTGGTGCACCAGCCAGAGCACTTTTCGGGGATGCCGCGCAAAGTAGGTCGGGAATTTCGTCGCGATGACGAGATCGACGTCGCCGCCGGCCGCCTTCGTCACGTCGAGCAGCCGCCACGCTTCCGCGCCTGCGAATAACTCCTCTTTCGGATAGTCCTGGAACGGGACCGACACGACCTGCGCGTCGTGTCCGCCGGCGGCGAGCGCCGCCGCGAGCTCGCGCACCAGAATCTCGGCGCCGCCGTGCACGAACGGCACCTGCGCCTCCAGGATCAGAATGCGGAGCGGTGTCACTCAGGTTGCGTGGCGGAAGTTGATAATGTCGCCGTCCTGGACGATGTATTCCTTGCCTTCGAGGCGGACCTCGCCGTGTTCGCGGCACGCCGCCATCGATCCGCGCGCGATGAGCACGTCGTAGGCGACCACCTCGGCGCGGATGAAGCCGCGCTGGATGTCCGTATGGATTTCGCCGGCCGCCTGCTGCGCGGGCGTCGCGCGCGCAATCGACCAGGCGCGGCATTCATCCTCGCCGACGGTGAAAAACGAGATGTAGCCGAGCAGGTCGTAGCTGGTTCGGATGACGCGATCGAGCCCAGACTCGGTGAGACCGAGGTCCGAGAGGAACGCCTTGGCGTCGGCCGCTTCGAGCTGCGAGATCTCCAGCTCGATCTTGGTGCAGAGGGCGACCGCGCGTGTCGACGCGTGCGCGAGAAATGCCGTCAGACCGGCCCTTTCCGCGGCGCGAGCGATGTCGTCGCCCACGTCGGCGACGTCGTTCTCATCGAGGTTGATCACCAGGAGCAGTGGCTTGGCGGAAAGAAACTGGAAGCCGCGTAACCGTTTCAGGTCGTCGCCAGCGAGCTGCAACGCGCGAAGCGGCGTGCCGTGCTCGAGCGCGTCCTTGCATCGCTGCACGAGGTCGCGCTCCTTTTCGAGCTCCGCGGATTTGCCCCGCTTGAGATCTTTCTCGATGCGTTCGAGCCTGCGCTCCGCGACGCCAAGGTCCGCGAGAATCAACTCGTCCTCCATCGTCTGCGCATCGCGCGCGGGATCGATTGAGCCCGACGGGTGCGCGACCGCGGGATCGCGAAACGCGCGGACCACGTGGACGAGTGCGTCGGCGTTCTTGTAACCGGCAACATCGACGAGCGCCTGCGCCCCACCGCGCGCCGCGGCAACGATGTCAGTGAACTCCACAGTCGCCGGCACCCGCTTTTTCGGGTTGTACATCGCGGTCAGCTTGTCCAGCCGTTGGTCGGGGACCTTGGAGATCCCGATGTTCACGTCGCCCTTACCGCGAGGCGCCTCGTGAATGCTCGTCATCAGCTGAAAGAGAGTGGTTTTTCCGCTGGAAGGAAGGCCAATCAGCGCCGCACGCAGCATGAATCCTCAGCCTAGCACGCGAACTTGAGTCGCCCCGTCACCGGGGTCTGACCCCCGCACAGCCCATCACGGGGGTCTGACCCCGATGACGAGTGGTTTCGGGGTCTGACCCCAAGCCGAAACAAAGGCGAAAATTTAGCGGAAGTGCAGATCTGTGAACGATTTGGCGGTTGACTTCGGAATAGCCCAGGTTTTACTATCCGGGTGGATTTTTGTGGACGAAAGTGGACCAGAAGGGCATGCGGGGGAGCGCCCCGACACGTATCGACGACAAGGGACGTTTAAAGATCCCGACGCTGTTTCGCGGGTCAATCCAGGACCAGCACGGCCCGGATGTCTTTGTCACCAGCGTGACCGGCGAATCAGTGCGCATCTATCCGATGAGCGTGTGGCTCGACGTGGAGCAGCGGCTTTCGAAGATGCCGCCCAACCATCCTTCGCGCCTCAAGTTTCTCGATCGCGTCAGCTACTACGGCCAGGAGAGCGAGCTCGACCCGCAAGGTCGCATCGTCGTGTCCCAGCTGCTGCGCGACAGCGCGTCTATCGTCGGCGATGTACGCGTGTTCGGCAAGATCGATTACCTCGAGGTCTGGAACGACGAACGTTTCGCGCAGAAGCTCGCGCGCGATCAATGGACGGACGAGGACGGATTGAAGCTTTCGGAGCACGGGATATGAGTGTGAGCCCTGAGCCATGAGCCATGAGCCCGCTTCACGAGCCCGTCATGGTCGCCGAAGTGCTCGAACACCTCGAGCCGTCGCGTGGCGGTCTGTTTATCGACTGCACGGTCGGCCTCGGGGGGCACGCGCGCGCGCTGCTCGAGGGGGGTGCGTCGCGGCTGATTGGGCTTGATCGCGATCCGGCAGCGGTTGACGCCGCGCGGAGCGCGCTGAGCGGATTTGGTGATCGCGTCGACGTCGTGCACGCGGACTACCGGCGCCTGAATGC
>Ga0137375_10011883_pt1 | contig 10309 bp, 10 predicted proteins | sample SagtaG_24_FD_104936 | JGI IMG/M metagenome (GOLD analysis project Ga0137375, IMG submission 104936) | Vadose zone soil microbial communities from Sagehorn Ranch, Mendocino, California, USA - Sage1_R_113_16 metaG | ecosystem: Environmental > Terrestrial > Soil > Vadose zone | place: USA...
ATCGGCTGGCTGCCCTCGTTCCAGCCGACGACCTCGGACTGGTACGTCGCCGCCTACCTGCGCGCGGTGCCCGCGGCCATCGGCCTCGGGGCGCTCGGCTGGCTCGGCGTCCGCGCGAGGTCCCGCACGTGAGGCGCGCTCGTGAGGCCGCGCGCATGACGGACGATCGCGAGGCCGCACACGTGACGCGCAGCTTCGGCCGCTACACCGTGGCGAACGCCGTCGCGCTGGCGTGGACGCTCTTCGCGGTCTCCCGGCCGTGGGTCGGCACCCTGTCCGAGGACCCGCAGCGCGAGCTCGTCCAGCGCACACTGCCGCTCGCGCTCGTCGCGGCCGCGATCGTCACCGCGCTCGTCGCCGCGCCGTTATCGGACGGGCGGCGCGACGCCTTCCTGCGGCGGCACTTCGCGATCTACCTCGCCACGCTGGCGCTCCTGTTCCTGCTGTCGCGTGGCGGCGGCGTCACGACCCAGCATCTCGGCGCGGTCTACCTGCTCGCGATCGCGGTCTGGACCGCGCACGCGGTTGAGGGCCTGTGGCACGTCGTCGCGAATCTGCCGGACCGCCGCGCCGCGCTGACGCTCGCCGCGGTGCTGCTCGTGCCGTACCTCGCGCTGCTGCCGTACCACAACTCGATCATGCCCACGGCATCGGACGAGCCGCACTACCTGATCATCATGCAGAGCCTCGTCCAGGATGGCGATCTCGATCTTGCGAACAACTACGACAGCGAGACGTACCGCGAGTTCTATCCCGATCGCCTGCCGGACCGCCACGTCATCCACGTCGGGCCCTGGCAGTACCCGATCCGCGATCTCGGCCTGCCGCTCATCGGCGCTGTGCCGTTCGCGCTCGGCGGACGCGCCGGTGTCGTCGCGCTCATGGGCCTCGTCGCGGCGGCGCTCGGCGCGCAGCTGTACCGCGCCTGCCGCGAGGTGGGCGTCGCCCATCGGCCCGCGCTGCTCGGCACAGCGCTCGCGTGCCTAACGCATCCGATCCTCTCGTACACGACGCAGATCTACCCCGAGCTCCTCGCGGCGCTCGCCTTCGTCTCCGCCGCGCGCCTCGTACGGGGGGGTCGTGCTGCCACACCGCTCGCGCTCGCCGGCGCGGCCGCGTGCGTCGGCGTGCTGCCCTGGCTGAGCACGCGCGCGGCGCTCATCGCGCTCGGCGTGGGCCTCGTCGTCGCGTACTGCGCGCTGCGCCCGCTCCCGCCGGCGTCGCTCGCGCAGCGCGCGATCCGCGCCGCGGCCGCGGCGCTGCCGTTCTTCGTGCTGCTCGGGGGGCTCTCGTTCGTGAACTGGCTGCTCTTTGGCCGCTTCATGCCGGGCGCCGCGTACTACCTCGTGAGCGACCAGCAGCAGGTGCTCACCTTCGCGCCGCAGGTCGGCACGCTCGGGCTGCTCTTCGACCGGACCTTCGGCTTGATTCCGCGGGCGCCGGTCTACCTTGTCGCCGCCCTCGGCGCCGTTGCGGTGTGGCGGCGCGGCCCGCGAGCGCTGGTCGCCGCGCTGATCCTCGGCTGGCTCATCGCGTTCACGTTCATCGCGAGCATCGCGTACTGGTGGGCCGACGGCGCACCACCCTCGCGCTACATCCTCGCTGGTCTGCCGTTCTTCGCGGTGCTGCTCGCCGCGGGTCTCGAGCGGCTCGAGAGCCTGCGTCCCGTCGCGTGGCGCGCCTTCGTGACGGCGTCCGCCGCGGCGCTCGCGGCGTTCTCGGTGCTCATCGCGTACGTGTTCGCGGTGCTGCCGCAGATGCGCTACGACCTCGCGGTCGACGTCCGGCTCACCGAGCGCGACGGCCAGCTCTTTGAGTTCGTCGGTCGCCTCGCTCGACCCGACCCCGCCGCGCTGTTCCCGTCGATCGTCCGCGCGACGCCGCTCGATCTCGCGCTCGGCGCGATCTGGCTCGCGGCTGTGATCGCGCTGGGCGCGTGGAGCGCCCGCCTCAGCCGGCCGGTGTGACTCCCGCCAGTGGTCAGCGGCGCCCCTCTGCCTGTCGCGCCTCGCGCTCAAGCTCGGCGTAGATGCTCCGCCGCGGACCGATCGCCACGACCTCGATCCCGGCGGTCGAGACGCGGTAGACGATCCGAAGCTGTCCGACGCGGACGCGCCGCAGCCCGGTCAGCTCGCGTTCGAGCGGCTCACCGAGGTCGGGATCTCGATGGAGCTCGGCGAGTGCTGCGCGCACCTTTCGCTTTGGTTGGGGCGGGAGCTGCCGCAGCACGTCGGCCATCTCTTGAAGCAACCGCACGCGTCGGTTTCGCACGACCTGCGGAGACCTCCTCTCCGAACAGCTCGTCGAGGTCGTACGCGCGGCCTTGCCCGCGATCGAGCGCGCGCCGATTCCGGAGGATCTCGGCGTAGAACGCGGGATCGGACATGATCTCGAGCGTGGCGTCCAGGCTCGTCGCCTCGTCGTGGCTCATGAGCACCGCGGCCGGACGCCCATGTTTCGTGATCGTGACGCGTTCGTCGCGGCGTGCGACGTCGTCGATGAGTCCGCTGAGCTTTGCCTTTGCCTCGGCCAACGGAAGCGTCTTCACGATCTGACCAGTCTACAGACCAATTGCGGGTTCTGCCCAGAACGGCTGGGGAATGGGAAGAGGCGCCATCACTGGCGCCTCTTCGCACGGGAGGGGTCCCTGATCAACTAGTTAGCGCGTTGGCTTCGGGCTCGGCTTGCCGCTCTGGCTCTCCGGCTTGTTCGCCGGGTCGTCGCTGGGCTTGCCGCGCTCGGGCGCGGGCACCTCAGCCGCCTCGTCCGTGGCCTTCTCGACGAGCTTGTCCATGTCCTCGACCGCCGTGTCGACGATCTTCTGCAGCGCCTCGTCGAGCGTCGTGCGGTTCGCCACCGCGACGCGGCCCTTCGGCTGTTCGGTCGGACTCGCGTTCGCGTTCGGCGTGCCGGTCGGGGTCGCGAGCGCGACCGGCGTTGTCGCCGGCTTCGGCGAGCACGACGGCTTTGGCGACGCGGTCGTCGCGGGCGACGCGCTCGGCGACGCCGAGGCGGCCTTGCGGACCTGACCCTCACGACCGAGCGTGAGCGCCGCGACATCGGTGAGCGCCTTGTTCATCGTCTCGCGGAGCTGATCGTCGTACTTGCGCACGATCTCGCCCACCAGACGGCTATCGACATCCTTCCCACCCCGGAGGTCACTGAGCGTCTTGTGGTCCTTCTCGTACGCCGCGCGCACGAGCTTGTCGGCGGCGTTGCGCTGAGCGACGACCGCGGGCTGACCCGTCTGGTCATCGCAGCCGCGCAGCGCGTTCGCGCCGTGTGTGTCAGTGAGATCGAGGCCCAGCGCGGCCGCGACGTCGCGCACCGTGTCCTGGACTTCCGGAGTGGAGGCACCGACCGTCGCGGTGGCGGCGCTGACCGTCACGACGATCGCGATCGAGGCGCCTTTCGCTTGAGCGAGCATCGCAACGAGCTTGCCGAACATTCGTGTTCCTCCGCTCGCTTAACGGGGTGCCTGCGTGGCGGCTAGGCGGGGACACCACTCTGCAACGCACCCGCACGGACAAAAGAAGCGGCCCGCCGTTGCCGGCGGGCCGCTTGACGCAGGGGGACGGTGTTAGGTCTTAGCCGCGACCCTTGCCTTTGCCTTTGTTGTCGTGGCTGTCGCGGTCTGACTTGTCCGGCTTGTTCCCGGACGTCGTGGTCGTGTTGGTCGTTGCCGGAGCCGCCTCGAGCTTTTCGAGATCGGCCTTCAGCTGTTCGACGACCTTGTCCATCTCGGCGATCGCGGCGTCAGCGCACGCCTTGGCGTCGCTGCAGCTGATCGCGACGGTCGACTCGTCGTCGCTGTCCACGTCCACGTCGCTGCCCTCGTTGTCGCTGCCCTTGCATTCGTCCGACTTGAAGAGGTCGTGAATGTCCTTCACGCCTTCCTGACGAAAGTCCTTGACCGTGGCGTCGGCGGCCTTGACGAGGTCTCTGGCCTCACTGGTCTTCGCGGCGTCCTTGCTCAGCGCGAGGATCGCCGCGTGGTCGGTCTTGTACCTTTCGTTGACGAGCTTGACCTGCCCGTTGGTCAGGTGCGCCGCGTCCGAGCAGCCGTTGCCCGTCGCGGGCGAGGTCGGGTCATCTTCCGCAGAAGTGCGGTTGAAGAGTGCAAGGACCGCGGGGCTCGCGCTTCCGGTCGGCGATGCCGACGGACTTGGGCTTGCCTGTGTCACCGTGACGGTGGTCGTGCCGTTCTCGACGGTGGCCGTCACCAGCGCACCGCTCGCACCTATGACGAGCACGGTCGCGATGGCGCCACCCTTGGCGTGAAGAAGAAGAGACAAGAGCTTCTCAAGCATTCGGGAACTACCTCCTCTGGCAGTCGAACGAAGATCCGGCGGCCGACGTTAGGTCCGCCCGGCGTACAGTTCGTCCCCTGCGTGAGGAAATGGCGTATTTGGGCGGCCCGGGGCGCCGCCACGGCGTTGGTACTAGGACTTCTGGTATACGGCGGGATCTCGTATCGCGTCGCTGACGGCCTGACGAGACCGACTAGGCAGCCTTTGGATCCGCCCGCGGCGAGCGTCGCCGCCGTCTACGAAGAGGTCTCGTTCCGCAGCACCGACGGGCTGCTGCTCAAGGGCTGGTGGTTCCCGGTCTCATCGGCGGACCGCGCGGTCGTGGTCGTGCATGGCCGCGGCGCGAACCGGATCAAGTCGTCTTTCGATCCGCAGAAGATCGCGCAGTTCCTCATCGCCAATCGGTATTCAGTCCTCCTATTCGACCTCCGCGGGCACGGTGAGAGCGAGGGCCTCCGCTACTCGCTCGGTCAGTACGAGCCGCGCGACGTCGTCGCCGCGGTCGACTTCGCGCAGCGCAAGGCCGGCGTCGATCGGAAGCGCGTCGCGATCATCGGCGAGTCGATGGGCGGTGGCAGCGCGATCATGACCGTGAAGGCCGATCCGTCGGTCGGGCCCGTCGTCACCGACTCGGCGTTCGCCGACGGCGACGCCGTCGTGGGTGAGGTCGCGCCGAACTACACCGGCCTGCCGGGTTGGTTCACACCCGGCATCGTGCTCATGACGCGCCTCTTCTTCGACCTTGACCTTTCGTCGATCAGACCCGCCGAGGTCGTCCGCGACCATCCCGAGCGCGCTTGGCTCTTCATCCAGTGCGAGGGTGACAAGACCGTGTACCCGCATCACGGGGTCGAGCTCAAGGCCGCGAGCGCGAACCCCGGCACCGAGCTCTGGCTCGTGCCCGGCTGCGATCACGTGAAGGCGTTCGACACGCACACGGTGGAGTGGGAGCAGCGGGTCCTCGCGTTCCTCACGCGGGAGATCAGGTGAGCGCATTCGACGGCGGCGCGGGCGGCCGCTAGCCTTTTGCGCAGTTGATCCGTCAAATTCTGAGGCACCGGAACGCTTCGGTGCTCCCCATCCTCGTCCTGTTCCTGGCCACGGTCATCGGCGGCTGGGTGAATACGATCGACCTGCGCGGACGCGTGGTCGACGACCTCACGGACGAGGGGATCATCAACGCTTCGCTGACGCATGGCACGCGCGTCGTCGGTACCGACGTGAGCGGGAACTTCGAGTTCCCGAGTCTGCCCAAGCAATCCAAGCTGCGCGTGGACGCCAATGCGTTCTTCCGCACGAGCGTGCCCACGACGCAGGAAGAGATCCGGATGAAGCCCACGTCGTGGACGGCGCTCATCGTCGAGGCCGGGGCTCCGGACAAATACATCCAGAAGGCCGACATCCGGCAGGGCGACACCGTGCTCGCGACGTCGAACGAGGGCATCAACACCATCGTCTCGCCCCACCCGGGCAAGGACGCGAAGGTGCTCGTGTGCGCTGAGGGCTACCAGTCGAAGGAGGTTGTGGTGCACGGTGTCCTGCAGACCGTCGAGCTCACGCCCGGCGGCACCGGCTGTCCGCCGCTGCCCTCGCCGTCGCCGCTCCCGAGCCCGTCGCCGAGCGGATCCCCGGCCGTGTCTCCATCGCCCTCGCCAACGCCGAGCCCGACGCCTTAGCCGAGCGATGAGTCCTGGAAAGTCATCTCAGATGCGGAAGATCCCGAAGATTCGCGTCGCAAAGCGAGCGACGATCGTTGAGGTGACCGAGCGCATCAGAGGGCACTTACAGGTGCGAGTGAAAGGTTCTCCGCGAGCGTGATCCGCAGGCATCGGGATAAGGGCTAGGGGCTCGCGCGCGGCTCGGCGCTACGCGCGTCCGAACGCAACCACCGCGTCGGCGAGCTCCTTGGGACGATCGAGCGCGACGTTGTGGCCGGCGTCGAGCTCCAGGAGCCGTCCATCCCGCAGCGTCTTCACCATGCGCTGGGCCACTTCGAAGGACAGCACGTTCGAATGCGTGCCGCGCACGATCAGAGTCGGACATTGGATCGTCCGCAGCGCGTCCCGCAGATCGTCGCGGCGAGCGGCGGACATGATCGACGCGAGCGCATCGCGGCTCGAGCACCACACGAAGTCGCCGGCGTCCTCGCGGAACAGCCAGCGCATCCGGTTCGCGTAGACCTCCTCGGAATAGCCGGGCGACGTGCGGCGCAGGTACGCGAGGGCCTCGTCGGCGTACTCGAAGCGCTCCGGGCGTTCGAGCGAGAGGCGGCGCGCGCGCTCGGCGCCCTCGGGTAACGGCTCCGGACCGGCGTCGACGACGACGAGACCCGTCACGCGTTCTGGATGCTCCGCCGCGAGACGAATAGCGTGCGTGCCGCCCATCGAGTGCCCGACCACGAGCGCGCGGTCGATCGCGAGTGCATCGAGGATCGCGATCGCGTCGGCAACGAACTCCGCTGCCGCGTATGCATCCGCGGGCTTCCCGCTGTTGCCGTGACCGCGCGCGTCCGGCGCGACCAGCCGGAATCGTCTCGCGACCGCATCGGCGAAGAAGTCCCAGTAGCGGCCGTAGTTACCGATGCCGTGCAGCAGCAGTGCGAACGGTCCGTCGCCGCGCCAATCCCACGCGCGAAGCGCGACATCGGCACGGTTGAAGGTGTGTGCTGTCGGACCTGAGCGGGCGGTCATCGCGTCAGCTATTGCGTGCGGCGCATGGCGCGCTCATAGACGTGTTTTCCTGTGCAGGATCGCGAGGATCAACACCTCAGCTGCGCCTATCTTGAAGACCACGCGATAGTCACCGACGCGCAGTTTCCAGTACCCATGCAGCGAACCCGCGAGCGGGACGCCGTAGCGCTCCGGTGCTGTCGTCAACCGAGCGTCAATGGACCTCGCGATGCGTGCGCGTGTCTCGGGAGGAATCGTTTTCAGGTCTTGGTCGGCCACCCTCGGGTGATAGCGGAGGGTGTGCGGCACTCAGCGGCGTTTCGGCCTGGGCCTACGGCCCCACACAGCGTCATGGGTCAACGTCTTGCTCCGGTCCAGGCTCCGCTCGCGCTCCGCTGCGATCTCGGTGAGCACGAGGTCCTCGTGCGTCTCGAGCGCGTCGCGCAGGAGGTCACGCGCCTTCGTCGACAGCGATGCGCCCTCGCGCCGCGCAAGCCGCCCCAACGCGTCGTACAGCGGACGCTCCAGCACGACATTCACGCGCGGGTTCTTCGCTGGCATGCCAGTCAGTGTACCACTAGTGACGCACCGCTCTCAAGCAGCGAGCCAGAGCCATTGGCGTCCGCGTCACGGGTCGCGGCCGCATACTCGCGGCGTGATCGCCGACCTCGGCGCGCTCATCGAACGACGCGAGCTCCTCGGCGACTTCGCCTGGCGCCAGCTTCGCTCGCGCTACAAGGGGTCGGTCCTCGGCTTCGGCTGGAACTTCCTCATCCCGCTGCTGCAGCTCGTGGTCTTCTGGATCCTCTTCGGTGTGATCCTCGGCACCCGGCCGCGCACCGAGACGGGGGAACAGGCGTACGCGGTCTTCCTCTTCGTCGGGCTATTGCCGTGGACGTTCTTCGCGAACTCGCTCCAGGCCGGCGCGGCCGCGATCGTCTCGAACGCGACGATCGTGAAGAAGGTGCGCCTCCCGCTGCAGCTTCTGCCCGCCGCGAGCGTGCTCTCGTCGCTCGCGAACTTCCTGCTTAGCCTCGTTGTCCTGTTCATCGTCCTCGCGATCTTCGGGCCGCGGCATCCCGAGGGACTGTTGTGGCTGCCGCTGCTCGTCGCGGTGCAGATCGTGATGAACCTCGGCCTCGCGTACCTGCTCGCCGCCCTCGACGTCCACTACCGCGACATCGAGCACATCCTCGGCGTCGTGCTCCTCGCGTGGTATTTCCTCACACCGGTGCTGTTCCCGATCTCGGGCGTCGCCGACAAGCCGCGCGAGCTCTTCCTCCTGCAGCTCAATCCCATGACCGGTGTCGTCGTCGGTTATCAGCGCGCGCTCCTCGACGGACTGTCGCCGGACTGGGCGCTGCTCGGCTACTCCACCGCGGTCGCGCTCGTCCTGTTCGTCGTCGGCTTCGCGTACTTCCGGCGCACCAAGGACGACTTCGAGAGCTACCTCTGATCCGCATCGCGATCCTCGCGGGATCCCTCGTCATTCTCTGCGCGCTCGTCGCCCTCGGCGCGCTGCGGCAGCTCGACCGATCGGTCCTCGATCTCGTGCAGTCCGTGCGTGCGCCGTGGCTCGACTTGGCTGCCTCCGCGGTCGGCCTGTTCGGGCAGGCGGAGGTCACCGGCGGCATCGCGCTGGGACTCGCGATCGCGCGCCTGCGACGCGGTCTCCCCGATGCGTGGGTCCCGCTGCTGATCGTCGTCGTCGCGGCGGCGGAGGTCGCGCTGAAGACGGCGCTGCCGCAGCCGCTCCCGCCGAGGGAGCTGTCGCGGACGATCGAGCTCGTGCCGTTCGCGCACGTGGTCCTCGCCGGCGCGTTCCCGAGCGGCCACATCGCGCGGACCGCCTTCCTCGCCAGTGTCGCCAGCATCCCAGCCTGGCTTGCGGTCTCCGTCGTGGCGCTCATGATGGCGACGCGTGTGTACCTGGCCGATCACTGGCCGAGCGACGTGCTGGGAGGCCTGCTCCTCGGGGTCCTCGTCGCCCAGGTCGCGGCCGTGGCAGTGCGCCGGTCACGCCGTCACTAGGCGCGCTCACTCTCGTTGAGCCCCATGCATGCCCGCCGCGGTCGCTTCTTGAGCTATCTCGTCCTCGCCGCGCTCGTGGTCACCTCCGTCTTCGGCGCCGCCCGCCCGGCCGCCGCCGTCGACACCACCTACGTCGAGGGAACGATCACGTCGAAGGCGACCGGGGCCCCGCTGGCCAACGTGTGCGTGACCCTCGGTCCTCCGGTCATCTGCACGACGGCGACGGACGCGAACGGCTACTACAAGATCGAAGGCTTCGTCCCGGGCCCGACGTTCTGGGTCTTCTACTACAACAAAGAGGGCTACAACCGGTTCGAGGCGCACAACGTCCAGATCACCGGGATCACGCGCCTCGACTGGGAGCTCACGCCCGGCACCGCGACGTGCGCGCGGCCTGAGCAGCCGAACACCACGGTGTACCTGCCGAACATCACCAAGACGCTCGGCGGCCCCTCGGGCTGGTACACGCCGTTCATCGTTCAGAACACCAACCGCTTCACCATCACGTCGCTGCAGGTCGACTTCTACAGCTTCTCGAGCGGCGTGCTCGTCGCGCGCCGCGACATCTGCGCGCTGAAGCCCGGCCAGTCGTTCGCCGACGTGCCGAACAACGACGCCGATCTGTCCGGCGACTCGCAGTACGCCGTGGTCGTGAAGAGCTTCATGACCGACATCGTTGCGGTCGTGAACGAGCACCAGGGCTCCGGCGGTCGCGCCGAGTCCGGCTCGTACGTCGGCGCAAGCTCGGGCGCGACGAAGGTCTCACTGCCGAACATCGTGCGTCGCTTCTTCGGTTTCGTGACGCCGATCATCATCCAGAACGTCGGGACGTCGTCCACGGCCGCGGAAGCGTCGTTCATCTCGTTCGATGGCACGCGGACCGCGCGGATCGTCCGGGACATCGAACCTGGCCGTTCGCAGTTCATCGACCCGAACTCGGAGCCGGGTCTCTTCGACCAGACGCAGTACTCGGTCACGGTCACCGCGAGCCAGCCGCTCAGCGTCATCGTGAACACCCACAACGACGCGCCGACCGTCGACGCCCCGGTCATGTACTCGGCGAACGGGATCGTCGGCGGCGCCGACACGATCTACGGGCCGTATGCGGTGAAGAACGTCGCCGGGGTCGGGCAGGGCCTGTCGACCATCGTCGTCCAGAACACGGGTACGGCCACCGTGACTCCGTCGCTCACGTTCACGCCGCTCGGCGGCAGCGGCACGACGACGTTCAGCGGACCGTCGGTCGCGGCCGGAGCCGCCTGGGTGTTCGATCCGCGCTTCATCAACGGTGACACGACA
>Ga0137375_10011886_pt1 | contig 10308 bp, 7 predicted proteins | sample SagtaG_24_FD_104936 | JGI IMG/M metagenome (GOLD analysis project Ga0137375, IMG submission 104936) | Vadose zone soil microbial communities from Sagehorn Ranch, Mendocino, California, USA - Sage1_R_113_16 metaG | ecosystem: Environmental > Terrestrial > Soil > Vadose zone | place: USA...
CAGGAACGAATCCAATCTTCACTTCCGGATAACCAAAGCGAGCGTTCGTGGAGGCCAGCACGATGTCGCACGCACTGGCTAGGCCGCAACCGCCTGCCAACGCTCGCCCGTGAACGGCACCAACGATCGGCACTGGGACATACCTCATCAGCGAAAATAGTTCCATCAGCGAACGCGCATCGGCCTGGTTTTGTGTAACTGAACCTTGGGAGATCTTTTGCAAAGCTGAAAGATCCGCTCCGGAAGAAAAATCCGGACCAGCTCCGCTGATCAAAATAACTCTGATGGATTCGGCCCTGGCGGCCGCCCCTATCGAGTCCTTGAGAGCTTCGATCAGTTCGTCGTTAAGGGCGTTTCGCTTCTCGGGCCGATTGAGCGTGATGCGAGCAACAGAGCCCTCAACGGAGTAAAGAAGAGCCTTGCTTTCGTCAGTCAATATGGCGCCTCCACCTTTTCCTGTCTGGCAGCCTGAGAAGTGCCCCGACGCAGCCAAGCGACGTGTTCCGTCGTCGCATTCGTTGCGAAGTTTTGAGCCCTTAGCCTCATGAGACCCCAGCGACCCTCAGGTGTCAATTTTTGTCAACAATCCATCTCGAAAAATTAGGCGCAAACTACTTAAATAATGACATAATCCCAATCGTGCGGCGCCCTCCAGCCAAACGATACGCGTCAAGCCCACCAACGAGAGTCAGATCAAATCAGTCAAAGGGGACGGTGTAGCTCAAGTGAAATCAAACCATTCTAATCGCATCAAGCTCATGGATCTGATCAGTCGGATTGTGCCGTCTGCATTCTTCCTGTTCGTTGTGATACTTAAGGGCACCGAACTATACACCTTCCTCAAGACTCATTATGCCCGGAATGAACCTGCGTCCTGGAAATTTCTCGTGCACGTCGCGTCAAGCTCTTCCACTGTCTGTTTTCTCGCACTGATGACGATCCTATTTTTTATCAGGCTTGAGCCAGTGGGGAAAGCGAGGAGCATTCTGCCGCGAATGATGGCAATAGCCGGAACATTCCTGGTAGCCCTGGTTACCCTCTTCCCGCGCGCGAACCTTTCGCTGACGCAAACACTCATCGCGAGTTCGATCAGTATTTGCGGAACGATCATGTCAATCATTGCACTGGCACATCTGGGTCGCTCGTTCAGCTTGATGGCCGAGGCAAGAAGGCTGGTTACTACCGGGCCTTATCGAATCGTGCGGCATCCTTTGTACCTCTTCGAAGAAGTAGCATCGTTCGGCGTGCTGCTTCAGTTTCTCTCGTTCTACACGGCCCCGATCTTCCTTGTTCATGTGTTCATACAAATACAGCGGATGAAGAACGAAGAGGCAGTTCTGGAAAAGGCATTCCCCGAATATCAGGCGTATAGGTCGAGCACCGCCAGGCTTATCCCAAGGGTCTATTGAACTCTCACCTGATTGTTTGACCGCAAAGTCGCGCAATAAGTTTTTTGTTGAACACCTTTATCGCGAATTGTTTGGGTCGCACATCAAACTGACAACCCATCTAATCTGCTCTCACTCGACAGAATCAAGATTTAGCCTCGACCTGAAGAATACAGATCAACTCCGAGGGTCCCCCAGACAATAAGAGTTGGAGTCATCATGCTATGTTATTAACTGGATTTGTTACTCTTCCGTTGAGTTCAAACCGTAATGAGTCGCTCTGGAATTGAAAGCTGGAAATGGGCGATATGGGCCGCCCTTGCAATTACACTGCTATCAGTGTACCCGCAGCTTGTGATGTGGGGTGTCCGAGGTCGAGAATGGAATGGCTCTTTCGCTGAGGTTGATGGTGACGAGTGGGTCTATTCAGCTTACATCCAAGCTTTGATTGACGGCCGACCACGTCGTAATGATCCTTACACAGGACGCGAGGAGAGCGCAGGTCATCCTGTGCCTGAATCTCACTTCTCTATTCAATTCGTGCCCGCGTATGCGATTGCCGGCCCGGCCCGTCTCGTGGGTGCATCTTCATCCACGGCGTTTATCGCCCTCGCGGTTTTGGCACCATTCTTTTCCTGCCTTGCCATCTTCTGGCTCATTACAAATGTAATTAAGGATCACAGGCTCGCTGCCGTTGGCTCGGTAGGCGTGCTTTGCTTTGGCGCGCTCGGTGCCGGGCAGGGAGTCGTGCATTTACTCACGTCTGGTTACGGGTACAGCTCGTTTCCTTTTTTACGACGATATGAACCGTTGGCTCCTTTTCCACTGTTCTTCGTCTTCTGCGCTTTCGTGTGGAAGATGCTAACGGCGCAACAGCGTTTCCGTATTGGATGGTCTGTCGCAGCGGGTTTGACTCTAGGCCTACTCATTTTTTCCTACTTCTACCTTTGGACCAGCGCTGTGGCTTGGTTCATGTGTATAGCGCTTTTGTGGGTTGTAGCGCGTCCCAAAGATTTACCAAAGAGAGTCTGGTCATTCGCTACCATCCTAATTTTGACGTTAGGAGCAGTAGCTCCGTATGTCATTCTGCTCTCACGTCGCTCGGCTACACTGGAGAGTCAATATAAGATGGCCCTGTCGCACACCCCGGATCTTTTGCGAATTCCCGAGATGCTCGGTCTTGGGATATTAGTTCTGATCATCTTTAGCGCTCTGCGCGGAAGAGTAATTTGGCGCGCACCTGAGACCTTGCTTGCTGCCTCGTTTGCACTCATGCCCTTCGTAGTTTTTAACCAGCAGATTATTACTGGCCGTTCGTTGCAACCTTTTCACTACGAGGTTTTCATTGCCAACTACGTGGCCCTTCTGGGCGCTTTTTTGGCTATTGTGACCATATGGCGCAGGCCGCAAGCTATGGAACAACCAGTGCGCCAGCCAATCCTGGCCCGACTGTTGTTTGTCGCAATCTTGTGGGGTCTCATTGAGGTTGTGGCGCCTACAAAGGCGATTGTCCGGATTGGCCAATTCACAGATCGCGCTGCGGCAATTTGCCAGCGATTGGGAGAATTGGCAAAGACTGACAAAGCGCCGAGTTACACTATTGAAGGTCCGGATCCTCGGCCACTGGTGTTAGCGAGCGACGATAAAGTCGCCATGATTTTACCTACGTTCGCGCCACACGCCTTGCTCTGGGCATCGCATTTCGAGTTCCTTGACCTTCATCCCAATGAAAGGAGAGAGCGTTTCTACAAGTATCTTTACTATACTGGAATCGACGAAAGCAGGTTTGCGAAGGAACTGGGCCAACCCATGAGCACCCTTGCCGCAGCTGCCTTCGGCCACGAGCGTGTGATACCTGACCAGTCTGTTCTCGCTAAGCCAATCACAGGTGAGGAAATCGCGTCGGAGGTCGCCGGCTATCAGGCATATGCTTCTTCTTTCACGCGTGAGAAAGCCGCTCAACATCTTCTCTCCTACGTTATTGTCCCCGCGGATGGGAGTATAGACTTGTCCAACCTCGATCGGTGGTATGAACGCGACAGGGGTGACCAGGTTGGCGACCACATACTCTATCGGGTGCAGTTGCGACCCTAGAGGGGGGGGTCCGGCTCTTATCAAAGCTCATATATAGGACGTACTCAAAGAACCTTTCAACAAGGTCGTCATCAACTCTGTCACATGCATCTACTTAAGACTAAAGAGTGGAAATTTGCGGTGTTGGGTGCGCTCTCATTTACGCTGCTGTCCCTCTGCCCACAGCTTTTGCTGTGGGGATCCCGAGGTGCGCTGTGGAACGGCAGTTACGCGGAGTTTCATGGGGACGAATGGGTCTATTCCGCGTATGTCCAGGCATTGATTGACGGTCGACCACGTCGTAACGACCCCTACACAGGACGTGATGACCGTCCCGACAAACCGCAGCCGGAATCTCTCTTTTCTATCCAGTTTTTGCCCGCCTATTTGATTGCGATTCCGGCTCGACTTCTGGGGCTATCGTCGTCGACAGCGTTTATAGCTTTAGGAGTTCTGGGGCCCTTCTTTGCATGTCTCAGCATCTTCTGGCTAATTGCGAATCTGATCCAGGATCGCAGTCTGGCTGCGGCAGGATCCGTCATAGTCCTCTGCCTTGGCGCGTTCGCTGCGGGAGAAGGCTTGATACACCTACTAGTCTCAGGTTCTAACTATTACTTCCTTCCATTCCTCAGACGGTACGAACCAGTAGTACCTTTTCCGCTGTTCTTTGTGTTCTGTACTCTGGTCTGGAAGGCCCTCAACGACCGCCGTCTTGCATTTGTCTGGGCCGTGGCTGCAGGTCTGGTACTGGACCTCCTCATCTTTTCTTATTTCTTCCTCTGGACAACTGCGGCAGCATGGCTGGCTTGCATCGCCTTTCTCTGGTTTGTTGCCTATCCCGGGAAGCTGCGACAATACGCGAAGCCTTTCCTGACGATTCTCTTGCTGGCCGGAACAGCTCTTGTCCCTTATGTGATATTGCTGTCGCGCCGTCACGTAACTATGGATGCCGGTCAGAAGCTGACGCTTTCGCATGCTCCAGATCTACTTCGAATGCCTGAATTATTCGGCCTGGCCACAATCGTCCTGATCGTATTTGGTGCTCTCCGGGGAAGGCTGAACTGGCGCGCTCAGGAGACATTGTTTGCCGCCTCGTTCGCCCTTACCCCACTAATTGTGTTTAACCAACAGATAATCACAGGACGTTCACTACAACCGTTCCATTACGGAGCGTTCATCGCGAACTACCTGGCTCTTGTTGGCCTGGTATTGGCAAGTGTCATTGTTTGGCGTGGACGTGAGGACGAAAGACGACCGATAGGGTATCGCTGGGCGGGTCGCCTGGCGTTCGTCGCAATCTTGTGGGCGGCTATTGAGGTCCTGGCGCCCGCCAATGTGATAATCAAGGACGGCCAGTTCACGGATCGCGCGGCCGCGGTCTGCAAACGTTTACGACAACGATTCACTACCGACGGATTGGTAACGAGCTCAGCTACAGATCCTCGGCCTCTGGTGTTGGCCAGCGATAACAAAGTCGCCGTGATCTTGCCGACGTTTGCGCCTCAGGCTGTGTTGTGGGCCCCTCACTTCGACTTCCTGGATCTCGCTGCCGGCGAGAGCCGTGAGCGCTTCTACGAATACCTTTATCTTACGGGCATAGACGCAGACAAACTCGCAAACGAATTGGTACAACCCATGAGCACCTATGCCGCGGCAGCCTTCGGGCATGAGCGCGTGATACCCGATTTGTCCGTGCAAGCCAAGCCGATTACAAGTGAGGAGATTGCGTTCCAGGTCGCAGATTATAAGGCCTACTATTCTTCATTCACACGGGACCGCGCCGTTCAGCATATTCTCTCCTATGTCATTGTACCTTCCGCTGGCGGACCTGATCTGTCGAATCTGGATCGCTGGTATCAGCGCGACAAGGGTGAGCAAGTTGGCGACTACATACTCTATCGAGTTCAATTACGCTTTTGAGATCTTCTGCGCGCGCGTCCCAGCCGTATTAAGGCGGCCTGGCCGCAATTCAAGTTTTACTTTGGTTTCACCGAACGAAGCTCATTACCAACTGAGGAAATCGATTAGAGCTTCGTTCACCTCGGCGACTGCCTCATTCTGCACCCAGTGGCCGCTATCTGCTATGCGCAGCTCGGAATAGGGCGCGATAACATGCTCTCGTATTCCGCGAACCGTAGAGGGAAGAATTGCGAAGTCCTGTTCGCCAAATATGAATAAAGTCGGCACCCGAACGCGCCCATCAACACCGAGATTAGTTTGAACGCTTTTGCGCTCACCGTGCTGTCCATCTTTGCCGCCGGTATTTCGTTGTGGCAATAGGCCCCGGACATTGGCGCGATAATAGTTGATAGCGGCGGTTAGCGCGCCCGGACGACTTAAAGCTTCTTTGTAGAGCAGAATGTCAGCGTCGCTGAAGGCGCCTTGCCGCGCCACAGTGTCTTTGAACATGCGGTTAAGTGCGACAAAGTGTTTTCGGTCAATCGCCCATTCCGGCATTCGCGGAAGCTGAAAGAAAAACATATACCAGCTCCGCAATAACTGCCGCAGCGACATGTTTGCTCGCCAGAGCGCAGCCGGAGGTACCTGCAATACCGCGAGTTTCGAAACGCGCTCAGGATATTTTTGCGCAACTACCCACGCCACAGCCGCACCCCAATCGTGCGCAACAATGGCAGCCGACTCGGCGCCGAACGCTTTGATGAGGCCAACCACATCTTCCACTAAAACTTCAATGCGATAGTCTTCCACGCGCGCCGGCTTGTCACTTAGGTTGTAACCGCGCATGTCGGGCGCGACAACATGATGACTCGCTCCCAGCACGGGTAATTGATGACGCCACGAATACCAAAACTCCGGAAAGCCGTGCAGCAGGAGGACAAGGTTGTCACCGCTCCCTGACTCGGCATAATGCAGGCGGATGCCATTAACGTTAGCGTAGCCATGGTTAATGGGCGTCACATCCGCAGGATTGACTGAGGAATTCACAATTCGAGCTGGCGCGCCTCATCATTGGAGACATCGACTTCCATCCTGAGAAGCGCTGATGAAAAAGTTTTCCCCTGGGCATCAGTCATCAAAGACAGCGTGCCCCCGCCATCGAGGCTCTCGTGCAGCAGAAAGTTGAGCGCACCCAGATTTGGCAGCTCAAATCTTTCAACATCGCCTTTACAGATTCCCTTGAAGTGTTGCTTAACACGCTCGGCGGTCACTTCACGGACCAGAATCGGATAGACTTCCTCGCGCAAGGCAATGAGGCCGACATTGGCCGTATCACCTTTGTCACCAGAGCGAGCGTGAGCGAGCTTTGTGAGTTTCACCTTCATGTACTGGTTTCTCAGGAGTTAATGCAAAGCCGGACTTTGTATTTGTCATCCTACACATCAATAACTGACACCGCGGGCTTGATCTCATTCTTCGGAAGCAGCGCCGGCCAGTAGGCAACGATCTCTTCCACTTTGGGACGCCCGCCGGCAAAACCTGTGACACCAGGCGGGCCAGTCAATACCAATGGCGCGATCTCTTTGGTGAATCTCTCAACCGCTTTGCGATCTTCACCGCGCACACCAACGCGTAATTGAACTTCAGGCAAGTCCGCCGGCGGCTCACCAGCAAGTGGCCCATGCGTCGCATTCGCACCGACAAACTCCGTCAGAATTTGGTCAAACTTCAAACCAAGCCGATCGAGCCGAGCCCGAAGTATTCTGTCCGCAGCTCGCGCCTTGTCGTACGCTTCGGGCCACGAGTAGACAAGTGTGCCGACGGCTTTGTAACCTGCTGAATAGCTGATCGAAATCTTGAAAGTGTCGGTTGCCGGTCGCCCTTCTATTCCATAAACGCGAACGCGATCGCGGCCTTCATACTCGAGCCGCACAGTAGTGAAATCCGCAATGCAATCCGGCGTGATGTAGGAATGCGGGTCACCCATTTCATAAACCAACTGTTCCTTCACGGAAGGAATAATCACCCAGCCGCCCGTGCCTTCATGTTTAGTGATCACGAAGGCGCCATCGGGCATGGCTTCGACAATTGGGAAACCGACGTTCGCCAGATTGGGAATGCTCCGCCATTCGTACTGGCAATTCCCACCACTGCATTGCGCGCCACATTCGATAATGTGTCCCGCTATCGTCCCCGCGGCCATCTTGTTCCAATCGTCAGCGGCCCAACCAAACTCATGCATCAGCGGCGCCAGCGTTAGACCAGTGTCGGTTGCCCGACCGGTAATAACAATCTGCGCGCCGCGATTGAGTGCTTCCACCATCGGCGCAGCGCCCAGATAAACATTTGCGCTTTGAATTCGTTCACGAACACTCGACAGCGTCGCTCCCGTATCCATGTTGCGCAGCTCAATTCCACGGCTGAGTAACTCGTCTAGTTTCGGCATGATGTTGTCGCCGGTAACAATGCCAATGCGAAGCTTGCCCTCGAGTCCAAGCTCGCGAGCGACATCACGAACCGCATTTGCACAACCCTCAACGTTCACGCCCCCGGCGTTCGCGGTGACGCGAATGTTTCGTTCAACGCAGGCGGGCAATATCTGCTTCATTAGAGAAACAAAATCCTTCGCATAGCCTGCTGACGGATCGCGTGAGCGCTGCTTCTGCATGATCGACATCGTAACTTCGGCTAAGTAGTCGAGCATCAGGTAATCAACGGGACCTCCTTCCACCTGACGCACGGGAGCGTCGGGCAGGTCTCCCCAAAAGCCCTGGCCGGCGGCTATGCGAATTTTTTGCTTCATGTGTTGTTCAAGGGATCCGATCAACCAGGTTCCCTGGTCACGGACGCGGCGTCAGAACTCTATTATCAGAGAGGGAATGTAATTGGTTTATTTCGGACATGCAATGCGGGCGGCATGGTTTCTCACAACCATACCGCCCGCGATTTTTCTCGAGTCAACGAGAATCCAAATCGAAGGCTGAACTTAACAAGACCATTAGTTCCGAGGGATGGCAGGCGTAGGTGTCGGGGCTGCCGTCCCCGTGTTGTTGTTCATGTTCATATTTGAATTCGTATTTGTGTTACTGCGGCTACCTCGGCGGCCGCGACGACGCGGAGCCGGCGTAGCAGGTGGTTCCGGTCCTGCCGAGGCCGGCGGTGTCGCCATTGTGGGTTCTGCAGGAGTGGCAGGCTCCGCGGGTGTCGCGGCTGCAGCGGGAGCCGCTGGTTTTGCTTTTCGATTTCGAGACCGTGCACTGCGCGAGGCGCCGGTGGGCGTAAATGAACACACGTGACTCGTGCCTGGAACCGTCGTAAACGTCAAACGATCACCTGATTTTTTTGCACGCATGGAAACGATTATTGGAGGGGTGCCGGGCTGCGCCGTCGGGGTGGTGGCCAGCTCGCCAAACTGCATCGCAACTCCCGTGTAGCCGCTAGTGGTGGAGGCTACAATACGTCCGGATTTCCCGTCCGTCAGCGTGAATTGATTACCTGTAATAGTCAGAGTCGTCTCACCACTTACGCCGGCATCGGAACAATCAAATGTACCCGTATAGGTTCCCGACAGGTCTGTTTGTTCAGTTGCTGCCGTTGACGTGCTTTCGGCGGCAGACGCAGTGGCAGTTTCCGCGGGAGTTGCGGCGGCGGCTCGTTTCTGACGACGTCGCCTTCCGCTAGTAGTTTTGCCGGTGTTGGAATTCTCAGCAGTAGTGGTCGACGAATTCGTATTTTGACTCGTTGAATTCCCAGCCAGTACCGTGAACTCAACGCAAAAAGCCGAAGCAGCCAGAACGAATGCGAATAGGAAACTACCCAAACGAACGATCTTCATACTCATGACTTAACCTCCCGTGTAGCAGTCGCACAGCACAAGGCCTGCGCGAAAAAATCGATCAAACTCTTGGGGGAATGTTAGTCGAAGGGGAAAGGTCTATTGGTTTCTCTTGTATCACCAACTGGTCCAGATCACAACCCTGATTGACCGCACAAGACCCGGTGCTTTTCGGGCCCTTTCGAGCTGCGATAAGGATTGCGGTTATTACACGAGGTTCGACGGCACCACAAACTGACCGAGGTGTGGACCGCTGAAGTTCAGACTGGTTAGCAAGCTAAGCTCGAGCGCGTCGCGTGTTGCTTCCGGAATAATCACCGCATCAACGAATCCCCGTGCAGCGGCATACTTAGCATCCAACTCCATATCATAGTTCTCACGCACCTGATCCATCTCCGCTGCGAGCCTTTCGTCGGGTTTCAAATCGTTGCGCTTCAGCCTTTCGAGTTGACTGCCAAACACGGCCTGTACAGCCGAGTCGCCTTCCATGACGCCCATGCGACCAGTCGGCCAGGTGTAAATGAAGTCCGGGTCGAAACCCTGGCCGGCCATCGCGTAATAGCCTGCGCCCGACGCGTGGTTGACAGTCAAAACGATCTTGGGCACGACAGCCGTGGCCATCGCTTCCACAAACCGCGCGCCGGCACGAATGATTCCGGAGTGTTCCGCCTCCGGTCCGACCATGAAGCCGGAAACATCCTGGATGAACAAGAGCGGCGTCTGACGTCGGTTGCACGTTTCAATAAAGTACGCCACCTTTTCCGCCGACTCGGTATAAATGATTCCACCGAAGCGAGGTGGACCGCCGCCGGACGGACGAATCATGCCGCGATTATTGGCGATCACGCCAACCTGAATACCGCGAATGCGCGCGTGTCCGGTGATCATCTCTTTCGCGTAGTCGGCCTGAAACTCGTCGAGATGGCCACCGTCCAGCAGGCAATCCAGCAGGTGCCGGGCGTTGTAAGGCTGTTTATGATCTTCCGGAATGATGTCGTAGAGGTCGCTGGCGGGACGGGCCGTGTCAATGGTCGGCAAAATGGGTACGGCGCTAACTGGCTTCATTGGTAATTCAGAAACAAACTCGCGAATTCGGGCGATACACTCCTCGTC
>Ga0137375_10011887_pt1 | contig 10307 bp, 8 predicted proteins | sample SagtaG_24_FD_104936 | JGI IMG/M metagenome (GOLD analysis project Ga0137375, IMG submission 104936) | Vadose zone soil microbial communities from Sagehorn Ranch, Mendocino, California, USA - Sage1_R_113_16 metaG | ecosystem: Environmental > Terrestrial > Soil > Vadose zone | place: USA...
CGCCGGCGCCGAGATCGTCATCGAAGCTGGAAACCAGAAATGGGGATACGCCGGCGCCTTCGCCGACCCCGACGGCCACATGTGGCAGGTCAGCCGCGCCGACGGCTTCCTAACTCGATAGGGCCCCCCGGTCTGAACCGGCGCAGTCGGTCCGGCGCCCTGCCTGCCCCCTTCGAATCGCCCAAACCAACCGGCGCCGCACATCACGCCAGACAGAGTTGCTGAAGCAACAAACCTTCCCGTTGCCAGTCGAGGTACGGACCGCCGACTAGTTGGTAATTCGTGGCAGCGGTCGACCACGCGGCTCGAACAGCGAACCGAACCCGGTGCAAGAGTGCATCTACACCATCTTCGAGGAAGAGTTCTGGCACAACCCCTACGCGCAGCGCGACCTCGCGCAGCTGGAGCAGCGACATAGGCCCCGCCTCGAGACCCACTCGACGCTTTGACGGTCATTGGAGCGTCACCGCTCTCACCCGACTCGATTGCCCGCTCGGGGGAACCTTAGGTCCGGGCGTCCCTATCAAGTCTTCCGGCGCGTACCGCCGATGGGGTCGGCGTGGTCGGGCATGCCGGCGCGGTGCTGCTGTGGAGCTGCGGGCCGGCGGATGCGCTGCGCGCCGCTGTCGATGGAGGGGACGCTGGCACCTCAGTTGCGATGGTCACTCCGTGGCGATGGCGGACAGCACATCCATGCGGGCGGCTCGGTGGGCGGGGAGGACGGCGGCCAGCACCCCGACCAGAGCACCGAGCGCAAGCACCACGGCCAGCGACAACGTCGGGACGGCGAACGAGCCAAAGCCTTCGCTGGCCAGTGCCGAAACCAGCGCCCAGCCGAGGAACAGGCCCAATCCCAGGCCGCTGGCGGTGCCGAACAGGCCCACGGTGAGTGCCTCGCCCCGCACCATTGTCCGGGTCTGGCGCCGGGTCTGGCCCACGGCCCGCAGCAGGCCGAGCTCGCGGGTGCGTTGGTGGATCGACAGCGACAGAGTGTTGGCGATGCCCATGACGGCGATCACAATCGACAGGACCAGCAGCAGGTAGACGACGGTGAGGTACAGGTTGATCTCGCCGGCGATCGACTCGGTGAACTCCTGGTTGGTCTGCACGTCGGGGGCGCCGAACCGGTCGGCCACCCGCTGGACGGCCGCTTCGCCCTCGGCGACGGGCACGCCGTCGGCCAGGGCGATCAGCATGTTGACGTCGGCGGGACGGGACGTGTGGGGCAGGTACGCGTCGCGGGGCAGCTTGATCCCGTCGCCCTCGCTCAGGTTGTCCTCCGCGTAGATCGCCCCGACCGTCGGCCGCTCGGTCACGCCGTCGGGATAGTCGACGGCCACTGGGTCGCCGAGCGCCAGCCCGTGCTGCTCGGCGTAGTCGGCCGAGATGGCCACCTGGTCGGGGCGGAGGTCTCGTAGTGATCCATGACGCACGTCGAGGTGCTCCACCGACTCGATGGTGGCCGGATCGACGGTGGGGACGAGCGTGGTCTCACCGTCGATCCGCACGGGCCCGCCGCCTTGGGGCGAGGCCGCCGCGACCTCGGGCAGCTCGGCGACCGCGGGGGCCAGGTCGGTGCTGAGGCCGCCTGCGCCTTCGCCGATGATCACCAGGTCGCCGGCGAACTGCTGGTCGACCGCGTCGTCGATCGACTGCTTGAGCGACGCGCCGACGACGGCGAACAGCGACACCACAGCCACGCCGATCAGCAGCGCGGCGGCGGTGCTGGCGGTGCGCCGCGGGTTGCGCATCGCGTTGCGCTGGGCCAGCACCCCGCTCATGCCGCGCCACGCCGCCTGTGGGGCGCCGAGCACGGCGGCGGCGGGGCGGGCCACGACAGGTCCAAGCACCACGACACCGACCAGGGTCGCCAGCGCGCCCAGGCCCGTTGGCGGCAGCGCCTCGCCGGCGGCGCCAACGATGGTCAGGGCGATGCCCGCCCCGGTGACGACGGCACCGGCGACGGCCCGCCGCCGCGAGGTCGCGGACCGGTCGACGGCTACGTCACGCAGCGCCGCCAGCGGGGCGACGCGAGAGGCCCGGACCGCCGGAGCCAGGCTCGCCACCAGCGTGACGACCACGCCGACGGCGAGGGCGATCGCGACCGTGCTGGTGTCGAGGGCCAGCGGGGAGGCCGGAGTGGTCAGCCCGATGGCGTCCATGAGGTCGAGCAGGCCCAAGGCCAGCCCCATGCCGGCGGCGATGCCGCCCACCGAGGCCAGCAGGCCCACGGCCAGTGCCTCGGCGGTGACCGAGCCCAGCACCTGGACCCGCGATGCGCCGAGTGCCCGCAGGAGCGCCGACTCGCGGGTGCGCTGGGCCACCAGGATCGAGAAGGTGTTGTAGATGGTGAACGTCGCCACGACGAGGGCGACCCCCGCGAACAGGATCAGGGCTTGTTGGAAGGCCTCATGGTCCTCCCCCTGGGTCTCCTCTTCCATCTCGCGAGTCAGCTCGGCACCGGTCAGCGCCTCGACACCGTCGGGGAGCACGGCGTCGAGGCGGCGGACCAGCTCGGCCTGGCTGACGCCCGGCTCGGCCGCCACCGCGATGCTCGACGCCTTACCGGGCTCGGGGAGGAGCACCTCGTCTGCGAACTCGGTGGTGAAGCCGGCGTAGGTGGCCGAGCCCTGGCTGTCGGCGCCGCCGAAGGTGGCCAGGCCGACGATCCTCACCTCGACCCGGTCGGGCGACCGCACCACGGTCGTGTCGCCGACCACCAGCTCGCCGTCCTCGGCGGCTGCCTTGTCGATGACGACCTCGCCCGGTGCGGCGGGCGCGCGGCCCTCGGCCAGGTCGTAGGGGTTGAGCCGGTCGTCGTCGACCCAGTTGCCGGCGATGGTGGGCGCGCCGCCGCCGATGGGGTCGCCGTCGGCGCCGACGATGCGGCCGGAGCTCTCGATGCGGGGTGCCACGGCGGCGGCGCCGTCGACGGCGGCGATGGTGTCGGCCAGCGAGCGGTCGATGAGGCCACGCTCGGTGCGCTCCTCCTGGCCGAGCTCGAGGCTCGAGCGCACCAGCGCGTCGGTGCCCTTGTTGGCCTCGGCGATGACGTCCGAGAAGCCGTTGATCAGCGTGTGGTAGAGCACGAGGGTGCCCGCAAGGAACGCCACGCCCAGCAGCACGGCCAAGCCGGTGGCGAGCAGGCGCCGCCTGTGCGCGGCGATGGACTTGAGGGTGATGCGCCACATCGTCAGCTCCCGAGCCGCTTGATCGTGTCGAGCACCCGGTCGGCGGTCGGGTCGGCCATGCGCTCGACGATGCGGCCGTCGGCCAGGAACACGACGGCGTCCGCGTGGGCGGCCGCGCCGGGGTCGTGGGTGACCACCACAATGGTCTGTCCCATCTCGTCGACGGCCCGCCGCAGGAAGTCGAGGATCTCGGCGCCGCTACGGGAATCGAGGTTGCCGGTGGGCTCGTCGGCGAAGATGATCGCCGGCCGGCTGACCAGCGCCCGGGCCGTGGCCACCCGCTGCTGCTGGCCGCCGGACAGCTCGGAGGGTCGGTGGCCGAGCCGGTCGCCGAGGTCGACGGTGGCGATCACCTCGTCAAACCACTCCGGGTCGGGCTTGCGGCCGGCGAGGGTGAGGGGGAGCGTGATGTTCTCGCCGGCCGTCAGCGTCGGCACCAGGTTGAAGGCCTGGAACACAAAGCCGATCCGGGTGCGCCGCAGGAGCGTGAGCTCCTTGTCGGACAGCGCGCCGAGCTCGACGTCGCCGACGAACACCCGTCCCTCGGTGAGGCTGTCGAGCCCCGCCAGGCAGTGCACGAGAGTCGACTTGCCCGAGCCCGACGGGCCCATGATGGCGGTGAACCGGCCCGTGGGCAGGTCCACCGTCACCTCGTCGAGGGCGACGACGGCCGTGTCGCCCGAGCCGTAGACCTTTGTGGCCTCGACGGCACGGGCCGCGGTGGTGGTGGGGATCTGCGTTGAAGTGGACATGCTCGCATCGTCCCGCCGGGCGGCCGCGTCGTCGTCCTCCGGGGGAAGGCTTCGCTCCTACTCCCGCACCGACGTTCCCGTCGCGCGGGCTCACGTCCAGCCGGGCCGCACCAGGCCCGACTCGTAGGCGAAGACCACGAGCTGGATCCGGTCGCGGGCGCCGAGCTTCACCATGGCCCGGCTCACGTGCGTCTTGGCCGTGAGCGGGCTCACGACCAGCCGTTCGGCGATCTCGTCGTTGGTCAGCCCTTCGGCGACCAGCCCCATGACCTCCCGCTCCCGCTCCGTGAGGGCATCGAGGGCCGGTGATCTGGGGGCCTCCCTGGTCCTGGCCGCGAACTCGCGGATGAGCCGCCGGGTCACGCTCGGCGACAACAGCGCGTCGCCCGCAGCGACGGCCCGCACCGCCCGCAGCAGCTCGGCCGGCTTGGTGTGCTTGACGATGAAGCCGCTGGCCCCAGCGCGGATGGCCTCGAACACGTACTCGTCGAGCTCGAAGGTGGTGAGGATGACGATGCGCACCTCGGCCAGCCCGTCGTCGGCGGCGATCGAGCGGGTGGCGGCCAGGCCGTCGGTGCCCGGCATGCGGATGTCCATGAGCACGATGTCGGGCCGATGGCGGCGGGCGAGCTGCACCGCCTCCTCGCCGTCGCCGGCCTCGCCGACCACCGCGATGTCGTCCTGGGCGTCGAGCAGCGCCCGGAAGCCCGCCCGCACCAGGTCCTGGTCATCGGCGAGCAGCACCCGGATCATCGCGCTCCATCCTGCAATGGGAACTGCGCCCGGACGCGGAAGCCCCGACCGGGGCGGGGGCCGGCCGCGAACGTGCCGCCCAGAGCGTGGACCCGCTCCCGCATGCCGGCGAGGCCACGGCCCACGTTCTTGCCCGCCGTCCTCGAGCCGGCCGACCCGCGCGCCGCCGGGTCGGCGCCCCGGCCCTCGTCGTCGACCTGCACGACCAGCTCGGCGGGTGCGTACACCAGGCGGACCGTGGCCCGGGCGCCGCCGCCGGCGTGGCGGACGACGTTGGTGAGCGCCTCCTGCACGATCCGCAACGCCGCCAGGTCGACTCCGGCGGGCACCGACCGGGCCTCGCCCTCGACCGCCAACCGGACATCGAGGCCGGCCGCCCGGGTCCGTCGCAGCAGGCCGTCCAGGTCGCGCAGGCCGGCCGTGGGGACGTGGGGCGCCCACGCCCCGGGCTCGCCGCGCGCCCCGTCCTCGCCAAGGCCGCGGCTCAGCACGTCCAGCACCGAGTGCAGCTCCGCGAGCGCCTCCTCGCTGGCCTCGTTGATGGCCTCCAGGGCGGGGCGGGCCTGCTCGGGCCGCTCGTCCAGCAGGTGCAGCGCCACCCCCGACTGCACGTTGATGAGCGAGATGTTGTGGGCCAGCACGTCGTGCAGCTCGCGGGTGATGAGCAGGCGCTCCTCGCTCGCGCGACGCCGGGCCTCCTCCCGCGCCACATGGGCCCGCTCGGCACGCCGCTCGAGGCGGATACGCGCGATCTCGCTTGCGGCGGCGACCAGCGGCAACCAGACGAGGTTGGTGGCCGCGCCGGCGAGGCCGCGGGCCTTTTCCACCTCGTCCGGGATCAGGGATGGCAGCCAGATGAAGGCGGCGTAGGCGACCACCAGCACGCGCCATGCAAAGGAGCTCCGGCCCATCATGATGGCGCTCGCCACGGCGAACGCGAAGGCGGGGAACCCGGCCGGCCCGCGGGGATAACCGCTGGCGGCATAGCCGGCGGCGGCCGCGAAGGTGACCACCAGCGTGGCCTCGGGCCAGCGCCGGCGGAACAGCAACGCCACCGGACCGGCGACGAGAGGAATGCAGGCAAAGGCGTCAAACGCCCAAGGGCTGGGCGGCTCGTCCTGGCTATAGGTGATCGTCCCCGCGACCTGGACGAAGGCGATCACCAAGGCGACAAGCACGTCCAGCCGCCGGGGCCGCAGCCCCTCGGCCGGCGCGAACCAGCCCCGCCACCACTCGGCCCGGCGGCCACCAGGCCGGGCGCGCCCGGATTCCCGGTCGCCGAGGCCGGGGCGCGCGATGGCGGTGCGGTCGGTGGTGGCCACGCGAGCACGGTAGGCTGCCGGTCACTGGCTCGACAATCCTCTCCGGGGAGTAGCGTCGCCTACCGCGCCCGGTAGTACCAGCGGCAGCGGCCGGAGTAGCCACTCGCAGGTGCCCGGTCCCTCATGTCGCCGCGGGTCTCCAGCACTCAAGGAATGACAGTGCCAGAAACAGGCAATCAGTTACTCGCCTTGCTATATAGCCCCTGACCTGCGCTGATGGGGAGCTGGCGGGGGGGACTCGAACCCCAACCTGCTGTTTACAAGACATTTGCGAGTCGTCCACGGCGTACTGGCGCGTGCTGTCCTTGCAGCTCACGTCGGGTGGGTCGTCCAGCCAGTGCGCTTCAGTCGGGCCGAGTAGCGCCTGGTGGAATGTCCAGCGGAATGACCGACGCCTCCGTGAGCCGGTCGGCTCGACAAGAGCATCCTGGCTGGATACGCCATGGCCCGTGCGGGAGGATCGGGAGTCTCATTGCGAAGATGCCCATGGGGGTTCATGGACGAGTTGGAGACCGCCGCCGTCGTTGAGGGTGATGAGTCCGCCGCCGTTGAGGAGGCGCCGTGGGCCAGTAGGGCGGCGGTGGGCACCGGCACGGGCGGGCTCTGCCTGGGTGTCGACATCGGAGGCACCAAGACCCGGGTCGGGCTGGTGGACGCGGACCACCGGGTGCTCGACGTGCGCGAGGCCCCCACACCGGCGCGGGACGGCCCCCGGGCCGTGCTCGAGGTGGTGGCCGGGCTCGGCCGGGCGCTCGGTGCCCGGCGGGCCGACGTCGCCGCCTGCGGAGTGGGCACGGCGGGGGTGGTCGACCCGGCCGCTGGGACGGTCGTGGCGTCGACCGACGCCATCGCCGGATGGGCCGGCGTGCCCCTCGTCCAGCAGCTCACCGCCCTGCTCGGCCTGCCCGTGCGGGTGGACAACGACGCCAACGCCTTCGCCCTCGGCGAGGCGGCCGGTGGGGCGGCGCAGGGACGGGCCCACGTCCTGGCCGTCACGGTCGGCACCGGCGTCGGCGGCGCCCTCGTGATCCACGGACGGCTTTGGCGCGGCGCGCACCACAACGCCGGCGAGATCGGCCACCTCCCGGTTCCGGGGTTCGGCGATCGTCGCTGCTCCTGCGGCGCCGGCGGGCACCTGGAGAGCGTCTCGGCGGGCCCGGCGATGGCCGCCCGCTACCGGCGGCTCGCCGGCGACGCCGTCGGCTTTGCCGAGGTCGCGCGGCGAGCCGAGACCGGCGACGGGCCGGCCGTCGAGGTTGTCGAGGAGGGCGGTGGGGTCCTGGGCCAGCTGCTGGCCGGGCTCGTCAACGCCGTCGACCCCGAGTCGGTGGTGGTTGGCGGCGGCGTGGCCGTCCCGGCCGGCCGGTACTGGGCCGCGGCCGAACGACACTTCCGCCGGCACCTGCTCCCGGCGGTCACGGGCGTCCCCATGCTGCCGGCCCGCCTGGGCAACGACGCCGTCGTCGTCGGGGCGGCCGAGCTGGCCCGCCGCGGCCTCCCGGGGCCGCCGCCATGAGCGGCGTGGAGCCCGACGCCATCCTCCGGCGGCTGCGAGGCGGCCTGGTGGTGTCCTGCCAGGCCCCGCCCGGGGACCCGCTCCACGGCGCGACGTTCATGGCCGCCATGGCCCGGGCGGCCGTGCTCGGGGGGGCGGTGGGGATCCGGGCCGACGGCCCGGCCGACGTCCAGGCCGTGCGCCAGGCCGTGGACGTGCCGGTGATCGGGCTGTGGAAGCAGGGCGCCGAGGGGGTCTACATCACGCCCACGGTCGACCACGCACGCGCCGTCGCCGAGGCCGGCGCCGAGATCGTCGCCATCGACGCGACCGGCCGCCCGCGCCCCGACCGATCGACCGTCCCCGAGGTCGTCGCGGGGCTCCGCCGGACCCACCGCTGCCTGGTCATGGCCGACGTCTCCACCCTTGAGGAGGGTGCCGCGGCCGCAGCGGCCGGCGCCGACCTGGTCGCCACCACCCTCTCCGGCTACACCGCCTACAGCCGGCAACGGTCGGGTCCCGACCTGGAGCTGGTGGCGGCGCTGGCGGCGCGCGTCGGGGTGCCCGTGGTCGCAGAGGGACGCATCGCCACGCCGCGGGAGGCCCGCGCCGCCCTCAACGCCGGCGCCTGGACGGTGGTGGTTGGCGGCGCGATCACCCGTCCCCAGCTGATCGCTGCCCGGTTTGTCGCCGCCTTGCGGGCCCGGCCCGACGAGGCGGCTCGGTCCTGACCGCCCCCGCTCGACGGGCGGGGGCGTGGCCGCCCCCGCCGCACGCGGTCAGGACAGCCCGGCGTCGCCGCAGGCGGCCGCCGCCGGGCCGCTGCAGATCTGCTCGGCCTTGAGGAAGCCCTCGGCGACCACCGTGTCCTTGATGTTGTCCTTGGTCACGACGATGGTATCCAGCAGCACCGACGGGACCTGCTCGTGGCCGTTGTCCACCTTGCTCTTGGCCAGGGCGGCCGCCTCGGCCGTCTTGCCGTTGACCATGTCGACGGCCAGCTCGGCGGAGGTCTCGGCGATCTGCCTGATCGGCTGGTAGACGGTCATGAGCTGCTCGCCGGTGAGGATCCGCTGGATGGCCGCCAGCTCGGCGTCCTGACCGGTCACGGGCCGGTCGGCCGGGTCGATATTGGCCCCCTTGAGCGCGGCGATGGCGCCGCTGGCCATGCCGTCGTTGGCCACGTAGACACCGTCGAAGCCGTCCTTGCCGACGGCGGTGATCGCCTGCTCCATCTCCTGCTGCGCCTTGTCGGGGCTCCAGTCGGGGGTGTCGTACTCCTTGGCGACCGTGACCCCGGCGGGGTCCAGGACGCTGTGGGCGCCCTTCTTGTACGGTCCGGAGTTGCTGTCGGTGGGGGCCCCGTTGATCATCACCACCGACGGCTTGGCCTTGCCTTTCTCCTTCAGCGCCGTCAGCAGCGCCTCGCCCTGCTGCTGCCCCACCTTGAACGGGTCGATGGAGACGTAGTAGTCAAGGTCGGCGTCAGCGACCAGGCGGCCGTAGCTGATCACCCCGACCTGCGACTGCTTGGCCTTCGCGGCGATGCTGCTGGCCGACTTGACGTCCACGGCGGAGATCACGATCACCTTGGCGCCGTTGGTGATGGCCGCCTCGGCCTGGTCCTGCTGCTTGGCCGGGTCCTGGTCGGCGTTGCTGTAGAGCAGCTTGCAGTCCGGGCAGAGTTCCTTGACCCGGCGCTCGAAGTTGGGCCGGTCCTGCGCCTCGTACCTGGTTGTCTTGGTCTCGGGCAGCAGCAGGGCGATCACCTTGTCGCCGCCGCCACCGCCTCCGCCGCCCCCACCGCTGTCATTGGTCGTCGCGCAGCCGGCGATGAGCAGGACGACCGCCGCGACCACGACGGTCAGGCGCGAACCCATTCTGGCCAGGCCTCCCACCATCATCTCCACTCCCTCCGAGGAGATGGGATCTACCCGGTGAGCCTAGCGTAGATTCTCGCCATGCCTGCCTACGTCATCGTCGAGACCGACGTCACCGACCCCGAGGGGTATGAGCGCCACAAGGCCGTGCTCGAGGGCGACTGGCAGCCCTCACGCCCGGTCATCCTCCTCGTCGGCGCTGGGGCGGGCCGGTGGCGCACGCCGGCCCGCAACGCCGGCCCGCCCGGCGGATGCGCGTCCAGCAGTGGCGTCACTTGCCGCCCGTCGCCCGCACGCGGTCGTACAGGGTGTCCAGGGTGGCCGCGTCGACCTCGTGCACCTTGGCCCGGCCGAGGTTCGGGATGATGTAGCGGTCGATGGCGCCGCGGTAGTTGGCCACGGTGACCGGCGAGATTGGCCGGACTTGTTGGCGCCACTCCAGCCAGCGCCCGACCAGCTCTCCGACCGTCCGGGTGCGGCTGCCGCGCTGTTCGCCTCGGTTGAGCTGCTCCAGGAGCTGGGCCTCGACCTTGTTGGCCGCCCGCCAGGCCGCCTTGGTCTGGCCGTGGACCTGGCGGCTGAGCCATCGCATGCGGCCGGTGAGGGGTTGCCTCCGGACCTCTGGATGTCTTCCGCCTGGGGCAGAAGAATGACATCCGGCCAAGCAAGGCAACGATGTCAGGCCTTTAACTTGCGATTCTGGGAGCTGGCGGAGAGACTCGAACCCCCAACCTGCTGTTTACAAGACAGGAGCGGATCGTCCACGGCGTGCTGGCCTGTACTGTCCTTGCAGCTCCTCCGACAGCTGCACGATCCAGGGGCCGTCCTCACCCTCCATGGCCAGCAGCTCCCCATTGGGTAGCTCCTCGTAGGGGACCCCGGTCAGCAACGACTGCAGCGTCACCATCATGACC
>Ga0137375_10011890_pt1 | contig 10307 bp, 6 predicted proteins | sample SagtaG_24_FD_104936 | JGI IMG/M metagenome (GOLD analysis project Ga0137375, IMG submission 104936) | Vadose zone soil microbial communities from Sagehorn Ranch, Mendocino, California, USA - Sage1_R_113_16 metaG | ecosystem: Environmental > Terrestrial > Soil > Vadose zone | place: USA...
CGCCCAGCGCATCGCCCGGCGGATGTGGTGCAGCTTGCTGCTGAACACGGGACGGGCCGCATCCCCGACGACCTCTACCCAGGCCTCCCGCGACGGCCGCCGCCTGCGGATCTCGGCCCGCACGCGCGAGTCGCCGAGGTCGTGGAAGGACGCGACGCCCAGGACGCGGCGGTCCACGGGGTCCACCAGGCGGGCCCGGCACGCGGCCAGCGCGCGCCGGTCCGCGCCGGGCACGAGCCGCGCCTCCACGTCGAGGCGGGACCGCTCCTCCCGTACCGTCAGCTCAGCGTCGGGCCACAGCGTGTGCTGGAAGAGGCCGGCCGGGATGAGCCGCGGGTCGAGCCACCAGTGCAGCTGCTCGATGTCGCTGAGGCCGTCATCCGGGGCGGCGTCAGGCAGGTCGGGAGGCTTGGCATGCTTGCGGTACCCAGGCGGCGGTTCCCCGGCCCTCGCCACGGCCCCCCGCAGCTCGCTGGCCAGGTCCGGCTCGGCCCCGGCGACAAGTTCGGCCACGGCGCCGGCCGCAGCGGCCAGCGCATGGGGCGACAGATCGGCGGCGCTGGCCAGGTCCGAGGCCGCGCGGCGCGCTTCCGCCGTCACGCGGGCGCTGAGGCCAGCCCGCGCGGCGAGCTGGGCCGCCTCGACCGACCACAGCGGTGACTCCGGCATGGAGCTGGTCAGCCGCGCAGCATCCAGCCGGGCCAGCCGTGACATCGCCGCCAGGGTGCCTGGCTCCCCCCAGATCGCAAGCGGATCGCCGTGCCGGCGGGCCGCCTGCCGGACTGCTGCGGTGACGCTCGTGCCGAACAGTCTCTTGAGCGTGGTTGCGGCAGGCTCGCCGATGGCAGGTGGGCTTCCAGTCTCTCCCGCCGCAACGAAAACCCGTGCCAGCTGGCCATCCGCGCAATCGAAGATCAACTCGACGCCGTCGGCGGGACTCAGGCTCGCCCCGCCGGCCGGGCCTTCGGGCAGGCACTCCAGCGCCACCTGGCTGACGTCCTCGTCCCAGGCCAGGGTCACAATGCATGCGTCCTTCACGGCAGCGGCCTTCCCGCTTGACGACGATGGGGCCGGTCAAGCAGGGGCTTGGTCAGCGCGGTCACCGCTGCGCAAACTGGGCGCGGAGCACACGATCCAGGACGTCCACCCATTCAGGGTGCGTCATCCCGGAAGGCACGGACGAGTACAGGGGCTGCCTGATCAGCTGACGGTGCAGCACGCCCAGGTGCCGCTCGAGCTTGTCCCCGGCCCGGCGCCAGGCCGTCTCGCTCGCCTGGCTGGCCTGCCGCGCCCGCCGCGACCTGGCCTGAGCCCGGGAGAGCCGCAACGGCCGGGTCCGGGCCATGACCGCCGAGCCGAGGAAGACCAGGCCAGCGGAGATCGCACTCAGCACGACCGCTTGCAGGAGCGCCGTGGCCGGACCCTCTCCGGCCACGGTGACCAGGAAGGATGTCCGCAAAGCCACCAGCCCGGCGTAGGCGGTCAGCGTGACGGCGACCACGGCCCGGTACCGGCGAGAGTCAAGACGTGCCGTCTCCAGCGCGGCCATCGCCCCGATCGAGGCCGCCAGCAGGATCAGCGTCACCACCCAGCTGTCGGCGGCGTTCAGGCCGAAGGCCTGGGCCGCCCAGTTCAGCGGGATCGCGTCGAGCACGACCAGGCCGGCCACGATCATGCTGCCCAGCCAGAACGCGAGGGTCCGGCGGCCATCCAGGTTGTGCCGGTCTGTGAGCCCGGAGACCCGGGCACGGGCTTCGGCGAGAGCGCGGTCGGCCGCTTCCATCCGCCGGCGCATCTCATGCTGGTGCATGCCGGCGCGCATCGCTTCCTCGTGTTCCTCGGCCGCGGCCCGGTCTTCGCGTAGCCATTCGGCCAGGCCGGCTGCGGCCAGGTGCTCGGGGTCGGGACGATCTGGCACGGCGTGGTTCGCCGGTACGGTGACGGTCACCGCTGCCTCCTCTCGGAGCGATCTCTAGGGGGGAAGAGTTTCGCCAGGCTGAAACCTGACAGTCACGGCCACTACACCGCGATGTTCTACGAGGCGAGTTGGTCTCGGGACAGGACTGACCGGAGCAGGGACTGCACATCCCGGCGAGCCCGGCTGAGACGCTGGTCTCTGGCATCACGCGCCAGGCCCGGCTCGTCGCACCACTGCGGGTAAGCAGACCTGAGGATGGCGTTCCAGTCCGCGGCCGTCACATAACCCTCGAGAAGCAACGCAAAGATGGCTTTAGCAGCGCGGGCTATCGCCGACCGGTACAGACCGGGATCCGCTGACCGGGCCGGGATCATGGCCGTAAGCCCGTTGCGGGCCCGCTCCCGCTCGAGCCTGGCCAGCACTGCGTCGGCGAGGATCCGCAGATGCGCGTCCCACTCGACCGCGACGGGCAGCAGCGCAGCAGCCGGAGATGAAACGTCCCGGCGCCGATCCCAGATCTCCCCGGGATCGCCAGCTGGGATGGCTGATGTGCGGCCCAGCTGGTGATCGATTTCGTGGACCAGCGAAACGTAGAAGAAGCCGCGCAGGTTCTCGATCGCGTCGAGGCTCTTCCTCTCGCCGAGCGCGCGGGCCGTCTCCTGGATCGCGTCCTCGGCCAGCTCGCGGCTTCCCGCACGCCGGATCGCCAGCCTGAGCATCTCGGTGTCCTTGATTATCGTCGCCAGATCTTCATGGAAAACCACGGTTCCCCCTCGGGTAGGGCGTCGGTCTGGTGACGGACGGCACGATCGGTCGTTGGGTGCTCTCTCATCGCCTGCTGCACTCCTGTCTCGAGGTGGGGCCTGCCACCGCAGGCCGTCGCGAGTCGTCCCAGGTCAAGCACGACTTTGGGCTCCCTTCGCGCGTCTTCCTGCGTCCGAGCTGCTGATCGTGTACCGTCTTCTCTCATTGAAGCCAGCCAGTGGTGTCATTCCAATGACTAGAACCTCCATCAGCAAGGCTAACCCGCGATGTAGGGTTCAAACCAGAGAGACCAGTTATTGGAATGAGTCGGATGAGATCCGGATAGCGACGGCCCGCGGCGAAGGAAGGCGGCCTCAGCAGTCCGGCCTCGACGGTGGACATAAGGGGAGCCAGGCGATCATGGCTGGGCCGCTGTACAGACAGATAGCCGACGCGCTACGCCGCAAGATCGACTCCGGGCAACTGGCGCCGGGAGACCAGTTGCCCACCGAAGACGAACTCATGGAGACGTACCAGGCCTCCCGCAACACCGTGCGCGGAGCGATCAAGCAGCTCACGATCCGCGGGGTGGTGAACACCCTGCATGGCAAGGGGACATTCGTGACCGAGCGGGTGGACCCGCTTGTCACCACCCTCACCACAGATCCCAAGACCGGGCGGGGAGGCGGTGAAGGCACTGTCTATACGGCGGAGGCGGCCGCCAGCGGGCGCAATGCCACCGCACGCAGCCTCACGGTGGAAATCCAGAAAGCGCCACGCCGCGTCGCCAACGCACTGCATATCCCGGAAGGCAGCGATGTCATCAGCCGGAACCAGGAGCGCTTGGTCGACGATCGGCCCTGGTCGCTTCAGACATCCTTCTACCCGCGAACGCTCGCGAGCCGTGCCCCCCAGCTCCAAGAGCCGGAGGATTTCCAAGAAGGCACCGTCGGGTACCTGCGGAAATGCGGCATAGAGCAGGCAGGCTACCGGGACACGATCGGAGTCAGGAGGCCCAACCGAACCGAGACAGCATTCTTCGACCTGCCAGACGATGGACGGATTCCAGTCATCGAGATCTTCCGGATAGCCTTCGACCAGCACGAAAACCGGGTACGGCTGACGATCACCGTGTATCGCGCCGATAGGAATCGATTCATCGTTAATGTCGGGAACGTTCCTGCCATCGAAAGTTTGCTTTCCGCGGAGGACGGAAACGGTGACTAAGGAAAAGCCTGATGCCCCACGCAATGCAGCGGAGGCCCGCTTATCATGAGCTCCATGACGTCGGAAGCTGGTGGCAGCCCCGCAGTATCGGAGCGCCCCAGAGACCGCGCAGCCGCAGGGATGGTGGGCGCCCCCTCGGCCTTCGAGCCTTTCGGCGATACAGCTGAACAGGATGACCGAGGGGGCCCGCTGAGCGAAGCGGGGCAAACCCTCCCGCTAGCACCCAAGAAGACCCGGCGCTCCGCCTGGATGCTACTGTCACAACGAAGGTTCCGCCTCTACTTTTTTGGCGCGCTGGCTTCCAACCTTGGAACATGGTTGCAGAGCACAGCCCAGATTTTGATTGCTTATGAGGTCACGCACTCCGTTTTTATCGTCGGACTGATTACGTCCGCACAGTTCGCAGGAATGGTGCTGGTCAGCCCTTGGGCGGCCGTTGTAGCGGACCGGGTTGGCACTAAAACCCTCTTGATCAGCACTCAGGGCATCTCGGCCCTCGTCGCCCTGTTTATGGCCTGGCGCTATCACACAGGGCTGCTCGGGGTCCATACGCTGGTGTTCGGCGCCCTGGCCCTCGGCCTTGCATTTGCCTTGGCTCTCCCCGTGCAGACCGCCCTGGTTCCCGCTCTCGTGGATCCCACGGACGCCACGGACGCAGTCAAGATGAACTCGGTCTCCTACAACGCCGGGAGGGCCCTGGCGCCCGCACTGTGCGTGCTCGTAATCGCACTCGTCGGGCGCGAGGTAATCTTTCTCCTCAACGCGGCCTCGTTCATAATCTTCGCTGTCTGCCTTGCGCTCGCCCTCGGCCGTATGGGGCCCTCGAATGGAAAGGCAGCCGGAGCCGCTCGCGCGACCGCGGACGAGCCAGTTCCACCTCGGCGCGCCCGCGTCACCGATGGCCTCCTGATCGCGCTTCTGCAGCCCCGGATACTCCTGCTGCTGGCGATCGTGGCCGCCGTGACGTTCGCCGATGACCCCATCCTCGTGCTGAGCCCAGCCTTGGCCGTAAAACTTCACCTGTCGAATGACTGGGCTGGCTACTTCATTGCCGCACTCGGCTGGGGGTCGGTGCTCGGCTCGCTGCCGCCGACTGCTACCCGGGTCCACAACCCCAAGAGCGCATCCCGGCGCGCGGCGATTTCCCTGCTTGTTCTCGGGCTGTCCGTCATCGTGTTCACACTAGGGCTGTGGACTCCGCTCAGCATCGTCGCCGCCATTGTGGCCGGTGCGGCCGGCCTGTTTACCGGGAGCGCCGCCCAGACGGCACTGCTGAGACATCAGACGAGCGCATCCGCCACCCTGACCAGTGTCGCCAGCGTGGCTGCACTCTGGGCCATAGCGTGGGCCGGTACAAAGCCTTTCGCCTCGCTGCTTGATGGCTGGCTGGCCAGCCATTTCGGTATCATGTTGACTACCATCGCCCTGACCGTGCCTGCCTTGGCGATTGCGTGGTGCGAAATACGGCTTTCTGAACGTTCAAAGACACGCATCAGGTATAGGGGAGCCGAAATAATTGCGCACCTGATCGAGATCTTGTCTGCTCATTCTCAGGTAGCGCCGGAATGTTTGCAGCGTGATCGCATACTGAAGCCTTCGGACGAAGCTGCTGTTATTAGTGAGACTCTTGCATAGAACTGTGATTCCTGTGGTCCGGGGCACGGCCCGCGGTCGGTCGATCGCCTAGAGACGCCGCACCGTGCGCACACTACGTAATGTAACTCCGCACGCACGGTCGCGGACAGCGCGCCAGTAAGAGACGGGCACGTAAACGGCAACTGTCATTTAGTACCTACAGGACTGTGCCGTAAGGGTATGTTACGTTTGCTATGACGTAAGGAGGCACCATGGCCAAACGCCATAGCGGTCCGTCCAACCAGTACCGTTACGAGCACTACGATCCAAGGCAGCCGTAGTACTCGTTCTCCGCTACTCAGGCGGGACGACGGCGCACCAGAGGCAGGCAGGGCCCCTGGTGCGCCGTTCCTTGTCTGCCGTTCCTTGCCTGCCAGTACTTGCCTGCCAGCCGACGCGGCAGCACTTGCCTGCCAGCCGACGCGGCAGCGAACGCCTCGCCGATGCATTCCGCGTTCCCTCGGATCCAGCATCGCATATTCCTGGCCGAAAGCAAGGATTATCCTTACGGGCCTGCCTTGCCCTACTGTAGGTACAGTCAGCCTGGATCAGGAATCAGCGTTGCTGGTGCGGGCTGTAGATATCGCTGAGGTTCAGGAGACCCATTGGTCGAGCCCAAATATCGGCAGATCGCAGCCGATCTTGTGAGCAAGATTGAATCCGGGGAAATGGTGGCGGGCGAGCGCCTACCGTCTGACGCCATGCTGAGCGACACCTACGCCGCATCCCGCAACACGGTCCGGCAGGCGATCCAGTTCCTGCTCACCCGGGGTGCCCTAGAGAAGGGGCCCAGCGGGGCCACGTTAGTGCGCAATAAGATCGATCCGTTTAGGACGGTCGTCAGCGCGGACACCGGCTTCGGCGGATTCGAGGGTGCGGCGTACGCGTCGGACGTGGAAGCCAGCAACCGCAGGCCAGCGGTCACCACGCCCCGCGTAGAGATCCGGGAAGCAACCGGGCAGATCGCTGATGAACTCGCTCTCAGCGAGGGGGCCTCAGTAGTTGTCCGGCACCAGGAGCGCTTCATCGACGACGAACTGTGGTCTCTACAGACGAGTTTCTACCCGATGACGTTCGTCGAAGAAGGCGCCAGCATGCTCCTCGCCGCCAGGGACATCACCAAGGGGACCCGCAACTATCTCGACGAGACGATCGGCGTCAGGGAGATCGGCTCGCGTGACACGATGACTGTTCGCGCACCGACTCCCGGCGAAGCTGCCACCTTCGGACTGCCAGAGGATGGGCGCATCGCGGTCTTCGAGACTCGCCAAACGGGTATCGACGCTCACGGCAAGGCTGTGCGGGTGACGATCACGATCTACCCCTCCGACCGCAACACCTTCTCGATGGAGACCGGGGACCTGTCGCAACGTCCGCCCACCGAGCCAGGCAGCTGACGCCCGGGGCCCGCATGGTCACCGCACCGATCCTCCAGCGCACTCCACCTTGATAGAGCAGGCCACTAAACTTATTCGAATGTAGTATTGAAACTGATTGCACGGGCTCCGCTCCGGCCATGATGCGCTCGCCTCTGCCAGCGGAGTGTCGCAGTACCGCGCAGCGGGTAGTTTCGGTTGAAGTTATGGCGATGGTCGGTGGCGTGCGCGATGGCCTGGGTCCCTGCCGGGGCGCGGGCTCACTGCTCCAATGGCGGAGCGCAGGCGGGCTGTCTCACTGCTGGATCTGCGGCATCTCTGGCCGCAGTCACAGCGCTTCATGACGCGGCCCGGGCAGCGCGCCGCCGGAGCGGACACCGAAGCGGCTACCGGAGCGCAGGAACACGCCCCCTCCGCAGACCACGCCCCGTCCGCCAACCACGCGCCGTCTCCAGGCCAGAAATCCGCCGGGGGGCGTCCGCAAAGCCCCGTTGCCGCACCGCCCCAACGCACCGAGCCACAACACACCGAGCAGCCACCGGGCGAGCCAGGCCAGCAACCACCAGCCCCGCAAAGATCCTGGCCACGACGCCCCGGCCGCCGGACCCGCTGGGCCATCTGGGTGGCCGTGGCCCTCGTCAGCGCCGCCGTCGCCATCGGCGTGGCCCTCAAGATCACCCCGCTGCAGACCGTCACGGTCGCCGGCCAGGTCATCAAGGTCGGGACCTCCGCGCCGAGCCTGAGCTTCTCCGGCCCGGGCGAGGTCGACCTGTTCGGCCAGAGCCTGCCGACCCACGTGACGTTCCTCGGCCCGGTCCGGCCCCGGCTCCAGCTGACCCAGATCACGATCAACAGCGAGCTGACCAACTTCGTCCAGGGCGCGGGCCCGGCGGGCGCCGAGCGGATCCTGGGTGACCGGCTGGCCAGCGGCTGGCTGCACTACTTCGCGTGGGAGATCGGGCTCACCGCGGTCGGCTCGCTCCTCCTGCTCGGCGCCCTGGCCGGCTGGCGCCGCCTGCCCCACCAAACGACGCTGAAGCTCCTGGCCGGCGGCCTGGTCCTGACCGAGGTCATCAACCTCGGCGCGATCATGCTGACCGCCTACACCGCGCCCTCGACGCTGCGCCAGGTCCGGTCGCTCAGCCAGCTGGCCGGCAGCGAGCCGAGGGTCACCGACGCCAAGAAGGGGGTCCCGGTGCCGCCCGGGGTCCGGCTGGTGGTGATCGGCGACTCCACGGCGGCGGGGGCCGGGCTGCCCGCCGTCCGCGACGCGTCCCGCGCCGACCAGGCCTGCGGGCGGAGCACCGATTCCTACGCCGAGGACCTGGCCCGCTCCAACGGCTGGCAGGTGATGAACCTGGCCTGCAACAGCGCCACGATCAGCCAGGGTCTCCTCGGCCCGGAAGGCCGCGGCGGCGAGACGGAGCCGGCCCAGATCGACGCGGCGCAGCGGGCCACGCACGCGTCCGCGATCATCGTCAGCGTGGGCGCCGACGACCTGGACTGGTCGGCCATGCTGCGCCTCTGCGCCGTCGCCAAGACCTGCAACGACAAGGCCACGACCGCCTACTTCCAGCAGCAGCTGCACTCGTTCAGCAAGAACTATCTCCAGCTGCTCGACGAGCTGGCGGCCCTGCCCAGCCACCCCCAGGTGATCATCAATCGCTACTACAACCCGTTTGACCTGCGGCTGAACTGCCTGAGCCGGGTCGGCATGACCGCCGCCAAGATGGGCACGCTCGGCTCGCGGCTGGCCACGCTGAACGCCGTGCTGGCCAAGGGGGCCGCCGAGTTCGGCTTCACCTCGGTCAAGCCGGATTTCACCGGGCACCAGCTGTGCACCACCCAGCCCTACGTGCAGGGGCTTGGGGACCCGGCACCGTTCCACCCCACGGCCATGGGCCAGCTGGCCATCGCGCTCGCCGACCAGGCGGCGCTGAACTCGCCGCACCTGCCCAGCTCCTCGGCCGTGGCAACCCCATCCGCCACGCCGAGTGCCACCGTGAGCGGCACCCCGGCCGGGAGCAGCTCACCCAGCCCCACGCCGACGTCCGGCCCCTGACCCGGCATCCACGGGCGGGGCGCCGCCGGACACGGCTTCCCGGCGGCCCGCCCCTGACCCGGCGCCCGCCCCTGACCTTGCGGCCCGCCCCTGACCCGGCGGCCCGCCCCTGACCTTGCGGCCCGCCCCTGACCCGGCGGCCCGCCCCTGACCCGGCGGCCCGCCCCCCCACACGCCGCCCGGCCATCACCCGGCTGAGCGTGCGATCACCCCGCTGAGCGGGCGATCACCCCGGCCCAGGGCTGCAGCACCAGCCCGTCCAGCGCACCCTCACCGGTGCTGAGCAGCACCGCGCCCGGCGGGCCGTCCAGCGTGGCCGGCTCGTCGCTGAAGTTGGCGGCCACCGCCAGGTCCCCGGTCTGGTAGGCCCACACCCCGCGCGGCGCCGGCCGCTGCGCATAGCTGGCCAGCCGGCCCGCGAATTCTCTGCGCCGCAGCGCCAGCAGGTCGCGGCACAGGTGCAGGATGGACGATGGCTGTGCTTGCATCTCCGCAACGGAACCGCTCGCGGGGTCCCCGTACGGCAGCCAGGGCTGGACGCGGTCGCCCGAAAACCCCCCGGACGGTGAGGAGTCCCAGCGCATCGGGCTCCGGGAGCGGTCCCGGCTCTCCCGGGCCGCGGCTTCAGCCCGCATCCTGTCGCGGACCAGCCCGGCCGGGATGTGGGCGTCGGTCATGCCCAGCTCGTCGCCGTAGTACAGGACGAGCGTGCCGGGCAGGGTGGCCAGCATCAGCAGGCCCAGCCGGGTGCGGCGCTCGTCCCCGGCGCACCACCGGGTGGGGAACCGGCTGATGTCGTGGTTGGACGCGGTCCAGACCGCGCACTCCCCGGCGGGCAGCTTCTCCAGGGACTCGGTCACCACGCTGGACAGGGCCCCGGCGGTGAACGGGGAGAAGATGAACGGGAAGTTGAACGTGAGCTGCAGCTCATCCCCCTGACCGTGGAAAGCCGCCAGCGCGTCCAGGCTGCCGACCCACGTCTCGCCGAGCAGCACCCGGGGCACCGGGTAGCTCTCGGCGATCTTCCGCCAGTCCCGGAACACCCCGTGCGACTCCGGACGGTTCGCGCTGTACACCTGGGCCAGGCCGAACCGGCCGCGGACCAGCTCCCCCTCGGGGGCGGGCGGGTCGTCGCGCAGCTGGGCGTCCTTGTACAGGCCCTGGGCGACGTCGATCCGGAACCCGGCCACGCCGCGGTCGAACCAGAACCGCAGGATGTCACCGAACGCCTCGTGCACGGCCGGGTTCCACCAGTTCAGGTCGGGCTGGCTGGGCAGGAAGTTGTGCAGGTAGTACTGGCCGCTGGCCTCGTCAAGCGTCCAGGCCGGCGCGCCCGTCGCGGCCA
>Ga0137375_10011908_pt1 | contig 10299 bp, 10 predicted proteins | sample SagtaG_24_FD_104936 | JGI IMG/M metagenome (GOLD analysis project Ga0137375, IMG submission 104936) | Vadose zone soil microbial communities from Sagehorn Ranch, Mendocino, California, USA - Sage1_R_113_16 metaG | ecosystem: Environmental > Terrestrial > Soil > Vadose zone | place: USA...
AACAACAACGGTCTGCTCTTCTATCCCGTGCAGTACGAAGGCGAGGAGTGCTCGAAGAACGTTGTCTACACCGGTGCCACCCCCAACCAGCAGCTCATCCCGGCCGCGGAGTACCTGATGTCCAAGGAGGGCGGCGGGTACAAGAAGTTCTACCTGCTGGGCACCGACTACGTCTTCCCGCGCACCGCCAACAAGATCCTGCGCGCGTTCCTACTCGCGAAGGGCATCCTGGCCGACAGCATCGCCGAGGAGTACACGCCCTTCAATCACCAGGACTACCAGACCATTGTCGGTAAGATCAAGCGCTTCGCCTCCGGCGGCAACGCCGCGGTGCTCTCGACCATCAACGGCGACAGCAACGTGCCCTTCTACAAGGAGTTCGCCAACCAGGGCCTGCGCTCGGAAAACGCGCCGATCATGGCCTTCAGCGTGGCCGAGGATGAGCTGCGCGGCATGGACACGTCGGCGCTGGTGGGTCATCTGGCCGCGTGGAACTACTTTCAGTCTGTGGACACGCCGCAGAACAAGAAGTTCGCGCAGGCTTTCAAGAACTACGCCGAGAAGAACAAGCTGCCGGGTGGCTCCAAGCGCGTCACCGACGACCCCATGGAGGCCGCGTACTTCGGCGTCTACATCTGGAAGCAGGCCGTCGAGAAGGCCAAGAGCTTCGACGTCGACGCCGTGCGCAAGGGCGTCTATGGCCAGGAGTTCCTGGCGCCGGGCGGCAAGATCAAGATGGACGAGGCGAATCACCACACCTACAAGCCGGTCCTGATCGGCGAGATCCTCAAGGACGGCCAGTTCAAGGTCGTCTCGCGCTCGAAGGGCCTGGTGAAGGCCGAGCCCTGGAGCAAGTACACCAGCCCCGACAAGGGGTGCGACTGGGTCAAGGAAAAGGGCACGTACCAGAAGAAGGCCTAGGCACGTGATCACGTCTCTGCTGTTGGCGCTCGCGTTGCTGTCGGGGCTGACGGCCCCGGCAGCAGCGCAGACGCAGGGCGCGCCGCAGGGACCGACGCCGGAGATCGTCCAGGCGATCGCCCTCGTCGCCTCGAGCGATACCGCCGTCCAGGAAGCGGCGGCGGTGTCGCTCGGCAAGACCGGCGACCGCAACATCCTGCCGCTGCTCGAAGCGCTCCGCGAAGGCAGCGTGTATGTCCGGTCCCTGCCGGGAGGCAAGAAAGAGACGGTCATCGTCGGGGACAAGATCAGTGAGGGCGACAAGACCCTGGTCCCGATCTTCAGCGCCTATGGCCGGGCGCCCGTCCTGGGGCCTGACGGCAAGCCGCTCCTCCTGGACCTGGCCAAGCTCGAAGAAGTCTCGACGGGTCGCAGCCTCCGCCTGGCCATCCGGCCGCTCATCGACGGCTTCTCCGGTCAGAGCCAGCTCACCGATCCCGACTGGACGGTGCGACGCGGTGCCGCCACCAAGATGGGCAATGCTGGCGACCCCGGGGCGCTTCCGGCGCTGACCGAGGCTCTCGCCCGGGAGCAGGATCGCTGGGTGCGATACGCGATCGAGGAGGCCATCGCCCTCGTTCACCTCAAGGGCGGCTCCCCGGCGGAGCGCGCGATCGCCGCGACCCGGCTCGGCACGCTCGGCAGCGGCGACGCGCTCGAGCGTCTCAGAGAAGTCGCCGACTCGGCCGACACGGCGCCCGCGCTCAAGCAGGTGGCCGCCGACTCGGTGAAGCGCATCGAGCGCTGGACCCTCCTGACCCAGGCCATTCAGATCCTGTTCCAGGGGCTGTCGCTGTCCTCCATCCTGCTGCTCATGGCCCTAGGCCTGGCCATCGTCTTCGGCCTCATGGGCGTGATCAATATGGCTCACGGCGAGCTGATGGCCCTCGGCGCGTACACGACCTTCGTGACGCAGGGATGGTTCCAGGCGCGCGCTGCCGGCTCCTTCGACTACTACTTCCTCGTGGCCCTGCCGCTGTCCTTCCTCGTCGCCGGGGCCGCCGGCTTTGCCCTCGAGCGCGGGGTCATCCGCTTCCTGTACGGACGGCCGCTCGAGACCTTGCTGCTGACGTGGGGCGTGAGCCTCATGATCCAGCAGGGGCTGCGGCTGTGGTTCGGCGCGGCCAATGTGGACGTGATCTCGCCCACGTGGCTGTCGGGCGGGATTCCCGTGATGGTCGGCGTGCAGCTGCCGTACAACCGCCTCTTCATCATCGCGCTGGCGGCCGTCGCGGTGGCGGGCATGTACGTCCTGCTCTTCAGGACGGACGCGGGCCTGCGCGTCCGCGCCGTCACCCAGAACCGGGGCATGGCGGCGTGCCTGGGAGTCCGCTCGCGCCGCGTGGACGCGCTGACCTTCGCGCTCGGGGCGGGGCTCGCGGGCCTGGCGGGGTGCGCGCTGACTCAGATCGGCAATGTCGGCCCCGAGCTCGGCCAGAACTATATCGTGGACTCCTTCATGGTCGTGGTGACGGGGGGTGTGGGCAAGCTCCTGGGGACCATACTGGCCGCCGTCGGTATCGGCGGCCTCAACAAAATCATCGAGCCTGGGCTCGGTGCCGTTTTCGGCAAGGTCGTGATCCTCGTGCTCGTGGTCCTGTTCCTGCAGCGGCGTCCCTCAGGTCTCTTCGCGGCGAAGGGACGCTATGCGGACTCGTGAGCGCTGGGCTCTTCTCGCCGCGGCCGTCGCCCTCGTGGTCATTCTGCCGGCGCTCAACGCCCTGCCGCAGGGGTCGCCGCTTCGGGTGTCCGACTTCACGCTCAATCTCTTCGGCAAGTTCCTGACGTACGCCATCCTGGCGCTGGGTATCGACCTGATCTGGGGTTACACGGGCGTGCTGTCTCTCGGCCACGGCGTGTTCTTCGGGCTCGGAGCCTATGCCATGGGCATGCACCTGATGCTCGAGATCGGCGCCAAGGGCGTCTATCAGAACGTCCTGCCGGACTTCATGGTCTGGAACCGCGTGACGGAGCTGCCGCTCTTCTGGAAGCCCTTCTACAGCGCGTGGTTCACCGTGCTGGCGGTCGTCGCCGTTCCCGGCGTCGTCGCCGCCGTATTCGGCTTCCTGACGTTCAGGAGCCGCATCCGCGGCGTGTACTTCTCGATCATCACGCAGGCCCTGGCTCTCTGCTCCTGGCTCACGTTCAACCGGAACTCCTTGAACCTGGGCGGAACGAACGGGCTCTCCGGCTTCAAGACGATGTTCGGCTTCTCGCTCAACGAGTCTGCGACCCAGCGCGCGCTCTACGTCGCCACGGCCCTCAGTCTCTGCGGCGCCTACCTCCTCTGCCGGTGGATCGTCCGGTCTCCTGCCGGCAGGGTGCTGGTGGCCATCCGGGACAGCGAGACGCGCGTGCTCTTCTGCGGCTACTCACCGGCGGCCTTCAAGGTCTTCGTCTTCATGATCTCGGCGATGCTGGCGGGGGTGGCGGGCGCGCTCTACGTGGGCCAGGTCGGCATCATCACGCCCGCCCGCATCGGCGTGCTGCCGTCGATCGAGATGATCATCTGGGTGGCGGTGGGCGGACGGGGCACGCTGATCGGGCCGGTGGTTGGCGCCTTCGGCGTCAACTGGCTCCAGAGCCTGCTCACGACCCATTACCCGGATCTCTGGATCCTCGTGCTGGGGGGGATGTTCGTGACCGTCGTGCTCTTCTTTCCCGACGGCGTGGTCGGCACCGCGCAGAAGCTCATGCCCCGTCTCAGGGGCGTCAAGGCACGTGGACCAGCGGAGCAGCCGGCGAATGGGGCGCCCAAGACCATCGAGATGACGCCCCGATGAGCGCTTGCGCGGAGAGGCCCTACCGTCGAGAGGACGCCCCGATGAGCGCCGGCGCATGACCGGCTCGATCATCTACCTCGAAGACGTGACCGTCGAGTACGACGGCTTCAAGGCGCTCAACGGTCTCAACTTCTACATGGACTACAGGGAGCTCCGTGTTGTCATCGGGCCCAACGGCGCCGGCAAGACCACGTTGCTGGACGTCATCTCGGGCAAGGTGCAGCCGACCTCGGGGCGCGTGATCTTCGGCCGCGGCACAGACCTCGTGGGCCGGCGCGAGAACGAGATCGCGGGGCTCGGCGTCGGGCGTAAGTTCCAGACGCCGTCCATCTTCGCCAACCTCACCGTGAAAGAGAACCTCGAGCTCGCGCTGGCGCGCGCCAGCAAGGGCGTCCTCGCGACACTCCGGAGCTGCTTGACCGGTGAGCAGGCGGGCCGGGTGGAGGCCACGCTCGAGTCGATAGGGCTGGCGGTCGAGGCGGATCTGCGTGCCGGCGGTCTTTCCCACGGCCAGAAGCAGTGGCTCGAGATCGGCATGGTCATGGTCCAGGATGCCGAGCTCCTGCTGGTGGACGAGCCCGTTGCGGGGATGACCGACGAAGAAACCGAGAAGACGGGGCGGCTGCTGCAGGGCGTGGCCGAGGAGCGGGCCGTGCTCGTCATCGAGCACGACATGGAGTTCGTGCGCAAGATCGCCCGGACGGTGACGGTGCTCCACGAGGGCAGCGTGCTCTGCGAGGGTCCCGTCGAGCAGATGCAGAAGGACGAGCGCGTCATGGAAGTCTATCTTGGCCGGAGCCGCGACGCTCATGCTTGAGATCCGGGGCCTCGACGTTGCCTACGGGGAAAGCCAGGTGCTCTGGGACGTCTCGCTCGATGTCCCCGCTGGCGGCGTCGTCTGCCTGATGGGTCGCAACGGAGTGGGGAAGACCACCCTGCTCAAGGCCATCATGGGCCTCTTGCCGGCGCGCGCCGGCCTGATCGCGTTCGACGGCGTCGACCTGGGCGGGCGGCGACCCGAGGAGCGCGCGTCCGGCGGCATCGGCTACGTGCCGCAGGGGCGCGAAATCTTCCCGAACCTGAGCGTGGCGGAGAACCTGCGCGTCGGCTTCCTCGGCCGCCCGGCCTCCGCCGGCAATGGACGCGGCGTGAAGGCCGACCTCGAGGAGATCTTCGACCTCTTCCCCAAGCTCAAGCAGCTCCTCTCCCGCAAGGGCGGCGTGCTCTCAGGGGGCGAGCAGCAGCAGCTGGCCATCGCCCGGGTGCTCCTGGCCAGGCCGAAGCTCCTGCTGATGGACGAGCCGACCGAAGGCATCCAGCCCAATGTCATTCTCCAGATCGAGGATGCGATCCAGCGGATCAAGGAGCGCGGCATCGCGGTGCTGCTCGTCGAGCAGTACCTCGAATTCGCCTGGCGGCTTGCGGACTCCTACGCCATCATGCGCAAGGGCGCCATCGTCTCGAGCGGTTCGACCTCCGACCTCCGCCAGGATGTGGTAAGACAGCACCTGACCGTCTGACGCAAGGATGACAGCGCCATGCACCTGACGCCGCGAGAGCAGGACAAGCTGTTGATCTTCACGGCCGCCGAGGTGGCTCGACGCCGCCGGGGGCGTGGTCTGAAGCTCAACTATCCCGAGGCCCTTGCGCTCATCACGGCCGAGGTGCTCGAGGGTATCCGCGACGGGAGGAGCGTCTCAGACCTCATGGCCTTCGGCGTCACCATCCTCAATCGCGGTGACGTGATGGAAGGCGTGGCCGAGATGCTCGAAGAGGTCCAGGTCGAAGGCACCTTTCCCGACGGCACGAAGCTCGTCACGATTCACCATCCAGTACGATGACGACGACAGGGGAGGTCCGATGATTCCGGGCGAGTACCTGCTCGGCGAAGGGGACATCGAGGCCAATGCGGGCCGCCGGACCGCCCAGCTGACCGTCGCCAACACCGGCGACCGGCCGATCCAGGTGGGCTCGCATTTCCACTTCTTCGAGGCCAATCGCGCGCTGCGCTTCGAACGAGAGCAGGCCTGGGGAATGCGCCTCAATATCCCCGCCGGCACGGCCGTGCGCTTCGAGCCCGGAGACGAGAAGGTCGTGACCCTGGTCGAGCTCGCCGGGGCGCGGGAAGTTCACGGCCTCAATGCCCTGGCCGACGGCAAGGTGGACGCCGCGCACAGGGACGCGGCGGTGAAGAAGGCCGGCCAGGCGGGCTTCCAGGGGGCGTGAGGAGATGAGTCTGCGGCTGCCGCGGCGCCAGTACGCTGATCTCTACGGCCCGACCATCGGCGATCGCGTTCGACTCGCCGACACCGAGATCCTGATCGAGGTGGAGCGCGACTTCACGATCTACGGCGACGAGGTCAAGTTCGGCGGTGGCAAGGTCATACGCGACGGCATGGGCCAGTCGGCGCGCGCCACGGCCGCGGCCGGCGTCCTCGATCTCGTCATCACCAATGCGCTCATTCTCGACCACTGGGGCATCGTCAAGGCCGACATCGGCGTCCGCGGCGGCCGCATCGTGGGCGTCGGCAAGGCCGGCAATCCCGATATCCAGGCGGGCGTCACCCAGGGCATGATCGTCGGCGCTTCGACCGAGGTCATAGCAGGTGAGGGACGCATCGTCACCGCCGGTGGCATCGACAGCCACATCCACTTCATCTGTCCCCAGCTCGTCGACGAGGCCCTCTCGGCCGGGCTGACGACCCTCATCGGCGGCGGCACGGGGCCGGCGACCGGGACCAATGCCACGACGTGCACGGCCGGCGCCTGGAACATCTACCGGATGCTCGAGGCCTCGGACGGCCTGCCGATCAACCTTGGCTTCCTCGGCAAAGGGAACGCCTCGCGGCTCGACCCGCTGCGCGAGCAGGTGGCCGCGGGCGCCATCGGCCTCAAGCTCCACGAGGACTGGGGCACGACGCCGGCCGCCATCGACGCGTGCCTGTCCGTCGCCGAGGAGATGGACGTCCAGGTCGCCATACACACGGACACGCTCAACGAGGCAGGCTTCGTCGAGGACTCGATCCGCGCCTTCAAGGGGCGGACCATTCACACCTATCACACGGAGGGCGCGGGCGGGGGGCACGCGCCCGACATCATCAGGGTCTGCGGCGAGCCCAACTGCCTGCCGTCCTCGACGAACCCGACCATGCCGTTCACGGTCAATACGATGGACGAGCACCTCGACATGCTGATGGTGTGCCACCACCTGAATCCGAAGATCCCCGAGGACCTGGCCTTCGCAGAGTCCAGGATCCGCGCGGAGACGATCGCGGCTGAGGACTGCCTCCACGATCTCGGCGCCATCAGCATGCTCTCGTCCGACTCGCAGGCCATGGGGCGCATCGCGGAAGTGATCACGCGCACCTGGCAGACGGCGGACAAGATGAAGCGGCAGCGGGGCTCGCTGCCCGGCGATGGGCGGAATGACAATGTCCGGGCCCGGCGCTATGTCGCCAAGTACACGATCAACCCCGCCATCTCGCACGGGATTGCGCACGAGGTGGGCTCCATCGAGCCGGGCAAGCTGGCCGACCTGGTGATCTGGAAGCCGGCCTTCTTCGGTGTCAAGCCCGAGCTCGTCCTCAAGGGGGGATTGATCGTCACGGCGGCCATGGGGGATCCCAACGCCTCCATCCCGACGCCCCAGCCCGTCCGCTACCGGCCGATGTTCGGCTCCTATGGCGGTGCGGTCTTCTCGACGTCGGTGACCTTCCTGTCCAGGGTCGCGCTCGAGGACGGGGTGCCGGGACGGCTGGGCCTCCGCAAGATGGCCGTGGCGGTCGGCCGGTGCCGGGGGCTCTCCAAGGCCGACATGGTCAACAACGCCTACTGCCCGCGCATGGAGGTAGACGCAGAGACCTACGAGGTGCGCGCCGACGGCCAGCTCTTGACCTGCGAGCCCGCGCGCGTCCTGCCGATGGCGCAGCGCTATTACCTTTTCTAGTCGTGGTCGTCATCACCGAGCCCCACCTTCACGTCGAGCCTCGGGCCCTCGAGGGCAAGCAGCGCGACACGCTCTGCCTCACCTGGGAGGAGCGGCGGTGGACGCGCAAGCGCATCGTCACGAGCGGGGGCAGGGACGTGGCGCTGGCGCTGCCGACCGGCAGCCTGCTCCGGCCCGGCGACATCGTGGCCGTGGAGGGGGATTGGTATCTCGAGATCGAGGGCAAGCCCGAGCCCGTCCTGGCCGTGACACCGAAGGACAGGCGCGAGGCCATACGCATCGCCTTCGATGTCGGCAACCGCCATTTCCCCGTGGCGATAGTGGGCGATGACCTTCTCGTCCCGGACGACACGGCCATGGAGCAGCTCTTGACCCGCCTTGGCGCTGCCTGGAAGCGATGCGCGGCGGTTTTCGCCCCGCTTGGCGCCGGCCATCAGTATGAGCATGGCGAGAGCGCGCTCGACGGCCACAGCCATGGGCATGTCCATCGCCATGAGTGAGCGTGTGACAGAGTTGGGGCTGCTCTCGCTCCTGCACTTCGCGGACAGCGCCTTTCCGACGGGCGGCTACGCGCACTCCTTCGGCCTCGAGACCTGTTGCCAGGCGGGGCTGGTGCGAGGGCGAGAGGATCTCGAGCGATTTCTCATGGCGCAGCTCGAGGGCTCGGCGGGACCCTGCGATGCCACGGCGGCCGCGGGCGCGCTCCGGGCTGCGGCCCGCAGTGATCTCCGGTCCTGCCGGGAGCTCGACGCGATGCTCGAGGCCATGAAGCCGGTCAAGGAGTTCCGGGAGGGCAGCCGCCAGATGGGGCGCCAGACGCTGCGAGTGGCGGCCGCGCTGACCGGGGATGCGCGCCTCGTGGAGTACGCGGCCGACGTGGACCGGGGCCTTGTCCCGGGACACCACGCCGTCGCCTATGGGCTCGCGGCCGCGGCGCTGGGCTGGGACCCCGAGACGGCAACGACCGCGTATCTCTATTCCACCACGGCACTGCTGGTCGGGGCGGCGCTCAGGCTTCTATCCATGGGACAGCTCGAGGGTCAGCGCGTGCTGTGGGGCCTTCATCCCGTCATCGCGCGGGTGGCGCGCGAGGCGGCGCTCCGCGACCCATCGGAGGTCTGGAGCTTCGCTCCCGGTATCGAGCTCGCGGGCATCCGACACGCCGCGCTCGAGATGAGGCTCTTCCGCTCGTGAGCCTGGATGCTCGCATCCCGCGCCCGCTCAGGATCGGTATCGGTGGGCCCGTCGGCTCGGGCAAGACGGCCCTGGTCGAGGCGCTCTGCGTGCGCCTGCGAGAGCGCTACGACCTCGCCGTGATCACCAACGACATCTACACGCAGGAAGACGCGCAGTTCCTCGTCCGGCGCGGCGCCCTGCCGCCGGACCGCGTCCTCGGGGTTGAGACGGGCGGCTGTCCCCACACCGCCATCCGCGAGGACGCCTCGGTCAATCTCGAGGCGGTGCACCAGCTGCTGGGGCGCTTCCCGGCGCTCGAGATGCTCTTCGTGGAGAGCGGCGGGGACAACCTGGCCGCAACCTTCAGCCCCGAGCTCGTGGACGCGACCATCTACGTGATCGACGTCGCGGAGGGGGACAAGATCCCGCGCAAGGGCGGCCCGGGAATCACGCGCTCGGGCCTCCTCGTCATCAACAAGATCGACCTGGCGCCCTATGTGGGCGCCGATCTCGGTGTGATGGAGCGTGACTCGAAGCGCATGAGGGGGGACAGGCCGTTTGTCTTCACCAATCTCCGTGACGGGACAGGCGCAGACCGCGTGGTGGACTGGATCCGGCGCGAGCTCCTCTTCGAGTCCTGAGCCGTCGGCGCCCGGCCGCACGGGGCGCGACGGCTTCCTCGGGCTCGCCTTCGAGCATCGTGACGGCCGCACCGTCCTCACCGGCCGTCGCTTCACCCTGCCGCTCCAGGCTTTCGAGCCTGTGGATCTCGACGGCACGGGCGTCGCGACGCTTCTGCTCCTGAATCCCACGGGCGGCGTGCTGGGCGGCGACCGCCTCGAGACCCGGCTGGAGCTTGGCGCGGGGAGCCATGTGTGCCTGTCGACGCCGAGCGCCACCCGCGTCTATCGGAGCTCGGGACCGCCGTCCGTCCAGCGACTGACCGCCCGCGTGGGAGACGGTGCGAGGCTCGAGTACGTGCCCGACCACGTCATTCCCTCTCCGGGGGCGCGCCTCATCCAGAGCGTGGAGGTGACGCTCGGGCCCGGCGCCGCCGCCATCCTGTGCGATGCCTGGTCTGTGGGGCGCGCAGCACGCGGCGAGTCCTGGCGCTTCGACCTCCTCGACAGCGGGACGCTGGCGCGCGATGCCGAGGGGCTGCTCTTCAAGGACCGCGTGGTGCTGGGTGGCGCTCAGGGCTGGGGCGGCCTCGGCGCTGCCGAGGGCATGGCCTATGTGGCCACCATCGCGTGCCTTGCGCCCGCGCACGCAGGCCTCGACGATCTCGCCGTGGATCTCACGGGAGCGCTGGCCACGACGGTGACAGAGGTGAAAGCGGGCGTGACCACGCTGGCGCGCGGCGGAGTCATGGCCCGTCTGCTCGCGCCGACGGCGCCTGCGCTCCAGCGCGCCGTCGAGGCGGTCTGGGCGACG
>Ga0137375_10011909_pt1 | contig 10299 bp, 11 predicted proteins | sample SagtaG_24_FD_104936 | JGI IMG/M metagenome (GOLD analysis project Ga0137375, IMG submission 104936) | Vadose zone soil microbial communities from Sagehorn Ranch, Mendocino, California, USA - Sage1_R_113_16 metaG | ecosystem: Environmental > Terrestrial > Soil > Vadose zone | place: USA...
CCGAGGTGCGCGGCCACGAGTTCCACTATTCGCGACTAGAACCGCTCGGCCCGCTCGAACCGGTCGCCATGCTGTACCGCGAAGGCGAGGAGCCGCGTCCGGACGGTTTCACGGCCGGGCGACTCCTCGCGGGCTACGCACACCTGCACTTCGCCTCCAATCCCGAGGCCCTGCGAAGTCTTACGGGTTAGCTCCTAATCTCGGGGGATTAGGACGCGCTTCTTGACATAAAGGCGGTCGCCCGGTTCCAGAGCGTAGTTGGTGGCCATCTCGCCGCAGTGGGTTATCCCCCTCCAGTCTACAGGGAGAAGCAGAGGCGACTTCCCCTTTTCGGAAGCCCGCGCGACCCAGATGCGACACCTGCTGACCAAATGCAGATCCGGAGTGTTCGCAATCGCGTCGAGGACGGTTTCGTTGCCAGTGAGCGGGACTCGCTGCACCATCTCGCCGGAGCCGCTGTGGTCGCTGATGACGTAGCACACCTTGCTGTTGTACGCCGTCACATCCACGGACACCTCGACACCATCCGCGAATTCGCCAAGGTACTCTTCCACCGCGGCTTTCACCTGAGCGACCGTCATCCCGGCGACATGCAGAGAACCATACGCTCCGAGGCCGATGGTGCCATCCGGCCGGATCAGGTGCTCGCCGCTCACCTGCTGCCGTGATCGGGGCTGGCTCAGGCTCAGGGAAACGTGCGCGTGCAGGGAGCGCTTCAGATGCCGCCGGATAGCAGTTTCGGCCTCGGCAAGCGTCATCCCCGCAACGTGGATGGTACCGTAAGCGGGGCCAAGGTCGATGGTGCCGTCGGAGGCGACGGTGAATTCACCCGCGAGCAAGTGGTTTTCGTCGTCGCCCGTGATCTGAACTTTCAGCACTTCGCCCGGCTCGATCCGGTAAGCCGACTTCGGTTGCATGCTGACCGCGTTGATCGAAAGGACGTCCGGCGGCTCGACGGTATAGGGCGGCAGCGGCTGCCGTCCCTCGGACGGAACAGCCGCCCCAGCGTAACTCTGCAATTTGTTCGTGCGCAGGTTGACGACTACTTGCTCGGTGGCCAGTATGTCGCGGTAGGGGTCCCGCCACAGACGCAACTGGTCGATATGGCCCTTCCGCCACAGACACAACTGGACCTTGCCCGTCAGGGTCAGCGTCTCTCCGTCTGCTCCGCGCGTCGCCGAGTCAGCCTGTGCCTGGAACCCTTCGCAGGCGTTGTCGGGGTGGCACCGGGAAAACCAGAGTTGTTTGCCCTCGGGCCGGACGGCGACTGGCTCCGCTTGCTCCGCACCGGCGACGCGGAATGACAACGTCGGACACAGCATCCGTAGGCCGCCGCTGCTTTCGACCTGAAGTTGCGTCCGCCCCGATTCTTCGACGACGGTAAGTGTCCAGGATTCGGAACTGGGGACGGAGTCAGTAACGCACACTGGACACGCCGGAGCCTGCGGCCACGCAGCCTGGCCAGTCGCGGCCAGAGCAGACAGGGCGAACAAGATGGTCGGAATCGTGAAGCGCACGGTCGGCCCTCCTTGGGCATGGGTCAGGAAATCCGCACCGCGCCGGCGTATAACAGAACCAACGGCGACTGTCTGCGCCGCTCGCCCACTCGTTCATCCGTCCGAGGACATCATGGCTGTACGCCTCGCTCTCCTGGCGTCCCTGGCGTGCCTTTCTTTCACCCTTTCCGGGGCGCCTGCGCAGCCGCCGAAAGAGGCCGCACGGCTCGACCAGTACGGCGATCCGTTGCCGCAGGGCGCCCGTGCCCGGCTCGGCAGCATCCGCGGCGACAAGGGCCACTCCGGTGCGGTCGATACGCTCGTCTTCTCTCGGGATGGCAAATGTCTGTTTTCGGGGAGTTGGGACAAGACGATCCGCGTGTGGGATCCTGCGACCGGCAAGGAACTACAGTCCTGGCCGGCCCACACGGGCGCCGTCTTCCGCCTGGCGCTCTCCCCCGACGGCGCTACCCTGGCCTCATCGAGTTTCGACGGATCGGTGCGGTTGTGGGATCCGGACAGCGGCAAGCAGCGGCGCGAGTTGGCGAAGGGATTGGGGTACGTTACCGGACTGGCGTTCGCGCCGGACGGGAAAATCCTCGCCGCGACGAGCGAGAACGAGCAAAAAATCCGCTTCTGGGAAATCGCCACCGGCAAACCACTGCCGGAGATCGCCGAGATGGGCGGAGGCCGAGCGGTGGCCTTCTCGCCCGACGGCCGGCTGCTCGCCTGCTCCACGCGGGACAGCACCATCGGGCTGTATGATGTGGCCACAGCGAAGTTGCTGCGGCGTCTCCGCGGTGTGGGGGGCATGGACTACACCCTGGTCTTCGCCCCTGATGGCAAGACCCTGGCCACCACGGGTCAGACCAGCCCGATCTTTTTGTGGGAAGTGGCGACCGGCGAACAGCGGCGCCGCCTGGGCGACGGCACGAACTGGTCGGGGGCGCTCGCCTTCACGGCCGATGGGCGAACGCTGATCAGCGGGCACTGGGACAAGGAAGTTCGCTTCTGGGAGATGGTGACCGGCGGTGAACGGCACCGCTTGACGGGATCGCGCGGCTGGATCCGCTGTGCCGCCATTTCGCCCGACGGCAGAACGCTGGCGACTTCAGGAGAGGATAGCGCGATCCTGCTGTGGGACTTGACACCGCCCAGGCGTTGAGCCAGTCTTCCGGTTCGTGGCGGCGCTGGGCCGACGCGGTATAATACCCATGCGTCCTAATCCAGCCTCATTGTCGCGGCATTCGCCGGCTCGCGGGCTCCTGACCGCGCGTCCTGGATAACCTCGATGGATACAGCATGCCCGATCATGTCACCCCAGCGGTGCAGGATTATCTGAAGGCCATTCACAGCCTCGGCGGCGCCGAGCGCCAGGTGTTGCCGGTTGACATCGCTGCGCGCCTGGAGGTCCGGGCGCCTTCGGTCCATGGCATGCTCAAACGCCTCGCCGAAGCGGGCTGGATCCGCTACGAGTCCGGCCACGGTGCCATCCTGACCGAGCAGGGCGTCGCCGAGGCGCGGCGCGTCATCCGCCGCCATCGCCTCGTCGAACTATTTCTCACGCGCGTGCTCGGCCTGGACTGGAGCGAGGTCGATGCCGAGGCCGACGCCCTCGAACACGCCATCTCGCCGCGCCTTGAGCAAGCCCTCGCGGCCCACCTCGGCGAACCCCTCGAAGATCCCCACGGCCACCCGATCCCGACGCGCGAGGGAGCGCTGGCCCAACGGGCGCTGCAGTCGCTGGACAAGTTCCGTGCCGGCCAGTGTGTCGTGATTCGCGAGGCCGAGGACACCCACCCCGAACGGCTGCGGCGCTGGCGCGAGCTGGGGCTGATGCCGGGAGCAACGGTGCGCATCCGCAGTTATCAACCACTCGATGATCTCTTCGAGGTGGAAGTCGGCGATCAGATTGTGCCGCTGGGCAGTGAAGGGCTGATGGGATTGAAAGGCGAGTTGGTGATGGAGGCCACGACCTGATCCCACAACGAGGCAGGTCGGTCAATCCGCGTGCAAAGCCGCCGGGGTTCGCGCTCGCCATTGAGCGCGAACCCCGGCAACCAGCTTAGAAGCGACTGCTGCCGCCAAAGCTGCGCTGCGGACGGTCGGAGCGCGGACGCTCCTCACGAGGCTTGGCCTCGTTGACCGTCAGGGCGCGGCCCTGGAACTGGGCGCCGTTCAGATTGGTAATGGCCTCCTCGGCGCCGTCGGCCATCTCGACGAAGCCGAAGCCGCGCGAACGGCCCGTCTCGCGATCGGAAATGATCTGGGCGCGCGTGACGCTGCCATACTGCTCGAACGCCTCGCGGAGGTCGTCGGCGGTGGTCTGGAACGAGAGGTTCCCGACGTACAGATTCTTACTCATGGTGATCCTTTCGGGCCCGCAGGCCCAACTCCAAAGACAAATCGACTCTCACAACCGCACAATGGCGGTGCGGAAGACAGGGGCGAACGGGGTTTGCCCGGCTGACGCCTTGACGCCCGGTGATGCGACTCCGCAGGGAGCCTCAGCAACACGAGCAGTGCAACGCAGCGGTCGCCCTCCACCAACACAAGCTTGACGATCTCGGAAACTGTGAGAGAAGAAAGCTCAGAGCAGGTTCACCAAGACAGGCCAAGACAGGGAAGCGGTCATTCGTTCGTTATCTCCCGTGGATGGTGTTACAACCACCCAACAAGCGTATTATACACGAGAGGGGGCGGAATGACGCCTCGATTCCGCTTTTTTTCTGAAAATCGTTGCGCCGGCCCCGCCGAGAGGAAGGTGTTCCCATGATGCGCACTCTGCCCCGACTCGCCCTCGCTGCTGGCCTGCTGGTCTGCGTCGTTGAAGCGTCGCCGGGCGCCGGCGAGAAGGAGGCGCTCCTGGCGCCCCTCGCCCTGCCATCGAGAGGTGTCGCAGATCCCGCCGGCAAGGTCGGCTACTTCAGCAACCCCAGCGGCGGCATCGATGCGCTCGACCTCCTGGGCGGCAACGTCCTCTGGTCCACGAAGGACGCGAACCGACCGCTGTTCGCGACGGCGGATCGTCTGTTCGCCCAAACGCCGGTTGAGGGCAAGCGCAATCAATTACAAATCGTCATCCTCGACACGACGCGGCAAGGCAAACGTCTGCAGCAATCCACCGCCCTCGTGTTCCCGCCCTGGGTGTCGGTCGGCGTCGCCCACGGCCGCTCCTTCGCCTCGACCGCACGCCTGGACAAACAGGGGTTACTGCTCCTCTGGGACGCGCGGGCGTGGTACGCCGGCGGCGCCAGGCCGACCCCTGAACAGGAGAAGGCCGCCCGCAAACAAGCGTCGGGGGTGGCCCGCATCGACCCGCAGTCCGGCAAGGTCGAGTTCCTGGAGGGCGCCAGCTTGCCGCCGGGACTCGCGCTGGTCGTGCCGCCGGAGGTGCGTCAGGTCAAGTTGGGCGAGCGCGTCTACTCCTTCGTCGATCGACTAGCAGGCGATCCGAAAAATCCGCTTCAGAAGCGGCGCACCCTCCAGGCCGCCGACGCTGACGGCAAGGTACTCTGGTATCACGAAATCGCGGCGCCCGTGTACCTGCCGCCGCGCAGGTGAGCCTGCCATATTGTCCCCTTTTTCACTCCCAGGAGGATCGATTCCATGTTGCGCTGGTGCCTCGCTCTGTTCGCCTGCGCTCTCAGCACCATCGCCGCCGCGGACGACACCCCAGTCCCTCTCAAGAAGGGCGATCAGATCCTGTTCCTGGGTGACTCGATCACCGCGGGCGGTGTCGGCAAGAAGGGCTACATCACCTTGATCAAGCAGAACCTTGACAAAAAGCACAAGGATCTGAACCTCAAGGTGCTCGGCGCCGGCATCAGCGGCAACAAGGTGCCCGACCTGCAGCGCCGCGTCGAGCGCGATGTCCTCAGCAAGAAGCCGACCATCGTGTTCATCTACATCGGCATCAACGACGTCTGGCACGGCGAGCGCGACCCCGCTCGCGGCACTCCGAAGGATAAGTTCGAGGCGGGCCTCAAGGAAGTGATCGGCAAAATCAAGGACGGCGGCGCACGCGTCATCCTGTGTACGCCGAGCGTCATCGGCGAGAAGAAGGACGCCGGCAACAAACTCGACGCCAGGCTCGACGAGTACGCCGACATCAGCCGCAAGGTGGCGCGCGAAATGAAGGTGCAGCTCTGCGACCTGCGCAAGGCGTTCGTCGATTACCTCAAGCAGCACAACCCGGAGAACCGGGACAGCGGCATTTTAACGGGCGATCGCGTCCATCTGAACGAGGCCGGTAATCGCCTGGTCGCCGAGACGATGCTCAAGTCGCTCGGGGAATAGCGATTGTTGGAGTCCCGGCTTTAGCCGGTCTGGGCGTCTTCGCACCGGCTCAAGCCGGGACTCCAACGCGAAGCCTCTATTCCTTCACACGGATATTCTTGATCTGGATAGCGCCGAACTCCGCACGGAGCATGAACGGCGTCGCCTTCGCACCAGCCTTGGAGGTGCGGACCGTCGCGCCGTTGATCTTGTGCTCGATCTTGTCTCCTTTGACAACGATCTCCATTGTGTACCATTCGCCTTCCTTGACGGTCTTGTTCTCCTTGTTGCCCGGCACGATGTCGAACTTGGTGCCGCGCAGGAAGAGGTCGTTGTTGCATTTGGGACCAGGATTGAACTCGAACTTGATGTGAACGTCCTTGCCGAATTCCCTGACGGTCTCAATGTAGCGGTCGCCCTTGACAGCGGGGTCGTAGACGAGTTTGCCGTCAACGACCTTGAAGCGTCCGTTGTAGGCTTCCGTCTTGCCGTCGAGCGCGTCTTTTTTCCCCTTGGCCTCGCGCCAACCGTCGAGGTTCTTGCCGTTGAAAAGCAGAGTGAAGCCGGGCTCCAACTTGAAATCCCCGCCGGCGCGGCTGTGGGAGAACACCAGCAGTAGAGTCATGGCTGCGAAAAGAAACGCGGAGCATCGACGCATGGGAGCACCTCGCAGGAGCAAGACGGCGGGTTTCGGGAACACACGTGGGCAAACGCTGGCAGGCCGCATCCGGGCAACGTGTCCAGGCTCTCACGCCGCCAGGGCGCCGTCAAGGAGAATCCCTGGGAGCGCGGGCGTCTCGCCCGCATCAGCATCCTCTGCAATGCGGGCGAGACGCCCGCGCTCCGGGGTTTCAACGGAGCGAGAAGATCACAGCAGCCCGGCGAGGGCACCCAGGAATTTCCGGGCGGTGACGGTGTTGTCGAAGTGTTCCCGGTAGCGCTGTCGGCCGGCCCGGGCCAGGGCGGTCCGCGCGGCCTCGTCGGAGATGACAGCTCGAATGGACTCGGCCAGGAGGTCCGCGTCTGCCTCTTCCCAAACCAGGCCCGCGCCCCCCACCGTATCCGGAACGGCGGTTTTGCCGAGGGCGATGACCGGCACGCCGAGAGCCATCGCCTCGACCAATGGGACGCAGAACCCCTCGTGCTCGCTGGTGATCACGAAGGCGCTCGCAGCTTGATAGTACGCTTTCAGGACGGCGTCTGACACGCCCCCCGTGAAGGTCACAGCGCTGCTGATTCCGAGGTCCGCGGCGCGGCCGCGCAGCGCATCCGTGTAGGGCGCCAGCCGTTCGTCTTCCTTGCCGACTATCATTAACTGGCTGTCAGAGTCGTAACGCTGCCGATAGCGCGCGAAGGCGTCCAGCAAGGTGCCGTGGCCCTTGTTGGGCACGACGCGGCCGACGACCAGGAGCCTTGTTTGCCCAACGCGGCAGCGTTCGGCCGTGACGTTGGGGGGGAGAGCGAGCATGCGGTCGATGTTATGGAATGGGGGCACGACAGCGGCCGCACTGCGGGTAGCTCCTTCGGCGAGCAGTTCACCGAGGTTATAGGCGGAGTCCGCCAGGTAGCGGTCGCAGCCGGCGCGGGCGAAGGCGGCAAGCTGTCGCCGGCCCAGGCGACAGGAAACGACGTAATCCTGATGAATGCCCTCGAAAAACTCCGCGGGTGTGACGTTGTGATACTTCAGTACCCGCCGGCAGCGCACCGCCGCGAGCGCCTGTCCGCCATCCTGCCAGCCTGTCGAGTGGTGGTAGATCAGCACGTCGCGGCCGTCGCGGAGGAAACGACGGACGGCGTTGAGCGGCTGGACCGGCGAGTCCCGCAGTTCCGAGTGCGAGGCAAAAACGGCAACGTGGTGGCCCTGCTTCGCGAGGACGTCGTGCATCCCGCGCACGTCATTACTGACGGCGTCCGCCTCGGTGAAGCAGGGAACCAGGAGGGCAACACGAGCCATGACTCAAAATCCGCAACTCGAAATCCGCGCCGCTCATTCCTCCTTAATTATCGCCCACATCACGCCGCCTTCTTCGCAGAATCACTGGGCAGATGTTTGGGTTCAAGTTGCCATCGCCGGAGTTCTTCCCGCGAATTATCCTCAAGCCGGCGCAGGGCCTCCGCGAGGTTGCGCAGGGAGTTGAGCACGGCGTTGTTGTATTCCCGCTGGCGGTTGGTGAGGAAGCGAGCGAAGTAGAGCACGCAACGGGCGAAGAGCCGGCCAAGCAGCCGGAATGGTCCGCGAAAGCGGGGTAGATCGGGTACACCACTCCCGATGTCGGCGTACTTTTCCACCTGGCGCAGTCCAGCCGCGAGGAGGTGCCAATCGACCGGCCGCGCGACACGGGTTGGTTCCCCGCGCCGTCTGGCGACGGCCTCCCGGATACAGGCTTTGAGTGCTGCGATTGTCCGAAGGTCGCAGCTTACCTCATCGCTCGGCGGCGCGCTCGATGGATTTGGTGCGGCGGACTCTTTGTCATCCATGCCTCGTCCCCGTGAACCGTGGATTGTGGAGACAGAAGAGCGTCTTTGTCTTCACGGTCCCCGGTCACTTCTGAAAGCAAGCAACTTGTGCCTCAGTCCGTTTCTGGCGGCTCAAGGCGGCGAGGTCGGCCTCGACCATGCTCTCGACGAGGTCGCGGAAACTGACCTCGGGCCGCCAGCCAAGACGTTGTCGCGCCTTCGCTGGGTCGGCGACGAGTTGGAACACCTCAGCGGGGCGGTAGAATTGGGGATCGACGACGACGTGGTCGTGCCAGTCGAGGCCGACATGGTCGAAGGCAATGCGCACAAACTCCTCGACCGAGTGGGTCTCGCCGGTGCCGATGACGTAGTCCTCGGCCGTCTCTTGCTGGAGCATCAGCCACATGGCGCGGACGTAATCGCCCGCATAGCCCCAATCGCGCTTGGCTTGCAGATTGCCCAGGCGCAGCTCCTTCGCCAAGCCGAGTTTGATCCTCGCCACCGCGTGCGTGATCTTCCGCGTCACGAACTCCAGGCCCCGCCGGGGGCTCTCATGGTTAAAGAGGATGCCCGAGCAGGCAAACAGGCCGTACGCCTCGCGGTAGGCGGTCGTGATGTAGTGGGCGGAAGCCTTGGTGGCTCCGTAGGGACTGCGGGGGTGAAAGGGGGTGGTCTCGCGTTGGGGGGACTCGGCCGTGTTGCCGAACATTTCGCTGCTGCCGGCCTGGAAGAAGCGGGCGCTGGGGCAACCCTGGCGGATGGCGTCGAGCAAGCGCGTGACGCTGAGAGTGCTGAACTCAATGGCCTGGGCAGGTTGGTCCCAACAGGCAGGGACGAAGGTCGTGGCAGCGAGGTTGTAGACTTCATCCAGGTGCAAGCGCCGCAACAGTTCGAGCAGCGCCGCCTGATCGAGGAGGTCGACCGGGATGAGTTCGACCTGGTCGCGTACGGGGTCGAGGCGCGGCGCTCTGTCCTTGCGTTCCGGTCGGACGAGGCCAGCGACACGGTAGCCTTTGCCGACAAGGAGTTCGGCCAAATAACTGCCATCCTGCCCGGTGATGCCGGTCACGAGCGCGGTCTTTGCTTTCATGGCGGCCCTCTCTTCAGTTTCGGGCGGCTCGCCCAGCGGCGTACCGCACGGCTCCCCGCCCTTTGAGAGCCTTTCGGGCGGCTCGCCCAGCGGCGTACCGCACGGCTCCCCGCCCTCGGGGGAGATCGACAGTCACACTCCCCCAGTGGGCGGGGGGCGTGAGGAGATGGCTTCCAGGGCTCGGCAGGGTCGTGGGCACGGTTCGGAAGAATGCAGCACGGGTAAGGGGGATCTGATAAAGGGGGCGGCACAAGTAGACGCAGTTTATACCCAAGGATCCTCCCGGCGGTCAAGCTCATCAGTCGCAAGTCAACAAATCGACGGGCAGGAGCCGAAAGCGAGACGTGCTGGAGTATTCCTGAGGCATCACTCGCGAGTCATCCCTGTCGCCTTCTTGACAGCGGCCGACGCGGGCTCCACGGATTTGGCTTGCCCGGGGTCGCGGCGGAAGAAGACCACGGCGATGAGGACAACGAGGGCCACGCCGAGAAACAGACCGACCTTCGCCTCGCTGGGCATGTTCCGGATCTCCCGGTTCTACAAGACAGGAGGAATCTCACGGTCCTTGTTGATTGGAGGAAGTCCATACCCCTCCATTATGTCCGCGGGCCAGAGGGATCGTGAGCCCTTCTGTCTCAATTCGGAGAGAATTGTCGCGGATCCCGATGCAGAAAAGCCACCTGAGGCAACCCTGACCCACCGTGTTTCTTCTGCACAATCGCTGTCGGCGGTGAAGTCGGTTGGGACCAGCAGGACAAACGGCAAAGGGAGCAACGGCCCTCGCCAGAGGCAGGAACGAACCGGCCGAATCCCGAAGCGGCCTGCAGGCCACGTTTGCACTGTCTAATACGGCATGGCCTTGGTCGTTCGTGGTCAACACCAACCCGAAGCGTCAGCGAGGACCGTCCTCGCTGACAGGGCCGTTCGGTGTTTGGTCTTGGCAGGCGATCGGCGATTGGGTAAGTGGGCGAAGGTCGC
>Ga0137375_10011911_pt1 | contig 10299 bp, 10 predicted proteins | sample SagtaG_24_FD_104936 | JGI IMG/M metagenome (GOLD analysis project Ga0137375, IMG submission 104936) | Vadose zone soil microbial communities from Sagehorn Ranch, Mendocino, California, USA - Sage1_R_113_16 metaG | ecosystem: Environmental > Terrestrial > Soil > Vadose zone | place: USA...
CGGCCTCATAGGCCTGATCACGCTTCACCTCTACCTCGTCATCCGGCTGGGCGTCACCGAGCCGCCCTGGACGCGCGCCGCGGCCGGCTACGAGTTCGTCGAGGACGGGCGCGGGCCGGTGCGCAGGGGACTGGTCGAGCCGCGGCCACGCGGCAACGGTTCGATCGGCACTCCGGTTCGTGACGAGGTCCGGCCGTGAGCTCCGAGGAGCAGCGGCGGCAGTTCGAGCTCTACAAGAAGAACGTCGCCAGGCGCGGCAAGCCCTTCTACCCATACGCGATGTTCCACGACACGGTCATGAGCCTCGTCGTCGTCTCCGTGATCGTGGGGCTCGCCGCTCTCTGGTACTTCACGTCGGGGGAGGAGCCCGGCGACTCGGGCGTTCTCGGGCCCCGCTATTCCGACGAGTCGGACCCGGGAACGATCTCGTTCACGCCGCGGCCGGACTGGTACTTCTACTTCCTCTTCTACCTGCTGCGGATCTTCAAGTGGCCGGAATCGGTCTTCCTCGCCACCGTGGGCATCCCCACGATCCTCCTGATCATCCTCTTGCTCGTGCCGTTCTACGACCGCCGTCGCGAGCGCCGGCTCGCCCGGCGCCCGGTCGTCGTGGTCGCCGCGCTCCTCGTCATCGCCTCGATGGGTGTCCTCACGTACAAGGGCGCGACTGCGAAGGAGTCGATCGCGAGCGAGAACCTGGCGAAGGTTCCGGAGTGGCAGGCGACGGAAAACCTGCCGCAGGACGCCCTGCCGGGAGCGCGGATCTTCGCTTCGCTCACGTGCCTCAACTGCCACAGCTATCTCGGTAGCGGCGGCGGCTTCGCGGGGGCGCCCGATCTGAGCGCGGAGGGTTCGAAGGCACGTGGCATCGACTGGCAGATCGGCCACCTCAAGGACCCGCCCGCCTTCACGCCCAACTCGCCGATGCCATCGTTCGCCAACCTGACCGACCAGCAACTGCGGCAGCTCGCAGTCTTCCTCGAAGCCTCGAAGGGCCCCAAGGGCGGGGGCTAGTGAACGTCTTCCTCGGCATTACGGGCGCTTCGGGAGCGCCGTATGCCGCGCGGCTGCTCACAGCCCTCTCCGAGTCCGGCGCGCAAGTGGGCGTGACCATTTCCGACTCCGGGTTCGAGGTGCTCGCGACCGAGCTCCACGGTGATCCGGCCATGGCGCGCGACGAGGTCGTTGCACGTCTGACCGACGGGCTGGCGGGCGTCACCGTCCACGACGTCAAGGACTTCAAGTCGCCCTATGCCAGCGGCTCCGCCAAGGTCGACGGCTACGTCATCTGCCCTTGCTCGATGGCCACCGCCGGGACGATCGCCGCCGGCGCGATGGCGAACCTCGTCCACCGCGCCGCCTCCGTGGCTCTCAAGGAGGAGCGCAAGCTGATCCTCGTGCCGCGCGAAACCCCGCTCTCGACCATCCAGCTCGAGAACCTCCTGCGTCTCCGGCGCGCCGGGGCGACCGTCCTCTTCGCGGCGCCCGGCTTCTACAACTCGCCGCAGACCATCGAGGATCTGATCGAATTCGTCGTGGGGAGGTGCCTCGACCAGCTGGGGATCGAGAACAGGCTCACGCGAAGGTGGGGTCAGGAATGAGCACCGGGACACTGGCCCCGGATGAGGTTCGCACCATGTTCGACCGGATCGCCCCGGTCTACGACGCGATGAACCGCGCGATGACGCTGGGGCTTGACCGGAAATGGCGGCGACTGACGGCGCAAGCGGCCGTTCGCCCCGGTGACAAGGTGCTCGACGTCTGCTGTGGCACCGGAGACCTTGCCTTGGCCGACCGCGCAGCCGGCGGCCAGGTCACCGGCGTCGATTTTTCCGAGCAGATGCTCGTTCGCGCTCGCCGCAAGTCGGCCGACGTCGACTGGGTTCGCGGCGATGCCACGGCGCTTCCCTTCGAGGACGCGAGTTTCGAGGCCGTCACGGTGGGCTTCGGCATCCGCAACCTCGCCGACCTGGAGGCAGGGTTGCGCGAACTTGCGCGCGTCCTCGCTCCTGGAGGAAGGCTGGGCTGCCTCGAGATCACCCGCCCGCGTGGCGTGCTGCGACCGTTTTTCCGCCTCTGGTTCGACGGGCTCGTCCCGCTCGCCGGCAAGGTGCTCCCGGGCGGCGGCGCCTACTCCTACCTCCCTGCCAGTGTGCGGCGCTTCCCGGGCCCCGAGGATCTGGCCGACGCCATGCGCCGCGCCGGCTTCGAGGAGGTCGGCTGGCGGCTTCTCGGCGGGGGTATCGTGGCCCTCCACGTGGGGAGGCGATCCTAGGTGTCGGTGAGCGCGCTGGCGGCGGTCCGAGAGGCTCCGGGCCTCGAGCGCTACCTCGACCTCCTCGAGGAGCGGCTGGAGGAGACCGTCGCCGCCTATCCGGGGCGTCTCGGCGACATCGGAGCTGACACGCTGGCCGCGGGCGGTAAGCGCCTGCGGCCCCTCCTCGTCTTCCTCTCGACGCCAACCGCAGAACGCGACAGCGAGCGGTCCGTGGCCGGTGGCACGGCCGTGGAGCTTGTGCACATGGCCACCCTGGTGCACGACGACCTGCTCGACGGCGCCGACCTGCGGCGAGGGCGTCCGACCGTCTGGGCTGAGCACGGCGAGAGCGCGGCGAAGGCGGCGGGTGACTATCTTTTCGCACGGGCGTTCGCGCAGCTCGCTCGCACCGAGGATCACGGGGCCGTGGCCATCCTCGCCGAAGCGGCTCTCGCGCTTGCGCGGGGCGAAGCTCTCCAGCGGCGGCAGGCTTTCCGGCCGGACACGTCCGTTGACGACTATCTCGCCCGCTGCTCGCTCAAGACGGGAAAGCTCTTCGAGGCGGCGTGCCTCCTCGGTGGCAACGGGCGGGGCCTCGGCCCGTTCGGCCTCGCTCTCGGCGTCGCCTTCCAGATCGCCGACGACATCCTCGACTGCACAGGTGACTTCGACACCACCGGGAAGGCTCCGGGCGTCGATCTCCGCGACGGGACTCCCACCCTGCCGCTGATCCTCGCCGCCCGCGAAGACGCGGAGGTGCGTCGCGCGCTCGCCGGCGACCAGGTCGCAGATGCGCTCGAGCGGGTCACGGCGACGGGCGCCCTCGAGACCGCCCGCGCGCTGGCGGAGGACTACGCGGCGCAGGCCCGCGCGGCCCTGGACGGCGAGCCAGACCGGGCCTCGCTCGAAGCCCTGACCCATGCCGTCGTGAACCGGGAGAACTAGGAGAGATGGCCGTCTTGACACACACCGGGCTCGATGCGATCCGCGAGAAGATCGAGGTGAACGAGCGCCTCGATTTCGAGGACGGTCTCGCCCTAATGGAGTCCGATGACATCCTCCAGCTGGGCGAGCTCGCCGACGCGGCGCGTAGGCGCCGCGGCGGGGGGCACGAGGTCTATTTCGTCCAGAACCTCTATTTGAACCAGACGAACGTCTGCCGCGTGAAGTGCAAGTTCTGTGCGTTCGCGGTGACGCAGAAGCAGGACGGCGCCTACACCTACACGGGCGACGAGCTGGTCGAGGACGCGCTCCGCCAGCGCGAGCTCACCGGCTTCACCGAGATCCACATGGTCGGCGGCGAGAGCCCGCACGTCGACTTCGACTACTACGTGGACATCATCCGGAAGCTGAACGAGGCGATGCCGGACGTGCATCTCAAGTGCTTCACGGCGAGCGAGATTCACCACATGACGAAGCTCTCCGGCTTGACCCACGAAGAGGTCTTGCGCGAGCTTCGGGACGCCGGCCTCGGCTCGCTTCCCGGCGGGGGCGCAGAGGTCTTCGCCGACCGGGTTCGCCGCCTCGTCGCACCGGGCAAGGAGCACCCCGACTTCTGGATCAACACGCACCGCACGGCGCACGGACTCGGCATTCCGACCCACTGCACGATGCTCTACGGGCACGTCGAGACCTACGAGGAGCGGGTCGACCACCTCCTGCGCCTGCGCGAGCTCCAGGATGAGACGGGAGGCTTCCTCGCCTTCATCCCGCTCGCCTTCCATCCCGAGAACACGGTCTTCGAGCGCCGTGGCTGGACATTCACGCCCGGCTCCGACGACCTCAAGCTGATCGCGGTCTCGCGCCTGCTCCTCGACAACGTCCCGCATGTAAAGGCCTACTGGATCATGATGGGCCTCCCGCTCGCCCAGGTCGCGCTCCACTTCGGCGCCGACGACGTTCAGGGGACGGTCGTTCGTGAGGAGATCTTCCACGCCGCCGGCGCGGAGACAGAGACCGAGCAGAAGATCGAGGAGCTCGTGCGCGTGATTCGGGCGGCCGGGCGCGTTCCCGTGCAGCGGGACACGCTTTACAACGAGCTCAGGAGATGGGAATGATCCGGTTGGGCCGCATCTCGTACGTGAACATGGCGCCGATCTTCTTCGGGCTCGACGCCGACGTCGAGGAGGTCGCCGGCGTGCCGACGGAGCTGAACGAGCGCGTGCTGGCCGGGGAGATCGACGTCGCGCCCATCTCCTCGATCGAGTACGGGCGCCACTCCGAGCGCCTGCGCGTCCTGCCACGGCTCTGCGTCTCCTCTGAGGGCGCAGTCGACTCCATCCAGCTTGTCTCTCGCGCTCCGCTTGCGAGCGTGCGGTCGGTCGCGGTGACCCCTGAGAGCGCGACGTCGGCCGTGCTCGTGCGCGTGCTCCTGCCGGAGGCCGAGCAGGTGCCGCTCGGGGATGAAGCGGACGCGAAGCTCCTGATCGGCGACGCGGCGCTGAAGAGCATGTTCGAGGACCCGACACCGCACTACGATCTGGGCCGACTCTGGCTCGAGCGCACTGGCCTTCCGATGGTCTACGCCGTCTTCGCCTGCCCCGACCCGCCGCCCGACGGCGTCGCGGAACTGGAGGGCGCATTTCTCACCGCCCTGCGCGCCAACCGGGCGGAGCCCGAGCGGCTCGCGCGGGAGGCGAGCGCCCTCTACGGCTACCCGGCCGGCTTCCTCGCCAGGTACTTCGAGAAGCTGCGTTACCGGTTCGGCCCCAAGGAGCGCGCCGGGCTTCTGTCCTTTTTCGAGCTGGCCGTCGAAGCCGGCGAGCTGGAGCGGCTGCCGGAGCTCCGCTTCCTCGCCACCGAGGTGGTGAGCGCGTGAGCACGAACGGCAGCAAGGGCGTGCTCGACAAGGCGCTCGAGGGCGAGCGGATCACCGACGCGGAGGCGCTTACCCTGCTCCGCAGCCGCGACCTCGTCGCGGTCGGCCGCGTGGCCGACCAGCTGCGTAACCGCAAGATCGACAAGCGGCGGGTGACGTTCATCGTCGACCGCAACGTCAATTACACGAACGTCTGCTACACGGACTGCGACTTCTGCGCGTTCTACCGCCGCCCTGGCGACACGCGCGAGGGCTATCTCCTTCCGAAGGCGATCATCTTCAAGAAGATCGAGGAAACGCTCGCCCTCGGCGGCACGGCGCTCCTCATGCAGGGCGGTCACCACCCCGACCTCGGCGTCGAGTACTACGAGGATCTCTTCGGCTCGATCAAGGCTCGTTATCCCATCCACCTGCACGCGCTCTCGCCGTCGGAGATCCAGCACGCCGCGCGCCGCTCGAAGGTGACCATTCCCCAGGCACTGACCCGGCTCCGCGACGCGGGGCTGGATTCCCTTCCCGGTGGCGGTGCCGAGATCCTCGTCGATCGTGTGCGCAAGATCATCTCGCCGAAGAAGACGACCTCAGGCGAGTGGCTGGGGATCATGCGCGAGGCCCAGCGCCTGGGCATGTCGACGACCGCGACGATGATGTACGGGCACGTCGAGACTCTGGACGAGCGGGTCGAGCACATGCGGCGGATCCGCGATCTGCAGGACGAGCTGCACGGCTTCCGCGCCTTCATCTCATGGACTTTCCAGCGCGACGGCAACCGCCTCGGCGACGTCGTGTCGGACGAAATTCGCCCGACGTCGTTCGACTATCTGCTCACGCAGGCCGTCAGTCGCATCTACCTCGACAACGTCGACCACATCCAGTCGAGCTGGGTGACGCAGGGGATGAAGGTAGGCCAGGTCGCGCTCTCCTTCGGAGCCGACGACATGGGGTCGGTCATGATCGAGGAGAACGTCGTCTCCGCGGCCGGAACGACGCACCGCGCGACGGCCGAGGATTTCGTCCGCGCGATCAAGGCTCTGGGCAAGACCGCGGTGCAGCGCGACACGCTCTACCGCGACGTCCGCGCCTGGTAAACGGCGCGTAAACCGCTGCAAGGACACTTGTAAAGCGGGGCGCAGTCTGTTTACGTGACTGCGGGGTGCTGAGGAAGGCCGTGCTTGTCACCGCGCTCGCGGTGTGCGTCCTCCCTCCGGCTGCGTCCACAGCGGCGACGTCCGAGGAGATCATGCCCGGGATCCGCTACATCCGGGAGAAACGGACCGTCGGCGGCGCGCCGGTGGTGTTCCACGTCGTCTTCGGCCCCAAGCCCGGGGGTCTCTACGGGCTGCGCCCCGTGCTCTCGAACGAGCGCGTGAGCGGCAGGGAGACGCTGACCTCGATGCAGCGCCGGCTACTGCGGCGGAACAACCTGGTGGGGGTCAATGGCGACCTTTTCAACTGGACGACCGGCCATCCCAGCGGAATCTTCGTCCGAGGTGGCGTGGTCGCGAGCCGTCCCCTTTCAGGGAGATCGAGCCTCGGCATCGGTCTGGACGGGCTCCTTCGCTTGGCGCGAATCCAGTATGCGGGCACCTTCCAGTTCGACGGCCACGGGATCCGGGGCCTGAAGGAGTTCAACCGGCCGATCACCTCCCGCCGCGGGTTCACGCTTTTCACAAGCGCCTGGGGGGGTCACACGCCCCACAGGAGCTACACGACTGAGGCGATCCTCACCAGCGTCAACCGCGCGCTCCCCAACGTCGACCGTCGTGCCTTCGTCGTCAAGGTGGTGCGCGGTTCCGGCCACGCAATTCCGCCCGGCGGAGCCATCCTCCAGGCGCGGCGGGAGGCCCGGAGGATCCTCAACGCCCAGGCGGTACCGGGTGGAGGGATGACCTTCCGCATTGGGCTGACGACATGGTGGGACGGCGTGAAGACTGCGATCGGGGGCGGCCCCGTGCTCGTCCGCGCCGGCGTGCCCGTCTACCGGGCGGACGAGTGGTTCTCGACGTACCAGCTGGGCTCGCGCCATCCCCGCACCGCCGTCGGCCAGCTCGCCGACGGGCGCATCCTCCTCCTCGTCGCAGACGGACGGAGCTCCGTCAGCCGTGGCCTCACCAACACGCAGCTCGCCAATCAGATGGTGCACTACGGCGCGGTGGAGGCGATGGCATTCGACGCAGGCGGCTCCACGGAGATGGCCTTCAACGGCCGGGTCCTCAACAACCCGTCCGACGGGCGAGAGCGGCCGCTGGCCGACTCGCTCCAGCTCACCTACATCGGTGCTTACGCGCGCAAGCCTCGCTGGTCCACGTTCTCGCCCAACGGCGACGGCTACGCGGATACGCAGCGGCTCTACGCGAAGTTCGTCCGCCGCTCGACGGTGAACATCAGGCTGCTGAATCCGAACGGAGCCCTCCGTTGGGAGTACAACGCGGTGCGCTTCCCCGGGACGCTGACGAAGGACCTGGCCAGTCGGAGTCTGGTGGAAGGGACGTGGCGCTGGATCATCTCCGGCGTGGACGGGCACGGGCGCCTGAGCCGGATGGAGCGCCAGTTCCGCGTCAACAACACGCTCGGATTCCTGACGCTGTCGAAGAGCGTGATGCGGGTGCGGCGGGGAATCGGCGGCCATCTGCGGATCGGATTCCAGCTCACACACACCGCCGACGTGAAGGTGACCATCTCTAGGCCGAGCGGCCGTCTCGTCCGCACTTTGACCTCGCAGACCGGGTTGTCGCCGGGCGGGTACGCAGTCATCTGGAACGGCCGCAACCGTGACGGATACGTCGTCGGGAGCGGGACCTTCGTCGCCACCGTCCGGGCGACAAACAGCCTCGGCCGCGTCGCGCTGGCCAAGCGCTTCCTCGTCCGTCGAGTGTCCTAGCCGAGCGCCGCAGGACTGACCACTACACTCGCCGGATGCACGGGATCACCGGCGCCGTTACTTCTGCCGTCGGGGACTACGGTCTTTACGCCGTGTTCCTGCTCATGCTCGTTGACGCGGTGCTGCCGGCCGCGAGCGAGATCGTGATGCTCTACGCGGGGGCAGTGGCCGCCGGCGCGTTTCCCGGCCATAACGTGACGCTCTTCGGGGCGCAGATCGACTCGACGGCCGGCGCCTACGTCGCAATGGCCATGGCGGGCGTCATCGGCTACACGCTGGGCTCGGTGCTCGGATGGGGAATCGGGCGGATCGGCGGGCGCCGGTTTCTCGAGCGCCACGGCCGTTGGGTGCATGTGACGCCCGAACGGCTCGAGCGGGCGGAGGCGTGGTTCGGCCGCTACGGGGACGCCACGGTGTTCCTTTCTCGCATGGTTCCGGTCGTGCGGTCCTTCATCTCCATTCCGGCCGGAGTCGCCGAGATGCCCCTGGCGCGCTACACACTGCTGTCCTTCTTGGGAACGATCCCGTGGTGCTTCGGCCTCGCCGGAGCCGGCCTCGCACTCGGCGCGAGCTGGGAGCGCTTCCACGAAGGCTGGCGTTATGCGGACTACGTGGTCCTTGGGCTCGTGGCCGCGGCAATCGTCTGGTTCGCGGTGCGGCTCGCCCAGCGCCGGGCCCGGCGCCGAGCTCTGGAGCGCTCGGCCTGACGTTAAACTCAGCCGCCGTGGCCATCCCCCTCACCGACGTCAAGGCGCAGTACGGGCCGCTCCTGGAGCAGGTTCGGCGGGCGATCGAGGAGGTGCTCGAGGCGGGGCAGTTCATCCTCGGTCCGAACGTACGCGCTTTCGAGGAGGAAGCTGCGGCCTACCTCGGCGCTTCGCACTCGATCGGCGTGGCCAACGGGACCGACGCCCTCGTGCTCGTCCTCGACGCCCTCGAGATCGGCCCCGGGGACGAGGTCCTCTGCCCTTCATTCACCTTCTACGCGACCGCCGAGGCGATCGCCAGGCGCGGCGCCACGCCGGTCTTCGCAGACATCGACCCGGCGACGCTGAACCTCGACCCTCGGGACGTCTCCGAGCGGGTGACGGAGCGGACGAAGGCAATCCTCGCCGTCCACCTCTACGGCCGTCCGGCTCCGCTGGGGGAGCTCCCCCACTCCGTGCCGGTCCTCGAAGACGCCGCGCAGGCCTTCGGCGCCACCGTCGGCGGAGAGCACGCCGGCGCGATTGGCCTTGCGGGGACGTTCAGCTTCTACCCGACCAAGAACCTCTTCGGGCTCGGCGACGGCGGGCTGGTCGTGAGCTCGGACGAGAAGCTCGCGGAGCGAGTTCGCTTGCTCCGCTTCCACGGCTCGCGCGACAAGGAGCGCTTCGACGCGATCGGCTACAACTCCCGTCTCGACGAGCTCCAGGCCGCCGTGCTGCGGATCTTCCTTCGCCACGTGGACGAGTGGAACGAGGGCCGCAGAGCCGCCGCAGCCCGCTACGCGGAGCTCGGGTTGGGGGAGCTGTGCGATCTCCCGCGCGACGAGCCTGGGCACGTCTACCACGTCTACTGCGTCCGAACGCCCGAGCGGGACCGCGTCGCGGCGGCCCTTCGCTCGCAGGACATCGCCTGCGCGACCTACTACTCCACGCCGCTGCACCTCCAGCCCGCGCTCAGCTCGTTCAGCTCCGGGAAAGGCTTGCCGGAGACTGAGCGCGCGGCACGGGAGACGGTGGCGTTGCCCTTGTGGCCGGCGATCACGGCCGAGCAGCAGGAGCGGGTCGTGGAGAGTGTGCGCTCGGCGCTCGCCTTGAGAGCCGCTTCGTGAGGTGGTTCAACCGCCGCCGCGTCTTCCACCTGCTCGCGGACGCTTGTCTCGTCGCCGCCGCGTGGTATCTCGCCTTCTCCCTCCGCTTCGACTTCAACATTCCCGAGCGCTACGGCGATCTCTTCAGCCAGACGATCCTCATCGTCGTCGGCCTCAAGATTGGCGTCTTCGTCCTCTCCGGCTTCTACAACCACTGGTGGCGGTACGTCTCCATCCGGGACATGTGGAGCATCGTCCGCGGCGTCGTCCTCGCTTCTTTTCTCGTCTTTGTCGTCATCTACCTCATCGAGCCGGTCGAGAACGTGCGCTTGCCGCGCTCGGTGCTCATCATGGACACGCTGCTGCTCCTGGCCCTCGTCACGGGCGTGCGGCTGCTCGCGCGCACGCTCATGGAGCGGCCCGGTCGCAAGGGCCTCGTCGCGCGCGGAAAGGAAGTCATCGTCGTCGGAGCGGGCGACGCGGGCCAGCTCATCCTGCGCGAGATGCAGAAGAACCCGGCGCTCGGCTACACGCCGATCGGGCTCATC
>Ga0137375_10011915_pt1 | contig 10298 bp, 9 predicted proteins | sample SagtaG_24_FD_104936 | JGI IMG/M metagenome (GOLD analysis project Ga0137375, IMG submission 104936) | Vadose zone soil microbial communities from Sagehorn Ranch, Mendocino, California, USA - Sage1_R_113_16 metaG | ecosystem: Environmental > Terrestrial > Soil > Vadose zone | place: USA...
CGCCGAGGAGAACGACAGGTTCTCGGCCTGGTCGCTGGTGGTTCGAGTGCAAGAAACGTTGGGTTGTGGCCGCGGGCCGAGCCGCCGGTCGTGGACTATCTCGACGGGGGCGTTCTGAGTACCAGGGCCGACCAGGCGGCCGCGTAGGGATGGCCGCTGAGGCGGGGAGTTCGGGGGACCTGAGCAATCAGAGGCCAGGCCGGCGTCGGGCTGTCCCGCCTGCGTGCTGCAAGCCCTCAGCCTGATTCCACCGACGAGCTGATTGTGAGTGGCAAGCTCGCGCCTGTTGACGCCGGGAATGAGCTGTGGAAGGGATCGGACAGGGCGGTGAGGGCGCACGCGGTCCTGGTCGGCGTCGCCGTGGCGGTTCGGGCGGTATCTGGGCAGGCGCCCGACCAACCCAGACGGGCCGCGGGTGCAACCTCGGGCTGGCTGCAGGCCAGGTCGGTCAGGTCGGGTGGGGGATGCAGCGCAGCCGGCCAGGGCGAACTGGAAGCGCCTCTGCCACGCCCAGCGGACGGGCAGGTGCAGGGGTAGGCCAGCGGACCGATCGGGTCAGCCGTCCGGGCAGCGCCAGGTAGCAGACCCGAGCCACCGATCCTGACACTGGCGCGCACCCGGCCGCTTCCGGCCGGGCTCGCGCTGCTCATCGACAGGCGCTGCCTTGCGTTGCTCCAGGGGTGAGCCGGATGATAGGGGTCCCGACGTGCCCGATTCTTACTAGCGCCACCCGAGAGCGCGGCCAATCCCCTACCCTGTTGGAAGTTCCCTTTGCGACATCGCCTGGATGCCAGACACGTCATGCGGCTGGCTTGTCCCGCTCTCATCAGCCTTATTGCCTTGCTAGGTGCCGCATGTAGTTCACCTGATCGAGCGTCGAATTTCACGACGTCGGCGTCCTCACCGAGCTCCACGGTTCGGCCGGCGCTGCCGACCAGCCAGGGCGACACGAGTTCATCGAAACCTGATCCGGTCATCACCGCCGCCGGCGATATCGCCAGATTCGACTGTCTTTACTGTGGCGATCTGGCGACGGCTGCTCTGATCCAGCAGGTCAAGCCTACTGCGGTCCTTGCCTTGGGGGATATCCAGTATCCAGCCGGCGCCCTGAAGGACTTCCAGACCGGCTATGCGCACACCTGGGGATTGTTCAAGCAGAAGACCAAGCCCGTGCCCGGCGACCATGAGTACTTGACCCCTGGTGCGGCAGGCTACTTTCGCTACTTCGGCCGTGCCGCCAGGCCGAAGGGGATGAGCTACTACAGCTATGACCTGGGTACCTGGCATCTGATTGCCCTCGATTCGAACATCGACCGCGGCCCTGGCTCGGCGCAGGAGCGCTGGCTCGAGGCCGACTTGGCTGCTACTCGAACGCGATGCATCTTGGCGTACTGGCATTTTCCCCGCTTCTCATCGCGTTCGAGGAGAGGAGGGGATACGTCCGTCGCGGGCTTCTGGGCCGACCTCTATGCCGCGGGAACAGATGTCGTACTGAACGGTCATTGGCATCTGTACGAACGGTTTGCACCACAGACTCCCGCTGGTGTCAGTGATCCCAAGCGCGGGATCCGCCAATTCGTCGTCGGCACGGGAGGGGGTGCCCTTCATCGCCTGCCGACCAGCAGACTGGCGAATAGCGAGATAATCTCCAACAAGACTTATGGTGTCTTGAAGATGAACCTACACGCCGACAGCTACACCTGGCAGTTCGTGGCCGTGGACGGCTCGGTGAAGGACTCGGGCAGCCAGGCTTGCCACTGACGACCGCGTTCCACCGCCTCGAGCACGCGGCAGGTCCGCGCACCCGCGCCGGTCTGCCTACATCGGCGTGCGCTTCATCGCTGGTGGTAACGCCGGCGGCGGCCGGCGGCGATGCTCGCCGCGCCGAGCCCCATGAACCCCAGCCCGGCAATCAGAAGCGACAGGTCGTGGCCGCCGGTGAAGGGCAGGATGTCGTCGCCGGCCGGAGCCACGGGGGCCGGTGTCGCCGATGCGGTTGAGCTTGCACAGTTATCCCGCCGCCGCACCAGGCAGCCTTGCACGAGACCATCCAGACTCTGCTGGTGCCAGGCGTTGAAGAAGTCGGCGTGCGCAGTCAGCGCAGACCCGCTGGCGAGGGCCACCCCCGGGCCACCCCGGATCGGATACAAGACGTCCTCGGTGAGCTTCGGGATGGCCACCGGGTGGTCGGCCGGGCAGCGGCCGAACTTCGTGTAAGCCATGTGGCTGGCGTGGTCGGTGCTGTCGAGGTGTACGCCGTCCCAGCAGTCTGGGAAGTACACATGGAGAACGAGCGTGCCGGCCGGGCAGGTCGGCACGCTGGCGGTCCCTTGGCTAGCGACACCACAGCCCCATGTCACCACGCGGGTTGACTGGGTGGTAGCGGCGTGGGCATTGCCCGCTACCATCTTCAGGCCGGCAGGTATCGATGTGAGGCTGGCCGGATCCTTGGTGCCTGGTCGATAGTAGGCCCGCAACCGTGTCGGGGTGACCTGATGGGCCCCTACCGACAGCGTCGGCACCCAGTACGCGGCCGTGTCCCCCGGCATGTCACAGGTCGTCGACCCTGCATGCAACGAAGTGAGGGTGGAGAAGGCATCGGTGGTGGCGTTGCCGAAGAAGTCGTGACTGTGCGAGGCGCCGGGCCGGCTGGGTGCGACGATCGGGTCGTCCATCGCGCGGTGGCTGAAGGCGCAGGTGCTGACGAAGTCCGGAACGGTGCTGGCTGCTGCGGATGGAATCGTCCCTACTGGCATCAGCACGACGGCCGTGAGAAGGGACAACGACAGGGCGCCGACGGCACGCCAACAGGACATGGGGCCTCCTGGGGGGAGAAGGCGGCGAGGACGACCACTGCAGACGGGAAACGATTACTCCGGGCCGTTGGGGGACAGTCCGAAGGACCGTCGTAGTTTGCCGAGCGCGTCCGAATCTGTCCAATCCTGCGTGCGCCCCATGGCATGCGTTCCCATGGCAGTGACAGGTTCCCCGAGCCCGAGTCGCTGAAGGACCTCCCCCGGCCTGGGGACAAAGCGCCAATCGGAGCCCCGGGGATGCGCGTGAGTTGCAGCACAGCGGCCAGGGCCGAGCTGCCCAGCGACGAACGTGCCATGAGACCCGCCGGCGAGGCCGGCTGACGAGCCTCTGACCTTATCGGCGCTTCACCCGGAATGGCACCGTGACGACCGCGGACTGCCGATCCTTTTCTGCGTACACCCACAATGTGAACCGGCCGGGGACGTTGAGGGCGATCAGGTACACACGTGCGACGCCAAGGGTGTTGGTCGAGGCAGCGGCCCACCGCACCCCGGCGCCCTGCCTCGACGTGACCTCGAAGAACAGGTGCACCTGAGATGCGGGACGCTGCCTGCCATGGGCGCCCGAGCGCGCCACCACCACCTCCACGTTCATCCCAGCGCCGAGCTGCACCGATGGGGGCGCGGCCACCTGCAGCGAGAGGGTTTGCCCACTCCCCGCCCCTCGTCCGGTCCGCGCCGCATCCGGCCTGCCGGATGCGGCGCCGCGGGCGGAGATATCGATCCTCCAGGCTGGGTGGATCTCCGCCGAGTCGTCTCGGTTTCTGTCCAGCACCCAGGCTCCGTAGAAGGTCGCGTGGTCGCCGATCGCTGGAAGCGGGATCGACGGAGCATCCGTCGGGATGACCTCGATAGGCAGCAGTCCCTGGTTGCTCGGCCTCAGGAATCGCTCATACGGCTGGTCGACCGCCACGAAGAGCTCCCTGTCACCGTCGAGCGGGTTGTACTCCAGCACCTTCTTGACGGTTCCGCTCACCGTCGAGCATCTCGCGAGGACGACGAGGCTCGAGGGGTCATGGACGTGGGCCATGGGGTTGCGCCTGCAGGCCGTGACACCGGCGCGCCAAGGAGGCGCGCTGGGCGCCGCCGCCGAGCCCGCCGTGCTGCCACGTCCACCAAGGTAAGCTCCCGCCGCGGCGGCCGAGGCCAAGATGATGAGCGCGGTCGCCGCCGCAGCGATCGGTCGCCGGGCACCGGGTCGGCGAGCGACGCCTTCGGCCCGTAGCTCCGCTCGCTCGTCCACGTCGGTGGTCCTTAGGTCGCCTGCCTGCGGACCGACAGCCGTGAGAACGAGGTGTAGTTCCCTGCGTCGTCGCTGACGGTGAGGAAGTAATTCGAGCGAATCCTCTTCGGCAGCAGGAATTTCACCGAGAAGGAGCCGCTGGGCCCGGCGTGCGCACGGGCGACCGGACGCTGATGGTAGTAGACCGTCACCGGCGAGTTGATCTGGAAGCCTTCGCCGCTGAGGGTCATGGAGCCCTGACGGACAGCGTAGGTCACGACCGGCTTCGGGAGCCGCTTCTGGACCTGATAGATCCAGACCCTCCCCTCTTGGTTCCGGTAGACGGTGTGGACGAGCTTGCCACCGTAGCTCTCGGTGAACTCGCGGAACTTCCGCTGGGTGGCTGTCTCGACGAGCTGGCTCTCCTCTGGGGGATCGTCGAGGGGACCGGTGAAGTAGACCAGGTACGAAACCGCTCCGCTCTCGATGAGGCGCGGGGGCCAGTCGGTGACCCAGTCCCTCGGGGTGCTGCCGTCGGCGGTGGGAGAGGAGTTGACGACGGTGCCACCCGGGAGCACGGTGGCCAGCCGAAACCTACCGAACGGGTAGGAATCCCTCTTGGCGTAGAAGGCGAAGACATACTGCGACGAGCCGTGGGAGAGCGCCATTACCCCAGCGTTCGCTGGGCTCTTCGCCGCCAGCCATTGCGCGGCTTCCTTCAGCCCAGCGAAGCTGTCATCGTGCAGCGCCCTCCACTGCGGGAGTACCACGCCAGCGACAAGGACGCTCAACACCGCAGCCGTCGACACCCTCGTGGCCATGACCCGACTCCGACGAAGCCGCGCACGTCGGCCGCGGACAGCGCGAACGGCGGGTCCTGTCGAGTCGGTTGCCGTCCGCCGGGCACCATCGACGCGGGCAGAAGCAAGAGCAGCCGAACTCCTCGCCAAGACGATCCGCTGACAAGCGACGTGGAGCGAGCTCGCCACGCGGGCCGCCAGCAGCGAGAGCACTGGCATCAACGGCAGCACGTAGTTGAACGCCTTCAGCGGGTAGAGCTGATAGAAGCCGGCGACCACCGCGATCCAGATCACCGGCATCAGGTCGGCCCGCGACCGCCTGCGGGCCACGGCCGCAATGCCCAGCACCCAGCCGATGGCGACAACCGGGCCTTCATAGCGAAGGAGCGTCCTCGGATAGTAATACCAAGGCACGCTGCTGACCCGCTGACTGCTTCGTGAAAGGAACTCGGTGAACTCCCGCGAATTGTGGGCGACCTGGAGCAGGGCAGGAGCGAAGAAGACCAGGAAGACCGCCGCTCCCAGCAGGACGGCCCGCAGGTTGAGCCGGCTCGACGACCGGGAGAGCAACAGGTAGAGGCCGCAGACGGCGAACAACAGCAGGCCGACGACCTTCGCCTGGATCGTCAAGGCGACAGTCGCCGCGAATCCGCAGAACCATGCGGCTCTGCCCGTCCTTCCCCACTTCACCAGGAACAGGATCGCCATGGTGAACAGGAAGGTGAACGTCGGGTCGAGGAGCGCCAGCCGTCCGAGCGTCACTGAATAGCTGCTGACGGCAAGGAAGAGGGCCGCGTACAGCGCCGTACGCCGGTCGTACAGCACCCTGGCGATCAAGAATGTGGCAACGACCGTGAGAATGCTGAAGGTCGCCGATACGACGCGCGCGTTGACATCGGTCACGCCGAGCAGGCGATAGACGACGGCAACGATGTGCTGATAGAGCAGGAAGTTGGAGTTGCCGCGGGAAAGGAGGATGAAGTAGTGCTGCAGGTCCTCGACGCCAGCCAACACCGCCGCCTGACCGGCGTAGACGGCTTCGTCGCCGCGAAACCCCACCCGACCCAGATTCCAGAGCCGAAGGAAGGCTGCCATCCCGACGATGCCGACCAGCAAGAGCCCGTCAAGAGCCGCGAAGCCGGACCGTGTCGAACTCGCGACGTCGGGGACACCCCGGCTGCGGGGAGCAGAGGAGGTTCTCGTGCGCATGAAGGGCGTGGACGACCTCCGCGACACCAGAGGCGACAACTCCACGGCTTCCCGGTGAGCTGATCTGGTTGGCGCAGCCTTCACGATCCGGTCTCCGATGCGCTTCCCAATGCATAGCCAAGCGTGGGGCGCAAGGCTATTGCCGGCTCACGCGCCGGCGGCGGTAGCACCCCTTGCCCGTCGGCCAAGCCGGACAGGAGCCACGACGATCGACGATGGAGTCTGCTCGAGACGATCGCATGGATGCAGGGAGGTCCACGGCTGGGGGATTGGGGGGATTGGGGGACGCTCTCAGCATAGCACCTGCTGCGCTCCTCATGACGGCGCGCACTCCACGAGCTGGGGCGCACGGTCGACCCATCGTTGGTGTCCGGATTGCTGGCGTCGACATAGACATCGTCCATAGGAGCAAAGGTGAACATCGAGTTGGGTGGACCGATGGTGACGATCGCGGAGTCCGAGGTCGCCGAGGTGATTCCGTTGCTGTCGGAGGCCGCCACCGTGTAGCTGTAGCTCGTGAGCGGCTGGACTCCCTGTCGACGTGGCTCGCCTGCCAGCCGCTGACGGTCGCGACGTTCAGGCCATCCCGGTAGACCGCGTAGGCGGGTCGACGGCACTGAGCCTTCCCGCATCACAGGACCGCGTCGCCAGTGCTGCGGGCGAGATCCTCTTTCTCGGGAGCGGTGGCGATCAGCTCGGGGATCGTATCCGCCCAGGAGAAGTCGTCGCGCACAAGCCGACGAACGCGCACATCCATGAGGAACTTCGCCACGAGCTCGCGTTCGCGCGCGCGAAGCTGCTGATAGTCCTCGCCGGCGATCGTAATTGCGGGAGCGAAACACTGGAACGGCGGAAAGCCGTAGGCGTCCTCAGTGTTCTCGAGCATGATCTCAATCGCCCGCTTGCGGTCGATCTCCTCGAGCGCAGGTGGACCACGCTCGATGACGAACAGCTCTTCGACCCTCGTGGAGCTGGCGTACAAGCACGGCACCAGCCGCTCGACCATGTACTTCGGCGGCGGAACGATCGCTTGGGTGGCTGCGTTCAGTGCCATGATGGGCAGATTCATCGCTGCGAGCCGACTGCCGATCGCGCGACCCTCTTGGGAGTGCAGGCGGCTCTGGACCGCGAGCTTCAGCCGTTCCTTGCTGGTGAGTACGTCCTGGTTGACCGCCCGCAACGTGTGCAAGCTGATCGTCAGTGGCTTCGGGTAGCTGTACGCCCGCCCGTCTGGGGCGACGATTGTCATGTCGTCGGATAGGAACGCGCCTTCCCGCTCGCGCAGCAGCCGCAGAATCGTGCCCGTCTTGCCAGTGTCGGTGCGGGCGGTGAGCATCACGCCACGTCCTCCGAGGTCGATGGTCGCCGAGTGGAGCAGGACGCGACCCTGCGAGACGAGAACAAACCGCAGGAGCGCTTCCACGACGTTGGTGTAGACGACATGGGGGGAGCGGGCGAGCAGCGGACCAACAGTGACGTCGATCCAATCGGTGAAGTCGAGCCGGAAGTTCGCCGCGAGGCGCCCAAGGTGCTCCTCGTAGGCGACGAAGTTCGGCGCGTGGGTGACCAATGGCCGTGAGCGGAGGCGGCGCCGGCCGACAGCACCAATCCGGACCCTGATGTCCGGCGCGCGGTCGAGGGTCGCTCTCCTGAAGTGCCTGAGCTCCCGCAGCGCGACCTCGGACTGAATGGACACGAAGCCGCCGACGTCGTAGCGGTAGACCAGCCGGCGCCGCTTGGGCGGAGCGACGTGCCGTGGCGGCTGGTGGTTGCCGGTCCGGTCGACGACGAGCTCGGCGCGTGCCTGGACCGGTTCGGCGCTGATGGGATCGCCGACCGCACGGACGAGCGTGCCGGTATCGGGTCCGGGCCACGCATCGCGATCGAGCGCGGGAACCCGTGGGCCGTCGGCCGCCTTCCAGATGAAGCGGTCGCTGACCAGAAAACGCGACACAAACAGCAGGACGAGCGAGACCAGGTTTGCCAGCAGGTAATGGATCTGGGCGACCGAGACGAGCAGCGCGAGCAACGGAACCCGGAGCAGCAGCGTGGAGTTGTTGATGGCAGCAAAGGTGCCGAACCGGATCGCAAGCGGCCGCGCCTTGCGGTGGGGGAACACCCAACGCTCGGTCAACAAAAAGTTCCAGGTCGTGGAGCCCTGCGTGGCAAGAATCGCACCAACGAGGTAGTTCAGGTGATGGCTGGCCACTGCCACCCAGAGCAAGAACTGGTTGACGATGAGCCCGCTCGCTCCGATGAGAGCGAAGCGCCCCAGCGTGCTCGAGTGCGGCGAGAAGCGCTGGAGCAGACCTTTCGGCGACTGATGCCTGCGGGTCCCGTTGCCCTTTGCCGACCCACGATCAGCAAGGTCGCGTGAGACGACTGCAGACGCACGTGCATCAGGTCCGATGGAGGGCAACCTACCTCCCTTCGTGCCTGAGAGAGTTCAAAGATGCTTCTCGGGAGGCGGCAGATCCGCTCCGTTCCCGGCTTGCGTCTGAGATGACCGTCTGGGCTCCGGTAGCAGGCCGAACCCGGCTTCGACCCGGCAGGCAGCTTTCGGCAGGAGCCAGCGGTTGCGGTATACGGGTGGGGGACGGGATCGACAGGCGGGACATCTCGCTATGAAGGAACGCAGGAGACCGTGGCCTCGTTACAGCTCATAGCGACAAGTCTCCCGCCGGTGACCGAGCGACCCCTCGAAATCTGGCGGGTGGACCCGCCTGCTTCACCGCCTTCTCTGGCTCTGCTCCGACACCCAGGATCCTCTGGGAAGACTGCGCAGCAACGGCCGCCGCCGGCGACGTCTGGCCACAGGGACGACTCCGGCCATCCCACCCCAGGCACCAGGAGCCCCCGTGTCGACGGGCAAGCCGCCATCGAGTTCGCCAGTTTCCACCGCAGGAGCCTCCGCGGCAGGCCAAGCACGCCGGGTCACGGTTTGGATCATGAGCTGGGGCGCGGTCGCACCGGTCTCACGGCTTGCATACCAGCCAGAAGAGAAGCGCGCAGCGGTGAGCGCCAGGGTGATCGATCCATTGCGATCCACCGGCGGCAGCAGGTCGATCGTCACCCATTGATTCTTGCTGGTCGGACCGGATTGACCGAGCACCCGTCCAACCGGTGGTGCATCGGGATAGGAAAGCTTGCGCTCGTCCCATGTGGTCGCCTGTACGGCGTTCACGGAAAATCCCAGCTTGTTCGGCGACTGGGCATACAGGCGGAGGGTCGTCCTCGACGCACGGCCGACGAGCCCCGTCACATCGAACCGGAGATACGACCACGCCACCTTCCCGGCAGTGCGCAATGACCGACCCGTGCCGTACAACTCGGTCGGGTGAGCGGAGCTCACGTACGAATCGGCAGTGGCCGGGAAGGAGAACACGTGAACCTTGTCCTTGCCCCTCCACCCAATCGCGATAAGCGCGAACGGCGCGATGATCAGGATCAGCGCGATGGCGAGAGGCTTGGCGAGTCGGCGGGCACTGCGGCCGATCCGCATCTCATCACCTGGTCGCACGTCTCGAGATCCTCGTCGCCACTGCCATCCGCCGGAACTGCTCCTCAGTTCATCCTGAATGTCGACCAATCGAGAGTCCAATCGCGATCGAGCCAGGACAGGCGCGGTCCGGGTAGCGTCCCGCTGATGGTGGGAAGCGGGCGGGCGTGGCTCCGGTGGGGCATGTTACGCGGCAGTCGTGACGGGCTTGTCGATCACCTCCCGCTCGGGTGGCCCGAACAGCTCGCGTCGTAGGTCCTGGAGCAGCCGCGTGGCGGCCGGGGCGTAGAACAGGCCTCGCCAGCCGCAGCTGGCGCGGTCCTGTACCGCCTGAACGTCGGCGAGCTGATCGACCAGCGCCGGGGCGAACTCGGGGGCGGGAACGAAGTTGTCGTATTGCTCGCAGAAGTTGGCGTAGGGGCAGGCCTCCTGGCGAGGTGGCGGGCGCAGAAGCCGTGCGCGACCCGGGTCTTGAGGAACTCCGAGCGGAGCCACTCGACCTTGGCCGGCACGGCCGGGCGGCCGCCGACGATGAGCGGCAGGGTCGGACAGGAGCGCACGCTGCTGTTTTGGTCTTCTTCGGCAGTGTGGTCTCGCCCATGAGTTTGGCTGCGGAGTTCGGCCAAGCCCCTTTTCGGGCTAGTCGGAGTCCAGCTGATCCGATAGCCTGATCGCTCCGTTTGACCCGGAAGCTGGTGGCAGGTGCTCGGGACCGGGGGGAAGCAGGACAGGATCAGCCGAGTCGGCCTGAC
>Ga0137375_10011916_pt1 | contig 10298 bp, 10 predicted proteins | sample SagtaG_24_FD_104936 | JGI IMG/M metagenome (GOLD analysis project Ga0137375, IMG submission 104936) | Vadose zone soil microbial communities from Sagehorn Ranch, Mendocino, California, USA - Sage1_R_113_16 metaG | ecosystem: Environmental > Terrestrial > Soil > Vadose zone | place: USA...
GACCAGCCAGGGCACGATCTTTCATCAGGACTCGACGTCCAGGCGCAACGAGTGCTCACCAACTGGCGGCTACCTACCCACCAGGAGTGTGCCGGATGGCTCACTCCCAGAACTCATTAGGCGTCCATGTTGTGAACCTTGTTGCTGTCCTGCTGACCGGACTGTTCGCCGGTGGCGTGTCATGTGCCGCGGTGCAGGGCGGGCTGCTGGCCGGCCTGGTCGCCCGCCACCGGCTCGCCACCGCACCCGCCGGCCCCGCTTCAGCGAAACCGACACGGGGCAACCGCCGGCCGGTCACCAGGCCACCGGCCGGCGCGTCCGCACCCGTGTCCGTTTCCGGCCGGCTGGCCGACGACCTCGCCCCCGTCGGCGGATTCCTGGCCGGCAAGCTCGTCTCCCACACCCTGCTCGGCGCCGCCCTCGGCACGGTCGGCGCCGCCGTTGACCTCTCCGTGGGGCTGCGCACCATGACGCAGATCGCCGCCGGAGTTCTCATCGTCGTGTTCGGGCTGGCCCAACTCGGGGTCCCCGGCTTCCGCGGCATCACGCTCACCCCGCCGACGTCGTGGAGCCGGTTGGTGCGCGGCCGGGCCCGGTCGCAGTCCGCACTCGCCCCGGCCGCGCTCGGCCTGGCCTCCGTGTTGATCCCGTGCGGGGTCACCCTGTCGGTGGAGGCGCTGGCGCTGACCTCCGGCTCGCCGTGGACCGGTGCCGCCATCATGGCGGTGTTCGTAGCCGGCACTGCCCCGCTGTTCACCATCCTCGGTTACGCCGCCCGCAAGGCCGCCACCGCCTGGCGCGGCCGGCTCGCCACGGCGACCGGGCTGGTGGTGCTCGCGGTGGGCCTGTACACCCTCAACGGCGGGCTGGAACTGGCCGGCTCACCGCTGGCTGCCAGCCGGCTCGCCGAAGCCGCCGGGCTCGGCCCGGCCCCGGTCACCGCCGCCCAGGCCCCCGCCGACGCCCCACCCGTGGCCACCACCGACGGCCGGCAGGCCGTTATCGTCACCGCCCGCACCGGCTCCTACAGCCCGGCCAACCTGCAGGTCGCCGCCGGCCTGCCCACCACCCTGATCGTGCGGTCGGTCAACGCGCAGGGGTGTGTGCGGGCGTTCGTCCTGCGCGACAAGCAGTACATCCTGCCGGTCCACGGCGACACCAGCATCGACCTGGGCACCCTGCAGCCCGGACGGCTGGACTACAGCTGCGGCATGGGCATGTACACCGGCACCCTCACCATCGTCTAGGAGCATCCCCCATGGCCGAGGTCACCTACACCTTCACCATCACCGGCATGCACTGCGGCTCCTGCGGGCTGCTCATCGACGACACCCTCGAAGGCATGCCCGGCGTGTCCGCCTCCCACACCGACGCCCGCCGCGGCCGGACCACCGTCTACCTCGACCCCGGCCGCTGCGCCACCGACGACATCATCGGCGCGATCGCCGACGCCGGCTACGCCGCCCAGGTGGTCCAGCCATGACCACCCCGATGACCACGCGGCGTCCCCGTCCGCGGTGGCGGCGACTGGCGCGGGCCGGCGCGCCGTGGGCGGTGTGGGCGATGCTCGCCGCGGCCGTCGGCTACGTGCTGGCCTACGACCCCAGCGACCGCACCCCGGATCCGACCGGGCCGTGCCTGTGGCATGCGCTGTTCGGCATCGACGGGCCCGGCTGCGGCGGCACCCGCATGATCTGGTACCTGCTGCACGGCGACCTGATCCAGGCCGCCCGCCACCACCTGGCCGCCCTGATCGCCCTTCCCGTCGTCCTGTACGCGCTGGCGGCCTGGACCGCGGCGGCCACCTTCGGCCGCCGCCTGCCCACGCCCCGGATCCCGCGCTCGGCGTGGCTGGGCTACGCCGCGTTCTTCCTCCTCTACACCGTTGTGCTGCGCAACCTGCCCTGGGAACCGTTCACCTGGTTCTACGTCCCCAACCTCACCTGATACCCAGCCGGGCAGGTTCACCGTCGGCCGCGACCGCAGGCCGCCGAACCTCCCCACCACGGCCGCGGGCGGCGGGGCGTGAGCCGGCCACACCGCGACCGCCACAACGTGAAGGAGTCACGCGCGTGGGCACCGAGCACACCCAGCCGCCCGCCGGGCCGGCACCGCGGCGAGCGCTACGCCTGACCATCGCCGTCCTGCCCCGGCCGCCGCGCTCACCATCGCCGGGCTGATCTGGCGATGGCCCACCGGCAACGTCGACCACACCACACAAGGCGACGGCCCGCCGATCGTGACCGGCACCGTCACCGCCGTGCAGTCCCGGCCCTGCCCCGTCCAGCCGGATCCTGGTGCCGAACCGCAACCCGGCGCGGCCCCCGGCGGCATCGAGCAACCACCCCCCGGCAGTGAGGAACACCCGGCGGGCGCGGCACCGGGACAGCTCGACTGCGGCACCGTCACCGTCACACTCAGCAGCGGACCCGACCGCGGCAAACAGATCAGCACCGACATCCCGAGCGGCCCCGCGCCCCCACCGTGCGTGCCGGCGACAAGGTCACCCTGATGTACCTGCCCGACAGCCTCAGCGGCAAGCCATACCGGATCCAGGACCACCAACGCGGACTGCAGCTGTGGCTGCTGGCCGCCATCTTCGTCCTGGCCGTGGTCGCGTTCGGCCGGCTGCGTGGCATCACCGCCCTCATCGGCCTGGCCGTCACCTTCACCGTGCTGCTGCTGTTCATCGTCCCGGCCATCCTCGACGGCCGATCCCCGCTGCTGGTGGCCATCGTCGGCTCCGCCGCGATCATGCTCACCGTGCTGTACCTCACCCACGGCGTGAGCATCCCCATCTCGATGGCCGTCGTCGGCACCCTGGCCAGCCTCATCCTCACCGGCATGTTCTCCGCCCTGGACCACCGCCACCCGGCTCACCGGCCTGGCCAGCGAGGAAACCACCTTCCTCAAAGCCGCCTACGGCAACGTCAACATGCAGGGACTCCTGCTCGCCGGCATCCTCATCGGCTGCCTCGGCGTGCTCGACGACGTCACCGTCACCCAATCAGCCATCGTCACCGAACTCGCCCGCGCCAACCCCACCTACACCGCCAGGCGGCTCTACCAAGCCGCCACCCGGGTCGGCCGCTCCCACATCGCCTCCGTCGTCAACACCATCATCCTCGCCTACGCCGGCGCCTCGCTGCCGCTACTGGTCCTCCTCGCCGCCGGCGACCAGCCCCTCGGACAGACCCTGACCAGCCAGGTCATCGCCGAGGAAATCGTCCGCGGCGTCGTGGGCACCGTCGGACTCATCGCCGCTGTACCCATCACCACCGCACTCGCCGCCTTCGCCGCCCGCCGAATCCACACCCGAGATGCCGAAGATCCATCCCCGCAACCGGCTCGGGTCGACATGGCGAACCCGCCGCCGCCAGACTCGCCCGCGAAGACACCAATCTCTGGTGAGTTCCCGGCTCCCCGTCCCGGGTCGGATTACGCGGTCGCGATGATCCCGGCCTCGGTGAGCAGCCGGCGGGCGTCGGCCAGCTGCTCGAACTGCCGTACGTCCAGGCCCGGTACCTTCAGCTGGTCGGCCGAGGGCATGCCCGCGGGCGGTTGGGCGCCGGTGACCACCGGGATTTCCCGGTCGTTCTGGGCGAAGTACTGCTGGGCTGCCGGGGAGAGCATGAAGTCGACGAACGCGTTGGCCGCGGCCTGCTTGTCGGTGCCTTTGATGATGCCGACACCGGCCACGTTGAGCAGCCCGCCGGGATCGCCGGGGTAGAACTTGGCCGCGACGTTAGTGGCTTGGCCATCTTGTTGCAGGGCGGGCAGGTAGGAGTGGCTGCCGAAGCCGACCTGGGCGATCTGGCCGGCGGCCACGGCTTTGATGATCGGTTCGGCGCCGCGCAACGCCGCCGGTGCGTTTGCCCGGACGCCTCGCAGCCAGCCACGCGCCGCGTCGTCGCCGTCGCGTTGACGGATCGCGGTGATGGCGTCTTGCAGGGAGCGGCTGGTGGGGTCCCAGGCGATGCGGCCGCGCCAGACGGTGTCGGTGAATCCCAGGATCGTGGCGGGCAGGTCGGCTTCGCTGAGCCGGTCGGTGTTGTAGAACACGACGTGGGCGCGGCCGGCGGTGCCGACCCAGGTGCCGTCGGGTGACCGGTAGGCCGGTGGTACCCGTCGCAGCTGCTGGTCGGAAAGCCGGGCGAGGCGGCCGGCGGCGGCGAGGGTGCCGAGGGCGTCGGATAGCGGCGCATAGAACAGGTCGGCGGGTGTGGCGTCGCCGTCGGCGATGACCTGTTCGGCGAGGGTGATCGGGTCGCCGAAGCGGGTCCGGATCGTGATCCCGGTCTGCTGCTCGAACAGCGTGAACAGCGGCTTGGCCAGCTGCGGGTCGCGGGAGTAGACGGTCAGCGTGTTACCGGGCTCGCCGTCGGCGCCGCGTTGGTTGTCGGGGTTGGCGGGTACCCTGCCGGCGTCGCCGCCGGTGCACGCGGTCGCGACGATCATCAGGGCGACCGCGAGGACCAGCAACCTGAACGGCCGGACGGTCATGGTGGTGCCCTCCTGGGTGCGGGTCGCGGGTGAGGTCAGAGGTAGGCGAGGGCTTCGCGGACGGTCAGGCGGGCGGCGCGGCTGGCCGCGGCTTCGGTGGCGAGCATGGCGCCGAGGACGACCAGGGCGGTCCAGATGGCGGCGGCGAGCAGGGAGACCCGGAACGGCAGCGGCGCGGAGAAGAACAGGTTGCCCAGCAGCGTGCCGATGGCGGCGGTGAGGCCGAGGGCGGGGATGGCGGCCAGTAGGCAGCTGGCCAGGGCGATGAACACGCCCTCGGCGACGACGATGCGGCGTACCGTCTTGGGGCGGGCGCCGATGGCGTGCATGACGCCGAACTCGCGGGTGCGTTCCAGGACGTTGGCGCCCATCGTGGAGGCCAGGCCGATGCAGCCGATCAGACCCATGGGCAGGGCGGTGGCGAGCAGGATCACCAGGATGGGTGCCAGGTGCCCACCGGTGGAGGCCTCTTGACGGCCGACCGACTCCGCGGCGCGCACCTCGATGCCGGCGCCGGTGAGGGCCTGGTCGACGGCCTTGGCGACGGCTTGGCGGGTCTGCTCGTCGTGGCGGTCGGTGGCGATGCGCAGCGTGTTCGCCCACACCGGCTGGCCGAGGGCGTGGGCCAGGCCATCGGCGGTTACGTAGGCGCCGCCGCCCTCGCCGCGCTCCTCGGCGATGCCGACCAGGCGCCACCGGGTGGACTTGCCGTCGAGGCTCAGTTGGACGGTGTCGCCGGCGTGGGCGTCGAGGCCGGTGTTTTTCATGGTGACCTGGCTGAGCACGATCGCCCCGGTCTCGCCCGGGTTGAGCCAGCGGCCTTCCCGCAGGGTGGGGATGGTCAGCATGGTGGTGCCGGCCGGGATGGCGGTGACGAAGACACCGCCGTGGCCCTGGTCGGGGTAGGTGCGGGTGAGGGGGAGCTGTCCGGGCCCGGACACACCGGCTGAGGTGATGGTCCAGCCTTCGACCCGGCTGACGCCGGGCACGCTTCGTACCAGGGGGGTGAGCGTGTCGGTCGAGACCGGGCTGCCCAGCTGTGTCACCACGTCCCAGCGGAGGCGGTCGGTGGCCTGCGCGGCGACGGCCTGGGTGCCATCGCGTGCCGACATGCCGGCGACGAACATCATGCCGGCGCTGGCCAGCAGCCCCACCGACAGCACGAACCGGGCCGGCCGGCGGATGGTGTTGCGCGCCGCCATGAGCAGGCCGCGGTCGAGGCCGGGCAGGCGGCCGAGCCGGGTCAGGACGGCGGCGGCTCGGCGCGGGTCGGCGCCGCCGTGGTGGTCGATCGCCGCCCGGACCGTGGTGCGGGCGGTCTTGACCAGCGGTACCAGGGCCAGCAGCACCGGCAGGACGAGTCCGGCGGCGACGACGACCAAGTAGGTCCACCAGGTGGCGCCGACGCTGGCAGCCTGGATGCCCAGGAACCCGAAGACGAACGGCGCGAGGGTGCGGCCGAGCGCGATGGCCGGCGGCAGGGCGAGCAGGGTGGCCGTCGCGGCCACCAACAGCGTCATGGCCAGATACAGGCGGGCGATGCGGCCCGACCGGGCACCGATGGCCTTCATGATGCCGATCTGCGGGATCTGCTGGGTGAACAGGCCGTTGAGCATGGTCGCGACCAGGATCGTGGCCAGCAGCAACGCGGCCCCGGCGCCCAGCAGCAGCGCGCTGAGCAGGGCGTCGGCCTGGCCCTGGTGGGGGTGCGCGTACGGGGTGGGTACCTGGATCTCCCGCACCGCCAGGCCCTGCTCGCGCTGCAGCCACAAGGCGACCTCGCCGGCGGCGGCCACGATGGCGTCGCGGTCCCGGCTCGCCGTCATCGTCCCCGGGTCGGCGACCTGGATCTTCAACTGGTCCAGGACGTCGGGCTCGCCGAGCGCGGCCAGCGACGTCGTGGACAGGTAGCCCTGCCCGGTCTGCTGCTGATCGGCCGGGGCGAGGCTGGGGTCGTACACGGTACCGGCCACCCGTAGCCGCGCGGTGCTGCCGCCGGGTGTGGTCACGGTGACCGTGTCGCCAACCGCCACGTCGAGCAGGGACAGGGTGTCCCGCCGCAGGAACACCTCGCCGGGCGCCGGCGGCCAGCTGCCCTGCTGCACCTGGAAGGTCGCCATCCGCATCGGGTCGTGCGGCGCGGCCACGAACACCTGCAATGGGATGTCCCGCGCCCGGCCGTTGACCTCGACTTCGGTGCTGAACTGGGTGCGCCCGGTCGCCTCGATGACGCCCGGCCGGCGGCGCGCCTGGGCGGCGATGGCCGCCATCTGCTCGGCGTCGACGCCGGGGCCGAACCGGATCGTCGCCGACGCCGGCTGCGTACCCAGGTAGGCCGCCTCGGTCTCCCGGTGGATGGCGCTCCAGGCGAACAACACCCCGCCGAAGACGGTCAGGCTGACCGCGATCGCGACCACCATCATGGCCAGCCGGGCCCAGGTCGCCCGCACATCCCGACGCAGCTTGACGGCCAGCAGGCTCATGCCGGCACTCCCGCCGGCGCGGTCTCGTCGGAGACGATGCGGCCATCCCGCAGCGTCACCTCGCGGCCGACGATGGAACGGATGTCGCGTTCGTGAGTGACCACCACGATGGTGCGCCCCTCGGCGTTCAGGTCGGCGAACAGCGCCAGCACGGCCTCGGCGGTGGCCGAGTCGAGGTTGCCGGTCGGCTCGTCGGCCAGCAACACCGGCGGATCGTTGGCCAGCGCCCGGGCGATCGCGGCGCGCTGCTGCTGACCGCCGGACAGCATCGCAGGCAGCTTGTCGGCCTGGTCGCCCACGCCTACCCGCGCCAGCAGGTCCAGCGCCCGGCGGCGCCGACCACCGGGCGGGATCTTGCGGGCGAAGTCCATCGGCAGCATCACGTTCTCCGCCACGGTCAGGGTGGGCAGCAGCTGGAAGAACTGGAATACCAGCCCCACGTTGTCGCCCCGCCAAGCGGCCAGCCCGGACTCCGACAACCGGCCAAGATCAACACCGGCCACCCGGACGGTACCGGAGGTGGGCCGGTCGATGCCGGCGAGCAGGTTCAGCAGCGTCGTCTTGCCGCTGCCCGACCGCCCGACCACCGCCACGAACTCACCCGCCGCGATGTCGAGGCTGACATGGTCAATCGCGACGACCTCGCCCGCACTCAACGGGTACGCCTTGACCACGTCGCTGACCTGGATCGCCTGTCCCACGCTGTGATGCCTCCCAATCGAGTTGGTTCGCGGTCACTGCTCAGAAGTGCCGGCCGGGGCCGTGAGCCCCGCCACCGACCAGCATCGCGATGACGACCAGCAGCGCCAGGACGGCCACCACTATTCCGGCCACCTTCACCCAGCGCGGGATGCGCGTGGTCGGCTCACGCTCGTACCGTCCGTCGCGGTCGTCAGTCACGGGCATGCCCTCTCCGATGCGGTTGGGTATGTGGCGGCTGCTCGGCGGTGCCGTGCGGCGCCGCCCACGCCACGGTCAACCGGTCGCGTCGGCCAACCTGCTCCAGCCGCTCGGCGACGCGCTGCTCGATCTGGTGCAGGCCGGCCTCGTCCGGCGCCTCGGCGCGCAGCGACAGCACCCCCGGTTCGGCGCGTAGCGCGCATCGGGCCCACCCGAAGTCGATCAAACCGTGGTCCTCGGACCACTCCACCTTCGCGCCCATCTGCGGGTGCCGCCGCGTGATCGCGTCGACGTGCTCACAGAGCTGCACGAGGTACCGGCCGGAACGCTCGGTTACCACGTTCGCCTCGGCGATCAGCATCATGTCCCTCTGGTCCGGTCGTTGCCTCGCCATAACCTACGAAGCCCCGACCGGGGCCGAAACACCCCGCGAGGGGACGTTGCGCGTACCCAAAACGTGGAGGCTCGTCCTCCGCGAGGGCGACTCGCCGCCGTGCCCGCGGAGATACCCTCGCCCTGACATGGCAACGACGACCACCACAACACGCCGGGCTTCCGCGGCCCGGCCGATTCCGCCGGCGCTGCTGGATGCCGGCATCGCGGCCGTCGCACTCGCCGGCACGCTGGCGCTGGTGCGCCACGGCGGGGTCGCCCCGAGTGGCCCCGGATCCGCCGGGCTCGATCCGATCGGCGTCGCGCTCATCGGCTGCTCGACGCTGCCACTGGTCGCCTGGCGGCGCTACCCGCTCGGCGTGTTCGCGGTGACCGCGTCGGCCAGCGTGGCCCTGGCCGGGCTGGGCTACCCGGTCGACCTGATCCTGGGCCCCACGGTCGCGCTGTACCTGCTCGTCGCCAGCCGCGGGCGGGAGACCCCGTGGACGAGGCGCGTCACCGCCGCCGTGGTGGGGCTGTTCGTCGCGTACCTGGCCGCGACCGCCGCCGCGCACGCCGGCTTTCCCGGCATCGAGCTGCTGCACACCGGTCTGGCCTGGGCGGTGGCCTGGTTCGCCGGCGAGCGCACCCGGCTGCGGCGCGAGCAGGTCGACGAGCTCAACCAGCGCGCACTGCGCGCCGAGCGGGAGGCCGAGCGCGAGCGCCGGCTGGCCGTCGCCGAGGAACGTGCCCGTATCGCCCGCGACCTGCACGACTCCGCCGGTCACGCGATCAGCCTGATCGCCGTGCGCGCCGGCGCGGCCCGGCTGCGACACCGCCAGGAGCCAGACCGCTCGCTGCTGGCCCTGCAGGCGGTCGAGGACCTGGCCCGGCACACGGCCGAGGAGATCGACCAGATCGTCGCCACGCTGCGCGAGGCCAACCCGGCCGGCGGGCCGGTCGAGGCCCCGCCCGGCCTGGCGTCGCTGGACACCCTGATCGCCCACCACACGGCGGCCGGGCTCGACCTGACCGTTGGCACCGTCGGCGAGCCGCGCCCGCTGGGCGGCGCCGCCGACCAGGCCGCCTACCGGATACTCCAGCAGGCGCTGTCGAACGCGGCCCGCCACGGAGCCGGCAGCGCCCGCATCCAGCTCGCCTATGCCGACGCGGCGCTCGCGCTCACCGTCACCAACCCGGTAAGCCCCGGCGCCGCACCGCGTCCGGGCGGCGGGCACGGGTTGATCGGCATGCGGGAACGCGCGAGCCTGCTCGGCGGCAGCCTGGACATCGAGCGCGCCAACGGCACCTTCCGGGTTCGCGCTTTGATCCCCTACCCAGGGCAGCGCACGTGACCCGGGTACTGATCGCCGACGACGACCACCTGATGCGCGCCGGGCTCGTCGAGCTGCTCACCGCAGACCTCACCATCGAGATCGTCGGGCAGGCGGCGACCGGACGCGAGGCGGTGCAACAAGCGCGGCGGCTCGCCCCGGACGTCGTGCTGATGGACGTGCGCATGCCCGACCTCGACGGAATCGCCGCCACCCGCGAGCTGTCACAGGCCGCTCCACACGTGAAGGTCCTGATCCTGACCACGTTCGAGCAGGACGACTACATCTTCGGCGCGCTGCGCGCCGGCGCCTCCGGCTTCCTGCTCAAACGCACCCGACCCGAAGACCTCATCGCCGCGGTGCACACCATCGCCGCCGGCGACAGCCTGCTGTCGCCCTCGGTCACCCGCCGGGTCGTCGACCGGATGGCCCAGCAACCCACCCCGGAACTCGCCGACAACGCCAGGCTTGCTGCGCTCACCCCCCGCGAACGCGAGACCCTCGCCCTCGTCGCACGGGGTCTGTCGAACCGCGAGATCGCCGCCGCGCTCTCCGTCGAGGAGTCCACGATCAGAACGCACGTCAAGCGGATCCTGATGAAGCTCGACCTCCGCGACCGGGTCCAAGCCGTGATCTTCGCTTACGAGGCCGGCATGAACCAACCCGGCGGCCGGCGCCAGGTGAACACATCCGCCGACCAGGCGAC
>Ga0137375_10011918_pt1 | contig 10297 bp, 6 predicted proteins | sample SagtaG_24_FD_104936 | JGI IMG/M metagenome (GOLD analysis project Ga0137375, IMG submission 104936) | Vadose zone soil microbial communities from Sagehorn Ranch, Mendocino, California, USA - Sage1_R_113_16 metaG | ecosystem: Environmental > Terrestrial > Soil > Vadose zone | place: USA...
CTCGTAGGCCTGCCGCTGCTGCGCCTGTGCGATCTCGTCCGCCTGCCCCTTCTTGAGCTGTTTGCGCTCGCGACGCTTGTCTTGCTCGATTTGCTGTTTTTGTCCTTTGGAGATAAGCCCTTTTTGCAAGAGCTGGTCACGCAAGTTTTGCATCGCCTGCCCCCTTCGTAAAAATGCTGACAGACGCGCCTAGCCGTCAGCCAGGCACACGCCGCGCCCTACGCCCTGAGCCACCCAGGTTGGCTGCGTAGATCGTAGCAAGGTCGCGGCCTCTCGACAAGACCATACTCCCGCGCTGGAACGTCTTACAACAGCATAACCTGCACACGCGCACCAGGTTGCAGTCGTTCAGTGTCTTCCGGGAGGTCAATCAAACAGTTGGCGAGACTCATAGAGCGCAGAATGCCCGAGCCTTGCGGACCCGTGGTGCTGACCGTGGTCTGTCCGTCCTCCTGATGCAGCACCCCACGTAACAGGGTGCGCACGCCACGGCGCTTCTCCACCGCATCCTGCAACACCACCTCGAGACGCGGGCGGAACAGGTCACGGCGCCCCATGATTTTGCGCAGCGCCGGGCGCACAAAGAGCTCAAACGTGACCATCGATGCCACCGGGTTCCCAGGCAGGGAGAAGACGGGGACGTGTCCGACCATCCCGAAGGTCGTCGGGCTGCCGGGACGCACTGCCACGGTCCAGAAGCGCGCCTGGAATCCGACCGCCGCGAGGCATTCCCGCACATAATCGAATGTGCCCACCGATACGCCGCCGGAGGTGATGAGCACATCAGCCCGTAAGCCACTGGCAATCCGTTGGGACATGACCTCACGATTGTCGGGGGCAATCCCTAAGAGGAGCGGACTCCCGCCGGCCTCAGCCACCTGTCCAGCCAGGGTGTACGAATTGCTGTTGATGATCTTACCTTGCGTGTCGGGTTCGCCAGGATCAATGATCTCATCACCCGTCGCCAGGATGGCGACGCGGGGGCGTTGGTAGACCAATACTTGCGCTTTCCCGACCGACGCCAGGACGCCCAGCTCGGGGGGGCGTAGGAAGGTTTGGGAGGCCAGGACACATTCGCCTTGACGAATATCCTCACCACGCCGTCGCAGATTGCTGCCGCGGCGGGGCGCCCGGTAGATCTGTACCCGCGTATCGCTTCCATCCGTGTGCTCGAGCTGCACCACCGTGTCGGCACCCTCCGGCAATGGGGCTCCGGTCATGATTTTGACCGCCGTGCCTGGCGCAATGTAATGGCGTGGGCTTTTGCCAGCTGGGAGAATTTCGAGCACCTCGAGCACCGCCGGTTGGTCGCGCGTGGCGCTCGCCACATCCGTGTGGCGCACCGCATAGCCGTCCATGGCGGAATTGTCATCCAAGGGAATGTGGCGCTGGGCTGTAACCTCCTCGGCTGTCACCCGCTGCAGTGCCTCGAGCAGCGCCACTTTCTCCACGCCCACGGGTTGGACGCAACCCAAGACGATCTCCTGGGCTTCGGCGACCCGTACAGCCTGTTTCATACCCACTTCCTCCAACATAGGCGCGCGGATGCATGCCTTCCACGTGGTGGTTTTCTAGCACGCCGGGTCTGGGGGCCTCGCATGCCACTGCAGGATATTCCTCATGTCTCCCTGTTGCAGTTTTTTCTGTTCCTATTGCTGGTGAGTATCGATGATGAGAGGACAGAAGGCAAGCTGAAACACACGCGGTAGCTGCTACATAACCTCCGGTGCGAAGGCGTGTTCGAGTCATCTGACCCTATGGGATCAGCAACCCGGCACTCCGCCTCGCATCGTCTGCTCATATGGCGGCAGACGCTTCGTTCGAGCAGCCGGCCTGGTCAGATGGCGGTCGCGCGGCAAGATGACCGTCAGGAAGTCATGGAGGAAGTAGGACACGGCGTTCTCCTCCAAGGGCTGAAGGGGCGTTTTAAAACCCAGGTCATGTCGCAGTGCAGAGAAAGAGATGCCCCGCTGCTGGGCACTACAAAAAAACAGACCGCGCACAAAGGGAGCATCGAGGGGTACCTCAAGATCACAAAGCGCCTCGAGAAACAGACAGAGACGCCGCTGTAAAGCACGAAACTCTTCCGGGAAACAAAAGATCTGCTGTCGCGCTCTCCCTGTCTGGCGGGTCTCGTTGAGCAGGAAGAGGCGGAGTTGGTCCAGGCGCTGGGTGAGCATCGCAGACATCTGCGCCCCCGGGAGGGTGCCCCCCGGGGGAGGCGATTGCTGGCCTCGAGGTGGTTGTGTTGCCTGCACCCACCCAAAAACCTGGGTGCGTGCATACTCAGGCAAGTGTGCAAAAAACTCTACAAAACCTTCGATGAGGTCACAGCGAGTGACCAGGATATAGAGGGGAATATCCATCCCCAACGTCCTCCTAGTCTCATAGAGACGCTGGCGGACGGTGACCGCATCACGTCGCAAGACCTCAAGCGGTTGCACACCCAGGGCGTCTGCAGCCACGGTGAGGAGGATACCGTTGAGCGGTGGTCGTACCCCAGAGTGCTGCAGGAACTCAAGCACACCACACCATTCGTCATGGTCCTGTGTCTGGGGCATGGAGGACGTGTAGCGGCCACAGGTATCGAGGATGGCCGCGGTAGGAAAGGCCCACCAGTTGCAGTCGGGCGTCGCATTAGCGAGGTGTACAGGAGGACGTGCCACAGGAGGCACGAGCTGGGCGAGACCTTCAAGCAGTCCCGTTTTGCCAGAAGCACTGGCACCGATCAACAGATACCAGGGGCGTGTGTGCAACGCGTCCTGACGTTGTCGGCCCTTGGTCGTACTCTCGAGCGTCTGTATCACCTCGTCCATCTTGCTCTGGAGAAGAGGGAAATGGCTGCGTGAGGCTTGGGTGGACGGCTGCTTGTCCTCAGGTGGAGGGCGCATGGCCACAGAGCGCTGTTGCCCAAGGCGCATGACCCACCATAATACGACACTGAGCACGACGATCACGCCTAAGGCTGGAAGCCACCATGCCCACCAATCAAACGCTCTCTCCAGGCGCCTCTCCCCATAGACAAAGACAGAGACCAGAAGAGCCGTGACCAGACTGTGGACGATGAGCTTGCCTGGCAATTTCCATTGATCCTTCCGTGTAGGCACCGGGCGCTTCCCCCATGCTTATCCTGTCCCTGCTCTGGTCTGTCCCAGGACGCGTATATGGCACAGCCTCTTACTGGGCACGGGTCTCAATAAAAAAGAACGTCGCGGCCACCTCTGCCGGCATACCCTCCTGCGGCAAGGCCTGGCGCAGCCGGGAAAGGTATAAGGCTGCTGACTCGGCGTCCTCTCCTGGCTCAAGCGGGGGAAAAACCAGCGGTGTCTTACTGGCAATCACGGTCACCAGCCCGCGCCCATAAGGCGGACCAATCCCCCACGCCGGTTGGCCATCAATATAGCCGAGCGTATGTACACTCTGTGGTGTGAAAGGCCGATTGAATTCAGGGTTGAAGAACAGATAATGGACGCGCCCATCGTTATCGTAGAAATCCACGTAGATATAGCTCTTGAACTGCGCTGGCATGGTGACCTCGATGACCAGATCCTCACCCTGCACATAGACGGGAGGGGCACCGCTCTTGTTGGGGCGTGCAACCAGGCCAAAAGTGCGCGTTTCCGCGTGTGTCTGCATCGGTTCTAACAAGGCAAGCACCTCGCAAAAAGGTCGCGGAATGATGCGTAATGTATCATCGATGCGCACGGAGCTGGCGATACTCTGCACGACGCGGTGTATCCTGGCCCGCTGGTCTTCACTCTCGACCCGTCCTGACAATGTGACTGTACATGCCTGTACGGCCACAGAAACCTGGGCACAGGGCTGTGCAGCAAGCATCTGTTCGATAGCTGGTCCCGACATGCTGGGGGACAGACATGGCAGCGGGGCCTCCTCCCGCCGGGCCAGTGGAGCCTCTCGCTGAGCCAGTGGAGCCTCCTGCTGGGTCAGCGGAGCCTCCCGCTGGGCCAGCCACAGACCCAGACACAGGACCACAAGCAGTGGGATGGCAAACGTCAGAATCTGACGCACGTGCCGGCGTGCGAGCTGGAGGACGGGAAACATCAGCATCTGACGCACGTGCTGGCGCGCGGGCCGGTGCACCTCGTAGGGCTGCGGCGTGAGCTTAAAGTTGAATGTCCACACATCGTCGAGCAGCAACGGGGCATCCTGCGTCTGTTGGGCCTGGCTAGAGGGCTGGTCCTGAATGTTTGTGAGGAGTAACCTGTCTGAGAGCCCGCTATGGCGACGTCCGCTGAAACCCAGGCCCAGACACAGCCTGTAGACTTCCCGCACCTCTGGCCGCTCGGTGATGAGCCGCTGCAGGTCCTCGCCTGGCTCTCCTCCCGCCTGCTGCGTCCCATAATACTCGGCCTGGAGTGGGCACGCTTGCCAGCGCTGATGGTGCTCCCCCGCCGTTTGTTGCAGGAGTATTTCATCTGCCCAGGAGATCACCACAAAACGCGCTGCCTGGTACTCCTGGGCCGACATCCCCTGATGCCGGGCGGCAGTTTCCTGCTCCTCCAACAAAGCCGTGAGGTCGTGACGGACCTGCTCATACGAGCGCTGGGGGTGCCCTGAGGTATACTCCTGATCCAACAGCAAGACGTACGCAAAAAATCTGGCAAACAGCTCTGGCACAGTCGTCATATCGTCCTGCTCTCTGTCCTCAGCAACAATCAACCATGGTGCGCAGAGCCCGGGCCGTCAGGAGCCGTTGCTGCATGTGTCTGGAGCATCCAGACGGCCGTATCCTCACCCTGCCAAGGTTGGCTGCAGGGAACAATCTTCCCATGCCGATCACCGTCCGAAATTCGCCACCTCGATACGTCGGTTCTGACGCCGACCTTCCTCCGAGTTGTTTGACGCGATTGGCTTACTGGGGCCAAACCCCTTGACCGGTAAACGCTCGGGACCTATAGCAAAGTGCTGTACAAGGTACTGTTGGACACTTTGGGCCCGTTTCTCTGACAGCTTCTGGTTATAGAGTGCCGCGCCACGATTATCCGTATGGCCTTCAATCTGGACACGATACTCCCAATAGTGTGGCGCGCTCAACTGCGCCCCCAACTTGTCCAAGTCGGTGTAGTATTGGGGCAAGATCACCGCCGAATTCGACTTAAAGAGCACAGGGATGACCACAGAAGCTTTTTTTAAGAGTACCGCGGGCGGAGATTGCGGCGGGCGCAAAAAAACCCCGCGTGTGAGGACTGGCGGCGCGGCGGATGGAAAGAGGGCGCTGCCCAGTTCCTCAGCTGTATAGTTGTTACGTGTCCGAAAATCGGTCCATTGTGGTTCCTCCTGGGCAGTGAGCCCGTTAGGGATAACGCCAACAAACAGTAGACCAATGAGCGCCAGGACAGGTGCGAGATAACTACGTCGCATCGTTTTTCCCTCCCCCCAACTGCAGATCTTAAGCCGAATAATGTTTCCTGACCAACCTCAAGAGGCAACCTCATAATCGTACTACACAGGTGATGTGTCAGCCCTCCTGAGATTGTAGTGGAAAGAAGTGTGCTTGTGCAGTAGGTACTTCTCGTTCGTACGAGGGAAGCTCCTATAGCCTCTAGAGCTCTCCCGCTAGAATTACTATACCTGCGTTATAGTATTATCAGCCGTGATGAACGTAACAATATTTTTGTGATCTCTCACACATATAAAGGGATCATTCGGACAAACGGCCTTGCTGATGTCCACCTCCTGAGCAGTATGTAACTGTAACAGCTCTCTGACAGGTGGCTTATGGCATAGGACCTGGCGTTGTAATCACAATGGTCGGGTGCTGCAAATAGGTCTGCGCCACCCGCTGTACATCGGCCTTGGTGACCTTGGCGAGATGCTCTCGTTCATGGTCGCTAAAGTCATACCCCAGGCCGTACAGTTCGTTGAGCGCCATATCGCTCGCCATCGACTCGTTGGCTTGCCGACCCAAACGTGCCGTCACGAACGCCATCTGTTTGGTGTTGTCTAATTCCTCATCGCTGAGCTGGCCAGCTTTGGCTTTCTCCATGTTCTGCAGAATGATCTCGACCACGGTATCGACCTGGTCGGGTTGCGTGGCGGCATAAATACCAAAGTATCCCGGTTCCAACCCCATCCAATGAAAAGCATGCACCACGTAGACCAGTTGTTGGCCACGGAGTTCATGATGCAGCCAGCCACCGGGGACATCCAGGCCCGAGACGATGCCATCGAGGATGTGTAGGGGGTAGCGGTCGGCCAGGTTCGCCAGGGTTGCCCCAGGGAAACCGATGTAGATGGCAGCGACCTGTTTCTGGGTCTGCTTGACCTGACGGCGCACCTGCGTTGGAGGAGGCTCTGCCGGCACCTCCGGAAAGGTCACAGGACGAGGGGGGAACGTGTGAAAAGTGTGTTCTACTGCGGCCACTGTTGGCGCCATATCGATGTCGCCAACGATCGCCAGCACCATATTGCCTGGCACGACATAGCGCTGATACAAGGCCACGACATCCTGACGTTGCAGACGCTGTAAGGCTGCGGCAGTGCCTGCCGGTGAGAACCGATAGGGGCTCACGGTGAAAAAGACCTCACGCCACAGCCGCTCGGCTTCGACACGCCAGTCATCGTTTTGCCGTTCCAGGTTGGCCAGCAACAGCCGCCGCATTTTCGTGAGTTCGTCGTCCGGAAAACTGGGATGCAGAATGATGTCCGCATACACTTCGAGCAACTCGCTAAAATCCTCGCGCAGGCAGGTCGCGTTGACGAAAAAGCTGTTGTACCCAGACTCGGCGGTAATCGCGGCACCCTTGGCGTCAAAAAGCGTGGCAATCTCGTCGGCACTGTGACTGGTGGTGCCTTTCAGCAGCAGGTTGGCCATGAGCTGTGACAGGCCATTCGTGTCAGGGCTTTCTACACGCACCCCGCCTTTAAAATACGCCTGCATGGCCACGGTCGGTAAGGCAGGGTTGCGCTTGAGCAAGAGGGTCATGCCATTCGCCAGGATTTTTTTGATAATTGGCTCTACCTGGGCTACTGGTGTTGGGCTAGGTGTAGAAGACTTGTCGCTTGCAGGGCGCACGACCACTTGCACCAGGGTCTCTTCACGCAAGTACAGGCGCGCTACCGCACGGATATCTTCAGCGTTAACCTGCTGAATATGCCGTACGTATGTCTCGCTGAAATTGGGATCATAGGTGCTGAGCATATCGAGCCCCAAGGTATGGGCCCGTTGCTCAACCGTCTGGCGCGCGAAAACGTAATCGGCCAGCTTTTGCTTCTTGGCTTGCGCCAGTTCTTGCGGGCTCACCAGTTCCTCGTGCAGACGGTAGATCTCCTGGAGAATGGCCGCCTCGGCGGCGGCCAATTGGTTGGGAGCGAGCGCTGCCGACACCGTCATGGTACCCGGGGCGTAGGCTGGCGTGTCGGATGAGGCCTGAATCGCATAGACGAGTTGCTGCTCTTCCTGAATGCGCTGCACCAGGCGGGCACTGTTGCCATTCGCGAGAATATAGGCCAGGACATCTAAGGGATAGAGGTGTGGATGCGTCACCGCAACGGTGCGAAACGACAGATGCATGAGGGCCTGCGAAACCCCCATTTCCTTCACAACCGTGCGCTTTCCGAGCTGTGGGGGCTCCTCCGGCAGGCTGATGGCTGGGAGTGGCCGGCGTTGCCCCTGCCCAAAGGTCGCACGCATGTGCTCCAACGCGCTGGGCGTCTGCACATCGCCCACCACGACCAGCAGCATGTTGTTGGGGGTATACATACGCTGGTAATAGCGCACCAAATCGTCGCGAGTGACCTTCTGGACCAACTCTTTGTAACCAATGACCGGATAGCGTACCGGGTGAACCTGGAAGCGGGTTTCCATGACGGTTTGTGCAAGCATCTGCTCGGGATTATCGAGATCTTGCTCCAGTTCGCGCTGCACGACTCCTTTTTCGCGCTCGAACTCTTCAGGGGTTATGCTGCTATGGAGCATCCAATCGGCCAGGAGCTCCAAGGCGGTACGCCAATGTTCCGTGGTGGTGTTAATGTAGTACGCCGTATGATCCACGGTGGTGTAGGCGTTCGAGTTGTTGCCGATAGCTTCCAGGAGACGGCGGCTTTCCGCTGCACTCCGCGTGCTCGTTGTCCCACCGTGGATAAGATGCTCGAAGAAATGTGATAGACCGCTCCCCAGGTATTCCTGCTCATACATACTGCCAGTGCGGACAAACACTTCTACAGACACGACAGGGTTGGCATGATTTTCCTCAATCAGCACCATCAACCCATTATCCAGCGTCGTATGGAACACCTCCGCATATCCCAAGCCTGCCATGGCGACAAGGAGACAGAAGCTCCATAGCATCCTGCCAGGGAGAGCACGCCAGGCTCTCAAGAGCTGGAGGTGACACGAAACGCGCTGCACAGGAGTGGGTGGCATAGACGTCACGATTGGCATGACAGCTTGGGGCAACCAACATTGCATCATCTCTGTCTCTACTTCCGCAGCCTAGGGGCATGGAGTTTGTCTCAGGCTGGCAGGCGCAGCAAACGGCTGGCATTGCCACCCAGCACGGCACTTTCCGCCTCTGGATCCAGTCCCAACGCTTTCACTTCAGCCACCGGGTGGGCGAGTCCGGCCGGCAATGGATAATCGCTGCCAACGACCAGGCGTTCCGCGCCGTAGGTGTTGACCAGGTAGCGCAGCATATCCTGACGAAAGGCAATAGTGTCGAAGGCAAACTGATTAACATAGGTCGAGGGCGGGCGTGGCAGGGCAGCCTGGCATTCAGGGTTGTTCCGATACCCCATATCGAGGCGGCCGAGCAGGCTCGGGAAGGCCCCACCTGCATGGTACAAGACCACGCGTAAGGCCGGATGCCGTTCCAAGATCCCGCCATAGATGAGCAACGCCGCCGCTAAACCGGTGTCATACAGGTTGCCCACCAGATTTCCTAACCCATAGCGGGCCAGCATGCCCTGGGGCGCTGCTTCAAACGGGTGGATACAGACTACTAGGTGTAGAGCCTCGGCCGCTTCCCAAAAGACCTCGAACTGGGGCTCATCCAGCCCTTGCCCACACACGTTTGGCGGGATCTCCACGCCGCGTATGCCCAGGTTCGCAGCGCGTTGTAATTCGGCCGCGGCGGCCGGGGGATCTTGCAGCGGCACGGAAGCCAGGGGCACGAAGCGGTCGGGATGCCGCGCGCAGGCGGCTGCCAGCGCCTCATTGTTGAGGCGGGCAATAGCTATGCCCCAGGCAGCAGGCACCTCGGGATACATCACGAACGGCACGCAGGACACCGCCTGGATATCCACCCCCTCAGCGTCCATATCGCTCAGCCGCGCCTCAACCTGTGAAATCCTGGCATGCAGTGGACGTCGAGCGGTGTCCTGGATGATGAAAAAGCGCTGCCCGTCCTGCTCGATAATGCGTGTGTTATAGTGGGCCCCCTCACGTTCCAGAAAGGCAACAACCTCTGGAGCTACCAGGTGATTATGCATATCGATAACGCGTACCATAGTCCTGTGCCTCCTCTGTCACGCGCCGTGATGCGGCAGCCGCGCTGTTGCAGCGTGGTCGTCACCTCACAAGGGGAGGTTTTTCATAAACGCTTCTTTTCCAAAGTTCTTCTACTCCTCCCCCCAGCGGGGGGAGGGTGGGAGGGGGGAAGAGCGCGGACGGTGCCCCCCAGTCTCCTCGCCCTCCTGGGCTGCCCCCTCCTCGCCTCCCCCCGCTGGGGGGAGGGAAGAACCTGCGACGACGTTGCTTCGAGGTCTCTCCGTCAAAAAACCTACCCTTGTGAGATGGCCATCATCCCCCTGTCACCGCTTCCTGAGTATCACTGCACCGAGGATAGGCAGTTGCCAGGACTTTTGCAAGTCACGGCCAGCGTCTACACTGGGCGGCGTAGCGCCGTGTGACCTGAAACCAGTCCACACGAGAAGCGGCCGTATGATGAGATCAGATTTGCTGAGGCGTGCGCCCTTCAGTATCCCCTGACCGTGCCCTCACGACGTGGGTCTGCACCGCCGACATAGCCCTCGGCAGTTTTGACAATAGCCGACAGCCCGCTGGTCATCTCGATGAGTGCGACCTGATGACCACGCGCCGCTAACTGAGGCATCAGGGCTTCCAGATAACGACCTTTTTCTAATTCTGTTGGCCCATTACGGCTGCCATAGTGTGGCAGGCTCACGGCCTGTTGTGGGTCAAGGCGCCAGTCCAGCATGGCGACCAGTGTTTGCGCGACATAATTGATAATGGCGCTGCCGCCTGGGGAACCAACAGCCATAATGCATCTGCCGTGCTGATCGCACACCAGGGTCGGTGCCATGGCACTGCGTGGGC
>Ga0137375_10011919_pt1 | contig 10297 bp, 12 predicted proteins | sample SagtaG_24_FD_104936 | JGI IMG/M metagenome (GOLD analysis project Ga0137375, IMG submission 104936) | Vadose zone soil microbial communities from Sagehorn Ranch, Mendocino, California, USA - Sage1_R_113_16 metaG | ecosystem: Environmental > Terrestrial > Soil > Vadose zone | place: USA...
CACTGATCGTACACACCGGCGCCGCCTCGACGTGCGACAGCAGGATTCGGGTCGGATGGGCCGTCGATCGCGGGACTTTCGGCACAGGGGACGCTCCGCGGTCACCGCTAGCGTCAATTGCGGGTTCAACAGCCCGGAGTACGGGAAATTGAAGGAGGAGAGCCAAATGCGCGCCGCATCTTCGACACATTGCTGTCAACGACGGGAATAGTGCTCACCATCGTCCTACTGGTCTCTGGTGGGCTCCTCTTCTGGGGGTACAGCTTCGCCAACAACACCGTGCACGACCAGCTTGCCGCCCAGCAGATCTTCTTCCCGGCCAAGGGGAGCGAAGCGCTGGCCGCGCCCGAGGTCGGGCGCTACCTGAACCAGTACGCGGGTCAGCAGCTCGTGACCGGCTCGCAGGCCGAGGCCTACGCGAACCACTTCATCGCCGTCCACCTCAAGGACGTCGCCGGCGGCCAGACCTACTCGCAGGTCAGCTCCAAGGCGCTGCAGAACCCCGACGACGCAAAGCTGGCCGGCCAGGTGCAGACCCTGTTCCGGGGTGAGGCCCTGCGCGGGCTGCTGCTCAACGCCTACGCCTTCTGGAAGATCGCACAGCTCGCGCTGATCGCGAGCATCGTCTCCTTCTCGCTGGCGGGAATCCTGCTCCTGCTGAGCGTCCTCGGGTTCTGGCACCTGCGCCGGGTCTCCCCGACCGAGGAGATCATGGCTCCCACCCTCGACGCCAGGCACGCGACCGCCTGATCCGCCGCCAGCTCCGTCGACACCCGACGCCTCCCTCTCCCGAACCGGTCCACCGGCGGGAGGGGGAGGCAATTTTCGTGTCATCGAGCACTCGCCACGCTCCAGACCTGAGCCGCCTACAGCGGGGCGGTGAGCTCCAGGGCGACGCCGTCGGGGTCCTTGAAGGGCAGCACCGCGATGCCGAACGGCGGCAGGTCGTGGATGCCGCCGTGGTCGACGCCACGCTCCTCGAACGCCCGCACGGCAGCCTCCAGGTCAGCCCTGCCGGCCACGCCGAAGCTCAGGTGGTCGAGCCCGCAGCGGAACGGGTCGAAGCGGTCGCCGCTCCGCTCGGCGTCCACCGGACGCAGCCCCACGAGCAGGCCGGCATTGACCATGACGATGCCGCCCTGCAGGGCAGCCTCGGTCAGGTCGTGGTGGGGGTCGTCCGCCGGCGGCGGCGCGTCCATGGCGATCTGGAACCCGAGCAGCTCGGTGTAGAACGCTCTGGACCGCTCGACGTCGGTGACTGTCAGCCGCAGGTGGTGGACCGGGCCGAGCGACAGCGGGACTGCCATCGGGGCGCCTCCTGGTGTCGGGAGCTGGTCGATGGCCCATGATGAGGCCACCATCCGGGCCAGGGAAACACGCGTCACGACGGTTGGCTGAAGTGCCCGCTGCGCTACCGAGGCGTCAGCACGCAGAGCTCGTTGCCCTCGGCCAGCGCTCGGGAGTGACCCTCCAGGGACGGAGTCACGGCGGTCGGCTCAGGAAGGGATGCCCTTATGTCCGGTTCCTTGCGGGATGATCCATTCCTGAGGCTGCCCGGTGACCTCGGCGATCCGTTCGTAATCGGAGTCGTAGTGCAGGACCACGGCACCGTGGACGTAAGCGACCGCAGCAAGTATCAGATCCGGGATCGGCGTCCGGTGCTGTCCGCGCAAAGCCAGCGCGGCCATGACATCGATCAAGTGCCTCTCGGCTTCCGGGGTCGTCTGCAGATAAGGTAGCGACGACAGGTCAAGACGCCACTGGGCAAACGAGTTGGCGTTCCGCGCTGAATACAGCAGCTCAGCCATCGAAACAAGGCACGCCGCAAGCTGCCTTGCCTCGCGAAGCTCTACCAGGCGCCCTCGGGCATGCTCGTCGTAGCGAGCCTGCTCCCAGGCTGACTTGTCGGCAAGATGAAGTGGTCCTAGCGCCACGCCTCAGCCCTGACGTCGGTTTCGGCAAGCGCATCCCCGATCTCATCGATCAGATCGTTGAACCGGTCCCGCTCGGCCTGCCGGCCCGCGCTCTGCGCCACCAACTGCAGAGCCCGATTGACAGTCTCGACCTTGGTCCTGGTTCCAAGGGCAGCCGCCGCGCGCGTGAGCGCGTCGTCGTCAACGTCGATCAGCGTTCGACTCACCCATATCACCCCCGTATATCAAACCTAGGGGAGTATATCAGGACCCAGCCGACTCATTCAGGTGGGAAGGCACAGAACTCGTTTCCCTCCGGGTCGGCGAGCACCACCCCGCTGACCTCGCCCTGGCTCACATCGGGCGGCATGGCACCGAGCGCGCGCAGCCGGGCAACCTCGGCGGCAAGGTCGTCCCCGAGCGCAGGCGCCACGTCCAGATGGACGCGGTTCTTGACGCGCTTGGGCTCGCCGACCTCGATGAACTCGAGGAACGGGCCCCGGCCCGAGCTGGAGCGAAGCGACGCCCACGACTCGCCTGACCGGACCAGCGGCCAGCCAGCCGCCTGCGCCCAGAACCGCGCCAGCCCAGCGGGATCGGCCGCGTCGACCACCACCGCCGCGACCGGCCCGGTGTCCTGGTACTCCTCGCGGGGGTCGAGCACGCAGAGCTCGTTGCCCTCGGGGTCGGCGAGCACCACCCACGGGACGCCGGCGCCCTGGCCGATGTCTGCGTGCCTTGCGCCCCGGCGGGTCAGGCGCGCGACCAGGGCGGCCTGGTCGGCGGTGGAGGCGCTGCGCAGGTCGAGGTGGACCCGGTTCTTGCCCAGCTTGGGGTCGGCGACCGGCACGAACACCAGCGGAAGGCCGAGGCCGTCCGGTCCCGGCGGCTCCACGGCGACCTCGTCGGATTCCTCCAGGGTGATCGTCCATCCCAGCGCGTCGGCCCACCAGCGGGCCAGCGCCGCCGGGTCGCCGGCGTCGATCACCACGCACTCCAGCCGTGTCGTCATCGCGGCATCCTGCCGGACAGCCGCGGCCGCGGGCAAGCGCTCCGGGGCACCGCCCCGCTACGCCCAGATCGCGAGCGGCCGCCCGTCGCGGCCCGTCTCGGGCGGGTTCGGGAGGGGCTGGGCGGCCGAGCGCAGCAGCTCCCTGCGCCGCTCCAGGCCGGCCCAGGTCTTCTTGCCCGTGGCCAGCGGAGCGCACGCCATGGTGGCGAAGCACACCTCGGGGTGGACCTCGAACACCGGCGCGGGAGCCCTCGCCAACCAGGCGTCGACCTCGAAGATCCGGCTGCGCAGGCCGTAGGCCTGGCGGCTGATGCCGGCGCCGCCTCGCCGCCTGGCGACCCGGTTGGCCTCCAGGTAGGTCGGCGCCTCGAGCGCCCTCCTCCAGCAGGCCGATCGGGATGTCGATGGCGATCATCGCGACCGGGGGAGCGGCCTCCAGCAGCGCCGCGACGGTGCGGCCGAGGACCGCGGTGGGGCGGGCCGCGCCGTCCAGGACGATCCCGACCCAACCCCCGCTGCAGGCGTCGATCCCCACGACCGTCATGGCGCCAGCCTACCGCCCGGCCCTGAGGCCGGGCGCGGCGGTCACAGCCCCGCCGGTGCGGGCGACCCGCGCAGCGGATGCCGCAGTCGGCTCGTCCCGGCGAGGTGGCCGCGCCGCGGATCCATCGACGCCGTTGAGACGGGATGCCAGGATGGTCGGGTTCATGGCATATTGGTCGTGGCGTCCACTCCCACGGCGAGCAGTAGGGTGAGCAGTGCAGGCAGACTCGGATCCGCGACAGGACGCTCCGGAAGGCGAGGCCGGACGGGGCGCTCGCGGGCGGGCGCTCGCGGCAGCTTCGCTGTCGTGCCTGGTGCCGGGTGCCGGCCAGCTCTATCTCGGCCGCTGGCGCCGGGCGACGGCGCTGCTCCTGCTGGTGGGCCTGTGCCTTGCCGGCGCCGGCATCGCCAGGCAGCGCCGGGCCGACCTGGCGCGCCTGCTGCTGCGACCGTCCTGGCTGGTCGCGCTGCTCGTGGTCGACGCGTTGCTGCTCGCCTTCCGGCTCTGGTGCGTGGTCGACGCCTACCGCCTTGGCGCCGGCGGCATCGCCCGCACGGCGCCCGCGCCGCGGCGCGCGGCCGCCGTCGTCGCCGGGATGGCCGTGGTCCTCGCCGTGACGGTCGCTCCCCACGCCGTGGTCGGCTACTACGACGTCCAGGCCTACGACCTGCTGACGTCCGTGTTCCATCGTGCGTCCGGCCTGGCGGCCTCCCCGCTGTCTCCGGCGGCGGGGCGGGCGCGTCAGTCCACGCCGGACCGCGTCACCATCCTGTTGATCGGCGGGGACGCGGGGCCCGGGAGGGTCGGCCTGCGCACCGACACCATGATCGTCCTCAGCGTCCAACCCGCCAGCGGCAGGATCACGCTGTTCGGCCTGCCACGCAACCTGGTGCGGGTGCCGCTGCCCCACGGTCCGGACCGGGAATTCGACTGCCGCTGCTTCCCGCGTCCCCTGAACGAGCTGTATGCCTTCGCGCAAGAGCATCCCGCGCTCTTTCCGGGTGCGGCCGACCCGGGCGTGAACGCGGTGCGGAGCGCGGCCGAGCAGTTGCTCGGCATCCCGATCGACTACCACGCGCTGGTCGACCTCAAAGGGTTCGTCGACATGGTGGACGCGCTCGGCGGCGTGACGATCCAGGTCACCGAGCCCATCCACGTCGAGATCGACCACTTGGGAGCGGGTCGCGGAGGCCCGGCGTTCGACCTGCGGCCGGGGCGGCGCCACCTGGACGGTCCGACCGCGCTGGCCTACGTCCGGTCCCGCAAGACGACCAGCGACTACGACCGCATGCGCCGCCAACGCTGCCTGCTCGGCGCGCTGGTCGGGCAGGTCGGCACGGGCCGGTTGCTGCGGGCCTTCCCGAGCCTGGTGCGGGTGGCCAAGCGGGACCTCTCGACCGACATCCCGCTCGACCTAGTCCCCAGCCTGATCGGCACGACCAGCCGGCACCGTCCACGCATCGTGGCGGTCGGGTTCACCCCGCCCGACTATGTCAGCGGATGGGCCTCCGGCGGGTACCCGATTCCGGACGTGCCGCGCATCAGGCGGACCGTTCGGGCGACGCTGCAGGGGTCGGGAGCTGTCGCGGCGCCGACGCCCGCGGCGCCCGCGGCGCCCGCGGCGCCGGCACAGCCCGCGTCCGCACGCCAGGTGCCGGATCCCTGCCAGGCGCTCGGTTAGCGCGGGTCGCGCCGGGTGAGCGCGACCCGTAGGGCCTGCTGGCGGGGGACGGCGCCGAGGCGCTCGTAGGTGGAGAGGGCCGCCTGCAGCAGCGGCCTCGCCGTGCCCGCCGGTTCGAGCGCCGCCAGGTGCTCGCGGGTCCTTGCCGCCTCGAACGGCACACCGAGACGGTCGAAGCCGGCGAGCGCGCGGCGCAGTGCCCGCCTGGCCTGTGGCAGCCTGCCGCCACGGGCATGCCCGAGACCCTCCGCGCGGTCGCAGAAGAGCGCGAGCAGGGCGTTCCCGGTCACGCTCGCCCGCGCCGCCGGCAGGAGCTGGTCGACCGCGCGCCAGTCCTCCAGCGCCACCAGCGCCTCGAGCAGGACGAGCGCGTGCTGCGGACCGTAGAGCCGCCGGTGGAGGGCCTTGTCTTCGGAGATCCGCCTGGCCGTGTCCGGGTCGCCGCTCACGATCGCGAACCAGCCCTGCCAGGCGCTCGCGCTGTCCAGCTCGGCCATGGGGTCGCCCACCATCGCCGCGAGTGCGCGTGCCCGCTCCAGGTCGCCCGTCTGCGCAAGCACCGTCGCGCCGATCACCGGACCGTCCCGGCAGAACTGGGACCAGACCGCGGGCTCCTGCTCGAAGGCGGCGACGTGCTGCTCCACGATCGGCCACAGCTCCCGCCACCTGCCGAGGTGGTAGAGCGCGGTGATCAGCGCCAGGGTCGCGTGCATGAGCTGGTGCGGGTTGGTGCCCTCGGAGAGGGCGTGCGCGCGCCGCGCGAGCTCCAGCCCCTCCTTGAACCCGGCGCTGATGGTGATGATGTGGACCGACGCCATCCGCATGACGTCGGCCTGCTCGATCCTCGACCCGGCCCGCTCCAGCTCCCCCAGCTTCCGCCGTGAGAGCGCGAGCACCTCGCCGTAGCGGCCAGCCATCCCGTACAGCACGCCGAGCGCATACCTGGCCGCGGTCACGAGGTCAGCGAGGCCGCCAGCCTCGCCCACGGCGAGCGCCCGCTCGGCGTCGGCGATCCGTTCCTCGATCGGTACCGGGTCCGGCAGCTTGCCCTGCCCGAACGGCTCGCTGCCGCGCCACAGCCTCGCCGAGCTGCCGCGGGCGACCAGCAGCCAGGCCCGGCTCACCTCGTCCGGCGCGGCGGCGAGTCCCTCGCTGACCAGGCGCTCCGCCACCGCGGGGTCCGGGCTGGACCCGAAGGTCCCGGGGACGACCAGAAGACCCGCCCGATCACCGCCGCCTGCTGCAGGACCCGCTTCTCGGGGACGGGGAGGGCGTCCAGGCGGGCGGCCAGCAGCGAGTGCAGGGTGTCAGGCAGCCCGCCGGCACGCTCCCTTGCCAGGTGGAGGACCAGCTCCTCCAGGAACAGCGGGTTGCCCTCCGCCCTGGCGAGGACCTCCTCGCGAAGCCCGGCCGGCAGGCCGCCGGGAGGCGTCAGGCTGTCCAGCAGCTCCCGGCTGTGCGCCTCCGCCAGCGGCCGCAGCGAGATCGAGGCGAGGCCCTCGACACCGGCGCCGAAGCCCGGGCGGTCCTCGGCCAGCTCTGGCCGCGCCGTGGCCACGACCAGCAGCGGGCCGGACGAGCGGGCCACCGTCAGCTCCAGCGTCTCGAGGAGCTCGTCACCCGCCCAGTGCAGGTCCTCGATCACCAGGAGCGCGGGGCCGGCGGCGGCGCAGGCGGTCGCGAAGCGCGGCCAGGCCCGCGCCAGCTCGTCAGCCACCTTCTTGGGCTCGACGCGGTGAAGTGGGCTGCCAGGCAGGCTGATGCCTGCCGTCGCGGCGAGCGCGAATACGTTGGCATCCATCTCGGCGGTCGGCTCGACCCGGCCGAGGATGGCGCGCAGGCCCTCCCAGAGCCTGGCCTGCGCGGTCGGGGCCGGGTCGGCGAGCGAGATGCCGCAGGCCTCGCGCAGGATCTCGCCGCGCTGCGGGGCCAGGTCGAGCAGGTGCTCGGCAGGAGCGGCTTCGGCCTGGTGGACGTGCGCTCACCGGAGGAGTACCGCGGCGAGAAGCTCGCCCCGGACCACCTGCCCCAGGAGGGGGCGCAGCGGCCGGGCCACATCCCCGACGCGCGCAACGTCCCCTGGGCGAAGGCGGTCGACCCCGAGACCGGGGCCTTCCTGCCCGCCGAGCAGCTCCGCGGTCTCTACGAGCGCCACGGGCTGACGCCGGACCTGGAGGTGGTCGCCTACTGCCGCATCGGCGAGCGCAGCGCCCACACCTGGTTCGTGCTGCACGAGCTGCTCGGCATCCAGGCCCCGGGCGTGCGCGAGGAGCGACTCGACGTCGGCCCGGACGCCGGCAGGGAGACGCTACGCTACCGCACCACTGGACTGCGGTTCCTGGTCCGCTCCGGCGGGCGAATGTTCCTGCTCCACGGGCTGATCGGATGCCGCGCTTCGGGCTCGATGCCGACGGTCCGATAGCCTTGGGGCCTGATGGCTGCACAGGAAAGGCCGCCCGGCGGGGGAGGGGTCGTCGCGGCCGCGGTGCTGGCGGGCGGGGCCAGCCGCCGCATGGGCCGCGACAAGGCCACCATGCCCGTCGGTGGGGTCGAGCTGGCCAGCCGGGTGGTGGCAGCGGCGGCCAGGGTGGCCGCGCCGGTCGTGCTGGTCGCTCCGGCCGGGCATCCCGCCGAGGCGCTCGGGCATCGCCTCGGCGTCGGCGTGGTGACCGACCCGGGAGAGGGCCCGCTGGCCGCGCTCGCCGCCGCCCTGGCGGCGCTGACCGCGCCGCACGTGCTGGTGCTGGCCGCCGACCACCCGGCAGTGCGTGCCGGGCTGCTGGCTCGCCTCGTGGCGGAGCGTGGCGCCGGTCAGGCGGTCGCCTGCCGCCGCGGCGGCGGGCTCGAGCCGCTGGTCGCGGTCTACCAGCGTGAGCCGGCGCTGGCGGTGGCCAGCTCGCGGCTGGCGGCCGGGCGTGACCGGTCGCTGCGCGGGCTCCTTGCGGTCCTGTCCACCCGGGTACTGGACGAGCCGGTGTGGCGGCTGCTCGACCCCGAGGGGGCGTCGTTCCTCGATCTGGACGACCCCGCCGACCTGGCGGCCTTCCGCGCACGTCCGCCCGATGAGGCTCGCTGACGCGCCGCGCGGTCAGGTCCGTCGCACGGGCAGGCCCGCGGCCGCCCATGCCTTGAAGCCACCGGCCATGTCGGTCGCACGGTACAGACCGAGATCCTGCAGGGAGGCGGCGGCAAGGCTGGAGCTGTAGCCCGCGGAGCACATCACGATCACCTGGCGGTCGTAGCTGTCCGCCTCGGCGATGCGGTGGGCGCCCGCCGGGTCGAGCCGCCACTCCAGCACGTTGCGCTCGATCACCAGCGCTCCGGCGATCTCGCCCTCGGCGTGACGCTGCGCCGCCGGCCGGGTGTCGACCAGCAGCGCTCCGGCCTCCATGGCCTTGGCCACTTCGTGGGGATCCAGCCGCGCCAGCCGGGCCCGAGCCCGGGCAAGCAGCTGGTCGACGGTGTGGTCGTGGAAGCGCATCGGCAGCGACGGCGGGGAGTAGGCATGGATGCTGGTTGCCGGGGCGGCGGCGGCATTGGCGACCGTGTGGACCCAGTCCGGGCCGAACCAGCTCACCGAGCCGGCACGGTGTGCCGTCCGCGCGTCGGTGGCCGTCTCCACCAGCCCACCGTCGACCACCGCGAAGGCGCCGTGCGCGCCGCCGTGGTCGTGCATGCGGGTGCCCTGACCCGCCGACCACCCGATCAGCCAGATCTCCAGGCGGCTGGTGAGCAGCAGACGCTCGTACCAGCGCCTGGTCGGGTCGTGGCGCAGGATGGGCCGCCACAGCGTCTCCAGGTCAGCGACCTCGAGGGCGATATCGGCGAGGGCCTCGGCCGCAAGGACGCCGTCGCCGAGCAGCGGCGGCCGGAGCAGCGAGCCGCGGACGGGTTCGAGCTGCGGGTGCAGGTGCACGTGTCGGACCTCCGAGCAGGACGGTGGAGCGGAGAGCGGACCCGAGAGGGCGCTGCCGGAGCTAGCGCGCTCGGCGACACGCACACGACACCACGCGCCCGAAGTCCAGCGCGCGGTCGCGGGTCAGCCGGTCAGCAGCCCAAGTGGTCATGCCGCACAGGTTCAGGGCTGGCCGGTCCATTGTCAAGTGATCTTGTGGAGAACGGGCCGGCCGACCCGTTCGGCTTGCCGCCGGGTCGCCGGCACCGGTCCGATCGTGCGATCCTCCATAAGCACCCTTCATGCCGCAGGTGATTTCAGATGAAATGTATGGGAGTAGGACCGAGGAACCTTGCCTGGAGATGGCCAGGCGCCGACGTCGCGGGGAAACCTCCGGATGCCAAGCCTCCCGGGGCCGCCACGCCGTTCAGGTGCTCGACCTGCCTGGATCGGCAGCGGCTGGAATTTGCCCCTCGTTATGCCGATAGGTCACAATCAAGCCGCATCGTAGAAGCGAGCCAAGCACTACGTCCCCGGAAGCGATCCTCTGGCCTCCGGTCCCCGGGCCAATGCGGCGTTCGTCGCCCCGAGGAGCCGCGCGCCTCCATGTCGCTGTCAGGAGTGCACCTATGAGCGTGTTCGAGCCCGGCGCGGAGCCCGACCACCACGGCTCGAGCGACGCGCCCCAGTTCCGCATCGTGATGCGGGGCTACGACCGCCAGGAGGTCGCCGCCTACATCCAGGAGCTCTGGGCGCACCTCGAGAACGAGCGCCAGCGTGCCGAGCAGGCAGAGCGGACCATCGTCCAGATGCAGGCCGAGACGGCCAGCGCCAAGACGCAGACGCCCTCGTTCGAGCACCTCGGCGTCGAGGCAGCCAAGGTGCTCGAGCAGGCCGGGCACTCGGCCGAGCTGCTGCTCGAGGAGGCCGAGGCTCGCACCAGGACGATCGTCGACCAGGCGCGGGCGCAGGCCGCCGAGCTGGTCGCCGACGCGGAGCAGCGTGCCGAGGAGATGCGCTCCAGCGCCGCCGACGACGCCCGCGACGCGCTGGACGAGGCGCGCGAGGCGGCCGAGCGCATGCGCCTCGAGGCCCGGGAGGAGGGGGCGGAGATGGAGACCAGGACCGAGCGGCTGCGGTCGTTGCACGACAGCCTGCTCGAGCACCTCGGCCGCGTCCGCGAGGACCTCTCCGCGCTGCTCGGTATTCCAGAGGAACATGCGGCGGCAGCCGCCGACCAGGCCGGCGCCGG
>Ga0137375_10011927_pt1 | contig 10292 bp, 8 predicted proteins | sample SagtaG_24_FD_104936 | JGI IMG/M metagenome (GOLD analysis project Ga0137375, IMG submission 104936) | Vadose zone soil microbial communities from Sagehorn Ranch, Mendocino, California, USA - Sage1_R_113_16 metaG | ecosystem: Environmental > Terrestrial > Soil > Vadose zone | place: USA...
CGCGAGCGAGTTGTTCAGCTCGTGGGAGAGCACGCGGATCAGCCGCCGCCACGCCTGCCGTTCTTCCTCGCTTAGGGCGCGGCTCACGTCCGCGAGCACGAGCAGCTGGTGCGGCAGGCCGCCCTGGCGGAACGTGCCGCGGCGGACCTCCCAGCGGCCGCGCCGGCCGGGGAACTCGAGGTCGACCACGCGAGGCGCTTCACCTGCCAGGGGCTCGGCGAGCCCGAGCTCCGCGGCGCTCTTGCCCAGCAGCTGCTCCGGGGGGCGGCCCAGCAGGGCCACGCCGGCGCGGTTCGCAACGCGCAGGGCCGTCGATTCATCGAACGCGAACACCGCGACGTCGATCTCCTCCATCAGCCGGCGCAGCAGCGCGGTCGCCTCGAGCGCGCCGAGGCGCTGGGCACGGAGGTCTTCGCCCAGGCTGTTCAGCTCGAAGAGGAGGAGGCCGAGCGCGTCCTCGGGGTCCGCTCCCCGGGCGCGCAGGGAGAAGTCCCGTTCCCGCAGGGCGGCCAGCATGTTCGACACGGTCTGCAGCGGCCGCACGACTCGCTCGCGCACCAGCATGGCGCAGACCAGCCAGACGCCCACCACCGCGACGCCGAGCGTCCACTGGGTGCGGGGTGCAAAGCCTCCAAACCAGAGGAGCCCGAGGGCGAGCGCGACAGCCGGAACGCCCCCGGCCAACGTTAGCCAGAATACTCTAGAGGCCATGCCGCTTGAGCCGGCGATAGAGGGCGCTGCGCGAGAGGCCGAGAGCCTTGGCCGCATCACTCACGTTCCCGCTCGCACGGGCGAGCGCCTTGTCGATGAGTACGCGCTCGACTTCCTCGAGGCTCATGCTTTCCAGGGAGCGGCTCCCGTCGGCCGCGCCGGCCAGTCCCAGGTCGCGCCCGCGGATCTCGGCGCCCTCAGCCAGCAGGACAGCGCGCTCGACCGCGTGGTCGAGCTCGCGCACGTTGCCGGGCCATGGGTGGCGCAGCAGTGCCTCGAGCGCGTCGGCTGCGAGCCCGAGGCCGGCCTTGCGGTAGCGGCCGGCGTAGCGGCGCAGGAAGTGTGCAGCGAGCAACGGCACGTCCTCGCGGCGCTCGCGCAGCGGCGGCAGGCGGATTTCCACCGTATTCAGGCGGAATAACAGGTCCTCCCGAAAGCGGCCCGCCTTCACTTCCGCCCCGATGTCGGCGTTGGTCGCGGACAGAACGCGCACGTCGGCGCGCCGCGCGCGCGACGTGCCGACGCGCTCGAAGTCGCCGGTCTCGAGCACGCGCAGCAGCTTGGCCTGGTGCGGCAGCGGCAGGTTCGCGATCTCGTCGAGAAACAACGTGCCGCCATCGGCCAGCTCGAAGCGCCCGACGCGGTCGGTCTTGGCGTCGGTGAAGGCGCCCTTCACATGCCCGAACAGCTCGCTTTCGAACAGTCCGTCGGGGATGGCCCCCAAGTTCACGGCGATGAACGGGCGCTCGGCGCGAGCGGACGCGGCGTGCAGCCAGCGGGCGACGACCTCCTTGCCGGTCCCGTGCTCGCCCAGCACGAGCACGTTCGCGTCCGACGGCGCGACCCGCTCCATCAGGCGCAGCACCGGCTGCATGGCGGGCGACTCGGCGATCAGCTCGGGAAGCCCGTCGCGGCGCAGCGCCCGGTTCTCGCTCTCGAGGCGTTTGCTCGTGCGCAGGGCGCGGCCCAGCTCCACCTGCGTGCGGAGGGTGGTGAGGAGCCGCCGGTTGTCCCATGGCTTCTCGACGTAATCGCGCGCGCCCCGGCGCATGGCTTCAACCGCGCCGTCGATCGAGCCCCACGCGGTCATGACGACGATCGGCGGAGCCCCGTCCAGCGCCCGGACCCGCGAGACCAGGTCGAGGCCCTCCGCGCCCGACGTGGTGTCGCGCGTGTAGTTCATGTCCACGAGCAGCGCGTCGAAGTCCCGGGCCTCGACGGCAGCCAGGACGCCCCGCGGCGACGTCGCCGTCTCGACCTCGAAGCCCTCGGCCTTGAGGAGCAGCTGGAGCGCATCGAGGATGTCGCGATCGTCGTCGGCGATGAGGAGGTGCGGAGCGCGATTCGGCATACGGTGAAGGTTGAGGGGCTAGGGGCTGGGGGCTAGGGGCTATGGGCTAGGGGCTAGGGGCTAGGGTGTCCCGTATGCCCTGGCGGTCCGCGCCAAGCTGCGGAGGTTATCTGAGGCGGGGTGCCTGATTGCCAGGATGGCGATCGACCGCTCCCCGGGATCCCCAATCAGGAAGATGGGACGTTCGGCGCGTTCAGGGTGCCGGCCGCAGTCGTCGTCGAGGCGCTCGCGTCCGTTGAGGACCGCAGTTGTTATGTCGGTGCCCCAAGCGAACCGAGCGAGGGTCGTCGGCCAACCAGTCCGGTTCACCGAGCGCGCCTCGATCGGTCCGTGAGTCGACGAAATCGCTTCGTGGACCGGCTCCGCTACGAAGTGGGATAGCTCGGGCGCATGGGCGCCGGAGCAAGCGGTGCGGATGGTGAGACCCGGGAGCGCGACGTTCGGAGGCAGAGACACGGGGAGGCCGCCGAGACTCACGGCACCGAGGAGCACCAGTGCGGCGGTCGCGGCCACGGTTGTGACGGGGCAGCGGAGAGCGAGACCAGTGACGAACATACTTCGGGGTCAAGATAGTGCGTTTCCGAGGGACTCGGCCACAAATCTCACGGGCCGCCGCCTGAGCGCTCCTTGTGACTTGCAGCGCCTCGAATCCCGCAAGCGCACACGCGAGAACGCGTTTCGTACCGCTCGAGGAGCTTTCGTACCCTTGCAACGGCGTGACCATCCCCATAAGCGTTAAGAGGGATCGTGTCGGAGACCGCACTGTGGCGCTGCGCGCGGGGATAGGCAGAGAGATAGTCCCACTAATCGGTGCGACGGTCGTAGTGTTCGTCGCACCGCAGATTGGCTTAAGCCTCAGACTGGTTGCGGAGATCGGCGTGCTCCGCGGCGCCCCTCCAGAGGAGTTCGGACTCATTCAAGACGTCGCCACGGACGCGATGGGTCGAGTCTACGTTCTCGACTCGCGCACTTATGACTTGAGAGTGTTCGATCGACGCGGCAAGTTCCTGTATACTGCCGGTCGCAACGGCCGCGGACCTGGCGAGTTTTATGTGCCGGTGGCGGTGGCGGCGGATTCCGCAGGAACGGTGTACGTGCTGGACGAAGGGAATTGGCGTGTTTCGGCCTTCCAGGCTACGAACTCAGCTTTGAAGTATGCGAGCTCGTTCCCTATCGACTTTTCAGGATCAGATCTCTGTCTGCTCGGTGGCCGCTTGTATGTATTGGGTTTGAGGGACGGCACTCAGGTGCAGGTTTACTCTAGTCTTGGGGAACGTCTTCTATCATTCGGGGCTCCATACCGGCCAGAGCATCCAGTTCTCAACCGCTCGTTGTCGCGGGGGCGGATTGATTGCGTGGGCGACAGCGGAATCATCGTTGTAAGCCTGGACTTACTTCCCGAAGTCCGGGCTTACACGTCGGACGGCGCCCTCCTTTGGACCACAGTCTTAGGGGACTTTCGCCAAGTAACCATCGACGAGAACACAGACGGTTCGATTACATACACGGCCGGGAGTGACCGCGCGTATGACGTTCTCGCGTCGCTCCTATACGTTCACCCTCGCATCGTGCTGGCTCAAGTGGGGAAACTTACGAGTCGTGCGAGCGCGGCGGACAACTTTCAGACCATTGACACCCGTTTCATTTCACTGATGGACGGAAAGGAACTGCAGGCGGATCAATCATTGCCCCTATTTAGGGCGATTTCGCCAATACAGATTTACGCAGTGCGCAACCACCCGTACCCAACCCTCTCGATGTATCACTACACGCTCCGGTGACGGGAATGCCCTAGGAAGCCACATGCACCCGACCAAGCAGATTCTTCGCGTTTCCGTGGGGCTGAGTGTTCTCGTCGCGGCAGGAGTGCTCGCGGCCCTCGCGAGAGATCAACATCCCCAGAGCACCCCCCTCCCCCAAGGCCAGCCTCCCCCGACCCAGCCTCCCCACGACCAACGTGCCCGTACCGGAGCATCTCGGCAACTCGAGAGCGGCCAGGAGGTGGCCGTGATCTTCATTGGAGCCACGTTCTGCAACGCAGACAAGGCTCCTGGGTTCAAGCAAACCATCACCAAGATGAGAGAGTTCGTCAGCAGCCAAGCCTCTGCCAGGCATTACCACCTCGCGACAATTGGGGTAGCGCTAGACTGGACAGTTCGCGATGGGCTCGACTTTGTCCGAGCGTTTGGCGACTTCGACGAAGTGATGGTCGGGAGAAATTGGCTAAACGAGGGCGCGATAAAGTACATCTGGAGGGATGTGGTGGGCGATCCCAAGGTGCCACAAATCGTAATCGTGTTGCGCGAGGTCAAAGTAGGTGATCGAGCAATCAATGTGGGGATGGAGACGTTACTGCTACGCAAGATGGGAGTAGATGAGATCACGGAGTGGGTCAACAACGGCGCACCTTTGCCTCGCGACTGAAAAGGCCAAAGTCGGAGCAAAGGGAGACCCAACTTAATGCAAACGCGGTTCTCTCTCTCGGGGGTCGCAGGTGCACTAGTGACGAACCGTCACGCGTTTTTGGGAGGTGGACAATGACTACCAGAAAGATCTCTTACGCGGCTGCCCTTGGGTTTACGGCGATGTTCGGGGCCCTAGTGGCAGGGGCCAGAGTCGCGGAGGCTCGCAATCCTGTGCTCACATGTTCGAACACAAACTGTTACGGGCCGTCGTTCTGTCAGTATGCCGCCGGCCTTCAGTGCTCGTTGCAACCCGGTAGTTGTACGGTGAGTTATTGCAAGCCCAATTGAGAGGCTGCACGTAACTCACCCCATCCGTGTACCGGAGCCTTGTTGCCGTCCCGAATGCGCTTGCGATCCTCCGAGACCCCCTGTCGTCTGGCTTTCTATGCGGATGAGTACGACTAGGGCACTCCCGTCACATAGGAGCGCCTCTGCGTTACGCTCGCGGTGCGACTCACGCCAACGAGGCCCAACTGCCATACACAGCTGACGGAGTCAGAGCGCGGATGCTCAAGGCGAACTCACCCCGCCTGACAATCTCGCCCCCTACAGGACTAGCGATCCCCACCGGAGTGGCTGCCGCTACGTGTGGCAAGTCGCTCTGGCACAGCGCTTTGTCGCGGCGCGCGACTTCCAACGGTGGCGCGACCAGCAGTAGGAGCGACGCCACCAGAGATCTGAGTTTCCGCAAGGCATCGGGCGAGCCTCGCCGAGCGCGCCTGAACTGACGGCGACTGTTCGAAGAATCCGCGATGCCGACGAGACGCCGCGCTGTTTGGAGTGGAAGATGGCGCTGCGCAACGAGCTGCTCGCACGCCACCATTCTGATGCACACGAGCAAGTGTTCGATGCGCGTGAATCCCAGTTCCTTGGCCTGCCCTTTTAGAAGGGCGATGCCTAGTCCGCACGCGCGTGCCAGATCCTTCGGCCTTCTAATTTCGTACGGCCGCGTGCAAACCGCGCGGACGAGAGTCTCGAGCGATTGCAATGACGGCTCCTTGGCGAGGACAAGGTCAGCGATCCCGTCCGTGCATGGCCCCGCGAGTTGTGCCCTGAGTGCCTTCCCCAGAGTTAGGAACCCGCTAGCGCGCTCGGCGGGGGTACAAGTGACGACGTGAATTGGGGCGTGCGCTAGGACCGACATGAAACTCGAAGACACAGCTCCGTGCTCTACGATCAGCCAAAGACTCGCCCGGTCAACAACGCGTCTCAGTCTGTCAGGATCCGCCGAACACGGGAAGTCCGCGACATCCGCGATGACAAGATCCGGCGCGGCAATCTCTGCGGGACGTGGAAAGGCCTCCCAGGTCCGGACGCACGCGTCTGGTTCGACAACCTTTGTTAGGGCGCTCGCCAGTCCGGACCGTCTGCGGCTAAAGACGTGCACGAGGCTTCGTGTACGTAAGCATCAATCCGTGCCTCCCTGATGCCTACCGACCTCGAGCCCGGGACCGCGGCTTTAGCGCCCGCTTGCGAAGCACTCTGCGCCGCAGATCAGAACCGGTTCCTTCCCGAAAACCAATCTGTACCAACGTAACGAATCTCTTGTTCAAATAACATCCCGCGACCCGTGTCCCCGCCAGAGTTGGCTATTGGCCGGGTTCAGATCGGTCCAAGTAGCCGCGTCGCTTTGGGTAAGGCGTCAGGACCGGGGCGCGGAGCCGCCAGGACCCTGATTCAGTTCGCCCATCGGGGTACCAAACTGACCGAGGCCCACGGGCGGCCTGGAGGGCGACGGCAGACTCCGTAAATCATCGACCCGGCGTACGACGGGATGACGTTCAACGTAACGCTCAGCGAGCTCTACGAGCGGAAGACCGATCCGGATGTCGACGTTGGGAGACCGGCGGTCGGAGTAGGCGGCGAGCGGGTTCTCGCGCGGAAACTGGGTGCCGACTAGATTGACGAGTCGGTAAGAGCCGGCGCAGCTCTACCAGCCCTGGTCCCAACCGGGGAGATCCGATGACAGAGAGCCAAGCAGCGGGCAACCATCGTCTACTGGATGGCGCCGTGGTGGTGCTGGCAGGCTGTGTTCTCGTCGTGACCGGACTATTGGTCCGACGAGAGTTCACACGATCGCCTAGTGTGTCAGATCGCGGTTTTGAGATCACGAAGGTGGGGAATTGGCGTCGTTACACCAGTGGAGACACACTCGCTGCCGGTGACGGGACCATCACACTCGTCGAGTTCTCCGACTTCCAGTGCCCGTATTGTCGTGATCTCTACGAACAACTCACCGTACTGTCCGCCCGTTATCCGGGCCGCACGACATGGCTCTATCGCCACTATCCGATTGAGACCATTCATCCACTGGCCTTTACGGCTTCCCTTGCGTCGGAGTGTGCAGCTGAACAGGGGCGGTTCTCCTCCTTCCATGATCTAGTGTTCCGGTTGCAAGATTCCATAGGAGTCCTTCCCTGGGACACGCTGGCACTCCGGGCTGGAGTCCGCGACGTGGGCGCTTGGAAATCGTGCTTGGCAGAGTCTCGTTACTCCGACAGGGTCCGCGCAGACATGGCTGCGGGAAAGGACCTAGGCGTTCGGGGGACCCCAACTTTGCTCCTCAATGCGCGACGGCTCCCTGGCACGCCGCCTCCCGGCGTCCTTGACAGCATCATTCGCGTGGATCTTCAGCGGGAGGCTCGGCACTAACGTGGGCCCGTTCCGTACACTTCGTTGACGCGAATGTGGTCAGCGCTTCGCTTCGGGACGCGGTCAGCATTCCGCTCAATCGTACATGCCCCGGGCTTCGCCCTCGGCGTCGTGACCTGCCTAGCGCTCGGCATTGGCGCGACCGTGCTCATCTACTCCGCTGTCAACGATCTCCTATTTCGCCCTCCAAGCCACGTGCGAAACCCAGGACAAGTGGTCCGCCTGCGACTCAGTCCGGAACATCAGCCGTCGAGCCGTCCGGGCTCCCTGACGTCCTACCCGGTGTACCAGACGCTGCGCAGCGGAACGCATTCATTCTCCGCAGTAGCCGCCTACTATCGCCCGGATGCTATCCTGGTTGATGCCGACGGCGCATCTCAAGAAGCGTTCGCGTACATCGTCAGCGAGGGCTTCTTTGACGCGTTGGGAGTCTCTCTAGCGCTAGGTAGAGGGTTTCTTTCGGAGAACGAGGAAACGAGCAATAGGCCCGCTTACGAGGCAATCCTGTCACCCGGGTTTGCGAAACGCACATTCGGTGACTCGCGGTCCTCGCTCGGCAGGGCAATCCGTATCGGAGCTAGGTGGTATACAGTGGTGGGCGTAGTGCCCGACGGCTTCACTGGCCCCGACCTGCTCAAGACCGACGTGTGGCTTCCGATGGGCGCGGCGGCAGAACAAGTGTTCGGGCACCAGTGGAAGGCCTCCAGCGGCTCTTATTGGCTTCGCATACTCGTCCGTCTAGGCCCTGGGGTCTCGAGACTCCTTGCGCAGCGTGACGTACAGGTCGCGCTCAGCCGCGTCGAGGCCCAGCAGCGGTCGGTCGCCTTCGCGTCGTTACGTCTTGGACTCAGTGATGAACGGTCCGAGAGTGTTAAGGTCTCCACTTGGCTGCTTGTGGTCGCTTTGCTGGTGTTCGCAACGGCATGCGCGAACGTCAGCAGCATGCTCTTGGCGAGAACGACAAACCGGCGCCGCGAACTGGCTGTGTGCCTCGCCATTGGTGCACCTCGTTCCGTCCTGGTCACCTACGTTCTGGCTGAGACGCTCACCTTGACGTGGCTAGGTGGAGTTGCTGCTCTTTGGCTGGGTGGCGTCGGTGGTAAAGCGTTCCGCACGCTGCTCTTGCCGGATCTCGAGACTCCTGGTTCCGTCCTTGATTGGCGCGTCGCTGGTGCAGCCTTGGTCGCCACCTTCGTGGCTGCGGCTTTGACTGGCACCGTTGCCGCTCGCGACGCGGTACGAACGGACGTGATTGGCGCTATGCGGGATCAACCGGAACTGCGACGATTCGCACGATTGGGGGCACGCGGTCTATTCGTCGCGGTCCAAATCGGCTTGGTCTTCGCCCTGATGGTTGGCGCCGGCCTCTTCACCACGAGCCTTGCGCGAGCCAAGTCCATTGAGCTCGGCCTTGATGCGGCGAATGTGCTCGTGGTCACTGCAGATCGGACGAGGGCTCAGTCCAGCACCGTGCGACCGGCCTTGCTCTTTCACGAACTGTTGCGCCGTGCGGCTTCCCTTCCAGGCGTGGAGCGCGTTGCGTTGGGAACGGCCGTGCCTTTCAAGAAGGGAATGGGATACGCGGTTTGGGTGCCACATTTTCCTAGGCCGCCCGCATTACCGACCGGAGTCCCTTACTACAATGCGGTAACTCCGGACTTCTTCTCTGTCACGGGCACGAGGATTGTCCGAGGACGAGCCTTCACGACAGCAGACCAAAGAGGAACGGCGCGGGTGGCCGTCGTGAATCGAACCATGGCTCACTTCGTCTGGGGCTCCGAAGACATTCTTGGCCAGTGCATGCACCTTGGCGAGTCGACAGAACCGTGCACGTCCGTCGTGGGCGTGGCAGAGGACGCGAAGCAGATGAGCATTACTGAGGATCCGCGAATGGAGTTCTACGTCCCCATGGATCAAGCTGACGAGTCTCCAGACGGGTACGCTCTTTTCGTTCGGGTAGGCCAAGCCGCAAGTGCCGTTCGACTTGCCCTGCAGCGCGACTTGGTAACCTCAGAATCGTCACTGGGATCCCTCAAGGTTCAGGCACTACAGAGCCTCGTTGATCCTCAACTTCGGTCGTGGGTCATTGGGAGCCGCGTATTTGGTGGATTTGGGATCGTAGCCCTTGCGGTTGCTTGTTTCGGCGTGTACGGGTTGCTGTCATACGAGGTCGGCAAGCGTACACATGAAGTCAGAGTTAGGATGGCGCTGGGCGCTCGCCCTGGGCAGATCATCATCATGATGGTCCGTCGGTCGCTGGCACTCTACTTGTTGGGCATGGCATTCGGCGTGCCGCTCGCGGTCGCGTTGGCCCGGGCAGTCGCCGCCCTCCTGTTCGGTGTATCCCCGCTTGACGCCAAGGTTCTCGGCGCTGCTGCGGTAGCTATATTCGCTGCGGTACTCATGGGCAGCCTCCTGCCAGCGATACGTGCGTCCAAGGTCGAGCCCGTGACGGGGCTCAGCACAGGCTAGAGTGTGCGGAGAGCGTGGCACCGAGCACAGCAGGTCGCGGCGTTCGCGCCGACCCCAGCCCCTAGTCCGTCCGCAACGCCACCACGGGATCGACCTTCGCCGCCCGGCGCGCGGGGACGTAACTCGCGAGCCACGCTACGGCCCCCAAGAACACGGTCACGCCCGCGAAGGTCACTGCGTCCGTCGCGGCGACTCCGTACAACAGATTCGCCATGAGCCGGGTCAGGCCGAACGCGGCGACGAGACCCACGGCGAGCCCGACGCTCACGACGCTTGCCGACTGGGCGACCACGAGCCACGTGATGTCGCGCGGCGTCGCGCCCAGGGCCGTGCGGACGCCGAACTCCCGGCTCCGAAGCGTCACCAGGTACGCGATCACGCCGTAGACGCCGAGCGCCGCGAGCAGGAGCGCGCCGGCCGCGAATCCCGAGAGCAGCGTCACTGTGAAGCGCCGCCGCGCCAGCTGCCCGGAGAGGCTCTGGCGCATCGTTCCGGGGCGCTGGCGGCCGGCGACCGGAATGTCGGGATCGACGGCGGCCACAGTGCGTGCGAGGAGTGGCGTCAGGGCCTCGGGGTCGGCGGCCGTCCGTACGACGACGTTCATCCATCCCCAGGGGTTCACCGTGTACGGGATGTAGACC
>Ga0137375_10011930_pt1 | contig 10291 bp, 6 predicted proteins | sample SagtaG_24_FD_104936 | JGI IMG/M metagenome (GOLD analysis project Ga0137375, IMG submission 104936) | Vadose zone soil microbial communities from Sagehorn Ranch, Mendocino, California, USA - Sage1_R_113_16 metaG | ecosystem: Environmental > Terrestrial > Soil > Vadose zone | place: USA...
GGTCTTCCGAAACGCCAATATCTGGACGTTGACTTGAAGCGACAAAGCTTCGGGCCATCTCGAGTACGGGTATGCCATCGAACTTCGCGAACCGTTGAACATGCACTGTTCTAATGAAGGTTGCGGGGCAGCAACCCGGAATCAGGACCTCCGCGGATCGCTTGCACTTCCAGTCGATCCCGTCGTGGTCCGTGCCCCAGGCCGGTCGGCGGCTATTGATGATCTGCCAGTCCAGATGCGCCAAGTCGGCCGGATCCGAGTACAGACAGTGATCTGCGGCTGCGACGTTCCCATCGGAGAAGCAAACATTCGGTGCGTCGGCTGCCTCGGAATGGATTTCTAACAGGATTACGCGTCTATCCGCGGACGCTGTGACGAAGAGCATCGGTGTATTGTCGGCGAAGAACAACGGTACATGCGCATGGGGCTCGAAAATCTTGTTTAGTCTCGCATCGAACCTTGGTCGGCGACGGTTCTGCACATGTCTATCAGCAATGTCAACACGACTTGCAAGCTGATTCGCGTCGTTCCAGCAGAGGAGTCCTCGTTCCAGCAACGAAGGGAGGTTATCGAGGTGTGACACATTCCAGAGTGACGCGATACCGTACGGTCTCAACTGTTCGCTTAGCGACATCGTTCGACGTCCGAGGAGGGATTTTACGCCCGGCCCTTGGGATGGCGGCAGCGCGGCACGCCGGTTGCCGCGAAGAACGAGGTTACTCGGCGGGAGCGAACTGCAATCGGCGTGACGCCGAAGTTCTGTGCAGAGTGGGTGCTGCCACCGTCTGCCGCCTGAGGGAAAGGGGATGGTTGCCGGCTCGGGTGGTGGGCGATCCACCGTCCACCTAACGACTTTTCGCTCAGCCGCGAGCGGCCTCCACGTACCAGCTACCTGACCCGCGGAAGCTTGCGAAGCACGAGGGCCTTCAGGCCCGGGCCGTGCGCCTGAAAGCACGCACGGGCAGACGAGTGGAAGTCTCGTCTGGTCAAACGCTCATCGACCAAAGCCGACCGTAACTGCGTCGCCGTAAGGCGGGGTGGAGAGCAACGGAAGGCGAACGACCGGTCCGCACGAGAGGAACTCGATTCGACCGGATGATCTGGCGAGCCTGCGGCCCAATGGCGAAGTCTTGTTCTCGGTGGAGGCAGACGGGAAACGCTCCTAAGAGGGAATCCGACGCGCTGAGGCGAGCGTGAGAAAGCGACGGCGGGAGATCATCAGGTGTTTGGAGGCAGAACGGTCGGAAGCCCGAGCGGGTGTGAATCAGGGAGATCCGTCACGTGGAATGGTGCTGGGTGGCGGAAGTCAGAGCCTGCATAGTAGCTGGGAAGCGCCTAACAAGCGTGGAGCGAAGGGAGGCAGGAAGGTGGATGCGAGGGAAATGCTGCGAGGAACCAACCACCATCGTGAGTGCCCATGTGGCTAAGCAGCGGTGGACCGATTACGCCAAAGTGGCGGCATCGGATCTTTGTCAGCGGCCCACTCGCATGCTGGAGGAGTTTGCAGTCATGTTGAACTGTCGCCATCGTAGATGCGACATGACTGTGCCTTCAGTCTCTTCGAGCCCACCAACTGGAGAGCCGGATGCGGGAGATCTGCACGTCCGGTTCGGATGGAGGGGGAGCCTTAACCGGCTCTCCCTACCCCTATAGCGTACGGCCGCTCGACGGCTGCAGCGAAAAGTTAGGCTGCTCTTCGACCTAGGCACTCATTTGGGGCTGACGATCGTCACTTGCTGCGTGTCGTTATTTGTCAGCGTAACGAGTGCCCAGATTCGCGAATTTGGGTTAAGAGGTTCCATCTGGATGCGCAGCATGGCGTGCAGGCTCGCTGCGATCAGGGGGCCAAAATCCGAAAACTGAGCGTAACCGGGTTGGTCAGAAAGGCGAACGAGAAACGGTACGGTCGCTTCGCGGAGCAGGACGTCGCGTGGCTGATCAAGCCAAGTCTCGGCGGATGAGGGCGCGACGTCGAAGAAACGAATGCGAACACCTGCGCCGAGCGTTTGGCTGAAGTCGTATATCCGGAGTAACTGCCGATAATTCGGTGCGAGAGGAATATTCGCGACATTGAGTGTGCCGGCAACAGCCCGTGACTCATGGACCACCGGGAGCTCAGTGCCGAAGCTGAGATTCTCCCTTGAGACATCTCTGATGCGAAGCTGTATTGCGAACGCGGTCGCGTCATGTTGAACATCGATGAATCTGCCGGGAACAGCGTTTATCTCAAGACCCCTGAAAAACAAGGGTACGGTGACGCCCGGCTGGATCGGGATATCGGGACAGGGGTCGAATGGGCAGCCGACACCCACGCCTTTGACCTGGACCGGCTGGTCACCACCATTCGACAGCGTAACCTCTGAAATCCACCGTGATCCGAGCGCACCATCAACAGAGAAAGGAAAATAAACAGGCAATAAAAAACGATCGTATGACGCGGACGCCAGGGTCGCGGACGTGACGGGAAACGCGACGACGAGCAGAAGAAGGAGATAGCGGCGATTTACCATGGGCCGAATCCTACCAAAACGTCAAGACAGCCTAACTCAAAGTAGACAGCGGCCGTATTATCGCCCTGCTCGCCGAATCCGCTTCTGCGCTCTCGCTGCGTAATCGATTCTGCGACACGGCGCGAAGTTGATCGCGCCGCCCCTCAGAAGTTGCACGGTGACGTTAGGCCGGACGGCGGCACCGTATCTTTGAATTTCAGCAGCCGGCTGCGCAGGGCGGCAATCGCCGCTTCCACCGCCTGCGGCGATTGTGGTCTGCCTCCGCGGAAGTACACCCAATCGATGTCTTCCTCCCAGCGGCGCGAATCGTTGCCGGCGATCAATCCATCTCGAATGAACCACAAATTGAAATTGATCGACATCAGCGACTCGGGATAGTACTTGCCGCCGTGATCGGCGAGCGGTTCTCCGTCGACGAAATAACGGACGGTCCCGCTGCCCACCTGCGTGACCAGTGTGTGCCAGCCTGCCAGCGCACCGGCTCGATTCGCCGACGTGTTATCGGCGATCCATGGCTCGAGCTGAAATGTCTCCCACGTGGTGAAGAAGATCGTCGGGCCGATGTGATTCCAGCCGCCGTTCGGCAGATATTCAAAATCCATCTCGCTGTAGTCGGGATCCATCGGCGCTTTTTGTGGACTGACGGCATAGAACGATTGCACAATCTGATCGCCGTTCGGCCCATTCGCTGGCTGATCCGAAAAACGCACGCGCGCGGCGTACGTACCTTCGAGAAACTTTCGCTCCTGACAGATCTGCGCCTGACGCGTGTGCTCACTGCTGCCATCGGTCGCTGAGTTCATACGCAGCAGAACGTTGCCGGCGCGATCAGGATCCGGGACCAGCGATACGCTCTCTTTGCCCCAAGTTGATCCTTGTACGCCGGGCCAGCCCACTTCAGTGCGGACGATCCAGCCGTGCTGCGCGAGATCGTCGGGCGTCGAGTACGTGAAATCATCGAACAAGACGTGGCGTGTCGCGCAGCCAGCCGTTAGACCGCAAAGAATCAGTACAGCGGCTGCTCGTCTCATCGCGGCGGACAGGGAAGAGGCTCGGTTGGCGCGACGAGTCGCACTGCATCGACGTGGATCGGCAGCTCGCCCTCGGTCGTGACGCGAAACGCTTCAACGTGGCTGACATCGCCGAGACACCGGAGGCGCACGCGAACGATTCCGCGCTCGCTTTTCGGCAACAGCGAAGTGATGTCGACGCTCCCGGCGCCGCTTGAAATGATCAGCGGTCGCGCCGCTGGTTTTTGCACGACCACTTCGAGCTGAAGCGCAGCGTCTCCATTCGCTTGCCGGCTCAAATCCTTCTGGGCCGGTCGAATGGAGATCTCGGTCGCGCTCTGCTCAATTTTCCGTGTCGCGGCCGGCGTTGCTCCCGGCACGTCGACCGGCAGATCGGAGAGATCGCTGCGGTCGCTGTATGTTAGGCCGTAGCCCACCGGAAAAAGCGGATCGTACGATTTGTCGCCGTGGTTGAGCACGACCTGCGACGGCAGCTTCGGCCACGAGAATGACAGCTTGCCGCGAAAGTCGCTCACGCCGAAGAGAACATCGGCGAGACCGCCGCCCTCTGTCCCGGGAAGCCAGGCAGCGACGAATGCGTCGGAAAGATTCAGATACGGATTCACCCACAGCGGACGTCCCGATAGGAAAACGGGGACCACCGGGATACCGGCCTCACGCAGCCGGCGGAGCATTCCCAGATTCACTGGATCGTCATAGACGATGTCCTGCCGGTCACCTTGAAACTCCGCGTACGGATCTTCGCCGAAGACGACAATGGCCACGTCAGGCCGCGCGGTGAAAGCTCCATTGGCGGCGAGAGTGGCCCGCCCGCCCGCCCCTTCCACGGTCTTCTCCACGCCGTGCCAGATCGAGGTTGCTCCGGGGAAATCGGCGTTGCCGTTCCCATCGCCTTGCCACGTCAGCGTCCAGCCGCCGCACTGTTTCGGAATGTTGTCGGCGCCGTCGCCGGCAACCAGAACGTTCATGTTCGGTCGCAGAGGCAGAACGTGACCATTGTTCTTCAGTAGCACGAGAGATTCGCGCACCGCCTGGTGTGCCACAGTGCGATGTGCCGATGATCCGAGCTCTTCGAAATGCCCGCCCAGCGGCCGCGACGACGGTTTCCCCGCGGAAAATAGCCGCGCGTGCAACTTCACTCGCAGAATGCGGCGGACTGCGTCGTCGAGTCGCGACATTGGAATCACGCCTGAGCGCGCCTGAGCCAACGTGTTCTCGTACAGCGCCTTCCAATCCTCAGGCACCATGAACATGTCGAGACCCGCATTGAACGATTGAGCGCAATTGCTGTTTGTACAGCCAGGCACTCGAGCGTGTCCGTTCCAGTCGCCGACGAGAAGACCGTCAAACTTCATTCGTTTCTTCAGCACGTCAGTGAGGAGCGCGCGATTGCCGTGCATCTTCTCGCCCTGCCAACTGCTGTACGAAATCATGATCGTCTGCACGCCGGAGGACATCGCGCCAAGGTAGCCGGGGAGGTGAATATCGCGCAGCTCAGCCTCGCTTGCGAGGTTGTCGCCCTGATCTTTCCCGCCCGCTGTGCCGCCGTCGCCGATGAAGTGCTTCGCGGTGGTGATCACTCTTGGTTGCAGTCCGGCGACCATGTTCGTCGCGCACATCCGCACGATCGACGGATCTTCGGAGAAGCTCTCGTACGTGCGGCCCCACCGGTCATCGCGCACGACTGCAACGACGGGCGAAAAGTCCCAATCGATTCCCGTCACCGCCATTTCCGTCGCGGTGACTTCGCCGATGCGGCGGATCAGCTGCGCATCGCGCGTCGCTCCGAGGCCAACGTTGTGCGGGAAAATCGTCGCACCGACGATGTTGTTGTGGCCGTGCACGGCGTCCGCGCCCCACATCACCGGGATCGCACGGCGGCCGTTCGATGTGTCCATGGAAGCCGTGTAGAAGGCATCGGCGAGCGCGAGCCACTCTTCCGGCTTCGCGGTGCGCACGTCGCCGCGCCAGCCGCCGCCATTCAGAACCGATCCGATGTGATAGTCGCGAACTTCGTCGGGAGTGATGTTGACGATACTGGGCTGGATGACTTGACCGACTTTTTCCTCCAGCGTCATCGAGCGAACGAGCCTCTCAATTGCGCGTTCAATGTGCGGATCGCGTGGGTGCTGTTTGCCTGCGGGCCAGATTTGAGGATGAACGGTGGCGAGGAAAATAGAAACGAAAACGCCAGCGCCCGGGATCACCGCTCGCCGATTCTCCGCTCGTACTCCGCGGCGCGATCGAGGAGCGCCTCGATGTTGCGGCCGAGGGAGAGCTTCTCCGTCAGGTCCGTCGCTTTGTCGAAGTCACCGCGCAGACGTTCTGCCTCCGCTAAATAGTAATCGCGCAGACCAACCTCGATTTTGAATTCCGGGTATTTCTCCGCCAGGGTGCGCATCCACTCTTCGACCTGACGGCGGCGGTCGCGATCGCCGTTTCCCTGTTTGAGGTCTTTGAGCAGGGTGTCGACGACGCCCGACAGGATTTGCTGCCGTTGATCCAGGACCTGATCGGCGGCCATGCCGCGCATCATACCCAGTTTATGCCGAGCGGAGCGAGGCATCTGCGGTGGCGCAGCGACTCGTGACATCGAGTTCGAAATGCACATCTTTCGCTCTTGCCCGGGAGATCCCTCTCCTTCCGCTTCGCTGCGCTCAGCGTCAGGGTCGGGATAAACTGAGAAGCTGTGAAGGTTTTGATCGCCAATCGAGGCGAGATCCGACCTAATTTATGCCGAGCGAAGCGAGGCATCTCCGGTGCGATAGCGAACAGAGGCGCCTCGAGCGTTGCTCGTGGAAGACAGAAACGCGGCGCCGCCAGAGATCCCTCGCTGCGCTCGGGATAGACTCACAGCCGTGAAAGTCCTCATCGCCAATCGAGGCGAGATCGCCGTGCGCATCATTCGCGCCTGTCGCGAGCTCGGCTATTCCACCGTGGCGGTGTATTCCGAGCCCGATCGGGCCGCGCTGCACGTCCTCTATGCCGACCAGGCGATGCCGATTGGTCCGGCACCGTCGCGCGAGAGTTATCTGCGCATCGATCGCATCCTCGACGCAGCGAAAAAGAGCGGTGCCGACGCGATCCATCCCGGCTACGGCTTTCTTGCCGAGAACGCCGCATTCGCGCGCGCGTGCCGCGACGCTGGAATCACGTTTGTCGGCCCGTCGCCCGAATCGATCGAGGCGATGGGATCGAAAACCGAGGCGCGACAGCGCATGAAGGCGGCAGGAGTCCCTGTCGTTCCTGGCCTAACAGAGCCCGTCCGCTCCTTCGAAGAAATCGCCGCGTTCGCGCGCACGGCAGGTTTGCCGATCATGATCAAAGCGAGCGCGGGCGGGGGCGGGAAGGGACTGCGTTTCGTGGAGCGTGAGGAGGACCTTCAGCCGTCGTTCGAGCGGGTGACCAGCGAGGCGCAATCGTTCTTCGGCGACGCCGCCGTGTACGCCGAGAAATTTGTCCCCTCGCCGCGCCACATCGAAGTCCAGATCCTCGGCGACCAGCATGGAAACCTGCTGCACGTCGGCGAACGCGAATGCACGCTGCAGCGCCGGCACCAGAAAGTCGTGGAGGAGTGTCCATCGCCGGTCGTCGGCGAAGAGCTCCGCCAGAAACTCGGTGAGATGGCGCTCCGCGCTGCGAAGGCGGTGAACTACTTCTCCGCCGGCACCATCGAATGCCTGATGGGTCCCGACCGGCAGTTTTACTTCCTGGAGATGAATACGCGATTGCAGGTCGAGCATCCGGTGACGGAGGTGGTCTGGAGCATCGATCTGGTGAAAGAGCAGTTGCGCGTGGCGCGCGGTGAGAAGCTCTCCCTGCGGCAGAATGATTTGAAGCCGAGCGGCCATGCGATCGAGTGCCGCATCTATGCCGAGGATCCCGGGCGCAAATTTGCGCCCTCGCCGGGAGTGATTCGCTACCTGAATCTTCCTCAGGGTCCCGGCGTCCGCAACGACAACGGTGTCTACTCCGGGTACACCGTTCCAGTGTTCTACGATCCGATGCTCTCGAAATTGATCTGTCAGGCCGCGACACGCCCGGAAGCGATTGCCCGCATGCGGCGCGCTCTCATCGAATATCGCGTCGAAGGCATCGAGACGACGATCCCATTCTTCACCGCTCTGATGAGCCATCCCGATTTTCTGGAAGCCAGATTCGACACCGGCTTCATCGATCAGAATCTTGGCGAGCTCATGAAAGAGCGCAGCGGCAACGGCCATGTCGATGCGGCGATCGCCGCCGCGGCGATTCTGGCCTTTGAAGAATCGCAGCAAGTGCGGCTCCCCGATCATGCTGATTCGCCGTGGAAGCGCGCCGGCCGCGCTGAAACGCTGAAGGACCGGCGGTGAAATTCCTTGCCCATCACGCCGGCGAAGAAATCCCGGTCGAAGTCGAGCGGCTGGCGAGCGGGTATCGTGTCCGCGTCGGCGATCGCTGGTTTGTAGGCGACCTCGCGGACGCGGGACGCTTTCTCCGTTCTCTCCGTCTGGAAGACGGAACGCAATTGGCCCTGATCCACCACCGCGACGGCACAAAACATCAAATCAGCCTCGGCGACTCGACCATTCATGTCGACATCACCGACCCGCTTTCACTCAAGCGCAAACGAACTGAGGATCAGATGGGGAGCGGCGGGTCGGTAAAGGCTCTGATGCCAGGCCGCATCGTCCGCGTCAGCGTGCGCAAAGGCGACTCGGTGCGCAAAGGTGCACGGTTGCTCGTCCTCGAGGCCATGAAGATGGAGAACGAGATTCAGGCGCCAGCGGACAGCGTCGTCGAAGAGGTTCTGGTCGAAACGGGTCAGACAGTCGAAAGCGGCGCGGAACTGGTTCGTCTCGCGCCGATCGACGGCTGACTCCAATATAATCTACACATGGCGTCCGTGGACCCCTTCTCGCCGGGCAGTGCTCTGCTCAATTACAAGCTTGGGCAGCGCGTCAGCACGTCTGTCTGGTGGGCGGAGGAAACGCGCGCCGGCAAAAGAGTGGCGATCAAACTCCTGTCGCGGCAATTGCCGAAAGACCCGGCACGCCGCGAGGCACTCGTGCGCGACGTCCGTCTCGGCGCTGCACTCTATCACCAGTCGCTGGTCAATATTCAGGAGATCGCGCCCGCAGGCGACGCATTGATTCTAGTCATGGAGTGGATCGATGGCCAAACGATTTCTGCGCGGGTCCGCAGCAAGCCGCTCGACCGCGCGGAGTTTTTCCGCGTCGCCTACCAGCTCGTCGACGCCCTCAAGTTGTTGCACGCGAAAAATATGGTGCACGGCAACGTCGGCGGCGATTCGATTCTCATCAGCGCGAACGGGCAGGCGAAGCTCTGCGGTTTGAATCTCAGCAACTTGATGCCGCGCCAGGGACAGCCGTCCGCGTTTCAGCAGAAAGGCAATGATCTCCGCGCGGTGTCGTATATGGCGTCCGAGCAGATCTCGAATCAAGGCGTGACGTCGCAGACGGACATCTTTTCCCTCGGACTGGTGCTGTATGAAGCAGCCAGCGGACGGCAGGCGTATCAGGGGGCATCGGCGGCCGAGATCGCGCGCAAAGTCGTCGAGGAGCAGCCGCCCTCGCCGAAGTCGATCAATCCGACCATCGACAACGCGGTCCTCAGCGTCATGGGCCGCTGCCTTTTCAAAGATCCCTTCCGGCGCCACAAGGACGCGAAATCGATGCTCGATGAGATCATTCGCGCTGATCCGGAGGCGCAGAAATTCGCGATCGCTCTTTCGAAACCGGCGGCCGCCGCGCCGCGGGAGGCGGGCCAGAGTCGCAATGTCATCCTCTTCATTGCCGATGTCGCAGGTGAGGCGGACGTCAAAGCAGCCTCGCGAATGCAGCAAGTCCTCGGCGAGGCCGTGTATTTGTTCGATGGCGAGGTCCTCGATCCATTCGGTCCGCGCCTGATCGCCGAGCTGCCGAGCGTCGATGCCGCGCTCGAAGCGGGCCGCAAAGGCGAATTCGATTTTTCGGCCGAGCAGCAGGGTGAGAGTCCAGTTCCTGTCCGCCTTCTGCTGCACGCGGGCGAAGTCGAAGTGCACGATGGCAAAGTCGGAGGCGCGGCGGTCACAAAGGCCATCGAGGTGCTGCAAAACCTCCCGCCGATGAAGCTGCACATTTCGGAGGAGTTCACGAAGCGCGGACGCGGCAATGTCCGCCTGCGGGACGGTGGCGCGAAAGCGGGCGTGAAGCTGTACACCATCGTGCCGGTCGAGCCGCCGGCGCCGGCGGTCGTGGAAGAGGAGCCGGAGCTCGAGGAAGTGGAAAGCGAGGAAGAGGAAACGGCGGCGCAAGAGGCCGTGGTGGCCGCGGCAAAAAGGAAGCGGACGATCATGCTCGCTACCGCTGCGGCGATCGCGGTCCTCATCCTCGGCGGCGGCGCACTCCTGCTGTCGAAAACAAAAGGCGATCGTGAGACGCCAGGAGCTGTAAAACGGGCGAAGATCCACGCCGAATCTGGAGCGAAGGCCATTTTCCTACAGCCGTTCACGGTCGAGGGAACGGATCCTGCGCTCGCCGATCGCGCGAACCAGGTGCGGCTCGCGACGATCGAGTTGTTGCGTACCATGCCTGATGTGCACGTGGCCGATGCGCCCGGATCGGATGTGACCTCGTTCACCGCGACGATTCGAGGCGGCGCGGCGGGACCGGAAATCGTCACCGGCTCGAACGCCGTCCCGATGCTCGATGCGGCGAGCGGGATTCAGTCGGTCATGCAATTCATCTCCACGCAGCTTCAACTGCCGCA
>Ga0137375_10011943_pt1 | contig 10282 bp, 8 predicted proteins | sample SagtaG_24_FD_104936 | JGI IMG/M metagenome (GOLD analysis project Ga0137375, IMG submission 104936) | Vadose zone soil microbial communities from Sagehorn Ranch, Mendocino, California, USA - Sage1_R_113_16 metaG | ecosystem: Environmental > Terrestrial > Soil > Vadose zone | place: USA...
GCCGAGCGGGAGGCGGCCGCGCGGGAGTACGAGCGGGCCGGCCGCAGCGAGCAGGCCGAGCGGCTGCGCCACGAGGCCGGGGTGCTGGCCGCGCACCTCAGCCCAGGCTGCGGATGAACACCCGCTCGTGCGCCGCGGGCAGGGCGGCGGCGACGGCGCCGAGCAGTACCGCCTCTTCGCCCAGATGCCCCATGACGAACGCCGGCTGCAGCGCGTTGACCGCGCGCAGCGCCTTCTGCACGTGAGCCGACACGGCTTCGTCCAGGAAGCCGCTGATGACGATCAGGTCGGGGTCGAGCACGGCCCCGGCGGCCGCTACGGTGAGCGCCAGTTGCTGGGCGTGGATCCGGACGACCCGCTTGGCGGTGCGGTCGCCGGCGTGCGCGGCCCGGTACACCTCGCGGGCCGTGCGCAGCTGGGTCAACTCGAACCGGTGGGCGAGGCGCACGACCCCGCTGGAGGAGACCGCCTCCTCCAGCATGAGCTGCTCGCCCGGGCTCTGCGCGGCACGGCGGATCAGGGCGTCGAGCGGGTGCGCGGCGATCAGCGACATCAGGGCCACCTCGCCGGCCGCGCCGTGCACGCCGCGGTGCAGCCGGCCGTCGACGAACGCGCTCAGCCCCAGGCCGGGCCGCAGCGACACCAGCACGAAGTCCGCGACGCCCCGGGCGGCACCCAGGCGGTGCTCACCCACCGCGGCGAGGTTGACGTCGTTCTCGACCAGACATGTGGTACCGAGGGCGGCGTCCAGCTCGCTTAGGAAGCCGGCCTGGTCGACGCCGGGGAGGGTGGCCCGCTGGACGCTGCGCGTGGGCTGGTCGGGTACCCCCGGGGTGGCGACCATGACGACGGAGGCGTCGGCGAACGACAAGCCGGCGCCGCGAGCCGCGTTGGCCGTCAGATCCGCGACCGCGGCGGCGAGCGACGCCGGGGTACGGGTCCGGTTGGGCGCCTTCACCCGGGCGAGCACGGTGCCGTCGAGGTCGGCGACCGCCGCTTGGAGCCGGCCGCCGAGCTGGACGCCGACCACGAACCCGGCGGTCGGGTCCGGCTCGTAGAGCGCCGCCGCCGGCCCGGCCCGGCCGGTGGTGAAGCCGCCGCGGCGGACCAGCCCGGCCCGCTGCAGGTGCGCCAGCGCGCTGGAGACGGTGGGCTTGGACAGGCCGGTACTCGTGGCGAGGCGGCTGCGGCTCTGCGGGGCGCGCCACAGCTCGTCGAAGACCGCGCGGCGGTTGAGCTCCTGGAGAAACGTGGGCGAACCCGGCCCGTGCGCGCCGGCCGCGGGGCGTGCGTCGCTCAGCACGGGACGCGGGTCGGTCCGCCGATCGTCATCGGGCACGGGCGGCCTCCGGCAAGACGGTCACGTACCGATCGTCCCGTATTCGGGTCGAGCGATCATCGCCAGGGCAGCCGTAGACTCTTCCGGGATCTCCCGCCGGGCCAAGTCGGCGTGCCGGAGCTAACCGACAAAGCCTTTACCAGTTCGTTTGGAAGACTCTCTTATAGTTTTCGCGATCATCAGGTACCGTCAGACTCGCGCCCGGTCCGCCGGGTAGGCGCGTCCGGACCACCAGAGGGGGGAGGGCCGGGCCGCGTTCCGGATCTCCGGCATGCGGCCCGACCCGTTGTCCGGGACGCGGCCGGCCCCGAGCCGCCCCGCGGCCGGTTCTACGCGATCTTGGACTTGCGGTGCCCGGCCGGGGCGGAGGTGTGGCGATGCGCGCGGACTCGACCAGGCCACAGGCGTCGGCGGGTAGGGCGATCAGCACTCCCGCACCGGGGCTCGCGTCCCACGGCCGCAGGCCCGACCGGGACACCGGCGTCGCGTCGGTGACGGCCGGCAGCCAGGCGCCGTGCAAACCGCCGACCAGAAAAGCCTGTAACGGTACCGTCGCCCCACCGGCCCGGGCGGCCGCCGTGGTCGCCGGCCCCGGGGCCAGGTACAGGTATGCCTGGATGGCGCCCACGCACTCGGCGGCGAGCTGCAGCCCGTCGAGGATCAGGTGCGGGGCGTGGCTCAGCAGCGTGACGTCCTTGGCGCTGGCCGGTTCGCCCTCGGCGCCGTTGGCCACGACCACCGCGCGAGTACCCGTGGCCACGGCGGCCAGCTTGCGCCAGACCGGAAACCCGGCGCCGCCCCGCCCGGTGAGCCCGGCCGCGTGCGCGGTGGCGACGAGCCGGCCGGGACCGCCGTGCCACGGTAGGGCGCCGTGCCGGTGCAGGTGCCCGGCCAGCTCGGGGCCGGCGGTCAGCAGCCGGTCGGCGGTCAAGGTCAGCGTACTCATCGGACTCCGTCCACTGTGGAGAGTCGGGAGCACCCGGCGGAGCAGCGCCAGCCGACGGCGGCGAGGACGGTCGCCGCGCACACCGCCGCTGTACCGCGCAGCCACGCCTCCCCGGCGTCGGTGCCGGTACCGAGGGCGTGCAGGAACGCGAACGGCCAGGCGGCGTAGGCGAGCCAGTGCACCGCCCGCCAGGCGCGCAGGCCGAGGCGGTGGCGCAACAGGCTCGTGACGACCAGGGCCACGACCAGGTCCAGCGCGAGCGTGCCGAAGCCCTGCCACACCGGGCGGTAGGCGCCGGCGAACGGCAGGACGACGTCGACGAGCTTCAGGTGCGCGTACGGGTCGACGAGCAGCGTACCCACGTGGATCGCGAGCAGCAGCACGGAAAGCAGGCTCGCGTTGCGGTGCACCCCGGTGACCGCGAACCGGGGCAGCCCGAACGCCGGCCGGCCGGACCGGGTGGCGATGCCGAGCGCGACGACAATAGTCAGCAGCACGAGCGACACCACACCCGTACCCCGCGCCAGATACCAGGCGGCGTCGCTCAATCGGGCCACCCCCCGACGGTGTGCACCGTGCCGGACGCGTCCACCAGCCGGGCCGGGCGGTGCTGGATACGCAGCCAGTCGTCGGCGCCGGATCCGTGCACGATCGCGGCCGTGCTGAGCGCGTTGGCCTCGACGCAGTCGTACGCCGCGACCGAGACCGTGCGCCACACCGGTTTCGCCGGCTGGCAGGTGCGCGGGTCGAGGATGTGGTGCAGCAGGTGGCCGCCGGCACGCCAGCGCCGGCTGCGGGTGCTCGACGTGGCCAGCGCGGTACCGCCCGGCAGTGCGACCACGCAGCGCGGCTCGTCCGATCGGTCCTGAACCACGACCTGCCACCCGCCGTCCGGCGTCGGACCCGCCGTGGCGAGGTCGCCGCCGAGGCTGACGAGCACACCGGTGTCGCAGGATCCGGCGACCAGTTCCGCGCACCGGTCGGCCGCGAAGGCCTTGCCGGTCGCGCCGAGGTCCAGGAGAACCCCCGGCGGTACGGTCAGCTCCCGGCCGGACAGCTCGACGCGTCGCCAGCCGGGTGCCGGTTCGGCGCGCTGCCGCCATCGGCCGCCGGTCGACGTCAGGGACTGCAGGTCCCGGTCGTAGCCTAGGCGCACCATCGCCCCGCCCAGCGTCGGGTCGACCCGCCCGTCGGTGCGGCGGGCGACCGCCAGCGCGGCGGCGACGAGGTCCGCGAGCAGCGCGCTGACCCGCACCGGCTGCCCCTGCGCCCGCTGCACCACGCGGATCTCCGAGTCGCCGCGGAAGCGGCTGCACGCCCGGTCCACCGCGCTCAGGTAGGTCGTGACGAGGCGGCTCGCCGCGGCCAGCCGGGCCGGCTCCGTGACGACGAGGCGGGCGGTGCTACCCCATGCGGCCACTGCGCCGTACCGGAGCGCAGCGGCAGGGTCTCGACCAACGGCATGGCACTCACGTCCCGCCGGACGTGGCGTGCCCGGGCCCGGTCCCCGTCGACACCGGCGGAGCGCTGTCCACCCCGGTGGTTCGGTCGGAGCTGGTGGTCTCATCGGAGCTGGTGCTCGTGGACGTGCTCGTGGCGGCGCGAGCGGCCTGCGTGTCGGCCCGGGCGACCGCGGCCACCGCGGCCGAGCCGAGCGCACTGGCCGCCGCGATTCCGAGGGTGACGGCGGTCGCGCGGCGAAGTCCCTTGTCCCGCGAGGACATCGTGTTTCCCTTCGACTGGATGTACCGGACCGTGCGGATCCCACGCTGCGGGCCGAAGCTGTGTGACCGCTGTGCGTGGGCTCAGGGGCGAATGTGGACCGGTTCTCAGCGGGCGCACAGCCGGACCACAAGCCCGGCACACGACTGCGGCCGAAGGTGGGCGCATGACCATGACCTCTGACGTGGAAACCCTGACCCCGCCGCCCGGCCCGGCGCCCACGCGCCCGGTGCGGCCCGCCCGCCCGCGCTGGGTACGCCCCGCCGTGGCGGCGCTCCTGCTCGGTACCGCACTGCTCTATCTGTGGGGGCTGGGCGCCTCCGGGTGGGCCAACGGGTACTACTCGGCCGCGGCCCAGGCCGGATCGGCGAGCTGGAAGGCGTGGTTCTTCGGCTCGTTCGACGCCGGCAACGCGATCACCGTCGACAAGACTCCCGCCGCGCTGTGGATCATGGGGCTGTCGGTGCGGCTGTTCGGGCTCAACGCGTGGAGCATCCTGGTGCCCGAGGCCCTCGCCGGGGTCGCCGCGGTCGGGCTGCTCCACGCCACGGTACGGCGCTGGTTCGGACCGGTCGCAGGCCTGCTCGCCGGTGCGGTGTTCGCGATCACCCCGGTCGCGGTGCTGATGTTCCGGTTCAACAACCCGGACGCGTTGCTGGTGCTGTTCCTCGTTGCGGCGGCCTACGCCGTCACGCGGGCGCTGGAACGGGCCTCGACCCGGTGGCTCGTCCTGGCCGGCGCCCTGGTCGGGTTCGGCTTCCTCACCAAGATGTTGCAGGCGGTGCTGGTGCTGCCCGGGTTCGGTCTGGTCTACCTCGTCGCCGCGCCCACCTCGATGCGTCGCCGGCTCGGGCAGCTCGCCCTCGCCACGCTGGCGATGGTCGGCGCCGCCGGGTGGTGGGTGGCCGTCGTCGCGCTGTGGTCGGCCGCGTCCCGCCCCTACATCGGCGGCTCGCAACACAACAGCATCCTGGAGCTGACCCTGGGGTACAACGGGTTCGGCCGGCTCACCGGCGAGGAGACCGGCAGCGTCGGCGGGATGAACGGCTGGGGCACTACGGGCTGGAGCCGGCTCTTCACCGCCGAGATCGGCGGTCAGGTGGCGTGGCTGCTGCCGGCCGCGCTGGTCCTGCTGGCCGCCGGACTCTGGCTGCGCGGCCGCGCGCCCCGGATCGACCGGCCCCGGGCCGCGCTGATGCTGTGGGGCGGGTGGCTGCTGGTCACGGCCGCCACGTTCAGCTTCATGCAGGGCATCTTCCACGCGTACTACACCGTGGCCCTGGCCCCGGCGATCGGCGCGCTCGCCGGCATCGGTGCCACCCTGCTGTGGCGGGCCCGCCGGCTCAGCACCGACCTGGTGCTCGCGGCGGCCGTCGCCGGTACCGCCGTCTGGTCCTACGTCCTGCTCAGCCGCAGCGCCGACTGGTACCCCTGGTTGCGGGTGACCGTCCTCGCCGCGGGCCTGGCCGCCGCCGGACTGTGGGTGGTGGCCCGCCGGCTGCGCCCCGGCGCGGCCGCGGCCGTCGCCGGCGTCGCCCTGCTTGCCGTCCTCGCCGGTCCGGCCGGCTACGCGCTGAACACCGCCGCGACCGTCCACAATGGAGCGGTTCCGAGCGCGGGTCCGGTGGTCGCGGGTGCCCGCTTCGGCGGCCCGGGCGGACCGCGGGTGGGTGGCCCGCTCCGGGTCGGCGTCCCGCCGGCCGGCGCCGGTCCGGTGGCCGGCGGTCCCGCGCCCGGTGGCGGCCCGGTGGCCGGTCGGCCCGGCGGCATGGGCGGCCTGCTCACCGCGTCCACGCCGAGTACCGAGCTGGTCACGCTGCTCACCACCGACAGCGGCCGGTACCGGTGGGTGGCCGCGACCGTCGGCGCGAACAACGCCGCCGGGTACCAGCTGGCGACCGGGGCGCCGGTGCTCGCGATCGGCGGCTTCAACGGCAGCGACCCGGCGCCGACGCTGGCCCAGTTCCGGCAGTACGTGAGCCAGCACCGGATCCACTACTTCATCACCGGCGGCATGGGCGGCCCGGGAGGCGGGAGCGCGGCCGCGCAGGAGATCGCCGCGTGGGTCGCCGCGAACTACACCGCCACCACGGTGGGCGGCACGACCGTCTACGACCTGTCCTGAACCGGCCCGGGGAGCGCGCGGCCATGCTGGCTCCGTGCTCCCCGGGTACCTGATCACCCCACCACCCCGCGCCTGAGCGGGGGTGGTATCCGCGTGCCGAGCCGACGCAGTGGATCAGTACAGGGCTTGCGCGAGTGTTTGTGCGCGTCCAGTTAGGGTTCTTAAACAATTACGTTTCAACCATGCCGCAACAGATATTGACATGAAACTCCATCGAGGGTTTCATATTTGTTGCCTCGGGGGGACGGCGGCGTCCCACCGCTCATCCCACCCACGGGCGACCAGGGCAAGGGTGTGAGTGAGCTTGGAGGAGGGCCCGTGCGTCCACGGCTGAAGCGGTTGTCGATAGTGCTCACGGTGCTGTCGACCGGCGTCGCGGGGGTGGTGGCCGGCGTGCTCGCCGCACCCGACGCGCGCGCCTCGAACAACGGGCTGTCCATCCGGCCGGCGATGGGGTGGAGCAGCTGGAGCTTCATCCGTCGCTCGCCCACCGCCGCCAAGATCATCGCCCAGGCCGACGCGATGAAGAACAGTGGCCTCGCCGACCACGGGTACACCTATGTCAACGTCGATGACTTCTTCCAGAAGTGCGACGCCAACGGCTACGTCGTCGACGGGTTCGGGCGGTGGACGGTCGACACGGCGAAGTTCCCCGGCGGGATCAAGCCGGTCGCCGACCACGTGCACAGCCTCGGGCTCAAGTTCGGCCTCTACGTCACGCCCGGCATCCCGCAGAACGCGGTGGACAAGAACACCCCCATCGAGGGCACCAGCTTCCACGCCCGGGACATCGCGGACACCAGCCGGCTGGAGAAGAGCTACAACTGCAAGCACATGTACTTCATCGACTACTCCAAGCCCGGTGCCCAGGAGTACGTCAACTCGTTCGCGAACCTGTACGCCTCGTGGGGCGTGGACTACCTGAAGATCGACGGGGTGGGCTCCTCCGACATCCCCGACGTCCAGGCGTGGGACAAGGCGCTGCGCCAGACCGGCCGGCCGATCAACTTCGCGCTGTCCAACAACCTGCCCATCGCCGACGCCTCGACGTGGCGGCAGCTCTCCAACAGTTGGCGGACCCAGGGCGACGTCGAGTGCTACTGCAGCGGTCAGCCCAACGGCGTCGGGTACCCGCTGACCACCTGGGCGAAGATCGCGAGCCGGTTCAACTCGGTGGCGAGCTGGCAGCCGTTCGCCGGCCCGGGCGGGTGGAACGACTACGACTCCATCGAGATCGGCAGCGGTGACCAGGAGATCCAGGACATCACCGGCATGAACAAGGCCGACATCCGCCGCACCCAGCTCACGCTGTGGTCGATGGCCGCCGCGCCGCTCCTGCTCGGTACCGACCTGGTCCTGATGGACCCGACCAAGACCCCCACCCCGCCGGCCGGTGTCAACACCGACAAGGCGATGCTGTTCAACGACCGGCTCATCGCCATCGACCAGGACGGCGTGGCCGCCAAGCGGATCGTCAACAGCAACGGTGGCCAGGTGTTCAGCAAGCGCGAGGCCAACGGTGACTTCATCGTGGCTCTGTTCAACACGAACACCTCCGGCAACCTGACCGTCTCGGTCAGCTGGTCGCAGGTCGGCTTCACCGGCAGCGCGCATGTGCGCAACGAGTGGTCCGGCGCCGACGGCGGTACCGTGACCAACTCCTACAGCGCCACCCTGCGTCCCGGTGAGCCGCGGCTGATCCGGGTGACCCCGGGCAGCGGTGGCGGCGGGTCGACCGTCGAGGCCGAGGCCGGCTCGATCGCCGGTGCCGCCCGGATCGCCGGCTGCACCGCCTGCTCCGGCGGCCAGAAGGTCGGCTTCATCGGCAACGGCGCGGCGAACTTCGTGACCCTCAACGTCACCCCGAGCGCGGCGGGCAGCCGGACGCTGACCATCATCTACACGCTCAACGGAAACCGATCGTTCTTCGTCAGCGTCAACGGCGGGGCCGCGGTCGAAGTGCCGTTGACCGGTACCAGCTTCGCGACGCCGTTCACCAAGACGATCACGGTGACCCTCAACGCCGGATCGAACAGCATCAAGTTCTTCAACAACACGGCGTACGCACCGGACTTGGACAAGATCTCCGTCAACTAGGCGGCGGAGTCATGGCTTCGGGGCCGGCCGGCGGGGCCGGCCCCGAAGTCACCGGCATCAGATGCGGTTCCGGGCGCGCTTGAGCTCGCTGAACTCCGGTACCGCCGACAGCAGGCGCACCGCGTCGAACAGCTTCTCGGCGGCCTCGCCCTCCGGGACGGGTACCACGATCGGGCCGAAGAAGCCGGGCCCGTCGCCGAACACGATGATCGGGCTGCCCGTCTCCATACCCGCCCGCTCCTGGCCCTCGTAGTGGCTCTCCACGAGGTACTCGTCCATCTCGTCGTCCTCGACGGCGAAGTAGAGGTCGGCCGGCAGCCCGGCGGCGCCCAGCGCCTCGGTCAGCACCCGCTCGTCGATGTCCCGCCCGTCCTCGTGCACCCGCGTGCCGATCTCGGTGTAGACCCGTTCCACCGCGTCGGTGTCGTACTTCTCGTCGACCGCGGTCAGCACCCGCCCCGCCCGCCGGCCGCCTTCCTGGGCGGCCCGGATCCGCGGCGAGACCTGGTTGTCCTCGTTGAGGATGGCCAGGCTCATCAGACGCCAGTCGATGGTCAGGTTGCGTGCCCCGGTGACCGCCAGCAGCCAGCGCGAGGTCCGCCAGGTGTACGGGCAGCTCGGGTCGAACCAGAAGATGACGTCGTCGCTCATGGTGCACCAGTCAACCAGACATCCGTAACCGTGGCTGCGCCGGTCGGCGGTCAGCGCCGGGCGCCGCCGACGGCCAGCAGGTTGCCGTCGGGGACCACGATCGGCGGCCGGTGGGTGGCCGCCTCGGCGCGCGCCCTGGCCCGGTTCTCCGGGGTGCTGGCGATGGTCGCGCGGTAGGTGGCGGCGGTGCGGCCGGCGATCGTGGCCCAGCCGTACCGGCGCTGCACCATCGCCCGCGCGCGCCGGGCCATGTGCCGCGCGCTCTGGTGGTCGTCGAGCAGGGCGGACACGGCGCCGGCGAGCGCCGGGGGGTCCTGCGCGGGGAAGGTCATGCCGGTGACGCCGGGCTCGACGATCTCGGCCAGGCCACCGGTGGCGGCGACGGCGAGGGGCGCGCCGGCGGCCGCGGCCTCGAGCGCGACCATGCCGAAGGGTTCGTAGATCGACGGGACGACCACGGTGTCGCTGGCGGCGAACGTGGCCGGCAGGTTGTCGCCGACGAAGCCCGCGAAGTTGACCGTGGACTCCAGCCGCAGGCGGGCCACCTCGGCCTGCAGCTCGGGCCGGTACGGGCCGTCGCCGGCGATGACCAGGCGCAGCCCGGGGTGGCGGTCGCGCAGCTCGGGCAGGGCGTGGATGACGTGCTGCACGCCCTTCTCGTACACCAGCCGCCCGGCGAAGCCGATCATCGGGCCGTCTCCGGCGTAACGGGCGCGGGCCTGCGCGACGGCGCGGGGCGGGGCCTGCCAGACCGGCGCGTCGACACCGTTGGCGATGACGGCGATGTCCTCCGGCGCCAGCCCGAGCAGGTGGCTGACCTCCCACCGCATGTACGCCGAGCACGTGATGACGTGCGCCGCCTCGTGGCCGAGCCAGTACTCGACGGTGTGGATGGTCTTGTTCATCTCCTCGGGCAGCCAGCCCTGGTGGCGGCCGGCCTCCGTGGCGTGGATGGTGGCCACCAGCGGGATGCCGAGATGGTCCCGCATGGTCACCGCGGTGTGCGTGACGAGCCAGTCGTGGGCGTGGATGACGTCGAAGCTCTCGGTCGCGGCGGCGTGCAACGCGGCGCGGGTCAGCGCGTGGTTGAACGACATCGTCCAGGCCAGCAACGTCGGCGTGGCGAGGGGGAAGGTCGGCGGGTCCTCGGGCGCGCGGACCACCCGGACCCCTTCGCGCAACTCCTCCAGGGGCGCGCCGGCGGCGTGCCGGGTGACGACGGTGACCTCGTGTCCGGCCGCGGCGAGCGAGGTGGCCAGCGCGTGCACGTGCCGGCCAAGGCCGCCGACGAGCACCGGCGGGTACTCCCAGGAGAGCATCAACACGCGCAGCGGTCGATCCGTTGATCTCGCCCTGGTGTCACCCGCATCCGGCACGTCAGCCTCCCACGATGTCGACGCCC
>Ga0137375_10011947_pt1 | contig 10281 bp, 6 predicted proteins | sample SagtaG_24_FD_104936 | JGI IMG/M metagenome (GOLD analysis project Ga0137375, IMG submission 104936) | Vadose zone soil microbial communities from Sagehorn Ranch, Mendocino, California, USA - Sage1_R_113_16 metaG | ecosystem: Environmental > Terrestrial > Soil > Vadose zone | place: USA...
CCCGGCGACGTCGAGGTTCGCATTCCCGACGGTGCGCTGGACAAGGGCGTGACGCTGAAGATCAAGGGGGTCACGGCCGAGGAGCTCGCGCAGCAGTTCCCGGACCAGACGCCCGACTTGGCCGGGGCCACGCTGGGATCGGGGCTGAGGATCGAGTCGGAGGACAAGCCGCAATTCAAGAAGGAGGTCGACCTCGCCTTCCCCGTTCCGGCGGCGGCGCTCCAGGCCGTCCAGGCGGCCGACAAGAAGATCGAGGACGCCTTCTTCTACGTGTACCGGCGCATCGAGCTGCCGAACGGCAAGGCCGCTTTCGAAGCGATCGACCACGCCTTCGTCGAGTGCGCCCAGGGCAAGACGACCTGCCCCGCCGAAGAGCAGCGCGTCGTCACGGCGAGCTATCCCTTCAGCGGCTACTTGACGAGCCTGGGCGGCATGCAGGCCAACGGCGCCCTGTTCGCCACGTCGTTCAACTACGCCTTCCTGATGTGGACGTTCGACAGCGCGTTCGCCGCCAAGCCGTTGGCCGGAGCCATCACGGGGACGGTGCGGCGGACCACATGGGATCCGGGCGCCACCACGCCGCAGTACGTGCCGATCGCCGGAGCCACGGTGAGTGGTGTGGACGCCGCGGGCGTCCCGCTCCTCCTGGCTGCGACCAACGCCACCATCGCGGTGACGCGTCAGGATGGCGGATACACGCTTTGGGACCGGCAGTACTCCGGCGGCCCGATCACGATCAGCGCGACGCTGCCCGGACAGGCGATCCAGTCGCCGTGTCCGCAACCCGAAACGAGTCCGACGCGTTGCGCTTCCGGGTTCGAAGCCAACGCGGCCGACTGGAGCACGAGCGGGCTGCGCTTCTACCAGAACATTGCCAGCGTCAACGTGACCTTCCCGGCCCTTCAACCGCCGCCACCCCCGGCTGAGATCCAGATTCGCGTGATGCGGCTCGTCAACGACACGCGCACGGACACGGGGGGCCTGGTCGTGGCGAACACGCCCTTGGTCATCGGCCTGACCGCCAAGAACGGCGATGTCCGGGGCGGATCGATCAACGGTCAGGACTACGGCGTCCGCGTCGACCCGCTCAAGGGAGCGGATCCGCTCGGGATGGATTTCGTGCTCGATCCCGATTTCACGCCGACCCAGCCCGGCAGCTACACGGTCACCGCGACCGCGCTTCCCGCGTTCGGGTCGGCGGTGACGTCTTCGTTCACGTTCCGCGTCGTCGCCGAGGGTGGGGGCGTGGATACGCTGCCGAACGAGCCGCCGAAGGTGATCACGGCCAAAGTCGTTCCCAAGGCCAACGCCCAGGGCGTGCCCGTGACCGTATTCCCGCAGGTGGCGTTCACGGAGCCCGTCCGCAATGTGCCGGGGAACGTCCGCCTCGCCGACAGCGCGGGTAACGAGGTCGCGCTGAAGCTTTCCGGGATATCGCCCACCGGAGAGGTCGTGGATGACGTCACGAGCGCGGACGACAGGGTCACATCGCTCACGATTCAGCCAATCGCCGGGTTGCGGTACGACACGACCTATCGCCTGACCCTCAGTGACGGGATCCAGGACCTCGACAAGGACGCGCAAGGTGATCCCGCACCCAAGAGCCTGGCCGCCTTCGAGACGAGCTTCACGACATTCGGGCCCGTCGCGCTCACGGAGCCGGGAACGGGGGAGACGTTCACCTCACCGGGCATCGTGGTGCTCGGTGAGCGCGCCTATCTCGTCCAGAACAACTTCTTCAACGGCACCCTGCGCGCCTTCGACGTGTCGGACCCGGTGTCGCCGCGCGAGATCGAGTCGGCGCGTGCCCTCGTCACCTGGCGGCCGGTCGATATCGCAGGCGAGGAAGAGGCGACGATCAGCCAGGGCCGGCTCGTCACCGTCGCCACCAGCTCCACGAACCAGTCGAAGCCTTCGAACGTCTACATCTTCGACACCACCAGCGACCTCGCGACGCGATGGATCGGTGCCGTCAGCCTGACCAACAGCGCCGTCGAAGGCTTCATCAATCGCATCGTCACCAAGGACGGCTTCCTCTACGCGGCCACGGCGCGCAAGGGCATCCAGGTCGTGGACCTCGCTCAGACCGTGGCGGTGTTCGAGCCGCCGGGGAGCACGGATTACTGGCGGATGGTCCAGGCCTTCAACACGGATGGCCAGGGCTTCGGCCAGCAGGCCGTAGTGCAGGCGATCCCCGTTAACGACGCGTCCGGCCGTGCGCTCATGATGCGCGACCTCAAGGTGGGGGACTACGTCGTCGATGAACAGCCCCAGCCTCTCGTAGTGGCCTCCGGCGATGCGCCGCTCGTGGTGGTCAATCCGCAGGTGGGGGAGATCCTCGCGCGGCCCGCGCTCGAGACGGCGAACGGGTCGAAGCTGACGTGGGGTCAGGCTCTCGCGCTCGGCACGATCAACGACACCCGTATCGCCGTGGTCGTCGGTGCGGGCACGACCGCCGCGGGCGCGAACACGGTCCTGGCCGTGGTCAACCTGAACGACCCGCGCGCCCCGGAGGTGATGAGCATCGTGGCCATCACCGGAATCACAGGCTCGCCAACGGACGTGCTGCTCAAGGGCACGCTCGCGGTCGTGGGCACCACGAAGGAGGTCGCTCTCGTCTCTCTGCAGAACCTCTCGCAGCCGACGATGGCGGGAGTGCTGCAGAACGTGGCCGGCCGGCTTGCCTTGACCGACTCTGGCCTGCTCCTTAGCACGGCCAGGAGCGTATTTGGCGGCACCGATCCTCTGGGCGGAGTGAGGGCGGCGAGCCTCGGCAGCTTGGCATTCATGACAAGGGTGATACCTGATCCCGTCGTCGTCGATCAGGCGGGGATCCTCCTCGATTGGCCCAAGCTCGAATACCGGACGATCCCTCCCTTCACGACCAACAACGCCACTATCGACATCGAAAAGAACGGAACCGAATTCGCGAAACTGATCGCCCCCGTGGAGGAAGGCGAGGGATCGGGGGACTGGTTTGAGAGCCGCGTGGTCGATCCGCGGGCGAGCTACACGGCCACACCGAGGGTGCGCGATGACGCTAACGAGCCGATCCCCGCGGTTGTTAAGAGGCTCGTAGTGACGCGGCTACCGCTCATCGCGGAAACGCGGGACCGCCAGTTGGAAGTCCGCTTTGCCGTCCCAGTGTCATCGAACCGACGTTACGACCTCAAGGTGTACGTGGCTTCTGCTACGGAGCCTTTCTCGCAGACGCCGACCCTGAGCATCCCCTGGTCCGCCATCGAAGCGGCCTATCAAGACGCGGATCGCGTCTTCGACGACATTACCCCCAGCTCGTTGAAGGCCAAGGACCCCTACGTCATACGGCGTATCCAGCGTGTTCAGGCTGCAGGAGTAGCCGAGCTTCGGGAACAGAAGGCCTTTGCGCTCGAGGCCATCTTTGGTGGTTATCACCGCTACCGGATCAGCCTCGTGGAGGCGGCGACGCAGCCACGGGAGCTAGCACGAGTGGAAGGTCAGGCAAGTTACGACGCGGCGTGGGCATCGATGATCGATGACCTTGCCATCGTGGGTCAGAGGGTCGCCCGAGGATTCGCCGACGGGCGGGTGCGCGTCGCTTCTCTTCTTTACCAGGTCGGCCTGCCACAGGAAGCGGCTTGGATCGGATACTCGGGGATGATTGCGCGCGTGACGCTGGAGCTTAAGCGTGCGCTTGCCCTCACGAAGGATGATCTTGGGAAGGAGCTCGAAGCGAATTACGACTTCCAGATGCTCCACGGGCTCGTGCGCGGCTTTATCGACGGCTTCAACGGGGACAAGGACCTCATACTGCATCCGATCGACAGTTATCACGCGATCAAGGACGGCCTGGCTCAGATCATCCAGCTCCTGAAGAAGGCGGTGGACCTCGACAACTGGCGAAGGGACGCTTTCGGCGCGCTTCCGAACGTGCTCGGCTCGGGCAAGATCACACCGCTCGAAGCCTACGACCTCTTCCAGCGTACGAAGGGCCAGCTCGGCTACATCAACGGCTACATCGCCGGGATGCTGCTCTGGCAAGTCGTCACCTTCCTTCTCATAGCCGGTGCGGGCGCTGGCGTGGCGGGGATCGCCGAGAAGACTGGAATCGCAGCCAAGACGGCGGCGCTGGCGGGCAGCATCAGTGTGCGGGCGGCCCGGGCCATGCTGGTGATCGCCAAAGCATCGGACTTCATCGCCGAGGCATTAGCCCGCAGCGAGACAGTGGAGAACATCGCTCTCGTGGCCAAGGCGGCTTTCGACCTGGCAGATGGCCCGTTGGCGGTCATCGCCGTGAAATACCAAAACGCGCTCAAAACGATAGAGCCGCTCCTGAAAATGCTCGTGAAGACGACAGCCCTGGGCAAGCGAGGCATCGAGCTCTTCGCTCGCGTCGCCGCTCTGCCGGACGAGGCGGGAGCGCGTCTGCTCAACTACATTGGCCGGGGCGAAGGTGCCGTGGCACGGGTGGCGCGATGGGTGGAGATCTATAGGAACCGCACCCTCTTCGTCGCAGGTGTCGAGAGCAACAGGGCCATCAAGGAGGCGCTGGAAGCGGCGCCCGATTTCCCGCTGGGAGTGCGCGAAGACATCGGGGATCTCTTGGTGGCCGCCGCTGACGGAGTGAACAAGGCCGAAGGGACGGGGGCCGACAACTTGCTGGCCGCCTTCATCCAGAAACATCGGAATCCCGGCCGTTCTGGTCCTCCGGAGCCGCCCATCGCCACGGAATTCTTCATGAACGCCTTCAGGACGGGTCCCGAGGATGCTCGCTTCACGCAGCGGACGATCAATGACGTCATCCGCACTCATTCCGAGAACGGTCTGCGCGCGTGGCGAAACGAGGCCCTGACCGGGGCCGCCCGCCTCATCCAGGAGCATGGTGACGAGGGAGCCAGCCTCTTCCAGAGGCTGGTGCGGGATGTCGGGCCCGAGTTCGAAGGGGACTTGGAGATTGCGCTCGAGAAGGTCACGAACTTTGCCGAAGCATCTGACGTGCGTGCATTTGGTCGATTGGTGCAGGATGGCATCGGGCAGGACCTCGCCCGCATCATCAGCAATCCAGTCCATGAGGGAATCGAGGGGCGGCTCGTGGATGCGATTGACCGGCTACGTCGACCAGACGGCAGCCTGATTCCTGGCGTCGCGACCAAGCCCCAGGGACCGGATGCACGCTCCCTACTCGAGACCTTGCGGACCGCTCCCAATCGGGGCTTTGCCTACGAGGCTATGGCCGTGCACGAGATGGTGGCCCGCGGCGAGCACACATTAGACGAGGTCGCAGAGCTGGGCCTTCGCATCGATCTCGGTGGAGGAGTTTTCCTTGAGGCGGACGAGTATATCGTGCGCGCAAATGGGACACGCGTCGCCGTCGACTTCAAACTAGGAGATGCCGCGAAGAACGGGCTTATCTGCTGCGCCGTGTATGATGACGCGACAGGATCGATTGTGGACTTCAATGGTCAAATGGGGAAGGCGATCCAAGCTCTTATTGCCCCGAATCTGCGTGTCGACGAGGTGGTGTTCCCCGTGAGCGGCAACGTGAGCCAGACGGTGCTCGACGCCGTCGCAGAGCTCAATCGCCAGATACTGATTGCCGCGCCAGCCGGCCGATTCAGTCAACCTCCCGTGCGCCTGATCGTCTCCCTAGGCGGAGGGTTCTAGGAATGGGCGCGTCGGAGGCGAGTGCCGCGGATCGGAGCCAATGGTTGAAGAACACTACGCATATTAACGTAGTGTTTACGGCCGCATGCAATACGGAGCTGCTGCGCGATTTACTCGGCTGGCTAAATCTCCAGTCGACTTCGCCAGCGACTGACGAACAGCTTGAGAGGCACCTCAACCAGCTGGAGCGTCGTCGCGAGGGGCTCGACGGACTCCCAGAGATGTGGCGCATTTCTGGGCAGATGCGGGCGGTCTTTACCACTCCACGTCACTTCATGCGCAGCTATACCTTCGCGGAATTCGATCTCGGCGCGGGACGCCTGATCGTGAGCTTGGACCTTCTGAACGCTGGTGGGGAGCTGGGTTTTCCCGACGAGGTCGGCGACGTCGCTGAAATCTTCTGGGTCGGCGCCAAGGAGGAGGCTGCAGAGTCTTCCGGCGACCGGGAGAGGCGACGTCAGACTGAAAGAGCCAGAGTCCGCCAACTGGTGAGGGATATCGTTCGTGACTTCGATGTGAGATTCGTTTTCGGGGGACACGTGTCGTTCGTCTCGCGCTACGTGCGGTGGCTCCAGAGGTCACGATCGCACGTTAAGCCCCGCCGGGCGCTACCGTGGGAGTTTCTGTGGCCGCTAACGTACTTGCCAGAGTGCAGTCTCGACGAGGCGGCACTCAAGGGCCTGCCGGTGCATTACGCCGAGCGCGTAGCGAGTGGCGCGCTCATCGAGGTCTTTGAAGACCTGCACATGGGATACCAGGATGACTACGTCGATGCTGCCCATGCGCTGGGTTTGCGGGCCGTCTGGGAACTGAAGCCGTAAGAACGGAATGGTCGGGCGCCACCTCGGGGGCGTGGAAGACGCGCCCCTGATGGCTGAGGTGGCGGGGATGCCCGTCGAACAGGGGCGGGCACGCACCGCGCTGGATGTTGGGGCGCCGGCGCAACAGATGAGCGCGGCCAGCATCCAGGGCCTGCTCCACGCCTTCTACCGGTCCTGGTTACTCGACGTACCCATCCTGGTGGAGTACTTAGGCGCGAAGACGCGCGAGAAGGTCGACATGCGCTGGATTGCGAAGCTGTTCGGCCGAGATGACACGGCGGTGGTGACCGCCGATGGAGTGACGACCGCCGTCGTCAATAATCCCGCGACGGGCGCGACGCACTTCACGTCTCCGCGGGAGGGGATGACTTCGAGAAGCTGTCCCGCGCGATCCTTCGTGCCGTGATGACCGGTTACAACAAGCATCGGGATCGACGCGAGTTCGAAGGGGGCGTCAAGATCACGATCCTCCACGACACGCCGCCAGCGGTAGTGGCGCAGCGTCCGTCCTTGAAGGAAAAGCTGCGCGGGATGAGTCTCGCGAGCATCGTGCAAGGTCCGAAGCCCCTTCGGTTCGAAGTACAGGAGGAAGGTGGGCCGATCGAAATCGTGGACGGAACGCAGTTGTTGGGTGGCAAGGACAAGAGCTGAGGGCAAATGGCTGAATGGGTCGTCTGTCCGACGTGCAACCTCAAGCACACCGTTCGGCCGGACCGAACCTGTCCGCGCTGCCGAGAGGCCATCGACCGCACGTCGGCGCCGCCGCCGGTGAATCCACAGCCCCCGCAGCCGGACCGCGCTTCAGTTGATGACCGCCAGCGGCCGCCCCAGCCGCCGCCGCTACGATCCACACCGCCTCCAGTCCCGGGCACGCGTTGCGAGTCGTGCAGCAAGGTTGGTCCGGTCGGACGAGTCGAGTTCCATCAGAACATCGGCGCGCTCGTCGTCCGATTCCACAAATCGGTCAAGGGGAACGTCCGTCCAGAATGCGCGAGCAAGCACTTTTGGAATCTCACCCTGACGACGCTGGCGGGCGGATGGTGGGGAGTCATTTCGTTCGTCATGACCCCTTTCATCCTGATCAACAACGTACTTCAGTACCTGTCCTACAAGCCGGGACAGCCGACGGCGGTCGGCGGGATGGCCGTTGGTCCTCCCTATGGAGTGCCGGTCGCCCCATCCGCGACCACCCTACGCAAAGGCCTCGCGATCGCGTCACTCTGCTTGGGCCTCGTCGGGCTAATGACGTTCGGGCTCCTGGGCGTCGGGGCCGTCATTGGCCTCGTGCTCGGAGGCGTCGCCATCTGGAAGGCGACGCAGGCGCCCACGCAATACGGCGGGCGCGGGATTGCCATTGCCGGGGTCCTGATGAATGCGGCGGGCGGCGTGATGGCTGTCATTCTTGGTAGCCTCGTGCTGATCGACCATTCCGTTGCCACTCGTCCGCAGAGACCGGGCGAGGCGGCGTTTCAGGCGGCCAACGGCCGGATCTTCCTCTTTCAGAGTGATACGGCGTTCGGGAACACACCGGAGGCAAAGGCCCTGGCCGAGCGGTACAGCAAGGCCATGGAGGGAATGGCGGCGATCGCGTTCACTGGCGGCAGGCCGAAGGGCCGACCTTCGCTGTCGGAAGGTAGATTCCTGACCTACTGCGAGCGGCGCGCGGACAGGATCTGTTTCCTGGTTCACGTTCCCGAACTGAGGAACTACAAGGGAGAGACACGCGACGCCTTGCTGAAGATCGCCTGGCTGTTGGCGAAGGACATCACCAAGGAGGCCAGGAAGCCGAGCGATCTCAATCTCGGAGTCGGTCTTCGCGGGGCGGTCGCCTACGGCGGGACGGCGATCGGAATGGGCGAGGGCAGTCCAGAGAAGAAGACGGACGAAATACTCGACAACGCGTCGCTCTATGAGTTCTTCGCTCAGCCCACGATCCTCCCCGGCGGATCTGGGGAGGTGACGAAGGCTCCGGGCACGCCCTAACACGGAAGCAGATAGCAAGGGGTTGAGATGACGAGCGATACGATCCTGCCGTGCCTGAAGGAACCGGGCTGGGCCGGGGCAGAGAAGACCGTCTGCCGGCCGCTCTGGACGGGCGAGCGCTCTCCACATATCCCTTGGGTTGCCTTCGGCTATGACCATCCTCATTCATTCGAGTTCCTCGGCCGGGATCGGCTGGAGGGCCTCGGTAAGAGCGAGGACGCGGTGGAGCGGGAGGCGCTCACGAACCTGAGAGCGCGGCCCGCCTCCTGGCAAGAGATCTCCGTCAAGCTGGGCTGGTTCAAGAAGCTCCGGCTCCAGGTCTGCGGCGACGACTTCCTGGCCGCGGAACGAGTGCTGGACACCACCTTCATGCTGGAGGCACAGCGCAAGCTGAAGGGCCCGGCCTGATGGTGGGAATCCCGCGTCGCGGCCTGCTCGTCGTCATGAACGCCGGCGAAGCGCTCGACGACGTCAAGAAGACGACGGCGTTGGTGGCCTTCGTGTCTGGGGAGTTCCACGGTGGCGAGGCGGCGCCGATCAGCCCGGCCGTCTTCGCGATGAAGGACGGTGAGATCGTCGGGCTCATCGATGTCGGTGCCGATTCAGGGCGTCGGGAAGGAGCTAAAGGCGATCATGCTGCGGATCCCGGTGCTCCCGATATCACGATCCTGACCGTACGAGACGATGCCACCGGTCTGGACATGATCGACATCTGCGTGGCCGGCGACGACTTCGAAAGGCTCGCCTCGGCTGTGGTCTCGGCCCTCCCGCAAGCGATGTCGGCGCAAGCCGCACGGGCGGAGTTCTCTGGCCAGATGCGCTTGACGATCCTCGGCCACACCCCATCCCATGTGAGGGAGCAAGTCCCTCGGCTCGAGGAGCATCTACGAGGCGTCCTCATGGAGACCGGCCTGCGGACGGTGTCGGGGCGCACGCTGTCGCTCAGCGTCCGCTACCAGATCGATAGCCTGACGGCATGACCGCGGTGTGGCCGACGCCCCTTAGAGACGACGACACGGCACCTTCGCTCCTGCAGCTCTTGGCATCCGACGATCGCTTGCTTGCGGGTGAGGGTGCGTATCTGGCGGTGGCGTCCGCTCGATTGAAGGACGCTGGCCATCAGCCCGAGGGCGTGCAACAGGCGCTGGTCGGCAATGGCGCGCGCCTGACCGTGCCGCTGGTGCTTGCGGATCGTCACGGGAACAAGGCGGTGGCCTTCACGGAATCCGAGCCATGGAGCTCGGAACGGATCGCGGCGCTGCAGGCCTGGATCTTGGGCGTTCGACGTGCCGGCGTGCCTGCGCACATCCCCGTACTCGTCGTAAGTAGCCACGAATCGGCCGACGTCGCGCGTCTCCCGGGCGTGACGCAATTCATCCCGCTCTCACCCAGTCCATCACCACGCGACGTGCGGGTAGAGCAGAGAGTAGCGACACGTGAGGATGAGAAGGTCATCCCTTGTCCCGAGACCGCTGCAAAGATGGCCCAGGAGGCAGTGGCGTACGTCGAGAGGAAACTTGGTGCGCCGCTGCCTTGGACGCCGGCGAGCCTGCCAGCGATTGACGCGGTTGTGGACAAGATCAAGGAAACGGGCGCCACGGAGCAACAAGCTGCGGGATTGCTGTTCGCGCTTGGGTGCTTCGTAGGTGAGGTGTTCGTTCGAAATGCCGGCGGAATCTGGCGGCGAACCGAAGAGCTCGGGATGTCGAAGGTGGGAGGTGGACCCCATCGACTGGACCATTTTCGGGGTCGTGATCTTTGCGTCTGCGGCAGCTCCGAAGGTGGGGATTGTACACGGCGATGCAAGGGGGGCTGGGGGCAACGCCCCCAGTCG
>Ga0137375_10011959_pt1 | contig 10277 bp, 5 predicted proteins | sample SagtaG_24_FD_104936 | JGI IMG/M metagenome (GOLD analysis project Ga0137375, IMG submission 104936) | Vadose zone soil microbial communities from Sagehorn Ranch, Mendocino, California, USA - Sage1_R_113_16 metaG | ecosystem: Environmental > Terrestrial > Soil > Vadose zone | place: USA...
GCTGCTGCCGCGCCGCGCCAGCTCGCGCAGGACCTCGATGCCCGAGAAGTGGCGGTGGTCGAGGTCGCGGCGCAACCGGGCCTGCAGCGCATGCGCGCGCTCCTGGAAGGTTCGGCGCCGGTTGATGTCGATCTCGACGAGCAGCGTCTCGGAGAAGTTGCCGACCGCGTCCGCGATGCGCGGGTGGATCGGCGGGCGGTTGGCGACTGTTGTGGCGAGAGTGAACCGGCTGCCGGCTCCCCAGCGGGCCAGCGTTTCCGCGTAGGCGGCGAGGAGCACCGCGGTCGGGGTCACCCCGGCGCTCGCGGCTCGGGCCTTCAGGGTGGTCCAGGAGGCCACGTCGAGGCGCGCGGTGTACTGCACGAACCGGGGATGGGTCATCGTCGACGGGTTGGCCTGCAGCGGGAGCGACGGATGCGGCGGCAGGTCGTCGATCCGGTCGAGCCAGTAGGTGCGGGAGCGCTGCGCGGGTGGCTTGGCGCGCATCGCCTCGAGCGAGGCCACGTAGTCCGCGAAGGACACGTTGCTGTCGGCCGGCTCCGCATCGCCGACCGGCTCCGCATCGTCGATGTAGCAGTGCCACCAGTCGGTGAAGAATAGGAACATGCTGATGCCGTCCATCACGAGGCCGTCGTGACCGACGTGCAGGCGCATCCGGTCATCCGCGAGCAGCGTGACATCCGCGGCCGGCAGGGGCGCAGTGTCGTAGGGCAGGATGCGGTGGGAGCGCTGCTCGCGCAGCGCCTTCAGGCGGGCCTGCTGCGCAGCCTCTGGCTGGCCGCGCAGGTCAAGACGATCGATACGGGTGTCCACGGCCGGCTCCTCGACCTGTCGGCCATCGGCCAACAAGCGGGTGCGCAGCATGCCGTGCCGGGCGACCATCAAGCGCAGCGCGCGCTCCAGCCGATCGAGGTCCCAGCAGCCCTCGATCTCGTGGTACACGTGGCTCGCGACGTTGCCCATCTGCACCGAGTCGCCGCGGCCGACCAGGTAGCCGCGTTGCAGCAGGGTCAGCGGAAAACCGTTCGCCTCGGCCCGCTGAGCGGCGGTCAGGAAGCCGATGAGCTCGGCCTTGACCGATCTGATGCGGCTGACGAGTTGCGGGTCGACGCGCTCGCGTGGACCCTGCAGGCGCAAGTCCGTGCCTGAGACGGTGAGCCGAAGACCGCGTCCCTCCACCTCACCCAGCACCTCGAGATGATTCACGCGCGCACCGTCTCTTCCCGCGCCGGCGCCAGGTTGTCCGCGGTGTGCCCAATGAACGCGGCGAGCTGCGCGACGGTGCGGTCGCCGAGCAGGTCCTCCACGGCCACGTCCGCTCCTGCGCCGGCCAGGATCTGGTATTGGAGCGCGATCGCCTGCATGGAGTTGATGCCCAGCTCCACCAGCGTCGCGCCTGCCACCTGTTCGCCCTCGGGCAGCCGCAGTACCTCGCGGACCAGCCCGGAGAGGCAGGAGAGCAGGGGTGGTGGCGGTGCCTCGGGTTCGGGTGACGCGCCGAAGAACACCTGCCGGGCCAGGTTTACGCGGGTGCCATGCGGTACGAGTGTCACCGTCCGGGGCCATTCGGTAGGTGGCGCGATGCCAAGCGCGGCGGCGAGCCTGGCTGCGAAGCGTGGCATCACCGGTGCGGCGCAGTGGGCCAGCAGCTTGGCCGCGGCGAATTCGAGCGCGATCGCGGTACGCGCCTCGTCCTTCCAGTCCGCGATGTCCAATACCGCGCCTTCCAGCCCGGCGAAGCGCAGCGTGTCCTCGACGATGCCGTGCAGTGTGTCGGCTGCGAGGTTGAGGGAGAACCCGTCCTGTCCGAGGGAGCCTGCCATCGCGCCGAGCCGGTTCTCCAGCCGGGCCAGGAACGCGGTGTGCTCGGGCGTCCAGAGACCGGCGTCGGGCATGATGCCGCCGTAGTGCTTCTCGAGACGGTCGCCGAGGTCGTTCAGCCAGCGCTGCCAGGTGCCGAGAAGCGTCTCCTGCACGACCGTGTCGTACTCGGCGAGCGTGAAGTTGGTGCGGTGGGTCTCCGGACGGGTCCGTGCCAGGTAGAAGCGGACACTGTCGACGCTGTGCGGGCCGAGGATGTCTTTCCCCCAGATCGCGTGCCTGCGGCTGGTGGAGAACTTGTCGCCATCGAGCAGGTAAAACTCGTTGACGTTGTAGTCGATGTCGGGCGTCCACTCGGGGTTGGCGATCTTGTACAGCGCCGGGCTGAGAATTGAGTGATAGAACGTGTTGTCATAACCGAGGAAGTGCACGATCTTCCAGTCATCCTGCGGCGCGTCGGCTCGCCAGTCCTTGCCGAGCTTGCGGCCCAACGCCTCGATGCCGTAGATGAACCCGAACGCCAGCTCGATCCAGACCCAGATGACCTGGCCCGGCACATCCTGTTGCGTCGGCGGCACCCCCCATGACGATGGGTGGGTAAGCGCGAGGTCGACGCGCTCACGCTGGAAGATCCGGCTCGCGAGCTCGCGCAGCCGGGCGGGGGCGCGCCCGACATGGTGGTGCTCCTGCACATTCGCGCGGAGCTCGTGCAAGGGCAGCGTGTACCGGATGATCGTGCCCGCACGTGGTTCGGCGGCGCCGTTGGACGGGCGTGGCTCGACCAGGTCGACGCAGAAGTTGGGCTCGCCGCACTCCTCACAAATGTTCCCGCCGGTGGGACTGCCGCAGGTGGGGCAGCCGCCGCAGACGTAAGGCTCATACAGATACTGTCCCGTCTCGCCGTCGAACAAGGCGGTGCCCTCCTGGCGGGTGACGCGCCCGGAGCCGACGAGGCGGGAGAAGAACGCCTGAAGCGCGCGGGGGTAACGTTCGTCCCGGCTGGTGTGGGTGATCTGGTCGGGCTCGATGTCCATCAGCCGGAGGGTTTCCTCGATCTCGGCGCCGTAGTGCGCAGCAACCTCGGCGGGCGGCCGTCCCTCACGCCTGGCGCATTCCGCGACGTAACTCTGGAAGTCGTCAGTTCCGGCCAGGTGCCATACGGTCGCGCCGTTCATGCGCTGGAACCGGACGAACACGTCGGTGCCCAGGTAGGGCCCGGAGAGGTGACCGATGTGGAGCCCGCCATTGGGCGTCGGCGGCGTGGAGAACGCGAAGACAGGCCGGTCGCCGAATCGCCTGCGATCAGCCCGGGGCGCGGCCCGCGAGGCGCGATCGGCGTCGCGCCAGTAGAACGTGGCGAAGATCAGATCGGCCGGGCCGGTGTTGTGGAGGTAGTGCGTCTCGAACGGCTCGAACTGGATGAGCATGCCGGGCGACACCGGCCTGCGCTTGCCGTCCACGATGAGGTCGCCGTGACCGCAGACGATCACGAACGTCTCAGTCTCGTCGTGCTGATGCGGATCCGAATGAAGGCCTGGCGCAACCTTCCCCCACGCCGCGCCCACACCCATCGACTCGACCGCTCCCATATCGATCACGCCCAGGTCGATACCGAACGAGCGATGCAGGGAGTCCGCGTCATACGTACTGATGATCATCTGTGACTCCTTTGCTCTGCGGTGTTAGCCCGGGTGGACGACCGCCCGGACCCCCGGCCGGTAGGCCCAGCAGATCCACGACCTCCGATCCGATCGCCGGGGCCAGCCGGTAGCCAGAACCATTCGCGGCTCCGGCGAACACGATCCGTCCCGCCTCGTCCAGCGCGCGCACCAGCGGTTCCCGGTCAGGGCTGTACGCGTCGCAGAACACGCGCCCGGCGCGGCGGGCATCTGCCAGGGCGGGGGAGTAGCGGCGCAGGCAGTCGCGGGCCGCGCCGACGTCGGCACCGGACAGGCCCGCCGTCAGCGCATCAGGATCGACGTCCCACTCCTGGCAGGTGTAGCTGAACAGCCAGTGCCCGCGGTGAACGAGAGGCAGCAGGAACGCATCATCGGTGTCAAAGATCACGGCCTCGTCGGCCGGGTCCGGCCGTCGCTCGATGTGTAGCGCAACGACCTTCTTCACCCGCAGCCCAAGTGGGGTGACGCGGTCGTGCCACGCCGGGGAGGACAGCCACGGCCCCGGCGCGAGGACCACGGAGTCAGCCACGAGCCGCTCGCCCGTCCCGCCGTACACGGTGACCTCGCCTCCGGTGGACACGAGCCCAGTCACAGCGACGCCCTCGAGAAAGCGCACGCGCGGGCGCAGCTCAGCCGCGACGTACTGTGCGAGGTGGTATACGTCGGCGTAGTGGCAGCCCGCGATGTGCCAGGCGAGTGAGCCTGCTGGCAGGCAGACGGCGCGGATCGGCACGCTGTCCGTCAGGGTTGGCGCCGTCAGGTCGAGGTATCCGGCGCTGAGCTGCCGCTTACCGGGCGCATGGTCTGTGATCACGGTCGCACCGATCGGATAGATCGGCACGTCGGGGCAAGCAAGCTTCAGCTCGGCGTAGTAGGCGTGGCTGTCGGCTGTCATGCGTCGCGTCCTGGGCGTCGCCCCCCTCGGCAGGTGCAAACCTGCCGATCTTCGGCTGGCCCCGGCGCCGACCGCGTCGCGATCGAGCACGGTGATCGACATGTTCGGATCGCGGGCGGCCAGCTCACGTGCGACCAGGCAGCCGACGATTCCGGCGCCGATAACGGCAGTTGCACGTTGCGCCATCGCCTACGCTCCCTTGAATTCACCGTTGGATGGTTTCGTCATCCACTCGATGAACGAGTTCAACTGGTTGTCGGTGCGGATGCCGCGCAACCGGTCCAGGATCCGTTGGCTGCGCCACGCGTTGAGGCTCAGATTGGGATCAGCGAGGCCGCGCTGACCGCGCGCGGCGTTCTGTAAGAAGATGTTGTGTTCTGCGGGGCCGTCCCATTGGATGGCGAAGCTGCCGTCTATTTTGTACTCATCGCGCTCTCGCTCTAGGCGCGGCTTGATCGGATCCAGGAAATCCATCGGTGCCGGGCGGAAGCCGGTGGCCCAGATAATCACATCGAGTTCGACGTTCTCGCGGACCCCGTCATGGTTGTTGTGGGCGAGCGCGAGGTTCCACGCGGGTATCGGAGCGTAGGTGACGTCGGCGACCTTGCGATTCGGGTAGAGCGCAACGAGATCCTCGTAGCCGTTGATGAAGCGATGTGTGTAGATGCGCTGGTAGATGAGCCGCAGCGTGGAGTCGGATATGCCGTCGCTGGTGAGAACGTGGCGCGCGTTGAACGCGTGCCGGGTCGCGGCGTCAAGGCTCGCGAAATAGTCGGAGTAGCTCGGCATGTAGAAGTCGTTGGTGAAAGGCGAATCATCTAGCGGGAAGTAGTTGGGCCGACTGGATATCCAGACGACGCGCCGGGGTAATTCGCCACGGGGGCGAGAGACTAAGTCGAGGAATGCCTCGGCGCCCGACTGGCCGCCGCCGACCACTCCGACACGCAGGCCGCCCAGGCCGTTCGCCTTGCTAAGGAATTCGCTCACGTGGAACTGCCGGTCGCTGAGGTACGGCTGCGCCTGCGGCGGCATCCGCGGCTGGACTCCCACGCCGATGACAATGTTGTCCGCAGTCACCGTTTCCTTGCTGGTGTGGATGTGGAACGCGTCGGTGTACTCGACCGACAGCACCTCCTGGCCGAAGACGATGTTCTCGTTCTTTCGGCTGGCCCAGGCCATGTAGTTGCTGAACTCACGGCGCGGCACGGCCTCGAACTGGGCATTGAGGAAGTGGTAAATGCGGCCTAGCTCGTGCAGATAGGAAAGGAAGGAGTACGCGCTGGTTGGTTCGGAAAGGCTGACGAGATCCTTGAGCATTGAGACTTGGATTGACGTATGCGGCATTTGTTGGCCGTCGTGCCAGCCGAAACGATCCTTCTTGTCGAGAAAGAGATTGGTGATTTCAGGATAGCTGTACATTAGCGACGCGAGGCTCAGATTCGCGGGGCCAACACCGATGCCGACGCACCGGTAGTATCGTCGTTGTCCATTCGCCGCTTCCTGAATCAATAGAGTCGACCTTTCGGCAGAGCGTTTCTGTAAGGCTTACACGATGTGCGGTCCGAGTCTGCCAGAAGTCTTACGAAATCCCCACGACGGTACTGATCACTCTCCGTATCGGTATCGCTGTCACGTTTAACTTATCCCTAACTCGTGCCGGGGCTAAGCAGCAGCCGAGGCGTGCCTACGCTGTCAGCGGGCAGCGGCCACTATGGCCAGAACGATCACACATGGTGCCGCAATGGGGGTCAAGACTAATCTTGTATGGTGATTCCACATAAGCTAGATTTACTTGGGCTATCCACGCGCGAATTGCTGGCCAGACGGTGTCGGCTGGCCTCATGTGTCAGCGATCTGGAGCAAGTCCTGGCCGGGTCGCTAGTGGAGCAGACGCGCCGATGCGGCAAGGTCAACTGCCGCTGCGCCACGGGCGACGCGCATGGGCCATATGCCTACTTATCCCCGCGGCGTGGTGGGCGTGGGATGAGGTACGTGCCCGCGGCGCTGGTGGTCTCTGTCCGCGCTTGCCTTCAGCATGGCGAGCATGTCGATGCCGTGCTGGCAGAGATCTCAGCGATCAACGTAGAGCTGCTGGCCAGGCAAGCCCTCCGCTAGCGCTTGCCGTTCTCCTGGTGAGAATGGCGACCGCACCAAGCGTACCGCCCGGTTCGGCGACGTCGATCGTAGGCAACCTCGGATTCGGAGGCCGACACACCTATTCTGAGCACGTATACCGTGAATGGCGTCCGGACGCGACAGCCGTTCGGTATAAATAACCATAACGGCTGCCGTATGGCGTCGCATGGCAGCAGGCTGGCTCTTTTGCCTCGCCGGGAATGTGCTTGGGGAAGTCAAGTGCCACTGCCGCATTAACCCCGTCAAAGTTGCCGATCGCGAGAGCGGGACCATCACCCCGGCCAGGCCTAACCTTCGACGTGCCGTTCATTTCACCGCGCAGGTGCGGGTCGCGGCCAGGCCGGCCGCGGGCACGCTGAGTGACACCCAGGCTACGGGGACGCGGTGGGGGATGGCGAAGAACTGGGCGAGGACGTCGGCGTCGGTGTGGGCGTGGCGGTCAGTGTGGGCGTGGCGGTGGGTGTGGGCGTCGCGGTGCTCGGCGAGACAGACGGGGTGGCGGGCGCGGTGCTCGGCGACCGCGTCGGCGTCGCCGTCGCCGAGTTCTGGGTAGGGATGATCAGCTGCGGCGGCCGCACTGTGTGCTTGCTCGGCGTCAGCATCAGCGCGACGGCAGCGACGATCACGCCGAGCACGGTGACCAGCCCACCGACCGCCGCGCCGCGTACGAACGCCCGGCGCTCCCGGGTCCGCTTCCACTCCGTGGTCCGCCGCTCCACCAGATCCGGCGGCAGCGCGGCTCGCTGCGCGGCCCAGCTGTTGAACGGCGCCGCCGCCATGCCGAGCGTCGGGAACAGCAGCAGGGCCGCGAGCAGCGGTCCGCTGAGCTCGGTGGCCCTGGTCAGCGCGGCGGCGATGCCCAGCATTCCGAGCACCGCCAGCGACGACTCGGCCCAGTTCGCCCGCAGCGCCTCCCACCATTTCGCCTTCTCGCTGGTCTTCGGCGTGCGCAGGAACGCGGCCTTGCGGGCAAACAGGCCGAGCACCGACGCCCGCGCCACCACCAGTGAGGTGGACTGCCAGATGAAGAATGCGCCGATCGCGTCCCGCCACGATGCGCCGGTCCCGCGGCGCAGCAGCGCGACCGCCCGCACCAGCCCGAGACCCACCAGCACCGGGACCGTGGCCACCAGGAACGTGGTGAGCTTGCGGAACAGCTCGCCACCCCCGGTGGCGAGGTTGGCGGCGCCGGCCAGCAGGAAGATCAGGAAGATCAGGCTGAGGACGTCGCCGTACCACTGGACCGCGCCGGACAAGTACGCCCACCGCTGGCCGGTGCTGAGCCGGTTCTGCTTGGAGGGGAGGCCGGGCAGCAGCGAGCGCCAGTGCATCCGCAGGATCTGGATGCCGCCGAAACACCACCGGTAGCGCTGGCCCTTGAGCGCCTCGAAGGTCAGCGGCATGATGCCTTTGCCCCAGGATTCGTCCACGTGCCACCCGGTCCAGCCGGCCCGCAGCAACCGCAGGGACAGCTCGGCATCCTCGGTGATACACCACTCGTCCCAGCCGCCGAGCTGCTCCAGGGCAACCCGCCGGATCAGCCCCATCGTGCCGGCGAAGATCGCCCCGTCGCGCTCGTTGCGAGACGGCTGGGAGACCGCGAAGAAATACTGGTAGGAGTAGTACAGCCGACGGTAGTACCGCGCGTGCGACCAGCCGCGGTAATCCTGCGGAGCCTGGGTGAAACCGACCCAGCTGTCGGCGAACAACGGCGCGCAGCGGCGCAGGAACCCCGGCTCGAGCTGGTAGTCGGAGTCGACGACCCCGACCACCTCGGCCCGCTGGTCGGTGAGCTCGCGCAGTGCGTAGTTCAGCGCTCCCGACTTGTAACCCGGCCAGTCCTGCAGGTGCGCGAACTTGACCATGTGCCGCTGGCACCACCGTTCGACCGGTCGCCACAGGCTCTCGTCATCGGTGTTGTCGTCGATCAGGATGACCTCGTAGCGCGGGTAGTCGAGGCGCAGCAGCGAGCGGAGCGTGTCGATAACCATGTCCGGCGGCTCATTGTGCGCCGGGACGTGCAGGCTGACGAACGGGAGCTCGCTGCCCGCGGGCAGGGCCAGCACGGCGGGTTTGGCCCGCCTGCGCCACGTCTCGGAGCCGATGGCGTCGCAGATCTCCCACAGGTATGCGCAGGCGAGGATCGCGGCGAAAACCTCGAAGAACCACAGCAGTAGCCCACCGGCCGTGCTCGCCGCCCCGAGATGGCTAGTGAAGGTCCAGTCGAGAACGTACGCCAGGTAGACGAAGAACAGGAAGATGCTCGACGCCCAGCACAGGTGGCCGCGGGCATTCCAGCGGCGGGTGACCGGGAGCCAGATCAGGCTCGCCACGACCAGGCCCGCCACGCCGGCGATCGTGTTGTGCTCGGTCACCCCGAGCAGCCGCATCGCCGCTGCCACGACGACGGCCAGCACCGCCGTGCCCGCCAGCGCGAACACGAACCGCCGGGTAGCGGGCCACGCACCGGACGTCCGGCCGCGCTGCCTGGAACGGATCAGCAGCACGGCCGTGCCCAGCGGCGCCGCCAAGATCCCGGCCAGCACGAGCGCAGCGAGCACGGCGCGCCTCCCCATCTCGCCTTCGCAACAGCTACCCGCAATCTAGGCGACTCATCGTCAGAACGGGCCCGCTTCGGCTGCGGGCATGCGCCACCACCCCGCCTCGGCGCCCGCCACCCGACACCCGACACCGGAACCAGACCACGATCTCGGGCACGAATAGCTTGCCGACGCGACAGCGCCCGCGCCGGAGCAGGTAAATCAACCGGCAAAAACGCGGCGGGTTCTTTTTGCCGGAAGAATTGCCTGGTTCGGTCTCCGGCAGTCGTGCCAATTTGACATTACTGTAACTGCGCTCGCGCAGCTAGCGACGGATTCAAACAGTGATGCTTCCGATCGAAGGGCCTAATTGGCATGCGAAAATGGCCACGACTCTCCAGGCTGTTTATCTCAACTGCGGCCGTCACGTTCGTTGCCGCGCTCACGCTCGTCACAGGGTACGGCGCAGCCTGCCCGGGCCGCGGCTTTCACCCCGCTGCGGGAGCGGGGTGTCCCAAGGCGTGGGACTGACATTGCAGGCCTGTGTCCGGGCCGACTTGCAGCATGTGCACGGAGCCATCTATTTACATGTGAACGCGACTGGTGCCGCGACCCATCAGGGCAGCACGGGTACGCTCAGCGTGAGGATCGACATTTGGAAGAACGGTCAGATCGCCAACGCGGCCAGTTGGAATAGCAGTCCTTACACAATCTTGAATATGCCCAACGTCTATATCCTGTACTCCTTTGACGCCCCGTACGTCCACGGTCTTGGGTACCAGACGGTGGGTAATGATAGGGGGAGAATTTCGAGTCCAGCGCGCGCAGCCCGATCGTTTACCCATAGGCCGTTTACCCATAGGCGGAAGTTTGGCAGGGACTTATTCTCATTCTCATTCTGAGCCTGAGCCTGAGCCTGAGCCTGAGCCTGAGCCTGAGCCTGAGCCGACTTATTCTCATACTGAGCCGCGAGCGGGAGACAGAAAGCGTTCCCACCAATAATCCACAGACTCACGGCCGTGATAATTCCGCCATGAACTACACCACAATCCGCCTGGGCCTGGCATGGGGACATTGTCGGTGAGCACATAGTTGTGATTGTTGTCCGTCGACCTTTCCCAGGTAGGGCTCATAAGCTTCAATGCTAATCTCGCCGGTGTGGTAGTAGTTGGCCACACAGAACTGGTACGCATGGCCATTATAGTA
>Ga0137375_10011964_pt1 | contig 10276 bp, 11 predicted proteins | sample SagtaG_24_FD_104936 | JGI IMG/M metagenome (GOLD analysis project Ga0137375, IMG submission 104936) | Vadose zone soil microbial communities from Sagehorn Ranch, Mendocino, California, USA - Sage1_R_113_16 metaG | ecosystem: Environmental > Terrestrial > Soil > Vadose zone | place: USA...
CCCCACGGGCTGGGCAGGCTGTATGCCTCGATGGGACGGTGGGAGCAGGCCTATGCTACGCTGTGCAGCGCTAGCGAGCTGTTCCGAGGGCTGGAGATGGCCTTCTGGCTCCCGCAGGCAGAGACCGCACTGGCGCAGGTGGCTCAAGACCCCATCCGTGACCAGGGAGGGCATACACGTGCGGCAATGCGCTGGGGTATGGGCGCCTGATGGGACCTGGGGAGCGTGGCCATCCTGGCCGCTTCCGGCGCAGGCGAGACGCCTGCGCTCCCAGGCGAGGACGTAGCAAAAAACTTTTTTCCAGGTACAGAGACCGCGACGTCAAATTGCCCATCTACGCCAGCGCTGGGATTCCCGAGGCCTGGTTGCTGGACGTGTCCGCCGAGCGTCTGGAGGTGCACCGGCACCCAACTCCTGACGGTTACCAGGACATGCGCCGCCTCTAGCGGGGTGAGCCAGTGGCACCCCAGGTGCCTAAACCACCTGACGCAGCCGCCTCTGCCGGAGGGGAGGCCGGCGGCTCGCCGCTCGTCGCCCGCCGAGCTGCTCTGAGGGTGCACTCCCGCGGGCACTGTGGCAAAATTGCCTATACGCACATGTACAGGTTATCCTTCTGCAGCCCATTGGCCGGAGAGCTATCGCCGCTGGAGCGTTTCCTACCTGGGAAAGGGAATGAACAACGTACTTCGTTGCTACACCAAATGGCACGGTGGTACCTATGCCACAGGGCTGGGGAGGGCGTGCCACCGACCATGGACAAGGGATCATCTACCAACGCCCTGACGCTACGGGAAACGCCGAGGCAATTCGGATAATGGGGCCCACTCCGCAGTACCCTCGAGGGTACGTTCGATACTACAATAGTCTGGGACAGCCGCTGGGCACTTTCGGGAAACCAGGAGGTAGAGCCTCGACACATATTCCTCTCGATTATGAAGGACCAATACCCGCATGGCCACGGTAAATAAGCTTGAGCAGCTCATAGAGCATGGCGATTATTGGGTCATACCTCTCCAGGGGAAAGCGGTTACGCGCTGCTTTGTGGACAGTGCCTTTGGGCTCGAATGTTGGGACCGCGACCGTCTCACCACCATACGTATTGAAGGTCTCTTTGTCTTTGAAGAGCAAGGTGTTAAACGGCATTTGTCCCCTGAGCATCCCACCTCTCTCGGTCCTGCGCTGTCTGTCCTTGGCAAGACGGTGACGTCAGCCCAGGCCCACAAAAACGGCGCTCTCGCCGTGTCCTTTGCCAATGGGAGTAGTCTCTCCGTGGCGCCAGATGCGGACTACGGAGCCTGGGAGATGGTGACCAGTGCCGGGCTGCGCGTCGTGTGTACGCCAGGAGGTAACCTATCTATTTGGCATGCTGAGCGAGATCGTCACAAGAGTCCCCATGACTGCGAAGCCTGAACGTGCTCTGCCGATTGCACTCCCTCCGCATGGCTATGAGCACCTCTCCTCGTCAGGAGAGCCACGCTGTATGCTTGCCCAGTGCACGCCAACACTGGAAACAAGGCCAAGGTCGTGGGAAAGCCCGAGGCGCCATCGCCCCTGAGGGGTCAAGGATGAACGTTCGGGTCTTCGATGGTCAACCCTTCGGCAATGACTGCTGCATTGAGTTCCGTATCCGCTGAAATGGAGATGACAGCAGGAAGCCCGGCAGCCAGATAGCGCACATGCACTTCGCATCCAGCCGCCAGTTGTATCGCATCATAACCGCGTAGCCCATGCTGCTCTGCTAACAGCATCGCTTGATTGGCAAGCGCTGAGGTTACCTCAATGACCTGATAGGCGGTGGCGAGATCGCTATGGAATGCCTGCCTGGCAACGGCGGCATCGGTTGGAGCGAGTGTCCTACCCCGCTCACGCCGTGTGATGGCGGCAATGATCTCTACTGCGGTCACGCGGACAACATAGATTGAGCAACCCGTGCTCGAGTCCAGCAGGGCGCGTAACCACACGGAGCCTGTCTCTGCGATAGAGCGTTTGGCAAGCGCACTGGTCTCCACGAAATAGACGGCCACTAACGCCGCTCCTCAAGGATTGTCTCTGAGAGGGGCTTGCCCTGGATGGGCACCAGCGGGTATGCAACCTGTCGGTCGGTGCGCCGCGGTTTGATCTCTATCAGTAGACCGACCTTCAGCATCTCCTGGAGCACCTGCTCTTCTGCCGGCACAGAGCTTGTCGGGGCCAGCTGCGCTTGCACTGCCTGCTGCACCTGCAAGAGTTCTTCAGGTTTCAAGGTCTTGAGCTCTTGCAGAATGCGCTCCAGTGTCACTTGGGCCATACGAACCCATCCTTTCTCCGGATATGCGGTCCTGCCATTGTCTGTCAGCAATACACCATTCCTTCCTGGCAACATTGTATCACACCAGGTTGTCCAGCCGTTGAGCTCCTTATAATGCGCCCAAGACCAGCCCGGAGCAGCGCAAAGCCTCTGCCTAGAAGGTAGGGTTGGACCTGCCGGCCTACGAGCAGTGTTGCAGTAGCGGGACATACCAGGCCACCGTGCAGCAGGACGTGGAGGACAAGCCATGCAGACGAAAACCGTGGAGGTCCACGAGGCGCAGACGCACGTTGCCGAGTCGCGCTCTGTGGGGACCGCTGGGACAAAGGTCAAATTTTCTATGCAATGGACCAATCGACGATGTTGAGTCCAGGAACTTGCCCAAAATCACGGCGGTTGCGCGTGACTACCGTGGCACGCCAACGCAACGCAATGGCTGCAATACGCCAGTCTTGCGTGCCAATACGCACGCGCCGACGGCGTAGATGGGCAAACTGTACTTGGGCATCTGTATCGTAGGGCAGGACGTGAATCGAGGCATAAAAAGCAAGGGTTTCCCCCTATCCCGATTCGATCACAGGGTACCTGAGCCAATGCAAAGGATAGATGGATGACATTGGAAGAACTCAAGAAGGTTGCAGCACCAGCCTGCAGGGAATTCCAGGTAAAGAGGCTGGGCCTTTTTGGATCGCTTGCACGTGGTGAGGAAACTGCCAAAAGCGATGTTGACCTGCTCGTTGAGTTCGAGGAGCCTGATCTGCATCCTGCGAAAAGATTCTTCGGTCTGCTCCATCATCTCGAAGACGCCTTAGGGTGCGAGGTTGATCTGCTCACGCTCAGCGGTCTCAGAAATCCCTATTTCCGCCACCGAGTCCTCAAAGAAAGAGTGAACATCTATGCAGGATGAACACTTCAAGAACCTCTACGATATGAGAGAAGCGGCTGCGGCCTTGTGCTCGTCAGAGGCCAATGGTGTAATTCTTGGCCCTTCTATCCCCATAGTTGCTTGGTCGCCAGCCGGGCCCCTGCCGCCATGGCCTGGAACTTGGCCCAGACGACGGTGGGGTGGATTTCCGGCTCAGTGGTGGCTTGCGAGGAGAAGCCGCAATCGCTCCCGGCAATGACGTTCTCGCGCCCCACGATGTTGGCATACTTTACGAGGCGATCAGCCACCAGCTCCGGGTGTTCCACGAGGTTAGTGGTGTGCGAGATCACCCCGGGAATAAGCATCTTCCCCTCAGGCAGCTTAACGTGCTCCCAGACGCGCCACTCATGGTCGTGGCGCGGATTGGCCGCCTCGAAGGAGTAGGCGCCGGCCTTGATCTTCAGGAACAGGTGGACAACGTCCTGCAGGCCCACTTCATGGATGCGGGGGCCAATATTGATGCCGTAGCAGGTGTGAAAGCGCACTTTGTCTGGCGGAATATCCCTGAGGGCATGGTTCAGCACCTCTACCCGGAGCTCGGCCCACTTGAGGAATTCTTCCAGACTTATCCCCGGATTCGAGCCATAGGAGGTCACCAGTCTCGGGTCGTCTATCTGCAGCAGGAAGCCAGCATTGACGATGCCATGGTACTCCTCGCGCATGGCCTCGGCGATGGCGTAGAGGTAGGCTTCCTGCGTGGGGTAATACTCGTTCCGTCGTGGGCCTTCGATGTTGGTGGGAGAAATGGCCGGCATGAACACTTCCTCGGCCTGCAGCCCCTGGATGGCGGCCTTGAGGTTGTCGATGTCCGTTTGCAACGCCGTCTGCCCCTTGTAGGTGATAGGCCCGGTGCACACCATGCCGAAGGGGGCGGCCACACTACCGGGTCGCCCCCGGGCATACCACTGGTAGTACTCCGGAAACGCTAATGCCTCTCGCGATCCTGCCCATGGCCCCGCCGGCGAGGTAGTCTCTCTCGGCTCAAAGCCAGAGAGACGCTCACTGATGTAGGCGAAGAAACCAGGCTTCCCTTGCTCCCCGTCGCACACGATGTCCACGCCGGCCTCGACCTGCTGGCGCACGACAGCGGCGACTGCGCTGCGGACCCGCCCAGCGTATGCCTCCTGGTCGTAGGGCTGGCCGCGCTCTTTGGCGTGCATCATCTCCAGCAGGTCTGGTGGGCGCGCCAGGCTGCCCACAAAAGTCGTCAGAATGCGGTTGGTGCTTCGCTTCATTGCGGTTCTCCTTAATGGGTGCCTTCCGACAGGAGAGATGATAGCGCATACTCTGTTCGTCCCGCATCCCTCTCAGTCCCACCCGTTGACAGCCCCAACCCGGCGTGGTACGGTAACCACCACATCGAAGACCTCTTGACCCATGCAGAAAGCCACAGAGCACAGTGTACACATAAGGGAGACAGAGCATGGCGGAATACGCACTCCTCGGCAAGCGCATCCCGAAACCGGATGCCGTCAATCGCGTCACCGGGCGCATGGTCTATGCCGATGACATGACGCTACCAGGCGTCCTGGCCGGCAAAATTCTCGGGAGTCCGGTCGCACATGGGCGCATTCGTCGCCTCGACGTCAGCAAGGCCGCCAGCTTGCCGGGCGTGCGTGCCGTGGTCACGGCCCAGGATGCGCCTACCGCACGTTACGGCGGCATCGTGCGCGACAAGTTGATTTTTGCCACAGACGTGGTGCGCTATCATGGCGACCCGATTGCTGCAGTGGCGGCTGACAACGTCGATATCGCCGAGGAAGCCCTGCACCTGATCGAGGTGGAAATTGAAGCGCTACCCGCCCTGATCGATCCTAAGGAGGCGGCGCACAGCTCGACCATGATCCACGAGGGCTGGGAAGCGTATCCGGCGCTGCCGAATCTGGGGCGACAGGGCAATGTCACGTCGAGCGGCCGCGTGCAGTGGGGCGATGTCCAGCACGGCTTTGCTCAGGCCGATTATGTCTTCGAGGACCGCTACGACATCCCCATGGCGCATCAGACGTATATTGAGCCGCGTGCCTCCATGGCGCAAGTGGAGCCCACTGGGCGCATCTCCGTCTGGACGACCACGCAGGGCATCTTCCCGCTGCGTGACAGTCTGGCAGGCATCTTTGGCATGCCGCAGACCAAGATCCGGGTCGTGCCGACAGAAATTGGCGGTGGTTTTGGCGGCAAGATTGCCGCGGTGACGGAGCCACCGGCCATTTTACTCGCCCAGAAAAGCGGCCGACCGGTCAAGATCACTTATAAGCGCGATGAGGATTTTCTCAGCACCACGCCACGGCGCCCGGCGGTGATTGAGCTCAAAACCGGCATCATGAAGGACGGCACTCTGGTGGCGCGGCAGGCGCGTGCCTACTTTGGCAATGGCGCCTATCACATTGCCACAGGCTACAACTTCGGCGAAGGCATGGCGGGGCGTCTGGCTGGCCCCTACAATGTCCCGCACCTCGAGATGTATGCCTGCACGGTGTATACCAACCAGCCGCCGTGCGGGGCCTATCGTGCCCCTGGGAGTCCGCAGATCATCTTTGCTGTGGAATCGCATATGGATATGCTGGCCGCGCGTCTGGGACTCGACCCGCTGGCCATCCGCAAAAAGAACGCCCTGAAAGTTGGTGATCGCTCGATCATTGGGGCGCTGGATGACGCGGCGGACCTGCGCGAGATGATCGAGCGCATCGAGCAGGAGTCCGGCTGGCGCAAACCGAAAGCGAAAAACCGTGGACGGGGCATTGCCGTAGGATTCTGGGCCTCGCGCGGCATGCCGGGCAGCAACACCTTGAAGCTCAATCCCGATGGCACCGTGGCGATTACCACCGGCTCGGTGGATCTGAGCGGTACGCACGTCACCCTGCAGCAGATCGCCGGTGAGGAACTCGGCGTTGGCCTCGAGAAAGTGGGGGTGCTGACGGGGGATACGGATAGCGCACCGGTGGCACCTCTTAGCGCTGGGAGTAACATCATCCGCAGTATGGGCATGACGGTGAAGGTCGCCGCTGAAAGGCTCCGGCAGCAGCTCCTCGAGGTCACGGCTGGACAGCTCGAGGCTAACATCGACGACCTGGAAATTCGCGAGGGCCGGGTACAGGTCAAAGGCACGCCGGACCGTGGCATGACTTTTAGTGATGTCTACAAAGTGGCGTCGATGTCGCAGGGTGGCCCACCCACGGCATCGGCCTCCACGCCCATGCAAGGCACCACGCTGCAATACTCCTTGCAGGTCGCTGAGGTTGAGGTCGATCCGGATACAGGAGAGGTCAAGGTGGTCGACCTGACCGTAGTCCAGGATGCCGGGTTTGCCCTGAACCCGATGTCGGTTGAAGGCCAGATGGAGGGTGGTGCCACACAGGCCCTGGGCTATGGACTGGTGGAACAAATGATGTTTGACCCCAAAACGGGACGGAACATCAACGCCGGTTTTCTCGACTACAAGATCCCCAGCGCTCTCGATGTGCCAAACATTAAGAGTGTCATTGTCGAAGTGCCAGCCAAAGACACCCTGTACGGTGCCCGCGGCGTCGGGGAGCCGCCGATTGTGGCCACAGCCACAGCCATTGCCAACGCCGTGGCCGATGCGATAGGGGCGCATGTCACCGCACTGCCACTGACGCCAGAACGCGTCTTGGAGGCAGTGCGTCGGAAACAGGCCTAAAAATGAGCGGGAGAGGGGGCGAGGGGAGAAGGAAAGTACCATGTGTTCCATGGTCTCCTCTCCCACTCTCCCCCTTCCCCACTCTGATTTTATCGTCTTACCGTAAACGCCGTTTCTCTGGTATCACTTGCCCCTTCCGCCTCGATGGTCACCGCCACACGATAGGTGCCAGGGCCTGCAGAGGGTGGCAAGGTTACTGGCAGGGAGCCAGCCCAGGTGCCACCAGAGTGGTGTACGGTATGCACCGGACTGCCAGTGGCTTGACCTCTATAATTGATATCCCACCGTTCAGTCACGGTCATCGCGTGACCCTCACGCGGCGTCATGATGGCATATTGCACGACGAGGTTCACATTCTCTCCTGGCCTGACCCGTGACGGTTGCACATGGACCTCTTCAATCCGTACCCTTGTTCCCTGAGTCGTCTGATATCCATATCGTCTGTACGTGGCATCCTGGTCCTGCTTTTGGGCCTCAGCCGCATTGCCAATTAATCCACCTGTCAGGGCACCAACCAGCCCACCGATGACGGCACCCGTTGTACTCTGAAAGACGAGCCCACCGAGCAGGGCACCCCCGGCTGCACCGGCAGCCGTGCCCACTGCTGTACCAGGATGTTCGCTGACTTGTTGCTCAAGCGGAGCACAACCGGCCAGAGCCAGCACGACCAGGGCACAACAGAAACCGAAAGCTACTGCCTTCTGTGTTATCTGTGTCATAGCATCTCCTCAAGAGTCCCTGTATGAGAACTATCCAACCCGATGGCGCACCTGCCCCTGTAAAAACGCCACCACATTCGCAGCGCATAGGTTTAAGCCATTCATAAGCGCTTCTGGCGTCGTCCCAGCGGTATGGGGGGACAATACCACATTCGGCAGCTGCAGCAACGGATCGTCAGGTGGCATGGGCTCCTGCGTGAACACATCTAAACCAGCCCCAGCAATGGTGCCATCCCGCAGGGCCTCATACAACGCTTGCTGATCTACCAGTTGCCCACGTGCCGTGTTCAGGAAAAGCGCGGTGGACTTCATCAGGGCAAACTCCTGAGCTCTGATAATGCGTTCCGTATCGGGGGTAGAGCGTAGGTGCAAGGACACGACATCGGCCTCGCGCAGCACATCGGCCATGGTTGGCACATAGCGGAAGCCGATCGTTTGCGCCGCGGCCAGGTTGGGGTGGAATGACCAGGCCAGCACTGACATGCCAATGCCTCTGCCGAGTTGCGCCATGCGCAGGCCAATCGCCCCCGTGCCGATGATCCCCAGGATCTTACCGCACACTTGCGTGAGCATACCCCGCGCCCACTCGCCACGTTTGACCTGTGCGTCGAGGCTCGGGATTTTCCGGGCTACTGCGAGCAAGAGCGCCAGCCCCTGCTCTGCCACCGCTTCGGTGGCCGTGTTCGGGGTATTCGTCACTGCGATACCCGCGGCGCCTGCGGCTGCCAAATCCACATTGTCCGTCCCGGTCCCCCAGATCGCTAGATGTTTTAAGTGGGGGCACGCCTGCAAGACTTCGGCGGTGAATTTGCAATAGGCGCGAATATTGACCACGGTATGCGCCTCGCGGATGCGCGCCACGAGTTCGTCCTGCGTCTCTGGGCGTGAGGTATAGACCGTCACAGCGCCGTGAGCTTGCATGGTCTGCAACGCCGGTGTCCCCGAGATCACTGAGGGGAAATCGTCCGGAATGATGATCTTAGCCACAGTATTGGGCATAGTCGACTCCTTGCGAGGGCTGGGCAATCTTATCTCCGCCTGAGTGGAGACGGTGTCTGGGGCTCAGGGTGCGGTATAATTGTCTCTGTTGTCAAGATTCCACGGGACCCACGCTAGGGTGGCGCGGCGCTCTTGACGTCTCTCAGGAAGCGCGTTATGGTGCGACACTGATCTCCCCAGCATCTTACATCTACACAGGAAGGAGTACACCACCGCATGCAAGTCGCAAACCGGTTACAGCGTTCGCGCCTGGCGCTGGTAACCCTGGGCCATTTTCTCAACGATAGTTATGGCGGTTTTTTTACGCCGATTTTGCCCTTGCTCATCGAGAAGCTGTCCCTTTCCCTCACTGCTGCCAGTGGACTGGCATCGATTCCGTCGATCACCGCGGCCATCTTCCAACCGCTCTATGGCATGGCTTCTGACCGTATCCGTGGACGTTTGTTCATCCTCCTGGGGCCGTTCTTGAGTGTCGTGTGTATGGGGCTCATTGGGGTTGTCCCCAGCGCCTGGCTCGTGGGTCTGTTGCTTTTGCTTGCTGGCCTCGGCTCAGCGGCGTTTCATCCGCAGGCCGTCGCGGCCGCCGGGGCAGTGAGTGGGCCACGCAAGGGGTTGGGCATTTCGGTGTTCACCTTCGGTGGGAGTTTAGGTTTTGCCGTCGGTCCACTGGCGATTATTGGTGCGGTGCGTTTCTGGGGTCTGGACCGTAGTTATTACGTTATCTTGCCGGGACTCCTCTGCGTCCTGGTGATGCTGGTGTCTTTACACATTCCCACAGGGAAGACAGATCGCGCCCGCACCGCCTCTCTCGTCGAGGCATTCCAGGGGGTACAGAGCCCGATGGCATTGCTCTTCGTCATTACGGTTATTCGGGAATTTACCCGTTTGGCGGTCGCCACCTTCTTGCCCATCATGTTAGCCATGCAAGGCCGCTCACTGCTGGCCGGTGGCATCACCCTCTCCCTCTTTTCGCTCGCCGGAGCTCTCGGGGGGATGGTAGGCGGCGTCCTCTCCGACACGTGGGGCCGCAAGAGCGTCATTGCGGTGTCGGGGCTACTGTGCGTGCCCTTGCTACACGGCGTTTTTCACACGGACGGCCTTCTGGCGCTTTTCTGTTTGACGCTGGCGGCTGGGACGCTGTCTGGTGCCAATTCAGTGGTCATCGCTCTGGCCCAGGAATTAGTCCCAACGCGGGCCGGGACAGCCTCTAGTGTGGTGATGGGGCTGGGTTGGGGCGTTGCCGGGATCTTGCTGATTGGCTTTGGCTCTCTGGCAGAGGTCATCGGCGTGCCGCGCGCGCTGGATATCGCCATTACCTTGCCACTCCTGGCGTTTGGACTGTCTCTGTGGTTACCACACCACGTCGCGCTGCAGCGTGAGAGTTCCACCCTGGTTGGCGAGATAGCGCTGCACGAGGAATAGCTACGAGGCACAGGGTCGCTTTTGCGCCTGGTCTGTGGCATACTGCTTGTGTTTCCTCTCCCTCTAGGAGAGGGAGAGAGTCCCTGGGACATTGGAGGAAACAGCATATGGCAATCGCATCGCAGCAGTATAACGTTGGCGGGATTCTGCTGTCGCGCCCTTTCAAGGTGCGGCGGCTGGGCCATTTTGGTTTTAACGCGGTGAAGGTGGCGGAGGGGTTGGAGTTCTATAACGGGCTCCTGGGCTTCAAAATCTCCGATGAACTC
>Ga0137375_10011966_pt1 | contig 10274 bp, 11 predicted proteins | sample SagtaG_24_FD_104936 | JGI IMG/M metagenome (GOLD analysis project Ga0137375, IMG submission 104936) | Vadose zone soil microbial communities from Sagehorn Ranch, Mendocino, California, USA - Sage1_R_113_16 metaG | ecosystem: Environmental > Terrestrial > Soil > Vadose zone | place: USA...
TCCGAATATGCCGAGGGGATCCAGCATGCCGTCGTTCAAACCGCCGACAGCTGGGAGACCTCATGCAACACACAGAAGACACTCGCGCGCCGGTCGTGTTGGTCAGCGCGCATCGCTGGCTCGAAGAGCAACGTGCGGCGCATCGCGCGCGCGTCGCAGAGCATGAGGCGGCGATGCAGAGATTTCGCGAGCAGCAACTGACGCGTGAGATTTCACGGAGTGCTTCGATGAGATCGTGCGGAACCGGATGGCCTTCGACCGGGTTGCCTGCTGGCGTTTCTGCTCCGCTGCGGGCATCCGGACTTCCTCTTCATCTTCCCGGCCACGGACCGCGGACATGGGGCGCACCGCGCGCCGGGAACGGCCGAGCAGCTTTGAGCCATGGCCACGCTCGGCTAGCTCCGGGCGACGGCGCGAAGTCGGCCGCGTCGTTGTACTTGGGCTTCGTCGCCACACCTCCACTGAACACGCTTGCTTCAGGAGGAGGAGCGGGTCGATTCCGTTAGGGCACCGGTCATACGTCTGAGGTTCCTCACTGCCTCGGTGTTCTCCGGCACGAGCCTCTTGAACGCGGAACGTGCCTCCGCACGCTCGGTTTCGGTCTCGGCGCTGACGGCCCGTCGGGTCAACCGCAGAGACTCGTCGATGTCCCATGCTAGCCCCGACCCGAGATCTCTCATGTTCTTGCCCTGTGAACCGGTGAACTTGACGAGTTCGTCTCGCACGGGCAGCCAGCGCCTCCGGATGTCTTCGATCTCCGCCGGGTCAAGAGCTTCTTGAAGGGCCAGGGATTCCAGGTCGCGAACGACGTTCCGGGTGAGCTCGATCGCCTGTGCCGCTTTGGTGCGGTACTCCGTGCGTCGCGTCCTCCACTGGTTGTAGAGGCCGACCAGCGCGACCGCCGCTCCGATCACTGTCGCTACGACGACAACCACCCGCGTGGCCGACGCGACGATTAGAGCAGCTGAAACCCACATGGCTCGATTATCCGGCTTTACGCGCCACGCGGAACGGCGTTCGGCGAACGACGGCGGGGCGTCCCATGCAGCGCCGTCCCCCCGCGCCTCGTCGAAGCGACGCTGAGGCCGCAGAGGTCCGGCCGGACCGCGACCTCGGCAGCGACTGAGACGTGCTGCTGTGAGAATCGCGATTTCGATGGCCGGGGATGTTGAAGTTGCGATCGTTGCGGGTCTCCTCTCCGGTGGATTCGCACTCCTCGGCGTTGCAGTCAATACGCGGGCGTCATCCACGTGAGCAAGCAGCTGTCGGTACCGAACCGCTTCGACCCCACGCCCGCGCACCGCGTCGACTTGAAGTCGGATTCAGACGAGGGCTCGGGGCGGGAAGTCTTCCTTGACGACGGCCTCGCCAAGTTGCTGAAAGCCCACCGTGGCGATCGCATTCCACGTGCCGACGAGTGGGTCTTCATGACCGCGCGCCAGACCCCATACAGCCAGAGGAACATCTCCCGCGCCTTCGATGACGCGATCTGGACCGCGAAGATCGTCTGGCACTCGAAGGAGGACAAGCCGACCTTCCACAGCCTCAGGCATGGCTTCGCCTCAGCCGTCATCGCCGGTGGCGCCGACCAGGGGCACGTCAGCCGTTTGCTCGGCCACACGGATCCCGGCTTCACCTATCGGACGTACGTCCACGAGTTCGACAAGCAGGCGAAGCAGGAACAGTCGAAGCAAGCGCTCGGCGTTGCATACGCGGGAGTTCTCTAGACCGACCTGGAATCCGGGATTCAGGTGGCGAGCGCCCCGCGAATGTTCGAGCCGTTCTTTTCCAGAAGCTGGACGACGTACTTGGCGGGGATGATCATCGTCAGGCCCGAGCTGTAAACGATCGGTCGGCCGTTCGCAAGCACGGGCTCTTGGTCGCCATCGCCGAACTGCACGAGAGCATTCTGCGTCGCGACACAGACTCCGATCACTTCCCCCGTCGTAGCCAAGTAGACAGGCCCTCCACTGTTTCCACCGTTCACCTCAAGGTCGGCGAGGTAGCGATCACCGAAACCTGGGTCCTGGCGTGAGGGTTCTGTCACCTTGAATTCGCCCGGATCCGTGACCCAAGCAGACGCAATTCCTCCTGAGTTCGTTACGAGTGAGTCATTGCGTAGCGGGTATCCGGAAATCGCGACCGGAGCACCGTCCCGGGGCCGGTCGATGCGGAGGCGCGCTGGCGCTGCCTGGGGTCGTATCTCGACGTCACCGATCCGCGCGAACGTGGGTAGGTTGCCCGCGAAGGGATTCTGATCCAATCGCAGGAGCGCCAAATCGTGTGACTCGTCTTCGGCGACGTAGGAGGTCCTCACGAAGTAGAAGTTCTGACTAAGGGTGACGCCCACCGCGCCCCCTATCACCACGTCCTCCATATTCGGCATGGCAAGTCCCGCGACGAACGTTGCGTCCTGAGCTCCAGCCAGCTTTCGTCCAGTGTCGAGTACGTGCTTGGCTGTTACGACGTGGGCCGCATCGTCGACCAAGAACCCAGTTCCGAGGATCTCCCCGGGTGAGTCTCGACTCGAATCTGCACGACGCTTGGGCGTACGACATCTACTGCATCGGGCAAGCTCAATGCGCCCTCAGGCTCGCTCACGTCCCAATCTCCCTACCCCTGTTGCCGTCTGTCAGTCTAGGGAGCGGTAAAGGGTGCCCGCTTCCGGGCAACAGCCGAAGCCAGGCTCTTGCAGGCGCTCTTGCAGACGACCCCAGGAACCCCTTCGCTCGCTCCCGACGCGGCTAGGATAAAGGCAGCGCGGACGTAGCTCAGTTGGTAGAGCATCAGCTTCCCAAGCTGAGGGTCGCGGGTTCGAACCCCGTCGTCCGCTTCTAGAGGGCCTGCCGGAGCGGCGCTCACATCGAAGCCAGCCAATTCGGAAACCGTGCTCACGACACACGCAGGCAGACCTAGACTTATGGCGAACTGCAACGTGCCCAGGGCCTCCTCGGTCGCGCCCTAGCTCTCCCCGGGGCTCGGCCGACTGCGGCGTGAGCCATAGACGCCGCCCCTGGGCACCAGCCCACGGCGCAAGCCACGACTCGAGTAGGGATCTCCTTATCCGGAGCCCGGGCTGGCGCAGGGCTGACGACCCTGGGGGAGAGGATGGCAGCTCGGGCTCCGTAGCGACTCGCCCTGGCGACCCTCGCGACCGATCGATGTCGCCACTGGACGAAGCGATCCGGCACGTTATGAGTTCGTACACGCCGCAAGTCTCTCTACCCACGGGCGTCTGTTCTGAGGAGTCCGAGCGACTTGACGGTTGGGAGCCGCAGCCAACCGTCGGGGGATTGACGGCCGCTCGGACTCCTTTGCTGCGCCGATAGGGGCCGGCTCAGACGGTCTCCTGCGACTACCGGCGCATCCGCCTCCATCCGACCACGACCGCGGCCAGCGCTACGAGCTGCCACCCGAGAATGAGCCGATTGATGTTCACGGCCGGTTTCCAGGTGACGGTGCCATCCTTGATCACGTAGGCGCCGACCGGGCTCGCCGAAACTCCGAAGCCGCCGCCCGCCCCCGTTCTCTTCCCGATCACTTCCACCACCGGCGCCGCCCCGAACCGCAGCAGCCGGCACGAGGGTGATGTCCTCTCGCTCGACCGGCTCGCCAAACACGCGGGTGACACTGATGGCCTCACGCGCACCACTCAGGATTTCATCGACGTTGGGCACCGCTACCTCCCTCGGGATTTGAACGCGGGCACCCGCCGGCCGGCAGCAGGCGCTCTGAGGTCGGTGTTCACCGCCCTCGCCCGCCAGCCTAGTCAGGAAGCGGGCCGGAGGGCTTCACGTGCGCCTGACGCGCAGCAGTGCGCGCCCGTGGCGGGGAAGCCGGTGCGACAAGGGACGTGACGCGGGGGGACGACTGGCCGCAGTCGTCCCCCCGCGCACGCCTAAATCGAACCTACGCGTCGCGTGGTTCGTGGGCAATGGGCCGAACGGCTCATTACGCGGCGCCGCTCGACCTACGGAGGTGAGCCGGGCTCGCCCGAAGGTTGCGGCCAACCCGGGCGCTCCCGGCTCACGGCACGGTTCCCGGGGATTGAGGACCGACCCCCGAAGCCGTGCGGTGCCACCTTACGGGGTCGTATAACCGGTGTGCCGGGGCGCAAGCAATGACCTCTTGTCGCGTCTTTCACACGAAGCCCGCCGTGTAAGCGTTCTGTAAGGGGGCGTTAGCCAGCCCGCAAGGCTGGAAAGGCCCGGGGATCAAGCGAGTAGACCGTCTAACTCGCACCTCAAAAGATGGAACACGTCGAGCCGCAACCACGTGCCCATGGACCGCGCGCCTTTGCCCGCGACGCCACTGTCGCGCTCGCGTCGGCAGCCGTGGTCGCCTTTCTCGTCCTCTACGCGGTCGCGGCGCCGAGCGCTCGGCTCAGCGCCGATGTCGGGTCGGTAGTTCCGCGTCCGGGGTCGACCGCGGTGGTCCAGGGACGCGTCATCGAGCCGGACGGCGGCGGCCTGAAGGGCGCGCGCATCGCCGTGCGTCGCGACGGACGCGTCGCGGCCGCCGGCATCAGCGACGACGCGGGTGCGTTTCGCGTCGAGGTCGTCGGCCGCTGTGCGGTCTACGACATCTCGGTGCGGGCACGCGCGCTCGGCTCGACCGTAACCGCCGGCACGCGACGGCAACTCTGTCCCGGCGACGCGTTGCCTGTCGACGTGCGGGTCGTCACCCAGGGACACTTCCTCTGGATCCCGGGGCCCCGCTGATGTTTCGCGTCGACGTCACGTGGCTCGGCTACTTCATGGCCCTCGTCGGTCTCTACTACGTCGCGCTCTATGTCCTCTCGATGCGGCGGTTGGAACGCCGCGTTCCATCTGAGGTCCAGCACCTCGGGATGGCGCTGATCGTGCCGGCTCACAACGAGGAGCTCGTCATCGGCGGGACGCTCGAGAGTCTGACCCGGCTCGACTACGAGCCGTACTGCATTCTCGTCGTCAACGACGGCTCAACGGACGAGACGGGGCCGTGTGCCCGGGCCTTCGAGCACACGGGGCGCGTTCGGGTTTTCGACCGGCCGCCTGAGCTCGCGGGGCAGGGCAAGGGCGCTGTCCTCAACGAGGGCTACCGGATCCTCGAGGAGCTGCTCGAACGCAGCGATCCGCTGGTCGCGGGCTTCGATCGGGGCCCTGTCGTCGTGGGTGTTGTGGATGCCGACGGTCACCTCGAGCCCAACGCCCTCAACGAGGTGGCCCGTCACTTCGACGAACCGCGTGTGGGTGCGGTGCAGATTGGCGTCGTCATCGGGAACGCCGGCGAGGGTCTCATCGCACGCTGCCAGGATCTGGAGTTCACGGGCTTCAGTCAGCTCGCGCAGGCGGCGCGTGATCGGATCGGATCGGTCGGTCTCGGCGGCAACGGGCAGTTCACGCGGCTCGAGGCGCTGCGCTCCCTCGGACGGCCTCCGTGGACGGATTGTCTGACCGAGGATCTGGACCTCGGCCTGCACCTCAGCCGGATCGGCTGGCAGATCAGGTTTTGCCGTGCCACTGCGGTCACGCAGCAAGGCGTGCACACGGTCCGGGCGTGGCTACGTCAGCGGACACGCTGGGCGCAAGGGCATTACCAGTGCTGGGATCACATCCCTAAGCTCCTGACCGCCTGGAGGCTTCCGCTCGCAGCGCGAGTCGATCTCACCCTCTATCTCCTCTTCGTCACATTCGTGATGTTCGTGGCGGCAAACCTCGCCGTGGCGATCGGCGGAGCACTGGGTTGGGTCGTGATCACTAACAACTTCCTCTCGTTCATTCCGGCCGGGCCACCGCGAAACGTGACGATGGAAGCGCTGGGTCTGAGTCCCGTCGTGATGCTGATGACGCGATACCAGCAGCACAGCCCGCACCGTCTGCGCTGGTGGGAGCTGCCCGCCTACGGCGCGGCGTTCGGGCTCTACGTCTACATGTGGACGGCTGCCTCGTTGCTGGCCTGGTTCCGCCTGGTCGCCGGCCGTGCCGGCTGGAGTAAGACGCGCCGCGCGCCGCAGGAGGTCACGGCGCGATGAGGGTCGTCGCGGTGCTCGGCACTCGCCCGGAGGTGATCAAGCTCGCGCCGGTCATTGCGGAGCTGCGCGCCCAGGACACCGAGACCGTCGTGGTGTCGACCGGCCAGCACCGCGAGCTCCTCGACCAGATGCTGGAGCAGTTCGAGCTCGAGCCGGACGTCGACCTCGGCGTCATGCGCCCCGAGCAGCGGCTTGCCGACCTCACCGCCGCGCTCGTGCGCGGGCTCGGCGACGCGGTTGGTGCACTTGAGCCGGACTGGGTGCTCGTTCAGGGGGATACATCGACGACCCTCTGCGGCGCGCTGGCCGCGTTCTACGAGACCGTTCCCGTCGCGCACGTGGAGGCCGGACTGCGGAGCGGGGATAACCACTCCCCGTTTCCGGAGGAGGCCAACAGACGTCTCGTCGCACGCCTCGCTCGCCTTCACTTTTGCCCGACTCCCGGCAGCGCCTCGAACCTCATCCTCGAAGGCGTGGCGGAAAACGATGTGCTCGTGACCGGGAACACGGTGATCGATGCGCTGCTGTGGGCGCTCGAGCGCGCACGGCGACTGGAACCACCCGTGCCGCGTGCGCGCCGGCGGCGTGTCCTGCTCACGCTGCACCGGCGGGAGAGTCAGGGCGAGTCGATGCGGCGCGTGTGCGACGCCGTGTGGGCCCTGTCACGAAGAGGAGACATCGAGATTGTCTTTCCGGTTCACCGCAGCCCTGCGGTTCGGGACGTCGTGGTTCCCCGGCTCGAGAATTGTCCAGGCGTGCACCTGTGCGATCCGCTCGATTATCTGTCGCTCATCCACGTCCTCGACTCGAGCGACCTCGTGCTCACGGACTCCGGCGGGCTGCAGGAGGAGGGCCCGGCCCTCGGGAAGCCGGTACTCGTCCTCCGCGACACGACCGAGCGGCCGGAGGCAATCGAAGCGGGCGTTGCACGGCTCGTCGGCACGAATCCGGACGTGATTTTCCGGAGTGTCGCGCGACTTCTGGACGACCCCCTCGCCTACGCGCAGATGGCTCATCCGGAGAACCCGTTCGGTGACGGTCTCGCCAGTCGCCGGATTGTCGCGGCGTTGGCGGATCGAGAGAGGCTTCCGCGCGCAGCGTGACCGGTACCGCCACCGCCGAACAGCCGCGACGGCGGAGACTCTCGCCGCATAGATTGATCCCGTTCCTGGTCGTCGGCAGCATCGCCGCCTTCATCCTCTTGCCGGTGCGCGAGCAGCTCAGGGGTCACGACACACCCGACCTCGCCCCGCTGCGCTTTCAACAGTTGCCACCGCTCCCGAGCATCGCCGCGGCTGCGAGGCTGCCGGCTGACTGGTCACCCCGCGTGCACGTGCTCGTGCTGTACGACCGCTCGGGAAAATGGGGCTGGCTGGGAGAGCTGGACGGGGCGATGACGGCAAACCTGGTCGGCCATTTCGGCAATTGGCAGGCGGAGCCGGTGGCCGATTACCGAAGCGGACAGCTCGATCGCTACTCCGCCGCGATCTATCTCGGCTCTGTCTTCGGAGAACGGCTCCCGAAGACGTTTCTCGACGACGTGCTGCGCACACACCGACCGGTGATCTGGGTCGCGGACAACATCGAAGAGCTCGAACGGCGCGCACACAACTTCAGCGAACGCTACGGCTGGGCCTCATCCGTGCTCGATCACTCGGCGGTGCCGGAGGTGCAGTACAAGGGCAGCTCGCTCACGCGCTGGACGCGCGGCCAGCTTGGAATCATGCGCTACGCGAGCTTGGATCGCGGACGCGTGCGCGTGCTCGCCTGGGCGATGCGTGCAGACGGCTCGAGGTGGCCGTGGGCGGTTCGTTCGCGCAACCTGACGTATGTCGGCGAGATGCCGTTCCGCTACATGAGCGAGACCGACCGGGTGCTCGTCTTCGCGGATCTGCTGTTCGACGCGCTCGCGCCGCGGACACCCGTTAGGCATCGCGCGCTCGTCCGCCTGGAGGACATCAACCCTCGCAGTGACCCGGCCGATCTGAGAGCGGCCGCCGACTACCTTCACTCGAAGCACATTCCGTTCGGGTTCGGCGTCAGCCCTTACTACCGAGACCCACAGGGGCATGACGACGCGCCGTACGAGCTGCGGCTGCGTGACGCACCGCAGGTCGTCGCCGCGCTCAAGTACCTACAGGCGAGGGGCGGCGTCCTCGTGGATCACGGTTACACGCACCAATGGGACGGGGGGCGGAACCCGTACGACGGCGTGACCGGCGACGACGTCGAGTTCTACCGCGTCGCTGAGGACGCGGGCGGCAAGCTTCATGACCTCGGTCCGCTGCCCGGAGACACGTCGACGGCCTGGACGGATTACCGTCTCGTCGCTGCGGAGCGTGAGTTTGCCGCGGCCGGCCTCGCTCGACCCACAATCTTCGAGTTCCCGCATTACGTCGCGTCGGTGCGCGCCTACCGTGCCGTCGCCGGGCGCTTCGCGGTCCGGTGGGAGCGAAGCGACTACTTTGCCGGCCTGCTCGGCCCGGGACCCGTGAGATACGACCACGTAGAGGGTCAGTTCTTCCCGTACGCCGTGCGTGATGTCTACGGCACTAAAGTTCTCCCCGAGAATCTCGGCTCGATTGCGCCGTCCACCTGGCACACCTACAAGTCGCGGCTTCCCAAGGACATCATCCGAGCCGCACGCGCGAACCTCGTTGTTCGAGATGGCATCGCATCCTTCTACTTCCATCCCTACCTTCCGCTCAAGTACCTGAAGCGCACGGTCGCGGGGATTCAGGCGCTCGGCTACACGTTCGTCAATCCCAACTCCCTGTAGCGGTCAGCCCGTTCGGGAGTCTTGACGCACTGCTGCGAGCGCGGTGGCCCGGAGTCCGGGCCACCGCGCCGCGCGTTTAGGAGGTAACGCGCCGCAGTCCGAAGCCGGCCGCCAGCATCAGGCAGCCGATCAGGGCAAGTGCCCACGCGGGGAAGCCGGTGAACGGCAGCTCTCCGCGCGCTGTCTTGCTTGCAACCCGCCCAGCGTGTGCCTTCGTCGCCTGCTTGCCCGCGGCCTCATGAACAGGCTTTGGGGTCGGGGGCGACGCGGGCGGCGGCGTCGATCCTGTCGCGCCGCTTGACGTGGGACCGTTCCCGCTCGGCGTCGACGGCGTCGTCCCTGACGGCGTGGTCGTCGTGCCGGGCGTCGTGGTCGTGCCAGGCGTAGTCGTCGTAGTGCTAGGCGTTGTGGTCGTGGTGCTCGGCGTCGTCGTCGTGGTCGACGGCGTCGTCGTGGTCGTCGTGGTAGCCACGCAGTGGTCTTCGTTCCCGCGCGCCTTACCGTGGTCGTCGCAATCCTTGCCGTTCTCGCTCGGATCCGGCTTGCAGTCCTGGTCGGACTTGCCGTGCGTGCAGTCGTCACCGGGAGATCCCGGCACCGTCGGGGCCGGCGGCCCGTTCCCGTTGCCCGGATCGGCAAGCGCCGCCGACACGCCGAGGCCGGCGACCAGCAGCACAGCCATTCCCACGATTCTCGCGACGGCTAGTTTCGCGCCTTTCATCAGCGTCCCTTCGTTGATCACCGGGAACACCGTGGGTTGCGCGGTCGCGCATCCTCGGGACATTCCCCCTCTGTTCCAATCCTGAGAACGCGGCGGAAACACTCGCGCGCCAAAGGTCTAGATCTCGCTAGACCTCCGGCGAGCTGTCGCAGGCAACGCCGATCACCGGTCGGGTTAGCGCCTGGTTAGAGCGGCCGGTGCAACATCGGTCCTCGTGGGGCTGCTGGGTGCTCAGGGCTTGCCCTGACCACCCAGCCCAAGCGCGCCCCCTCGTCAACGGCTGAGAGCGGTGTCACCATCAGTACATGGCTGGACGGGCAATCGTGGTCGACGACCACGCCGCATTTCGATCCTCGGCCCGCCGCCTCCTGGAGCTCACCGGCTACGAGGTCGTCGGCGAGGCAGGCGACGGCGCCTCCGGCCTGGCCCTCGTCCGCGACCTTCAGCCGGAGCTCGTCTTGCTGGACGTCGCCCTGCCGGACATGAGCGGCTTCGACGTCGCGGACGCGCTCGCCGGGAGCCCGTCGGCCGTGGTGCTGGTCTCCAGCCGCGACCCCGCGGATCTGGGCCGCCGCGCGAAGAAGAGCGGCGTGCTCGGGTTCATCGCGAAGGATCAGCTGTCCGAGGAGACGATCCGGGAGCTCGTCGGCAGCAAATGATGAAGCTGCGAATTCTGCGCGCGAGCCTCGCTGTCGGCGGCGTCGCGCTGGGCATCTACGGCTACCACCTTCTCCGCGAGGACCTGCATTCGCCCGCGGCGA
>Ga0137375_10011972_pt1 | contig 10272 bp, 7 predicted proteins | sample SagtaG_24_FD_104936 | JGI IMG/M metagenome (GOLD analysis project Ga0137375, IMG submission 104936) | Vadose zone soil microbial communities from Sagehorn Ranch, Mendocino, California, USA - Sage1_R_113_16 metaG | ecosystem: Environmental > Terrestrial > Soil > Vadose zone | place: USA...
CGAACGCGTCTTCGAAATTCTCGATTCACCGGGCGAGCCGGAGGGTGGCGAAACGTTTGCTCAGACTGTGCGCGGCGAGATTGAGTTCCGGCACGTCAGTTTTAGCTATTCCGGCGAGTTGCCGACGCTGAGCGACATTTCATTGCACGCGCGGCCAGGTGAGACAGTCGCGCTTGTCGGCACGACCGGCTCAGGAAAATCCACGGTGATCAATCTGCTCACGCGTTTCTACGAGTTCGATAGTGGCGAGATTTTCATCGACGGAACTCCGATTCGTGATTTCAGCATTCGCGCGTTGCGGCAACAGATCGGGATGGTGACGCAGGAATGCTTTTTGTTTAACGGCACAATCCGCGAGAATCTGCAAATCGGGAAACCTGATGCGACGGATGAAGAACTGCTGGAAGCAGCGGCGGTGGCAAACGCGCGTCCCTTCATCGATCGGCTGCCGCAGGGATTGAGCAGCGTGGTCGGGGAGCGGGGCGTAAGGTTGAGTGTGGGCGAAAAGCAGCGCCTCTCGATTGCGCGGGCGCTGTTGAAAGATCCGCCAATTCTGATTCTGGATGAAGCGACGGCGAGCGTGGACACCACTACAGAACGACTCATCCAGGAAGCGCTGGAGACTTTGATGTTCGACCGCACTTCCATTGTAATCGCCCACCGGCTTTCCACTGTCGTGCACGCCGATCAGATTCTCGTGCTTGATCACGGCCGTATCGTCGAGCGCGGAACCCATGAACAATTGCTCGTGCTTGGTGGGAAATACGCGCGGTTATGCGAACAAAGTCTGCTCGAAACCGAGCGAGCCGACGATCGCCTGACGCATCAACGTTGATCAACCGCGACGGATGCCAAGCGCTAGCGAGATCCGTCTGTTTTTGCGCGTTTGAGATTTCGAGCTTGAAATTTGTCTGGGATTTGAGTTTTGGGAGTTGGACATGGCTATCGCATCGCGCCTGATCAGTCTCAATCTTGGGTCCCAGACTATCGGCCTGGCCGAATTTCGCGTCCAAGCTCACGGTGGCCTGGTTTTACTGGACTATCGTTTACGCGAGACTTCGACTGATCCGGCCAGCGACGAGATGCGGCGGTCGCAAATCGCGGTCGCTGTGCGCGAAATGATGAGCGAGCTCCACATTAAACACGGCGCCCTGAATTACGCCTTGCCCGCGCAATCGGTTTTTGCGCGGTTCGTTAAACTCCCCGGCCTTGATCAGGAAAAGCTGGAGAAAATCATCGCGTTCGAGGCACAGCAAAATGTTCCGTTCCCAATCGACGACGTAGTTTGGGATTACCAGCTGGTCGGAGGCGGCTTGGAGGAGCAAATTCAAGTGGTCCTGGTCGCGATCAAAGTTGATTTGCTCGACGACATCAACGGAGGAGTCGAAGAAGCCGGGCTGCATACTTCGACCGTCGATGTGGCGCCGATGGCACTCTACAATGCATTTCGCTATAGCTACCCCAATGTGAACGAGTGTTCCCTGCTCGTGGATATCGGGGCGCGCACGACGAACGTTCTCTTCATCGAGCCTCGAAGAATTTTCTCCCGCAGCCTTCCAATTGGCGGCAGCGCGATCACCGCAGCAATTGCCAGGGAATTTGGAGAATCCGTTGAGGCCGCAGAAACTCGCAAGAAACGAGATGGCTTTGTGGGACTGGGAGGCGCGTACGCAGAGCCTTCAGACCACGATCTTGCCCGCGTCTCGAAACTGGCGCGAAGCACCATGACCCGACTGCACGCGGAGTTGATGCGCTCGATCAGTCATTATCGGGCGCAACAGCGAGGAAGTCGGCCGGACCGCATTTTTCTTTGCGGCGGCGCCGTGGGTATGCCTTACATGCGCGAGTTTTTTCACGAGAAATTCCAGTTGCCGATCGAGTTTTTTAATCCGCTTCGAAACGTAGCCGTATCGGAAGCGGCCTCGGCGTCGGGTGTCGCGCACTCCGCGCATCTCCTTGGCGAATTGGTTGGCCTTGCGCTGCGCAGCGTGACGGTCTGTCCAATGGAGCTAAGCCTGCTTCCGGCAAGCGTTGTTCGAAGGCAGGAATTGGAACGGCGTCGGCCATTCTTCATTGCCGCGGCCGCGTGCGTGGTCCTCGCCATGCTGGGCTGGTCGATATATTACACGCGAGCGGCTCAGGTAACGCGAGAAACCGCTGAGCTGATCCAGCAAAAGAACGCCTCCATGCGAGGAGCAGAAACGCAGCTTGATAAACTCAAAAAACAGATCACCTCACTCGACAGCGTCGCTACTCCGCTTATTAGCGCCACCAATGATCGCGACTTCTGGCCGCAGATTCTTGACGATTTGAACGCGCGCTTGCCGGAGGCCGACATCTGGATCACCGAGCTCGGAGCGACCTCGAGTGGAAAACTTCTGGGCGCCGGCGACAAACGCGCCGGAGAAACTGCACCTGCGACTGCTCCGCCGGCTTCCGGACCGGCCACGAAAACCGCGGCCGCCAGTACGAAGTCAATCGATGGGGTCCTGGTGCGCGGACTTTACCTTTATAATCCGAAACAGCAGGAAATCGTCGTCGATTACTTACGCAACCTGGCGAGCTCGCCGTTTTTCGTTGTCGATCCAAAAACTCCGGAGCGCGTGATCAAGTTAAACTCTGTGCCAAACGACACCGACTGGGCGTTCCCTTACGAGCTTCAGCTCACACTGCGCAAGCCGGTGAAATTGCCATGAATTGGCCTAACGAACGGAGACTTTCTGAACGCAACCACGGATTACACAGATAACACGGATGAATATCGGACAATGACGAAGCACGAATGTCGAATGCCGAAGGAATGACAGAATGACAAATACCGAAGGCAGCGATCACTGCGGTACGAACTCGCCACACGTGGCAATCGGCGGCGCTTCTGCATTTCCTCATTCGAGCTTCATCATTAATTCGTCATTCGGACTTCGTCATTTTTATTGGTGCCATCCGTGTAATCCGTGGTTAAAGCCATGAACTGGTTTAAGCAAAATCGAGCGCTAGGTACAATTCTGATTGCCTTTGGAATTTGCGCGTTATTTGCCGGAATCCTTCTTTATTGGAGATGGGCGACCTGGAGTGACGCAAGACAAACGTTCGATCAGGCGGCAGCGGAGAAAAGTCGCCTGGACCGCCTCGATCCTTTTCCTAATGACGCCAATTACCGGAAACTGCAGGGTTACCTCGATCGATACAACACGGCGCTGGACAAGTTCAAAGACGAACTAAAAAAGGAGATCGTCCCGGCGCCGCCGCTGGCGCCCAATGAATTTCAATCGCGTTTGCGTCAGGCGACAGTTGCGACGCTGAACAGAGCGCAGACTAACAATGTGAAATTGCCGGACAAATTTCAGCTCGGCTTTGATGAGTTTGCCATGGCATTGCCAGATACAGCTGTGGCGCCACTCCTTGGCCAGGAACTTTCCCAAATCCAGATGCTGATAAACATTCTGCTGGATGCAAAGGTGGACAGCGTAACTTCTTTTCGCCGCGCGCCTTTGTCCGAAGAACACGCAGCTTCATCGACTCCGACGCCATCTCCAGCCAAACGAACGGCTATGGCGACCAAAACAGCCACGCCGCCGCCGGCGTTATTAAGGCGCAACATTGTCGATCTAACCTTTAAAGCCACACCCGCCGCAGCGCGCAAAGTCTTGAACGAAATCGTAAATTCCAGCGGACAATTCTTCATTATTCGGACCCTGTATGTGCACAATGAAAAGGACAAGGGCCCTCAGCGCCAAAGAACCGGAGCACCAACTCCCGCCGAATCCCCGACCCAGCCGGGCGGAGCCGCGCCGCTAAATTTCATAGTCGGTAACGAGCACATCGAAGTCTCGGCTACGATCGAAATACTGAGATTCACGCTTTAACCACAACGGAAGACTTTCTAGATCCAACCGCGGATTACACGGATAACACGGATGAGAATGATTCACGAAGAGTTAAGCGGAGAAATTATCGGTGCCGCGATGGAAGTGCTCAATGAGCTAAAACCGGGGCTAGATGAGAAGCTTTACGAACGCGCAATGATCATTGAACTGAAGCGTCGTGGACACAACGTATCAGTCCAAAGTTCGTTTCCGGTTTCTTATCGCGGTGAATTGATCGGCACTCTAATTCCTGATTTGATTGTCGATTACGCTGTGATCGTCGACCCCAAAGTTGCCTCCTGTTTCAACGACACGCATGTCGCTCAAATGATCGGCTATCTAAACATCACCCACCTGGATCTCGCCCTGGTCATTAATTTCAAGAATGCGCGCCTGGAATGGAAACGTGTGTTGCGCTCTAATGAGCCTGACGAGGGCAATACTCCTGATCTTCATGCCTGAGTTTCGGTATCCGTGGTATCCGTGGTTCCTAATCATTTTCTTCGTGCTTATTCGTCCCGATTCGTGGTTAAATGCGCGCTGTGGTGATTAAGCATGGCGAAGACCCTGGACTGGATTAAGGCGCATTACGATTGGGTCGCGCTTATTGCCGCTGGGATATTCCTCTTCATTTCCGCCATCTCAATTTGGTGGAACGCGATTCAGTTTGGGAATCGCTTGGTGCCTCAGCCCGCGTCACCGGCTAAGAATGCGTCACCGCCGCCTGTGGCGGCGGAGCTTGATCGCGCTGCGGAGCGTCTTCAGCATCCTTCGCAATGGAAATCCAGCACTCGCTCCGGACTTTTTGTTCCGGAAAAACATTTCATCGGAGGCAATGGATTTCCCGCGACACTGCAGAACACCCAGGTCCATGCGCCTGTCCCCAATGATTGGATAGAAAAATTTGGTTTACCGATTCAGGACGCCGACGTTCTCGAGCAAGATCCCGACAGCGACGGATTCACCAACCTTGACGAATGGCAAGGAGGCACCGATCCAACAAACAAGGATTCGCATCCGGATTATCTAACAAAATTACATCTGGTGTCCGCCAAGGAGGAGCCGTTCCCATTCATTTTTTCATCGTGGGTTGGGGGAACGTTTGCGCTTAACACGATTGATCAAAGCGAACCGACGCAATTTCTAAAGATAGGCGACGTTATCGCCGGCACTGATTTTAAGATCGTTAAGTTCACCGAAAAACACGGACGCGATCAGTACGGCACCAAGGTTGACGTTTCAGAGTTGCTCCTCGAACACAAAAACACCCACGTGCAGGTCACGTTGGTGAAGGAAAAGGTCGCTACCTCGCCGCAATCCGTGGCCACCTTCGTCTATACCTGGGGCGGGCGTCGGGAGTTCGAAGTTCGAAAAGACCAAGAATTTTCCTTGAAACCCGTGGAAGAGATCAATTACAAGCTCGTAGATGTGCAGCCTAACAAAGCCGTAATCGTGAATACGCAAAAACCAAATGCGCCGATCGAGATCGGTTTTGCTGCGCCCTGAGATCGCAAAGAGCAAAGAGCCAAAGCGGCAGTCTACAGCTGATAGTTGATAGCCAAAGGACACCGCGAAGTGCTAGGGCGTCGCACGCCGTGCGCGCCGCCTCTTCCCGGCTTACTTCGCTGTTTGCGCTTGGCCCTTACCCGCCCGCGTCCTCCGGTAAAACCCAAAAAATCGTAAGAATTTTCGCTTGCCCTGAAGCGAGCACTTCCACTACAAGCTCGTGATTGTGCAGCCGGATAAGGCCGTGATCGCGGCGAAAGTGCGTCGATCGAGATTTACGCAAGGGATTGTTCTCGATTTGTGCAGCAAAAGTTCGCACCTAACATTGCCGCCTTTTCATGACAGAATCATGCAGCGGCCAGGCTTCGCCTTAATTCGTCTAATTGTTTTCGGCGGTGCGGCACTGGGGATTGCTGCGCTAACCTCGGCTAGCAACTTGCCGGAGCAAAACAGCATTTCTCCCGCGTCATTAGAAGTCAGCGCCGCGACGCACGAGACCCGAGCGGGAGCGCAAGAAGGGATCGAGTTCCCGAACACTAATGAGCCTACATCACGTGTTGAAACTGTTTCGTCGGCACCGCCGACGCGCAGCAGCTTCATGGCGACTTGGGGCAGCGTAAGCGGCGCGAAAGGTTACTTGCTGGATGTCTCCACAATCAACTCGTTTAGCAGTTATGTGGACGGCTATCGCGACTTAGACGTTGGCAATGTCAAAGGCCGAGCTGTAACCGGATTGAAGCCAGGTGTAACCTACTACTATCGGGTGCGTCCTTACACCACCGCCGGCTCGGGCGAGTACTCGAATGTGACGACGGCTACGACAGAGGCTTCCACTGGGCTAATCATTAACCCGACATTCGACGACGCGATTATCAACGATCCAAACTCTGCGGCTATTCAGGCAATGATTCACCGGGCCATCGCAATTTATGAGTCGCTGTTTAGCGATCCCATCACGATCGAGATTCTTTTCCGCTACTCGAATACTACTCCGAACGGCGATCCCTTGCCGCCAGGCGTTCTCGCAACAAGTCGTTCCGTCATTTACACGGTATCGTGGAACGATTTCGTCCGCGCTTTGAGAGCGGATGCGCGCACCAGCAACGACAATATTGCGAACGCCAGTCTCCCAGCGGCAGCGTTATCCGCAAACATCGCCCCATCTGGTGCGAATGGGCGAGCCGTGGGATTGAACACACCGCACGCCATGTTCCCCGACGGCCATATTGCACAGGGCGGACCCTATGATGGAATCGTCACGCTTAATTCCGCGCAACCGTTCTCGTTCACCCGGCCTCTCTTTGCTGGCAGTTTCGACGCGCAGCGTTCGGTTGAGCATGAAATCGATGAGGTTATCGGTCTGGGATCGCATGTACGACCTGTGTCGTGTGCATCGCGGTCTGAAGCGGAGTCGGGTACGCTGGCGGGAGGCGCGGTGATTCAAAGCTGTCCAAACTGCTCCGGTGGAGAGGACGTAGGGTACGTCGGCAACAACTCGGGTACGCTCCAGTTGAATGGTGTTACTGCTAACATACCGGGCAGTAACGTCGTAACGATCTGGTATACCAATGGAGATGCAGTGCGCTATGCGCTTCTAAGCGTGAACGGCAGTCCAGGAATCCCTTTAAGCTTTCCGTTCACTGGCTCTTTTCAGACCGTCGGGTCAATACAGGCCACCGTCACTTTGAACGCCGGCAGCAACAACACTCTTGAGTTCTACAATCCGATCGTTGGGAATTGGGCTCCGGATTTTGATTGGGTTGGGGTGAGCTGCACTAATCCACGACCCGGCAATCTCCGTCCGCAAGACCTGTTCAGTTGGTCGTCTCCTGGCGTCAGGAATGTTACTTCAGACGGCTCGCGTTATTTCTCGATCGACAGCGGCAACACCGACATCGTTGGTTTCAATCAGACTCCGCCCGGCGATCTTGGTGATTGGTTGAGCGAGGCGTGCCCGCAACCCCATCCGCGTGTGCAGAACGCATTCGCTTGCCCTAACCAATTTTCCGATATCTCCGCGACATCGCCCGAAGGGATCAACCTCGATGTCGTTGGGTACGACCTCGTAAATGGCACACACACCTATTTGGCCAATCTCAGCACTCGCGCCTTTGTGCAGACGGACGACAATCTGATGATTGGCGGATTCATTGTACAAGGGACTCAACCAAAGAGGGTCATTCTGCGCGCGATTGGCCCTGAGCTCAGTCAACACGGAGTTCCAAATACAATGGCCGATCCAACATTGGAACTGCGCAACGCCACCGGGGCTTTGATTGCCTCAAATAACAACTGGCAGACCACGATCATTGGCGGGATCATCACCAGCGCTCAAGTCCAGGATATTCAGAACAGCGGCCACGCTCCGGCGGACCCGAGCGAATCTGCGATTATCGCAAACCTTCCACCAGGTAACTACACCTCGATTGTGCGCGGGGTAAACAACACTATGGGAGTCGCTCTTGTGGAAGTATATGATCTCAGCCCCAGTCTTCACTCAATTCTAGGCAATATTAGTACACGTAGTCTTGTTCAGACTGGCGATGACGTGATGATTGGGGGGTTTATCGTCCAAGGGACTCAGCCAAAGGACGTGATCATACGTGCCATTGGCCCTGAGCTCAGCCAGTATGGCGTTCCGGATTTCTTGGCTGATCCGACATTGGAACTGCACAATGGCACTGGGGCTCTGATTGCCTCCAACGACAACTGGCAGCATACGATAATCGGCGGCATCATCACCCACGACCAAGTCCAGAACATTCAGAACAGCAGCCACACTCCGAGGGACGCGAGGGAATCTGCGATCATCGCAAACCTCCCACCGGGTAACTACACCGCCATCGTGCGTGGGGTAAACAACACCACCGGAGTTGCGCTCGTGGAAGTGTACGACCTGCATTAGATCAAAGGGAAAACCACGGATTACGCGGATGGGGAAGTTGGACAGGATGAACAGAATTTTGGCGACTCATTTTGTTGATTCTGTGAATGGAGCTGATGGGATCAGCGACATAGAAGGTAAAACCGCGAGGGTAGCGGCGAGCGAGGTGGGAGCCGAGCAAGTTTCAATTCTGTCCAAGTCTCTGCGCCCTCGTTCGGCATTTCCCAACATCCGTGTAATCGAGGTTCTCAGACTGTTCCTCCTTCGTGTCCATTCGTAGTTAAATCCAAAAAATCGTAAGAATTTTCGCTTGCACTGAAGCGAGCACATCCACTACAAGCTCGTAGATGTTGCAGCCTAACAAAGCCGTAGTCGTGAATACGCAAAAACAAAATGCGCGGATCGAGATCGGTTTTGCGCCACCTTTAACTCCGATAAAAATCACTCTCCATAACTCCTCCTATGAAAATCACTCTTCAACGCGTCCGCTGTAGTGGCAGCCGTGCCGGCTGCAATCCGTTAGGTAATGAACAGAAGGTTCCTTGGAGGGCGGAGCTCTGCGACGCCGCTCAGGTTCACAATTCCAGCGTTACGAGCTCGCCCGCCTTTGCGATGTTCCGGCGTGGCAAGCAGGAGCAGGCCCCTCCATTCGTTCGACTCTTCGCTTCCTTTGTTATCTTCTGTTTCATTCTCGCTGGCCTTTCGCTTGTTTGCGCGTCGAGCTCTGCGCAAACCCCTGACAGCGTTGCCGAGCGCGAAGTGCAGAGGCGTCAGACCGGTATAACGCAAGGCGAAGCGGCCCTGGCACGGGGGCAGGCTGCGATGAAAGCAAAAGACTACGCTGTCGCGCACGAAGAATTCAGAACTGCGGTCACGTATCTGCCCGACGCAGTCGTGTCGGGAAAAGCGCACGACGAAGCAGTGGAAGGCTTTTGCAAAAGCGGCGTGGTCTTGGCCGAAGCGCGCATCGCTGAGGGAAGGTATGCCGATGCCGAGGCGATCCTGAGCGAAGTCTTAAGTGAACGCTACGATGCGAAATGTCGTCCGGCGCAGGAACTCTACGCGCACCTAAGGCAGCCCGGTTATTTCAACAAAACGATGAGCCCAATTTTCATCGATAAAGTTGAGAAAGTGAAGCGACTGCTTACAGAGGCAGACGGTTTTTACCAATCAGGTCGGTACGACCTTGCGTTTAAGAGATACGAGGAAGTTCTCGCTGAAGATCCCTACAACACGGCGGCGCGCAAAGGCCAGGAAAAAATCAACAACACCAAGTACAAGTACGGCGAAGAAGCGTATAACGAAGCACGATCGCGTCAGTTGTGGCAGGTGGAAAAAGGCTGGGAACAACCAGTCCGCCGCTATGGTGCGACGGGCGAGCCGGCCAGGCTTGGCGTTCAGAAAAACCTGACCGACACAGCCAGAATAAGCAACAAGCTAAGCACGATAATCATTCCGCGTGTTGAATTTCGCGACGCCACTCTTCGCGAGGCAGTCAATTTTCTCCGGGAACAAGCAGTGGAGAACGATCCTGCCACTGAAGGAGAGAGAGGCATCAACATTGTGTTACCTCCTCTGGTCGGGCTTCAACGCCCGCCGCCGCCGCCCGCCAGCGCTTCGCCAGCACCTGCAGTCGGTGCTGCGCCTGGCACAGCACCGACTGGCACGCCTCCTGTTAGTGCCAGTCAGGCGGCTGCTCTACCCCCGGCGCCTCCAGTGGAGAGGGGGAGCATAACGCTTGAATTGAATCATATTCCGCTCGGGGAAGCGCTGCGCTACATCGCAAATCAGGCTGGGTTGAAGCTAAAAGTCGAACCGTATGCCGTTTCACTCGTCCCCAGAACTGAACTGAGCAGTGATCTTCTCGTGAAGAGATATCACGTCCCGCCGGAGTTCTTCGGAGGTCCACTTGACGTGGGTTATTACCTTCAGGGGAGCCAACTGGGTGGGGGTCAAGGCTCAGCTCAGGGTCAAGCGGCACAGCCTGCGCCGGTCGCCGAGAACGTTATCGAGAGA
>Ga0137375_10011973_pt1 | contig 10271 bp, 9 predicted proteins | sample SagtaG_24_FD_104936 | JGI IMG/M metagenome (GOLD analysis project Ga0137375, IMG submission 104936) | Vadose zone soil microbial communities from Sagehorn Ranch, Mendocino, California, USA - Sage1_R_113_16 metaG | ecosystem: Environmental > Terrestrial > Soil > Vadose zone | place: USA...
ATCTTCACCTGGGAATATGCGATGGACCCGGCTACCGGTGCGATAACGTCTGGCAGCTACACGAGCATCGCGCGCATCGACAAGCTCGACGACCATACCGTTAAGGTGGTCTTTCAAGAGCCCACGGCCTTCTGGTACGACGCCTTTTTTGGTATACGAGGACTTATCCTGCCCAAGCATCTCTTTGCCCAGTACAAGGGCCAAGACTCCCGCAATGCCCCATACAATCTCAAGCCCATAGGCACAGGACCCTACAAGATCGTGGAGTTCAAACCCGGGGACGTAGCGCTCTACGAAATCAATCCGCACTACCACATGCCCAACCGGCCCTTCTTCGACACAGTGGAATTAAAGGGGGGCGGCGATGCTGCATCTGCCGCTCGCGCCGTGCTCCAGACGGGGGAATTCGACTTTGGCTGGAACATGCAAGTGGAGCACGCTGTGCTCAGCGGCCTGGAGCGTGGCGGTAAAGGCAAAGTGCTGGTAACGTCTGGGGCGGGCATCGAGCACATTCAAGTCAACTTCACCGATCCCTGGACCGAGGTAGACGGCGAACGCAGCAGCCTCAAGAAACCGCATCCCTTCCAGGCAGATGCGCTGATTCGCCAGGCCTATGCCCTGGCTGTCGATCGCCGCACGATTGGTGTGCAGCTATACGGACCGTCAGGCCAACCGACGAGCAATTTCCTCACGGCGCCCCCCCGCTTCGTCTCACCCAACACCACCTGGGAGTTTGACCTGAAAAAGGCCGCGGCGCTGCTCGATCAGGCCGGCTGGAAACGGGGCAGCGACGGGGTCCGGACAAAAGATGGCCAGCGCTTGAAGGTGGTCTACCAGACCTCCGTCAATCCAGTGCGTCAAAAGACACAGGCTATTGTCAAAAAGGCCTTTGAGGAGATTGGCATCGCTGTGGAACTGAAGGCCGTGAACGCTGGGGTCTATTTCTCCAGCGATCCAGGCAACCCTGACACCTACGCGCACTTCTCCACTGACATCCAGATGTACAACACGGGCCCGGGCTCTCCTGATCCGCAGGCGCACATGGATCGCTTTACCAGTGCGCAGATTGCCCAAAAGGCCAACAACTGGTCTGGCCGTAATGTGGTGCGCTGGGCGCATGTGGACTATGATAAGCTCTGGAAGCAGGCTTTGACCGAACTGGAGCCGGTGCAGCGCGCGGCGCTGTTCATCGCGATGAACGACCTGCTCATCAAACACAATGTCGTCGTACCGGTGACCTGGCGCCATGGGGTGTCAGCGGTGGGCAATAAACTCCAGGGTATGGAGTTGACGAGCTGGGATTCCAGCCTGTGGCATCTCGCCTACTGGCACCGCAAAACGTGATAACGTTACGCCTGGCACGCGGGAGGGAAGAGGCATGTCGCTCTACCTGCTCCGTCGACTCCTGATCTCCGCGCCTGTCCTGCTGGGGATTAGTATCGTGCTCTTCGCGATCCTGGCCCTTGCCCCCGGTGACCCGTTTGGCGAACTGGCTTTGAACCCGAATATTCCTCCCGAGGTCCGCCTCAACTTGCGCCAGCAGTTTGGCTTAGACGATCCTTTGGTACTGCGGTATCTGCGCTGGCTCGCCGCCATGCTGCGGGGGGATTGGGGCTATTCCTTCGTCAGCCGGATGCCAGTACAGCTGTTGATCATGCAGCGGCTGCCCACGACGCTGTTCGTGCTGGGGTCGGCGTATGTCATGGCGCTGATGATCGCGCTTCCAGTAGGGATCTTGTCAGCGGTTAAACCTTATTCGGTCTTTGATCAAATCGCGACCACCCTGGCATTCATCGGCTATTCACTCCCGACGTTTTTCACTGGTCTCCTGTTCATCCTGGTGTTTAGTATCTCCCTGGGTTGGCTGCCGTTTATCTACAGTTCGACGATTGAGGCGACTGGCTTTGCCTGGGTGCTCGAACACCTGCGCCAAGGGGCCATGCCTATTACAGTGCTGGGGTTGTTCGAGGCGGCAGCATTGACGCGCTTTGTGCGCGCCTCAATGCTCGAGGTCATGCCGCAGGACTTCGTCACCACAGCGCGGGCTAAGGGGCTGCGTGAAAGTCGCCTCATCTTCAAGCATGCGCTGCGCAACGCCCTCATTCCGGTGGTAACCGTCGTGGCTCTCCAAATCCCCACGATCTTTACCGGGGCAGTGATCACCGAGCAGATCTTTCGGGTGCCTGGCATTGGCTCCTTATTGATTGCCTCCATTGAGAGTACCGACACGCCAGTGGTCATGGCCATTACGTTTGTCTATGCCATGCTGGTAATCTTGTTCAACCTTATTGCCGATGTTGTCTATGGCTTCCTCGACCCGCGTATTGCGTACAACTAGAAACATAGTCGCCCGCCCCCAAAGCCTGTGGCGGAACATCTGGCGCCGCTTTTGCCGCCACCGGCTGGCGCTCCTGGGTTTGCTGGTGCTGCTGGTGCTCACCCTCGGGACACTCTTTGGCCCGATGGTGTATCAACGGAAGATCAACGACATCGACTTCACTGCGTCCTTGCAGGGCCCCGGCCTGGCGCATCCTCTAGGCACAGACGATATGGGGCAGGACTTGTTGGCACGCATCCTGTATGGTGGACGCGTCTCGATCGCTGTAGGGCTCACGTCAATGCTCATTGCTGTGCTGCTCGGCACCCTGGTTGGGGCCGTGGCTGGATATTGTGGTGGGAGCATTGATAATGTCCTGATGCGCCTCACCGATCTGTTCATCTCGCTGCCGCAACTGCCCTTGCTGCTGCTGGTGGTCTACCTGTTCCGCGATACCATGCGCCGGCTGTTTACCCCGGAACTAGGCAGCTTTCTCCTCATTGTCCTGGTCATTGGTGGACTGCGCTGGATGCAACCCGCGCGGCTGGTGCGCGCGGCATTTTTGTCACTGAAAGAAAAAGAGTTCGTTGAAGCAGCCGTGGCCCTCGGCACGCCCCCCTTACGACTGGTCGTCTGGCACCTCCTGCCCAATGCCATGAGTCCGGTGATTGTCGCAGCATCGCTGGGCGTCGGCTCGGCCATCTTGGCGGAATCCTCCCTCTCCTTCCTGGGGCTGGGATTTCCCCCTGATATGCCCACCTGGGGCCGACTCCTCTTTGAGGCGAAGGACTATCTGGATACCGCTCCGCACTGGGCACTTTTCCCCGGCACGATGATCTTTCTGGTCGTGCTCTCCATCAATTACGTCGGTGACGGACTGCGGGACGCTCTGGATGCACGGAAAGTGCTCTAGGGTTGCACACCGCCATGGCCCCGCCAGTTCGGCGGAGCGAGGCGAGTCTCCAACGCGTTCCGCTGGAGGCCCCGGTTCCTACTGCCGCGAACGCTACCGCTCCTCCCCCCTGAAGCTAGCGCGCTGCAGCAGGAGACTCTAGCGGCGGGGCTTTATAGCGATACTGGGGGTCTGGATTGACTTTTGGTGCGATCGTGTTCCGCAGGACGCCGATCCCTTCGACCTCCATCTCCACGACGTCCCCGGGTTGGAGGTAGCGCGCTGGCAAGCCATTGCGGATGGCCTCACCAATGGACCCGCCGGTGACCGTACCACCGCCCAAGACGTCGCCAGGGACTATGCGGCTGTCCCGTGAGGCACGCTCGATCATGGCGCCCCAGGTGTGATACATCAGGCCGCCGTTGTTGTCCATCCACTGCACACCGTTGACTTTCAAGGTGCAGCGCACATGCAGGCGGCCATCGCGGATGTGGGGCGCGAGTTCATCCGTGGTCACGAGCCAGGGGCCCAGCGAGGTGGCCGCATCTTTCCCCTTGGCAGGCCCGAGGCGAACGTCCATCTCGTCGCGCTGCAGGTCGCGGCAGCTCCAGTCGTTAAAGATGGTGAAGCCGGCAATGTACGAGAACGCATCCGCCTCGGTAATATTGCTGCCTTCCCGGCCGATCACTGCCCCCAGTTCCAGCTCGTAATCGAGCTGTTCTGACGCGGACGGGTAGGGCACAGCGTCTTCTGGACCGAAGATGCGGAGCGGGTTGGAGAAGTAAAAAATCGGCAGCCGGTACCAGGCGTCAGAGAGCTGCCGTGTGCCCCCGGCGTTGGCGTGCCCCTCATACACCATAAAGTCGCGTACGGTTGGGGGCTGCAAGATGGGCGCACGCAGGCGGACACTCGCCAGCGGTAGGCCCTGCACGGCGCTCGCCGAACCCAGGGCTGACTGCAGCCGTGTCAGCGGATTATTTGACAGTTCCAGCAGGGCGCGGACGTCGCGCAGCCCGCCCTGCTCTCCAAGCAAAGCAGCGACATCCAGAACTCGTTCCGCGACGATGACGCCAGCGCGCGATCCGTTCCCAGGGTCATACGAACACAGCTTCATGGCGGTGCCCTTTCTCGCATCTAGAGCGTCAGATGGGCCAAGGAAAGTACGAGGAGGTTTGTGGTCACAGCTGCGTGAGATTATGCCCTGGGACTCGCTGATGTCAATGGCCATCTTGGCCCTGTTGGGGATCTGCCCACTCCCGTGAGCGGCGCTTGACAGTCCAGTCCGATGCCACGTCGGCACAGGTGGGGCTGGAAACCGCAGTACTCTCCAAATAAAAGTTTTGATGTAAAACAGTACCAATATTTTCAATCATTTTTTCTGATATCCTCCAATACCAAAAAATTCTCGTTGCATATCTTGACAAATTATTTTGTTCCCCTTAAAGTCTTTCTGTTCCTCACGGATGACCTTCTCGATTGGAAGGTCTCTCCGCACAGGCCCCGATCTTCGCTCTCACAGATCGGGGCTTTGTTGTATCTCCTTACCGTCTCCCGGCAAAAACCTCGACTGTGCGACATTTGCATACAATGTCTGCCCCTAAGCAGCCGTCACCAACGGTAAAAACCCCTGCGGCACGTCCACGATCTCCGTCTCATAGAGAGTAAACTGAGCCCCAATCTCGAATACTGCGCCAGGCTACCCGGTAGACGTACCCCTCCTCATCCCGCAGCCGTACCTCCTGAAGCTGTAAGACCCACTGCTATCTCTGGCAGTGTTCCTGCAGAGAAAAGGATACATCTTTTTTTACCAGAAAGAGGAGCTGTAACGCCTCGATGCGACTTGTGCCATGCTCGTACTTTTAGAGCAGGACAGTAACTCCATGCTTTACAAGGTTACCATACGTAGTATCTGCAATGCTATGGTTGGAGGGGACAGTGGTTGTGTAGTTTTTTATGGGCCTACCCTTGCAAATTTATTTTGTACCCTATATACTACATTCGCTTCTTGTACGTCGTAACCTTCCTTGCCCTACGCCCCGGTTCTCTCTGCACGGACCGGGGCTTCGTACTGATTAGATATTGTGACCCATCAAAAATCATTGTACCCTTCTTCTTCGCATTGATCTGTCTCTATTGTGTGATGAAGAGTAAAGAGGGAGCAATGATCATGGACAGTCTACTGCCGCCGTATACTCTACATGAGCGGAGTCGCGAACTTTTGATGAGCAGCTAGGCGTTGTGCTGGCGGGCGCGACGAGCACTAAACCAGAGCAGGCGGTTACAGGGGCAAACAACCCAGTTCCTGCATAGCTGCCACGATTCTTCTGCATTTTTGACCTGGAATGTTAATGCATTAGGATTCGAATTGGGTAGAAAATCGAATGACGGGACAGATAGAAGGCAATACGGAGGATCAGAGGTCCAACCAGGATAGGGCGAGGACGATTTTTCATGGAAGCATAGGGTCATTATAATCCTAAAAATAATGTTTGTACAATCTTACAAGAAACCAACTTTTGATACAAACTAGAATTTAAAACAAACCCCAAATCCCATAAATCCATACATACAATAAGATAGTATCATATACATATTACCAAGATAAATAACGAGAAAAAATATACAAAGGAAAATGGGAGATGTATAATCGGTCTTTTCACAATAGATTGGCATAGAGGATTCCGTTAATTCTAAAAGAATCAAAGATACTTTACTCGTATATTTTACACCCGTCAATTCTTGTCGGCATTTTGTGACAAATTTATAAGAGGGTTACTTTATAGAAGACTGTAATAACGAAACAATGCCAATACACCTGCCCCTTTTTCTGTCCAAAAATCAATCTTCACTTCAATATTAAGCAATTATTCAAATGTAAGATGTTTTGTTACTACAGCAGTAATTCCCGCTAATAGCCTTGCAGTCTCTTCCCTCGATGGCAACAGCATGCTCTGTGTGCTGCTTGGATCATCCATGTTGGTCTTATACGGTCGAATCGTGCGCGCAGCAGCTACGATGTCGCCTTGAGCGTAGGCGCCTCGTGTAATTTGGGCATACAGCGCCTAGAGCGATTGAGGGTCGCCGCGTGCGCTAATAGGCACTTCATGGAGACAGGCAGGGGTTAAGAGGTCGCGCTAGTCAAGAGAGGGCAAGGCTTCTAGAGGCGGTAAACCAGGGCTTCAAACAGTTCTCGCTTGGACTCTGGCCGGTAGTCAGCGACCTCCGGCTTTGCCGGAGTCGCTGACATCGTCGTACGGTACCGGGAATGGCTGAGGCATACCGCAAAATACTGAAGCCCTGAGTCTGGTTGGGGCACCAGGGCTCAGGGCCAGGAGGGTTACGACATGCGAGAAACAAATAGAAGTATATAGGGAACGAAATAACTTTGTCAAGGTACGAAAATACACTATTTCTATATAGATAATGACGGGATAATACTGGTAAAATATTGGTATCTTTTTAGTGAAGAATTGGATAGAATAAAACGCTGCGAGGGATATGTGGAGACAATACAACCGCGGCGAGAGGAGAACCTCATTGCAAAACAAGCCGATTCATGATCTCATCGGGATGAGATCTGAGGTTGGGGTAGTTGGCATTATTGTTGTGATATGCACTATGGAGCTGATAATGAGTAAAATCCTTTTTGAATCCAAAGAATCAAAAGAATTATCACCCCATGATACAATAAGCCCAGCAACGACAGATGGAAAAGTCACATGATATTTTGCATACGTTTGCCGACTTCACTGATGGCCTTCGGTTTCTCATGCTGACTCACCGAGGCAAGGAGGGGAGGGTAAAGTCAGCAAACCAGATAGGGTAGCCAAGAACAAACGATCTCGAAATCCGGAGGAATTCGCCGCAATGCTGAACGAATTCCTCGCTCGCCGCGTGTTCTACGGATTTCTGCCATCCAATTCACAGAAAGGTTGCTACCCCATTCAGGCGAAGCCTACCACCCTCGGAGCCCAGCGGCGCTGGATTGTCTATGGTTCTTCTGCAGTCGCTCCTTTTGTCAACCTGCCCTGCTGCTGCATGGACTCTCCATGGGCGGTGGCTGGACCGCTGGTTGCCGCCCCGTGGATCAACTGCTGTGAGGTCCATGCGGCATAGTGCCGGTGCGCAGGGCACAAGCGGCAGTGAGGCATTACAGTTGCTCTTACGGGTATAGAACCAAGATGTTGCCTTTTCTCTGCCGGTACACTGTCAGAGATGCCAGTGGGTCTTACAGCTTCAGTAGGAGACCGAGATGCTGGACGTGCCGCAGGGGTTTGTCCCATTGGCGACGGCTGCGCAGGGTCAGACGTTGTATGACAAGGTCGCACAGTCGAAGTTTGGGCCGGGAGACAGTAAGGAAACAGTACAAAGCCCCGATCTGTGAGAGCGAAGATCGGGGCCTGTGCGGAGAGAGACCTCCCAAGGGAGAAAGTCTCGCCATAGGAGCACAAAGATCATAAGGGGAACGAATTCGAATGTCAAGGCATATTCTGAGAATATTTTGTAACCTTTTTTGGTTTGGAGTAGGTATAATTGCACCGCGATGAGCTGAATATAATAACTCGATACATACGAAGGAGATTCTGTGAAGGTTCATCTTTCATTCGTGCCGCCCGGTGGAGGTGAAACGGATTACTCCCTCATCATCGAAATGCCTACAGTTCCACAAACAGGTGACTATATATCAATTACCAGACCTGGCCAACAAGGAGCTGAGGATTTTATTGTCAAGAGAACGTGGTGGAATCTTGAATACAACAACAATAATATTGGATCTACAAAAGACTTTTGGGTTGAATGCGAATTTGCTCTCGGACCATATTCCAGTGAAATCCATCGAAGGAGCTGTCATGATTATCATGCTAGAACTGGTAAGCTTTTGGAGTTTTATTAATCTTTGTACTGAGATATTTCAGTAAAAAAGATAAGTATGTTGACACTATAAGCTTACCAAGAAGGCCGCACCCAGCACTCCCCCGACGATGGCCCTTGGTCTGACCGATCACGTGCGGGGCTATCGGGAGTACATCTGGCTTCCAGTGTCTACCGATCCAGCCCTTACCAAGCAGATGGACGAGTGGATGGCGCATCTGCTAACCCCCGCCTCTCCAGGACCAGCCCAGTGACAGCACCCAAGCACCTGCCCCTCCTGAGGAGACTATAAATAGAGAAAGAAAAAGAGGCAGCCCTTCTGCCGAAAGCCGCGTGAGGGGCCCGTGATGGTTCTCCAGGACTATCTGTTTATGAAATATCCAGGCTATATGGACACCAGACGCAAACAAGGGGTTACAGCCTAAGCTGTAACCCCTTGTTGTTCCGTATAGCGGGGGCCGGATTTGAACCAGCGACCTTTGGGTTATGAGCCCAACGAGCTGCCTGACTGCTCCACCCCGCAATTACAGCAAGAGCATACCGTTTCATCAAAGCTTTGTCAAGCACCGTCGAAGAAGAGACAGGGTCATGCAGTTGAGGACTACCACTATGCCGACAACTGCATGACCTTGAGGGAAAGAACCCTCCTAAGCGCCTAGTCTGCAAACTCGAAGACGATCTCGCCAGGACGCACCAAACCAAGTTCCTCACGCGCGATTTTTTCGATATATCCAAGGTCACTGCGCAGACGTTGCACCTCACGGGCCAGTGTAGCATTTTTTTGCTCGACGATCTCAACCTCGCGCACGAGACGATCGAGATCGTGCTGCATACGCCACATGGCCAAGAGGCCACGATCGCCCCAGACCGTAAACGCCATCATAGCCAGCATAAAGAGACTGCTCGCTATAAGCACCAGTGTCAGCCAGGGTGTGCCCACAATCTGGCGCACGAGGCCTGGCTGCGGCATCCCAGGGTATGATGCTTGTGGAGGCGTCCCGGGAACTTTCTGGGCCATGGCTTACTTCCTTAGCGCCGCAATATTGTAGAAGGCGGTGAGACCAGGGTAGCGGGCTTGCTGGCCAAGACGGCTCTCGATGCGCAACAGTTGATTGTATTTCGCGGTGCGATCGGTACGTGACAACGAACCGGTCTTGATCTGTCCAGCATTGCACGCCACCACCACATCAGCAATAGTGGTGTCTTCAGTTTCCCCTGAGCGATGGGACACGACTGCCGTATAACCGGCCCGTTTGGCCATCTCGACAGCTTCTAGCGTCTCGGTGAGGGTACCGATCTGGTTCAGTTTGATGAGAATAGCGTTGCCCACGCCTTCCCGAATGCCACGTTCCAGGATGCGAGTATTGGTGACAAAAATATCATCGCCCACCAGTTGCACCCGTGCCCCCAGAGCAGCAGTGAGTTTCTTCCACCCCTCCCAGTCCTCCTCCGCCAGACCGTCTTCGAGCGACAGAATGGGATACCGATCCACCAGCGTCTGATACCAGGCGATCATGTCGTCAGCGCTGCGCTCAGGTTGAGACTCGGCCGCCAGGCGATACACGCCATCGTGGTAAAATGCACTGGCTGCAGCATCAAGTCCGAGATAGATGTCCTCGCCTGGCCGATAGCCAGCACGCTCGATGCCGCGTAGGACCATCTCGAGCGCTTCCTCGTTCGACTTGAGGTTTGGGGCAAATCCCCCTTCATCACCGACATTCGTGGGATAGCCACGCTCGTGCAGCACAGCACGCAAGCGATGAAAAATTTCAGCACCCATGCGGAGCGCCTCTGAAAAGCAACCGGCACCCACAGGTAAAATCATAAACTCCTGGATATCAATGTTGTTATCAGCATGGGCGCCACCATTGAGGAGATTCATCATGGGTACTGGCATGGTACGAGCACTCGTGCCGCCAATATAGGCATACAGTGGCAAGCCGCTCTCTGCCGCTGCTGCCTTCGCTACCGCTAAGGACGCCCCCAGGATAGCGTTGGCCCCCAGGCGTCCCTTATTATCCGTGCCATCCAGCGCGATGAGCGTGGCATCGATCTGTACCTGTGCCGTGGCATCCATACCGTGCAGCGCCTGGGCGATCTCGCCGTTCACGTGCTGCACAGCTTGCAGGACACCACGTCCCAGGTAGCGTTGGGGATCTCCGTCACGCAGCTCCACGGCCTCGCGCGTGC
>Ga0137375_10011978_pt1 | contig 10270 bp, 7 predicted proteins | sample SagtaG_24_FD_104936 | JGI IMG/M metagenome (GOLD analysis project Ga0137375, IMG submission 104936) | Vadose zone soil microbial communities from Sagehorn Ranch, Mendocino, California, USA - Sage1_R_113_16 metaG | ecosystem: Environmental > Terrestrial > Soil > Vadose zone | place: USA...
ATGGAGCCGGACGAGCGGGATGGAGCCGGACCAGAAGCCGACGGCCGGGCGCAGCCCCACCCAGGGACGCACCCGGCCGTGCTGACCAGGTTAGCCGACTCAGCGCTTCGAGTACTGCGGAGCCTTGCGGGCCTTCTTCAGCCCGTACTTCTTACGCTCCTTGACCCTCGCGTCGCGGGTCAGGAAGCCCGCCTTCTTCAGGCTGGGCCGGTGCTCGATGTCCAGGTCGCACAGTGCCCGAGCGATGGCCAGCCGCAGCGCGCCGGCCTGGCCGGTAATGCCCCCGCCGCGCAGGTTGGCGAAGACGTCGACCGCGTCAACCCGGTCGGCGGTCACCAGCGGGTCGCGGATCAGCTGCTGATGCACCTTGCTCGGGAAGTAGTTCTCCAGCGCGCGGCCGTTGAGCACAAACTTGCCGGTGCCCGGCACGAGGCGCACCCGGACGATGGCCTCCTTGCGGCGGCCAACGGTCTGGATCAGACCACCAGCGCTGCGGCGGGCGCGGACGGTCGGGGTCGCGGGCGGCGCGGCGGTCTGCATCGTCGCCGGGGTGGGGATGGTTTCTGTCACGATGGTTCCCTCGTCAGCGCTCACTGCGCGATCTGCTTGATCTCAAACGGCACTGGCTGCTGCGCAGCGTGCGGGTGCTCGGGTCCGGCGTACACCTTGAGCTTCTTGATGAGGCGGCGGCCCAGCTTGTTGTGCGGCAGCATGCCCTTGACGGCCAGCTCGATCGCCCGCTCCGGGCGCTTGGTGAGCAGCTCCTCGTAGCCGATCGTCTTCAGCCCGCCGGGGTAGCCGGAGTGCCGGTACGCCACCTTGGTCTGGCGCTTGTTGCCGGTCAGCGCCACCTTGCCGGCATTGACGACGATCACGAAGTCACCCGTGTCGACGTGGGGGGCGAACGTCGGCTTGTGCTGGCCGCGCAGGAGGGTGGCGGCGTGGCTGGCCAGGCGTCCCAGCACGATGTCGGACGCGTCGATGACATGCCAGTGCCGCTGGATCTCACCCGGCTTCGGGCTGTACGTACGCACAGGTCTACCTTGTCTTCTCGGGTCGTTTCGTGAAGCTGGTGTCGGCAGCGCACATGGCGCGACACCGGCGGCACACGCTCGACAAGCGTACCCGATCCTCGGGACGCCTCAGCCTTCGCACAACAGCCGCCGACAATACCCGTAGCCAAAGGTCACGGTCAAAGCGGCCGCCTCACGGGCTGCCTCAGCGGCTCGTGCGCAGGATGTGACGCCGCCGGTCATCGCCGCGACATGACCCGGCAAAGGGCCGCTCGTACCGTCTGCGGCCATGACCGCAACGCTGAGCCCCCGGCCGCTGACCGAGGAACTCGAGCCGGCGCGAGCCGGTTGGATCACCGAGTGGCGCCCCGAGGACGACGATTTCTGGGCCACCACCGGCCGCCGGGTGGCGCGCCGTAACCTGATCTTCTCGATCTTCGCCGAGCACCTCGGTTTCTCCGTCTGGGTGCTCTGGAGCGTGCTCGTCGTCGTCCTCGGCACCCACCCCAACGACTTCCCGTTCCTGAACCCGAAGGTCACGGCGAACGCGGACAAGATCTTCTGGCTGGTGGCGCTGCCGAACCTGATCGGCGCGCTCATGCGGCTGCCGTACACAGTGGCGGTCCTGCGCTTCGGCGGCCGGAACTGGACCGTGGTCAGCGCGCTGTTGCTGATGATCCCCATTGGGCTGGCCACCTACTGCGTCACCCATCCCGGTACGCCGTACTGGTTCTTCCTGCTGACGGCCGCGACAGCCGGGTTCGGCGGCGGCAACTTCGCCTCGTCGATGACCAACATCGCGTTCTTCTACCCCGAGCGGCTCAAGGGAACGGCGCTGGGCCTGAACGCCGCGGGCGGCAACATCGGTCTGAGCAGCATGCAGTTCGTCGTACCGCTGCTGATCTTCTACAACGCGGCCATGGTGGCCGCGCCGCTGTTCTGGCTCCCGCTGGTGCTGGCCGCGGCCGTCTGCGCGTACCTGTTCATGAACAACCTGCACGTGTCCCGGACGCCGGTGCGGGAACAGCTCGCCGTCACCCGGGAGCCGCAGGCGTGGGTCATGTCCTTCCTCTATATCGGTACGTTCGGATCGTTCCTCGGGTTGGCGGCGGCGTTCCCGGCGGTGCTGGCGTTCGAGTTCCCGAAGGACCAGAAGTTCTACCTCCTGGGCACCGCGTTGCTGCTGCCGGTGGCGTTCCTCGGTCCGCTGGTCGGCTCGCTGGCGCGACCCATCGGGGGCTGGCTGTCGGACAGGGTCGGCGGGGCGAAGGTGACGGCCGCCGTCTTCGCCTTGATGGCGGTGGTGACCCTCGGCGCGATCCGGGCCGCGGACGCCAAGAGCCTGTCGCTGTTCCTGACCACGATGCTCGTGCTCTTCACGCTCGCCGGCTTCGGCAACGGCTCGACGTACAAGATGATCCCGGCGATCTTCAAGCGCCAGGCGATGCTGGCCGGGCGGGACGACACCGCCGGGTTCACCAGGGCCGTCCGGCTGGGCTCGACCACGCTGGGCATGGCCGGTGCGATCGGGGCGCTGGGCGGGTTCTACATGCCGCGCGCGATCGGAAACTCGATCAAAGCGACGGGCGGGATCACCCAGGCGTTCACCATCTTCTTCGTGATGTACGTGGTGTGCCTGCTCGTCACCGCGCTGTGCTACCTACGCCCCGGCGCCCGGCTCCGGGGCGTCTGAGCCGGTAGAGGTGCTTTCCTGGCAACGGGCGTTCACCAGGAAAGCACCTCTGCTCGAAATGACGTCAGGACTTCTGGAAGGTCCAGGTGCCGCCGCCGGTGATGCCGCTCGGCGGGCTGAGCTTCAGCGTGGTGCCACCGCAGTCGTACATGTTCTTGCGCAGGATGGGCGTGGTGTCCACCGCGTTGCCCGCCTGGGCGGCGCCGGTGCCGGCGACGTCACTGATCTTCACGTTGTCGAAGACTTTGGCCTTGATCGGGCTGCTCAGCTCGACGGTTACCGTGAGTGAGCTCCAGTCGACCGTGCCGGTGGGCTCGAACGTACCGGCGGTGTCCGAGGTCGGCGTGGCCTTGAGCGCGCTCATGACCTTACCGCCGTGGGAGTACTGGCCTTTGATCTCGGTGTTGCCGGCCTTGCTGGCGAAGGTGATCGGCTGCATACCGGTGAAGTCAACGGTTGCCGAGCCATCGGGGCTGATCGTCAGGGTGAAGCCACCGCCACCGGAGCTCTTGATCTCCGCCCCGGCCACGTTGTCCGTGCGGTCCATGCCGGTGGCCTTCCAGGTCCCCACCAGGCACGCCGGCACAGCGCCACCGCTCGAGCTCGCGACGCCGGTCGGCGCGGTCGGGCTCGGGCTTCCGCCAGCCGTTCCTCCACTGGTCGACGTACATCCGGCGAGCGCCAGGCCGAAACCACCGACGATCACCGCGAGCCGGAAGATGCGCATGTTTTCACCCTCTCCTGCCACTGCGTCTGCCACCGACCTCATACCCATCGATCAGGCCGGCCAACCGGCCAACCGGCTAACCTGCCCAGCCGCCGAAGACCGCGAAGCGCCAGCTCTTGAAGAAGCAGTCCACGTCAAGGAAACCCGCGGTACGTAGCCAGTCACATTGCGTCTCGACCGTGGCCGGGAGGTCGTACGCCATCCGCTGGGCCGCGCCCGCGAGATCCTCGTCGGTGGCGCCAGACGCCCTCGTGCCGGCGAGCCAGACCTCGTGGTACCGGCGGTCCAGCGCCGGTGTCGGTCCGGCCACCTGCTCGGCGTTGACGAACACCCCGCCCGGGACCAGGACCGCGCGGATCCGGGCGTACAGGTCCCGCTTGGCGGGGTCGGCGAGGTGATGGACGGCCAGGGCGGAGACCACCGCGTCGAACGGCCCGGCCGGGAGCGGTTCGGCCAGGTCGGCGACGAGTACCCGATGCGGCGCGCCCAGGCGGGTCAACCGCTCGCCCGCGATGGTCAGCATCGATGGTGCCCCGTCGACCAGCGTGAGCCGGGCGTGCGGCACGGCCGCGGCCAGCGCGCCGGCGAGCAGGCCGGTACCCGCGCCGAGGTCGAGCACCTGTGCGGCGGTACGCCCATCCAGGGCCGCCGCGACCACCGCCACCGCGGTGCCGTAGAAGTCGTCGAAGCACGGGATGAGCCGCCGCCGCGGCGCGTCGTACGCGTCCGCGGTCGACTCGAACACGCTGGCGATATCACGCACGCTCTCCGCCTCGTCTCACATGTCAAGAATCGAGTCCTAAGAACTGGGCACCCCACACCATAGCCCGTTACCAGAGGCCCGTGTGAAAAGCTCTTAGCACTTAGGAAACATCAGAGACGCCGCGGCGAAACGGCTCAGCTCCACGCTTCTTGGCATGCCTGCGCTTCCCGGCGTGCCTGCCACCGCGGCGACGCACTGCCCGTACTGCGCTCTGCAATGCGGGATGACGCTGCGGGCGACGGGGGCGGGCGTGGAGGTGGAGCCGCGCGGCGGCGGCCTGTGCCAGAAGGGTTGGACCGCGGCCGAGCTGCTCGACCACCCGGACCGGCTGACCCAGCCGCTGCTCGACGGCGTACCGGCCACCTGGGACGCCGCTCTGGACCGGGTGGCCGGCACGCTGCGCCGGCTGCGCGCCGAGCACGGCCCGGACGCGGTCGCGGTGTTCGGCGGTGGCGGGCTGACCAACGAGAAGGCGTACGCGCTGGGCAAGTTCGCGCGGGTGGCGCTGGGCACCCGGTACGTCGACTACAACGGGCGGTTCTGCATGTCGTCGGCGGCCGCCGGCGGCATCCGGGCCTTCGGCGTCGACCGTGGCCTGCCGTTCCCGGCGGCGGACCTGGCCCACGCCGACGTGATCCTCCTCGCCGGAGCGAACAGCGCGGAGACCATGCCACCGTTCACCCGCCATCTCAACGCGCAGCAGCGGGCCGGCGGCGCGCTGATCGTGGTCGATCCGCGGGCCACCTCGACCGCGCGCCAGGCCACCCTGCACCTGCAGCCCACGCCCGGCACGGATCTCGCGGTGGCCAACGCCCTGTTGCACGTGGCGATCGCCGAGGGTCTGCTCGACGGCGACTACATCGCCACACGTACGACCGGGTTCGACGAGGTGCGGGCGACCGTTGCCGGATACTGGCCGGCTCGGGTGGAGCGGCTGTCCGGCGTACCGGCGGCCGACCTGGAGGCGGCCGCGCGGCTGCTCGGCAGCGCCCGACGGGCTGTCATCCTCACCGGCCGGGGGGCCGAGCAGCATGCGCAGGGCACCGACACGGTGACCGCGTACATCAACCTCGCTCTCGCGCTCGGCCTGCCGGGCCGGCCGGGTTCCGGGTACGGCTGCATCACCGGCCAGGGCAACGGCCAGGGCGGCCGGGAGCACGGCCAGAAGGCCGACCAGCTCCCCGGGTACCGGCGCATCGACGACCCGTCCGCAAGGGCGCACGTGGCGCGGGTCTGGGGCGTGGACGAGGCGTCGCTGCCGGGACCCGGGGTGTCGGCCACCGAGCTCCTCGACCGCCTCGGCACCCGCGACGGACCTCGCGCGCTGCTGGTGTTCGGCTCGAACCCGGTGGTGTCGGCACCCAACGCCGCGCACGTGGAGCGCCGGCTGCGCGAGCTGGACCTGTTGGTGGTGGCCGACTTCGTACGCTCGGAGACGGCGCAGCTCGCGCACGTTGTCCTGCCGACGGCGCAATGGGCCGAGGAGGACGGGACGATGACCGACCTGGAGGGCCGGGTCCTGCGCCGGCGCGCGCTGCGCCCGCCACCCGCCGGCGTCCGCACCGACCTGGAGATCCTCGCCGGGCTCGCGACCAGGATGGGCTCCGGCGCGGCGTTCGATCCCGACCCGCGGGCCGTCTTCGAGGAGCTGCGCCGCGCCTCGGCCGGCGGGATGGCCGACTACGCCGGCATCTCCTGGGCCCGGCTCGACGCCGGAGAGCACCTGTACTGGCCGTGCCCGGCGCCGGATCATCCCGGCACACCGCGCCTGTTCGCCGACCGGTTCGCCACACCGGACGGGCGCGCCCGGTTCACCGCGGTCGAGCAGCGGCCGGCCGTCGAGGACGTCTGCGCCGAGTACCCCCTGTACCTGACCACCGGACGGGTGCTGGCGCACTACCAGTCCGGCGCGCAGACCCGGCGGGTCGCCCAGCTGCGTGACACCGCGCCGCATGCCTTCGTCGAGCTGCATCCCGATCTCGCCGACCGGCTCGGCTTGGCCGACGGGGACCCGGTGCGGGTCACCAGCCGGCGCGGGGAGATGACGGCGCCGGCCCGGCTGTCGGAGACCATCCGCCCCGACACCGTGTTCGCGCCCTTCCACTGGGCCGGCGTCCAGCGCGCCAACTCGGTCACCGTCGATGCACTCGATCCGATCTCCCGGATGCCGCAGTTCAAGGCCTGTGCGGTTCGTGTGGAGCGGGTGTCATGACCCGCGTCGTCGTCGTCGGCTACGGCATGGCGGGGGCACGGCTGGCCGGTGAGCTGGTGCACCGCGACCCGACGACGGACGTCACGGTGTTGGGGGCGGAGCCGCATCCGGCGTACAACCGGATCCTGCTCTCGGGCCTGCTCGCCGGCAAGGTGTCCGAAGTGGACACCCGGTTGCCGGTGCCCTGCGGCGAGTCGCTGCGGCTGCGTCTCGGCGAGCCGGTGGTGTCGATCGACCGGGCCGCCCGCACGGTCACGACGGCGGCCGCCCGGTACGCCTACGACCACCTGGTGCTCGCGACCGGCAGTACCGCGCTGGTGCCGCCCATCGACGGCCTGACGGCAACCGACGCGCTCGTGTTCCGGACCATGGACGACTGCCGGCGCATCCTGGCCGCCTCGGCGGGGGCCCGCACCGCCCTCGTGCTCGGCGGTGGGCTGCTCGGTCTGGAAGCCGCTCGCGGTCTGGCCGCGCGGGGCCTGGCGGTGACCGTGGTGCACGGCGCCGGCCACCTGATGGAGCGCCAGCTCGACCCGGCCGCCGGAGCGGTGCTCGACGGTACGTTGCGCCGCCTCGGGATCGAGGTGCTCATCGACGTCCAGGCGACGGCCGCGGTGCCGGGCGGGCTGGTCCTCGCCGACGGTACGACGCTGACGGCCGATCTGCTCGTGGTCGCCTGTGGCGTACGACCGGAGGTGGGCCTCGCGGTCGGCGCGGGCCTCGCCGTCGGCCGGGGTATCCAGGTGGACGACCGGCTGCGCACCAGCGACCCGGCGATCTCGGCGATCGGCGACTGCGCCGAGTTCCCCGGCTCGATCTCCGGGTTGGTCGCGCCGGCCTGGGCGCAGGCGCAGGTGGTCGCCGACCTCATCAGCGGGGCCGGCCCGCTGGCCCGGTACCGGCCGACCCCGCCGGTGACCCGGCTCAAGGCGGCCGGCATCGACCTGGCCGCCATGGGGGACTCGTGCAACGGGGCCACGGACGCGGTCGTGTACGCCGACCCGGTCCGCGGCCGGTACATCAAGCTCGTCATCCGCGACGACCGCCTCGCCGGCGCCATCACGCTCGGCGACAACCCGAGCGTCGGCGCGCTGATCCAGTACTTCGACCGGCAGACGCCGCTGCCCGCCGATCCGCGCCCGCTGCTGCTCGGGCGGCCCGGCGCCGGGACCACCGACCACACCCACGCGGACTCTCCCGCGTCGATGCCCGACACCGCGATCGTGTGCCGGTGCAACACGATCACCAAGGGTGCGATCACCCGGGCCTGGCTCGCCGGAGACGCCGGTGCGGTGGCCCGCGCCGGTACCGGCTGCGGCGGCTGCCGCGACGTCGTTGACGGCATCGTGTCCTGGCTGTCCACACAGGAGGATGGCGGCATGAGTCGCGGAGCGGAGCGGAGCGCGAATTTGCCGCCGGTTATTGAGGGTAGGGTCACGTGAGGCTGGTCGTGGTCGGCAACGGCATGGTCGGGCAGCGGCTCGTGGAGGCGCTCCGCGAGCGGGACACCGCTGGCAGCTGGGCGGTCACCGTGCTCGCGGAGGAGCGCCGGCCGGCGTACGACCGGATCCGGCTGTCGGCGTTCTTCGACGGCGTACCCGAGCAGGAGCTGACCTTCGCTACGCCGGACGGCGTCGACCTGCGGCTGGGCGAGCCGGCGCTGGCCGTTGACCGGACCGGTTGCGTCGTGTCCACAAGGGACGGTGGCTACGGCTATGACGCGCTGGTGCTCGCCACCGGGTCGTACCCCTTCGTGCCGCCCATCGACGGCGCGCAGCGGCCGGGCTGCTTCACCTACCGCACGCTCGACGACCTCGTCGCGATCCGGGAGTACGCGACCGGCAAGCGGACCGGTGCCGTCATCGGCGGTGGGCTGCTCGGCCTGGAGGCCGCCAACGCCTTGCGGCTGCTGGGTTTGCAGACGCACATCGTGGAGTTCGCCCCGCGGCTGATGCCGTTGCAGGTCGACGAGGCGGGCGGGGCGATGCTGCGCCGCTACGTCGAGGACCTGGGCCTGCGCGTGCACCTGGGCGCGGCCACCACGGCAATCCGTGGTGGGCCGGACGGGGCCGTGCGAGGCCTCACGCTCGCCGACGGCACCTGGATTCCCGCCGACATCGTGGTGATCGCGGCGGGCGTGCGCCCCCGGGACGAGCTGGCCCGGGCGGCGGGCCTCGCGGTCGGCGCACGTGGCGGGGTGGTGGTCGACGAGGCGTGCCGCACCGAGGACTCCTCCGTGTACGCGATCGGCGAGTGCGCCGAGATCGGCGGCCGCTGCTACGGGCTGGTCGTCCCCGGGTACGCGATGGCCGAGGTGGTGGCCGACCGCCTGCTCGGCGGCACTGCCAGGTTCCCGGGCGCCGACACCTCCACCAAGCTGAAGCTCCTCGGCGTCGACGTGGCGAGCTTCGGCTCGGCGCTGGAGACCGGCGCGCTCGACGTGGTGTACGCCGATCCCGCGAACCGGGTCTACGCCAAGCTGGTGCTCTCCGACGACGCCCGGACCCTGCTCGGCGGGGTGCTCGTCGGCGACGCCAGCGCGTACCCGACCCTGCGCGCGAGCCTCGGCGGGCCGCTGCCCGCGCCGCCGCTGGCGCTGCTGGCACCGGCGGAGGACCGTCCGGCGCTACCGGCCACCGCTGAGGTGTGCACCTGCAACGCGGTCACCAAGGACCGGATCGTCGCGGCGATCCAGACGCAGGGCTGCTCCGATGTGGCTGCGCTCAAGGCGTGCACCCGCGCGGGCACCAGCTGTGGCTCGTGCGTACCACTGCTCAAGCGCCTGCTCACCGAGGCCGGCGTGGCGCAGTCCAAGGCGCTGTGCGAGCACTTCGCGTACACCAGAGCCGAGCTGTTCGACATCGTGCGGGTACGCGGCATCACCACCTTCTCCCACCTGGTCACCGAGTACGGCACCGGGCGCGGCTGCGACATCTGCAAGCCGGCGGTCGCCTCGATCCTGGCCTCCCTCGGCAACGGGTACGTGCTCGACGGCGAGCAGGCGACCCTGCAGGACACCAACGACCACTTCCTGGCCAACCTCCAGCGCAACGGCACGTACTCGGTGGTCCCGCGGATCCCGGGTGGCGAGATCACACCGGACAAGCTCATCGTGATCGGCGAGGTGGCGCGGGACTTCAACCTGTACACGAAGATCACCGGCGGGCAGCGGATCGACCTGTTCGGCGCGCGGCTGGAACAGCTGCCGGCGATCTGGCGGCGGCTTGTCGACGCGGGCTTCGAGTCCGGTCACGCCTACGGCAAGGCGCTGCGCACGGTGAAGTCCTGTGTCGGGTCCACGTGGTGCCGCTACGGCGTGCAGGACTCGGTGGGCCTGGCGATCGCGCTGGAGCTGCGGTACCGCGGGCTGCGCGCGCCGCACAAGGTCAAGGCGGCGGTGTCCGGGTGCGCCCGGGAGTGCGCCGAGGCCCGGGGCAAGGACTTCGGCGTCATCGCCACCGAGGCCGGCTGGAACCTGTACGTCGGCGGCAACGGCGGCTTCCGGCCCCGCCACGCGGACCTGTTCCTGGCTGACCTGTCCACTGAGGACCTGGTGCGCTACATCGACCGGTTCCTGATGTTCTACATCCGCACCGCAGATCGGCTCCAGCGCACCGCCTCCTGGCTGGAGTCGATGGAAGGAGGCCTGGACTACCTGCGCGCCGTCATCGTCGAGGACTCCCTGGGCCTGTGCGAGGAGCTGGACACCATGATGGCCACGCATGTGGCGTCCTATGTGGACGAGTGGCGGGCCACTGTGGAGGATCCCGAGCGGCTGAGCCGCTTCGTCTCGTTCGTCAACGCGCCTGACGTACCCGACCCGACGATCCAGTTCACCGTCGAGCGGGGGCAGCCGGTGCCG